>ERZ773131.2114-NODE-2114-length-13184-cov-57.262244_pt1 | contig 13184 bp, 9 predicted proteins | sample MGYA00511082_ERZ773131 | MGnify/ENA primary metagenome ERZ773131 (study PRJEB29015, sample SAMEA2737813) | human gut metagenome | biome: human gut; feature: human-associated habitat; material: faeces | place: China | collected 2012 ... | reverse complement strand
CGTCAAACTTAAGAACCCTTGGGCCGAAGGCCCATCCATCTTAAGAACCTTTCCCTTCACAACCCTTTTACACAACCCTCGGGGCGCAGCCCCGTCAACCTTCACACCGCAGGTGTGTCCAATGAACCCTCGCGCTCATCAGCCCTTCAGGAACTGTCCGATTTCCTTTACCGGAAGGGTATAGAGGAACCCTTTCCCGATTTCCTTAATCAGGGTGATCTGGATCACATCGCCCTTGATTTTCTTGTCATGCTTCACAGCCTCATAGAGGATATCGTAGGGCACCGTGGTGCTGACAGGCAGGGACAGGGACTTCAGCACATACTCCAGCCGCGACGTGGTGCCCCGTTTGGTAAGGCCCTCCAGCTCCGAACGGCGGGTAATGAGGTACATACCGATGGCTGTGGCCTCGCCGTGGGTGATTTCCGCATCATTATACCGAAGGCACCGTTCGATGGCACCGCCGATGGTGTGGCCGAAATCGAGGATGCGCCGCTCTCCCTTGGAGAAAGGATCGATTTCCACATAATGAGCCTTGATGGCGCAGCAGCGGCGGATGATTTCCGGAAGCACCCGGTAAATATCCATGTCCGACGACACCTGTTCAAAAAGCTCAAACAGCGCCTTGTCTGCCACGCAGCCCAGCTTCACCGCTTCCCCCAGGCCGTTGTGGAAATAACGGCGGGGCAGGGTTTTCGCCATGCCCGGGTCAACGAATACCGCCTTGGGCTGGTAGAAAGTGCCTACCACATTCTTTCCTGCCGGGATATCCAGATCCAGGGTCACCTTGCCGCCGATGGAACTGCCGATCTGGGACAGCACGGACGTGGGGAACTGGACATAGGAAATCCCCCGGTGGTAGGTGGCCGCCGTAAAGCCGGTGATATCGCCCACCACGCGTCCGCCCAGGGCGATTAAAGTATCGCTGGAACCCAGGCCGAAATCCACCAGAGCCCCGTACACCCGGCGCACCACCTGCAGGGTCCGGGATTTTTCACTGGAAGGCACTACGATCATCTGGGTGCGGACCCCCGCCTCCTCCAGAGACTTCACGAGACTCATGCCGTAAAGCTTATCAATGCCGTCCTCCGTAATAATGGCCGCCTTCTCCGCGCCCGTCAGATCCCGGATAGCAGGCCCCGCCTTGCGCACCAGCCCTGTATCAATGAGGATGTCGTAAGAATCCTTACCAAGGTTAATATGAATTTTATCCATATCCGAAGCACCTCTTTCAAATACTCTTAACTTACCTATATTATACATCATGGAAGAAAGGAGACGATAGGGGGCGAAAGGGCCCCATTTTCCCGTCGGAACGGGCAGCTTCGCCGATGCTTTTGTTCTGGTTGCCTCTTACATCCCATAAATCTCAAGTGTTATAGTAATAAAAGAAATCGGATCATCAGGAGGCGCGGCATGAAACAGTCAGTGAGCCATTACATGATGCCCCATGACAGGGAAGAAGACATCGAAAAGACCCTGAGGAAACTCCATCTGAATGGCATAGAAAACCTCATATACGGCACGGAGCCCGCACTCCATCCGGCGGACAGGATTACCCTGGGCTGCCATCTGGCCTATTGGCCGGACTGGATGGATTTCTACCTGGGGAAAAAGGAGTTCTACGAAAAAGATTTCCCCACGAAGCAGTCCCTGATAGACACCTTCGGCGGCACCACGGTGGAAGATTGGATAGAGAAAATCCGCAGGAATATCCGCGCAGCCCTGGCGGAAAAACCGGAATACCTGGTATGGCACGTGGCTCACTGTTCCCTGGACGAGATCTGGACCCGCCGCTTCCGCTACAGCAGCCATGACGTGCTGAAAGCGGCAGCCGAAGTGTATGGCGCCGTGGCGGAAGAAGTGCCGCCGTCGGTGACAGTACTTTTTGAAAACATCTTCTGGCCCGGCCTTTACACCCTGGAGCCGGAGGAAGTGGACTATTTCTTCTCCCTCCTTCCCGGAAAGAACACCGGCATCATGCTGGATACGGGACACCTGATGAATACGAACCCCCGTCTTGCCACAGAAGAAGACGGAGCCCGCTATGTGAAAGACGTAGTGAACCGCCTGGGCTCCATGAAATCCCTCATTCTGGGCATCCACCTCAGCTGTTCCCTCTCCGGTGCCTATCAGAGAAGCCTCCCCGGCACCATCCCCGCCTCGGTGACACCGGATATCATCAGCCGCCACATTATCTCCATAGACCAGCACCGCCCCTTCACCACCAGCGCCGCCAGGGACATCGTGGACTGCGTAGAACCCCGATATGTGACCCACGAACTCTTCGGCAGCGATTTCTCCATACCCGAAGACAAAGTGCGCCTCCAGATGAAAGCGGCCGGCCTGTGGAACAGGTCATGAGAGGAACCCGCATCCCTTTGGACTATATGGACAGAGAGGCGAGGGGAGCCCATCCCCGGCCGCCAGATCCCGCCAGCGCGCAACCATGGAAAGCGGGATGACCGGGCATCGGAATGTCCGCTTCTCTACTCAGCCGGCTGAAAATATAAGAAAAATGAAAAAACTTCCTGAAACTTCGGAATAACAGGGGCCTTTAGGGGCCTGCCTGGGACATCCGGAGATTTCAGGAAGTTTTTGTGCGTTTGGGGGCGTTCTGCACGAAGCAGAGGAAAATGAAATTTGTTTTTCTGTTCCTTGCCTTGGGGATACAGAATATTTGTCCTGCTATTCAGATTAAATTTTTATAAAAATTTAGATTTTGGGGATGGAGTGACAGGGCATGTCATGCTGATGAGTATAATAAAAATAGAAGGCGTCATATGTGAATGAATCAAAGACGCAGACTGAGCATACATGATATAATGGCTTTAATGATAAATTGAGTTCATAGCAAATCCTTTTTTATGCATAGAGAAGGGATGATCATAATGATGGCTAGAAAAGCAGAAAGGAAACAGAGACGCTTTTTCAGGTTCTGTTATTCATGTCTTTTGAGATATGAAATAACGGGACCTTTTATTGTGGCTCAAATCGGGCAAATAAAAAGAACTCCCGAAGGAGCTCTTTTATCCACACACTGTGGGGTCACCGAAGTGACGATTTGAATAAATTTTTATTTGAACTCGTGTTGTGATCGGATAGTGGTAAGTTATCCTGACATCTACAGGATACTCCATTTCAGGGAGGGTGTCAATGATGAAAGAAATTAAAAAAATTTTTATCGGTTTGGATATGGGAACGACATCCGTAGGATGGACAGTAACGGATGAAAATTATGAAGTCATCAAGAAAAATGGTAAGGCTCTCTGGGGCATCCGTCTTTTTGATGAGGCCCAGACGGCGGAGGACCGGAGAATGCATCGCATTGCCCGCAGGAGAATCGAACGAAGATCCCGGCGTATCGATCTGCTTCAGGAGTTATTTGCCCAGGAAATCTGCAAAAAGGATCCCGGTTTTTATGAACGACTGAATGAAAGTGGGCTGCATGAAGAAGATAAATCCATTAGGCAGGCAAATAGTCTTTTCAATGATGATGATTATGATGACAAGGCCTATCATAAAAAATATCCTACCATTTACCATCTTCGCCATGCCCTGATGACGGAAAATCATCCTTTTGATGTGCGGCTGGTTTATCTGGCTATCCATCATATCCTGAAACATCGCGGACATTTTTTATTTGAAAATTTCCAGACCGACGAAAAGGGCACCTCTGGGTTTGATGAAAGCTTTGCAGCCTTTGGCAGTGCATTGGAACGGATTAAAGGATGTTCTCCGGATGTTCGCAAGGCAGACAGCATAAAAGATATCTTAAAAGATAAGAAACTGGGAGTAACGGAAAAAGCAGCATCCCTGCTGCAGTGTCTTGGACAGGGTAAAGAGAAGGACTTCAAAGCCATGATGACTCTAGCTGCCGGAGGAACGGCTTCACTCAGCAATATATTTAACGATGAAAAGCTTAAGGATTTTGAGAAAAATAAAGTGAACTTTTCCAGTGCCCAGTTTGAAGAAAACGAGCCGGACATTATGGCGGAACTGGGAGACCGCTATGATCTGATTGCAGCCCTTCATGGGCTCTACAACTGGTCTCTCCTGGCGGAACTGATGGGTGAGCACCGTTATATTTCGGAAGCAAAGATAGCCGTTTATAATAAACATAAAGCTGATTTAAAAGTACTGAAACGGGTACTCAAGCAGAGCCCGAAAGCCTATGCAAAGATTTTCAGGGAACCGGGCAGTAATGCCAATAAAAACTACGGCGCCTATGTGGGAGTATGCAAAGTCAAGGGGAAAAAAGAGGCTAAAGAGGCTCTTGAGAAATTTGAGAAATGCAGCTATGAGGATTTCACAAAAACACTGAAGTCCTGCCTGAAAGACATGCCGGATAGTAACGATAAAGACTATATCAGCCGGGAACTGAATATGGGGACCTTTCTGCCCAAATCCGTGTCCAAGGAGAATGGTGTCATTCCCTACCAGCTGCATTTGCAGGAATTAAAAATCATTCTCTCCAAAGCGGGAGCCTATCTGCCTTTCCTGAAAGTAAAGGATCAATACGGTACCGTGTCCGACAAAATTATCAGCCTCTTTACCTTCCGCATTCCTTACTATGTAGGACCCGTCAATGAACATGCAGGCAGCTGCTGGGTAGTGAAAAAAGACAAGCAGGGAAAAGTGTACCCCTGGAACTTTACTGAAAAAATAGATATTGAAAAATCGGCAGAAGGTTTCATCCGCAATCTGACCAATAAATGTACCTATCTCATTGGTGAAGATGTGCTGCCGAAAAATTCCCTGCTCTATTCTGAATTTACAGTTCTGAATGAGCTGAACAATGTAAGAATTGGGGAAACCATGCAGAAATTGCCGCTCAGCCTGAAAGAGAAGGTGATGGATAATCTTTTCAGCTGCTATAAGCATGTGAGCAGGACAAAATTTATCAAATACCTGGTATCAGAAGGCATAGACAAAAAAGAAGCGGAATCCATCTCCGGACTGGATGGAGATTTCAAGAGCAGTCTGTCTTCCCTGATTGACATGAAACATATTCTGGGAAATGATTTCAGCCGTGAAGACGCAGAAAAGATAATTAAAGACATCACCATTTTCGGCGGGGATAAGAAGATGCTGAAAAACCGTCTCCACCGTGAATTTTCCTATCTGACCCCCGAGCAGCTGACATCCCTCACCCGCCTTTCCTATGATGGCTGGGGAAGACTGTCCAGGGAATTTCTGGTCAATCTCCTTCCGGCGGAAGGAAACAGCTGCGAAGTTCTCGTAGATCATACCTCGGGAGAAGTGCTGAATATCATTTCGGCCATGAGGCAGACCTCCTATAATCTTATGGAACTTTTAGGCAGCCGTTTTGGCTACGGACAGGCCATTGAAGAAAGAAACCGGAAAGAAGAAGGACAGGGCAGGATTACCTATAAGGATGTAGAAGATCTCTATATTTCGCCGGCTGTCAGGAGACCGCTCTGGCAGGCACTGAAAATTGTGCGGGAAATCGTGAAAATTACGGGGAAAGAACCTTCCAAAATCTTTATCGAAATGGCTCGGGAAAATGGGGAGAAAGGCAGAAGAACGATTTCCAGAAAAGCCAGGCTCCAGGCGCTTTATAAAAAGTGCAGAGATGATACCAGAGACTGGGCCAAAGAACTGGAAGGGAAATCGGAAGAAGATTTCCGAAGCGATAGACTCTACCTTTACTATACCCAGATGGGCCGCTCCATGTATACAGGAAAGCCCATCGATATTAACCGGCTCTTTGACCGCAACGTATATGATATCGACCATATCTATCCCCAGTCCCTTACCGGTGATGACAGCCTGGACAACCGGGTGCTGGTAGAAAAGACGGTCAATGCCAAAAAAGGAGATACCTATCCTCTGAGCAGCGCCCTGGACGGCTGCTATATCAGCGGACAGCAGATTCGCATTCAGGATATCCAAAAAGAAATGAGACCTTTCTGGCATATGCTCCTTGAAAAAGAACTGATTTCCAAAGAGAAATACAACCGCCTCTCTCGGACGATACCGCTTTCCGATGCAGAAAAGGCAGCCTTCATCGGCCGCCAGCTGGTGGAAACAAGGCAGAGCACGAAAGCCTGCGCAGAGCTTTTGAGCAAAGCCTATCCACAGACACGGATCGTTTACACCAAAGCAGGCAACGCATCCCGCTTCCGCCAGTATGGCGGCTTCATCAAGGTACGTGATATGAATGACTACCACCACGCCAAGGATGCATACCTGAATATTGTGGTAGGAAATGTCTTCGACACTCGCTTTACCGCCAATCCCCTTCACTTTCTTAAAGGAAATCATCCGGTGTACAGCCTGAATACAGAAGCCCTGTATGGACACAAAGTCAGCCGCAATGGCGTAGATGCCTGGATCCCTGCTGAAAAAGACGAAAAAGGCCAGGTGATAGACGGTCATGAAGGTACCATGGGAACCGTGCGGAAATGGATGAGGAAAAATAATATCCTTTTCACAAGAATGCCTCTTGAAGGCAAAGGTGGACTTTTTGACCAGAACATCATGAAGAAAGGAAAAGGACAGGTACCGCTTAAGGGAGATTCGCCGGTATCGGATATAGAAAAATACGGTGGGTATAACAAGGCATCCATTGCTTACATGATGCTGGTCCAGGCAGAAGAAAAAGGAAAACCGGTTTATCTGCTGGAATCTATCCCCAATTATGTAAAGAATAAGTTGACCAGCGATAAGGAACGGCAGGAGTACTGTGTAAGGACATGGACTGTACAAGGCAGTAAGTATAGAAATCCGCAAATTCTCATTCCCAAAGTTCGCATCCAGTCTTTATTTGAAATAGATGGGTTCAAAGCACATATTTCAGGCAAAACCGGTAATCTATTCGTTATGCGGAATGCACAGGAGCTGTGCATGGATATTACACTGGCAAGGGTTTTGAAAAACGTCTTGAAGTTTATTCATCGGAAAACAGTGCAGAAGGATGCTGCTATTACGGAATATGATGGGGTTTCAGATGATAATACATTGGCGCTTTACGATTTCTTTGTTGATAAATTGAGCAGCTCTATTTATGGGAAGAAATTTGCAACGCAGGCAGATTTTTTGCGTCAGTCAAAAGACAAGTTTACGAATCTGCCTCTGGAAGAACGGTGCGAGGTACTTGGTTCTATTCTTCATTTGTTCCAGTGCAATGCGGTTCTGTCAGATTTCCATCTTTTGGGGGGAAGCCGGCAGGCCGGACGAATTTATCTGAATAAAAAAATCAAAGCACAGGACCACGTCTATCTGATTGAGCAGTCTGTTACCGGATTCTTTGAAAAACGCATCTTATTGGCGCCCTTTGGTGAAAAATGAGCTGGCGTACGGTAGTTCTTACCAATCGGGCCAAGGTGGAATACAGCATGGGGTACATGGTGATTCGTGAAAAAGAGGTACACCGCGTTTTTATGGATGAAATCGGTACCATCCTTGTTGCCACCCCGGCAGCCGCCTTTACGGGCGTATGGGTAAGCGAATGCTTGAAACGGAAAATCAAGATTATCTTTTGCGATGAAAAGAGAAATCCCGTAGGAGAAGTACTGCCCTACTGCGGCAGCTATGACTCCAGCCGCCAGATTCGCACTCAAATCCGGTGGGACCTGGAAAAGAAAGCACAGGTCTGGGAAGCCATCATCAGGGAGAAAATCAAAAACCAGGCCCGGGTACTGATGGAATATGGCCACCATAAGGAAGCTGCCATGCTGGAGGCCTACGAAGAAAGTGTAGAAGAAGGAGACAGCACCAACAGAGAAGGCCATGCGGCCAAAGTGTACTTCAATGCCCTCTGGGGCAGGGAATTCTCCCGCCGCGAGCCTTCCGTAGTGAATGGTGCGCTTAACTATGGATATGCCATCATCCTTTCTGCCTGCAACAGGGAAGCGGCGGCATCCGGGTATATGACCCAGCTGGGGCTGTTTCATGATAATATATTCAATCCCTTTAATCTGGGGAGCGATTTAATGGAGCCCTTCCGGCCCCTGGTAGACAGGGAAGTGTTATCTATGACATTGGAGAATCAGCTTACGGCAGACAATAAAAAGGATCTGATCAATATATTGAATCAAAAGGTCATCATACAGGACCGGCTCACCACCGTCACACAGGCCATCGGTATCTACAGCCGCAGTGTATTCCGGGCTATGGAAGAAAAAGGTCCGGACACCATTGCCTTTTATCGACTGCCTGATGAAGGGTAGATTCATGAGAGTCATGGTGCTGTTTGATCTGCCTGTGGAAACAGCGGAAGAAAGACGGTCCTACACGGGTTTCAGAAAACAGCTGATTCGTAAAGGCTTCGTGATGATGCAGGAATCAGTATATACCAAAATCGTGCAGAACCCTCCGGCGGCCAGAGCGGTGATTTCCTATATCCGCTCTGTCAGCCCGAAGGAGGGGCTGATACAGGTGCTGGTGATTACAGAAAAACAATATGCCGGCATGGAGCTCATTATAGGGCATGTGCAGAAAGAAATTATTGATACCAATGAAAAGCTGGTGATTCTATGAAACTGGTACATCAGGACTGGGAAAAGGCTGTGATTCTGAATGATGAAAAGGTGCCGCTCATTTCCATCGAAAACCCGCTGTGTTTGTATCATACGTTGAAGGAACTGGAAGAAGAAAGCAGGACAGGCATTGGGAATTTCGTGCTCAGCGAAGACAGTCAGATTCTGGATATGAAAAAACGGTTTCTTTTTGTGGCCAGCCCCTGGGATATGGATCTGAATGACCGCAAGCTGACCACAAAACTTCTCTTGCGGCTTACCGGAGAGGCACAGAATGAAATATATGAACGGAAATCAGAAGAACTATGCAGTGCGATCCAAACATGGCTGGAAGAACTGACCATGGATATCCCCCTGCCCGTGACTTATGACCTGGATGTGGATCTGGACGCTCTCTTGAAGGCTTTCCACGTCCACCTGGAAGAGCAGGGGGAAAGTTTGGCAGAGAAAATGCTTATCTTCATGAAGTCCTGGGACATTCTCTGCGGAGAAACGGCCTTCGCCTTTTATGGGTTTCGTAATCTCATGACTCCGGAAGAAAGACCGCTGTTCTATGAAAACGCCAAAGAAGAAAATTTCAACTTTGTTCTCATAGAAGGGCCCTGCCATGATACAATAAAGGCGGAGGACCTCTTCATTATTGACAAAGATTTATGCCAGATTTTTGAATAATGATACACTGTCAGGAACTGCGCCGCCTGGTGTAAGCGGATACACTTGCAGAGAACTGCTGCATGAAAATGCAATTTGAGGTTTGAGAGTGTTGTGATTCTTGATAGTGGTAAAACGGTCCGTTTCCACGATTTCATTCTTCATAGGTTTGAGAGTGTTGTGATTCTTGATAGTGGTAAAACATCCTGTCCTGGGCGTTGGCCCGCTGCTGGGTTTGAGAGTGTTGTGATTCTTGATAGTGGTAAAACTCACCTTGCGGACTAAAGGACGGAATGGGGGTTTGAGAGTGTTGTGATTCTTGATAGTGGTAAAACGTGGTGTGTGTTAGTAGTGGTTAGTCACTGGTTTGAGAGTGTTGTGATTCTTGATAGTGGTAAAACCTGTGTTAGCCCCTTTTACTCCGTTCTCCGGTTTGAGAGTGTTGTGATTCTTGATAGTGGTAAAACTCTTAGTCTTAGGAGCGTTCGCGGAGTCCCGTTTGAGAGTGTTGTGATTCTTGATAGTGGTAAAACGGAAACGGACAGGGGACGACAATGATCCAAGTTTGAGAGTGTTGTGATTCTTGATAGTGGTAAAACATTACCGGGCACCGGCTCTACGTTAGCCCTGTTTGAGAGTGTTGTGATTCTTGATAGTGGTAAAACAGCTAACTGTTTCCTTTTGCGGTAACTTACGTTTGAGAGTGTTGTGATTCTTGATAGTGGTAAAACTTTCCCCCATTAATGAATGGGATAGAGTCAGTTTGAGAGTGTTGTGATTCTTGATAGTGGTAAAACCATGCATGAAGACAATGCGCTGGTTGTGGGGTTTGAGAGTATTGTGATTCTTGATGGTGGTAAAACTCCTTTCTGCTGAAAGTGGGCTGATTTTAGGTTTGAGAGTATTGTGATTCTTGATAGTGGTAAAACACTACCTGGCAGTAACCGGCGCCGATAGGTGTTTGAGAGTGTTGTGATTCTTGATAGTGGTAAAACAGATGTACTTCAGCTCCCATCCCTTTTTCTGTTTGAGAGTGTTGTGATTCTTGATAGGTTTTCAAAAAGGGGGCAGAACCTTTGGCGGCTTCTGCCTCCTTTTTTCTGTATCCCAAGGGAAGCGTGGATTGAAATTGGCCGCCGGCGCCGTGGGCTATGGCTATTACCGGTCGCTTCCCCCGCGGGAAGCGTGGATTGAAATTTGGCTCTATTGCCGAAGGACTTATTTTTTGCTTATAAAATAAATTTCAATGGAGAAGATTATGTAACAATTTGCAGAGTAAAAGAAAATATAGATACAAATAAATTCTATGTTCATGAAGCATACCCACTAATGGACATGCAAAAAGCAGAGCAGTCCGTATCACGTGACCTGGCTAAAAGCCTTCGCCGATCGTGGGGCCCTGCTCTGCTTTACACCTCTATTATAAGGCATTTTTTGAGCGGCCGCAATATCGAAGAAAATAGTGAATTTCATCACATGGCCGACGAACGGGCAAGTACTGCCATGATAAGCCGCCTGCAGAAGGTCGAGTCGATGGAAAAAGAGGACACTTCTTCTGAGGAAATCTGGAAGGAAATCGGGTGGATGAGAGGACCGGACCATAAGTGGAGATTTGAAATTCCGGACAACCTGGACAAAATCAATTTCCGGAAAGACGTGAAGCCTCATACTTTGGGAGAAATCTATGATAACCCAGCTCTCTATGAAGCCTACCCGTAACTGGCGCAGAAAACAGTGAGGAAGGAAGATACCAAAACTGTAGAAACTTTATCTAAAGGGAATGCTGCCGTCAAAAAATCCGCCCGTGACTCCGCACTCATCAAGGGCAAGAACGACGCCCATATCGTAGCAACCTTTGCCCTAAACCAGAGCAACAACGAAGTGGATAGGACGCATGCGTACTGGCTCAATTTCCTCACCAGCGTTTATGGAAAGGATAACAATGATAAAGAAAATCCAACGCTCCGGGATAATTGGTTCCTGGAACAGTTGGAAAAAGGAAATCTCAAGTACATAAATAGAAAGAAGCTCAAAGATTTCTACGGTACAGACGAGCGCCTACTGGCTCGATCCTCCAAAAAAATCTCAGAGCTTCAATCTGCCATTATCATAAAGAACGAAAATGACCTTGTCAAGCTGAAAAAGAAGCACCCGGATCTGTACCAAATGGCTGGAGAACGAGCGAAGACCGCCATGATAAGCTGGCTGCAGAAGGCTGAATCTATGGAAAGGGAAGCGGCTTCCTCTAAAGAAATTTGGAAAGAAACCGGCTGGAAGACGCTATGAAGCAGGATGACTACGCCGGTCGCTTCCTTCGCGGGAAGCGTGGATTGAAATATTGATAATATAAGCCCCCAATAGGGGGATGGGGGTCGCTTCCCTCGCGGGAAGCGAGGGGCAGAACCTTTGGCGGCTTCGGCCTCCTTTCTTCTGCATGCCAAGGCCCCATTGCCTCTTGACAAAAGGGGCTTGGTGAGCCTATACTAAGCTAACTTCTAACGAAAGGAGAGGGAATGATGAGACTGGCTTCCGTGAACGCAGGAATGGCATATGATGTCTTTGGCTGGAGCTATTATTATGGCTTCGGTTACTTTTGCTGCGCCCGTGATGAGTCCCGTTCCCTTTCCAGATAAGATATTTCCAGAATGAAAGGACAGACTCATCAGAGCCTGTCCTTTTCTTTTATGGAGGATGGAAGGATAGGAGTTAGAAGAGAGGGGACATGGGTCCCGGAGAATTGAAGGTGCCTTGGAGAAGGCAGAGGAGGAATATCATGATTATTGTAATGAAACAGAACGCACCGCTTACAGTGATTGAGCAGCTGGAACAGGAAATGAGGGACCGGGGTTTCCAGGTGGACCGCAGTAAGGGTTCCAGCAAGGTGGTGCTGGGTCTGGTGGGGGATACGTCTGCCCTGGATGAAAGGGATTTCCTCAGCAATCCCTGGGTGGATAAGGTCATGCGGGTGCAGGAGCCTTACAAACGGGCCAGCCGGGCTTTCCATCCGGCCGATACGGTGGTGGATGTGAAGGGCATCAAAATCGGCGGGAAGAAGCTGGTGGTCATGGCCGGTCCCTGCTCTATTGAAACGCCTGAGCAGATCGGCGGCATTGCGAAAGCAGTGAAGGCGTCGGGGGCAGCCATCCTTCGCGGCGGCGCTTTCAAGCCAAGGACTTCGCCTTACTCTTTCCAGGGATTGGGGGAGAAGGGCCTGGATCTTCTCATTTCCGCTGCCCATAAGGAAAATATGCCGGTGGTGACGGAGCTGATGAGCGCCGACAAAATCGGTATGTTCCTGGAAAAGGGCGTGGATATTATCCAGATCGGCGCCAGAAATATGCAGAATTTTGACCTTTTGAAGGCGGTGGGCCGTCTGAATGTGCCGGTGCTTCTGAAGCGGGGCATGTCTGCCACCATTGAGGAATGGCTCATGAGCGCGGAATACATTATGTCCGAAGGAAATCACAATGTGATTCTCTGCGAACGGGGCATCCGCACCTTTGAGAAGGCGACCAGAAATACGCTGGATCTGTCGGCGGTGGAAGTGGTAAAGGAAAGAAGCCACCTACCCATTATCGTAGACCCCAGCCATGCTACGGGCCATCGGGAGATGGTACCGGCCATGGCCATGGCTGCCATTGCTGCCGGGGCTGATGGGATTATGTGTGAAGTTCATAATGATCCGGAACATGCATGGTGTGATGGAGCGGAGTCCATTACGCCAGAGACTTTTGATGACCTCATGGGACGGCTGAAACAGCTGGCTCCTATTGTGGGAAGGGAATTGTAATCAGAAGCCCTGCATGTTCTTTCGGAGTGGAGAAAAGGCAGGGCTCATGGGAGCTCTGCCTTTTGCGGCATTTGGGGGCGGTTGTGGCGGAGGGAAACTGTATTCCCGAAGGGGCCTGCGCCTGCGACGCGGTCGGGATCGGGACCTGGGCGGTGCTTTCCAGTATTCCCGAAGGTTGACGCCCTATGGACAAGCCCCTTTGGGGCTTGAGGGTTGACGGCCCGCTGGGCCGAAGGTTC
>ERZ773131.2113-NODE-2113-length-13195-cov-14.505327_pt1 | contig 13195 bp, 12 predicted proteins | sample MGYA00511082_ERZ773131 | MGnify/ENA primary metagenome ERZ773131 (study PRJEB29015, sample SAMEA2737813) | human gut metagenome | biome: human gut; feature: human-associated habitat; material: faeces | place: China | collected 2012 ... | reverse complement strand
GTGTCGATATTTTCCATCGAGAGGACTGTTTTGGAGACCACGATGTACAGCAGGGAAGCGATCTGGTCACGGGTGTATTTCTTTTTGACCGGGTGGCTCAGAATGCCTTTTTTGACGTAGTTGCTCACCATGGACGGGGTGAGCTCTACCCCGCAAAAGGTGCGGAAGCAGGCGTTGACATATTGCACGGTCTGGTCCAGATACAGCCCTACGGCAGGGAGGTCGCGGTACCGGGGCAGGGCAAACCCGGCGGCGCAGGCCGCAACGCGGCGCTTGGTTTCATCATTCATAGTAGATCATGCTTTCTGTTCAGCGGGTGAGGGGGGCTTTTGGTTTTCAGTATAACGCAAAAAATGGAAGCGGTCAACGGGAATATGAAAACTTTTTATCAAATGATGAAAACGGCTTGACAGGTTTTAAAAAAACTGATAAGATGTCCACAAGAAACCGAATAAGCCCGGCGGGCTGTCCGCCGCTGAACGATAAAACTGGAGATGTACTGTATGAAAACCAAGATCGTTGTGGACTCTTCCTCCAACCTGTATACCCTCAGCGGGGTGGACTTTGCCTGTGTACCGCTGAAAATCGTGACCGACGATGGGGAATATCTGGACACGGCAGAACTGGATGCGGTCGGTATGGCCCAGACCCTGCGCAGCTATAAGGGCAAGACCGGCACATCCTGCCCCAATGTGGCCGACTGGCTGGCGGCCTACGAGGGCGCGGAGGAAGTGTTCGTGGTCACCATCACGGGCACGCTGTCCGGCAGCTATAACGCGGCCCAGCTGGCCGCCGAGGAATACCGGCAGGAGCACGAAGGTGCCCGCGTGTTCGTGCTGGACAGTCTGTCGGCCGGGCCGGAATGCCGCCTGTTGGCCGAGCGTCTGGCGGCACTGGTGCAGGCAGGCTGTGCCTTTGATGATGCCGCCGAGGTCATTCTGGCCTATCACCGGCACACGCACCTGTTGTTCTCGCTGGAATCGCTGGCCAACCTCGCCCGCAACGGCCGCGTAAAACCGGCGGTAGCTGCCGTGGCGCGGATGCTGGGCATCCGGGTCATCGGACAGGCCAGTGAGGCGGGGGAGCTGGAGGTGCTGTGCAAGACCCGCGGCGAACACGGCGCACTGGAACGCATCGTGCTGGAAATGAAGGGCCGCGGTTTTGTCTCCGGCCGGGTACACATTGCCCACTGCGGCAACCCTGACGCCGCCGACCGGCTGAAAAAGATGCTGCACGCGGTGTTCCCGGGGGCGCAGGTGGATGTGAGCCCCTGCGGCGGCCTGTGCAGCTACTATGCCGAATTGGGCGGCCTGATGGTCGGTTATGAGGACAACGAAGCACCGGCATTGTAACGAGAAACGGCCTCTCCGAAAGGAGAGGCCGTTTTTGCGTGAGGGCGATTTTTACAGGGCATCCAGCGCCTTACGCGCGGCACGGATATTGGTTTCGCTGGTCTGCCACAGTTCAAACTCCGAAAAGCCCGGCAGGCCCATAGGCACGCCTTCCCGGCGGAAGGTCATGCGGCTGTCCAGCACTTGCTTGCCGGAGAGGTGGAACGCCCGGGCACCGGTCTGGGCGGCCAGCGCCGGGAGATTGCCCGCGGAGACGCCGGCACCCACCAGAATTTCCACATCGCTCCCGGCGGCTTCCACCAGCTGGCGCAGCAGCTCAGCTCCCTGCGGCGCACTGGCGGCCTGCCCGCTGGTAAGGATGGTGGCAAGGCCCAGTTCCTTTGCGGCGGCCAGCGCGGCAAAGGGGTCCCGGCAGACGTCAAAGGCACGGTGCAGGGTGCAGGCAACGGGACGGCCTGCAGCTGCTGCCGCCCGGCGGGCAGCAGCGTAGATGGGACGCAGGGCGTCCACATCCAGTACGCCGTCCGGGGTGAGCACGCCGGTGACGATGCCGTCCGCCCCGGCTTCCACCAGCTCTGCGGCCGACTGCTCCATCTGGGCCAGCTCATAGCGGTCGTAGCAGAAATCACCAAAGCGGGGGCGCAGCAGTGCCCGCACCGGCAGTCCGGTCTCGGCTTTGACCTGCCGCAGCAGGGCAAGGCTGGGGGTGGTGCCGCCGATCACCAGGTTGGCACACAGTTCCAGTCGGTCGGCTCCGCCGCGCTTGGCGGCCAGTGCACTGGCCGTGCTGTCCACGCAGACTTCCAGGGTATAAGGCATAAACGTTTCCTCCTTGTATGGCAAGGCCCCGCCGATGAGATCTGCGGCGGGGCCTGTGATAGTTTGAGGTTATTTTACGCTGGCAAGGAACCGCACGAACCCGGCACGACCGGCTTCGTCCAGCTTGTACACACCGGCATCGGCCAGCACCTGTGCGAACACCTGGCCCACCTCATCCTGCAGGATGAGGTGCACGGTGTCGCCGTTCAGCTCCGGGTGACGGGCCAGAATGTCCTGCGCCCACTCCGCGTGCTTCTGCAGCGTTTCGGGGTACTCGCTGACGGGGGTGCGGGCTACCAGCACGTCTGCCAGATCAAACAGCTCCTGCTTCAGGCGGCTGGGCAGCACGGCCAGACCCATGACCTCGATAAGGCCGATGTTCTCCTTTTTGATGTGGTGCAGCTTGGCATGGGGGTGGAACACGCCCAGCGGGTGTTCCGGCGTGGTGATGTTGTTGCGCAGCACCAGATCCAGCTGGTATTTGCCATCCCGCATGCGGGCAATGGGGGTAATGGTGTTGTGCGGCGTGCCGTCTGTTTCCGCATAGATTGCGGCAGCCGGATCGCTGTAGCTGCGCCATTGTGTCAGAATATCGGCGCAGGCAGAGGACAGCGCAGTACGGTTCAGGCTTTTCAGCCGGATGACCGACATCGGCCAGCGCACGGTGCCGGCTTGTACATCTGGATAGTTCGGCAGAGTAAACCGGGTTTCCACAGGCGCTTTTGCCATGGCAAAAGTATAGTTTCCGCCCTGGAAATGCTCATGGCTGAGGATAGAACCGCCTACAATCGGCAGGTCGGCATTGGAACCGATAAAGTAATGTGGGAACAGATCCAGGAAGTCAAAGAGCTTTTCGAAAACGGCATGGTCAATCCGCATGGGCACATGCTGCGCATTGAAAACGATGCAGTGCTCGTTGTAGTAGACATAGGGGCTGTACTGCAGATTCCACGCGCTGTCGTTGATGGTCAGCGGGATGATGCGGTGGTTCTCGCGGGCGGGGTGGTTCATCCGGCCCGCATAGCCCTCGTTCTCCACACAGAGCTGGCACTTGGGGTAGGCGCTCTGGGGGGCCAGCTTAGCGGCGGCAATGGCCTTGGGGTCTTTTTCCGGCTTGGAAAGGTTGATGGTGATATCCAGATCGCCGTAGGGGGTCTTGGTGACCCACTTCAGATCCCGCTTGATGCGGTAGCGGCGGATGTAATCGGTGTCCTGACTGAACTTGTAGAACCAGTTGGTCGCCGCTTCGGGACCTTCGGTCTCGTACCGCTCCTCAAAGTTGGCGCGGACGATGGAGGGGCGCGGGGTCAGCACGCCCATGAGCTTGGTGTCGAAGAGGTCGCGGGCGGTGGAGTTGTCCTCGCACACGCCGCGGGCCACCGCATCGTCCACCAGCGTTTTCAGGATGGCTTCGAGGTCGGTGTAGCAGACCTCGCCCTCCGGCTCGGTGAAGCTGTCCAGCTGCATGGTCATGAGCAACTGGTTGCGGATGTAGATCTCATCGTCCGGCAGGATGAGGCCGGTGTCCAGACCGTAATTGACGAGCTGTTGGATGGCAGTGGAGATCACAGGACAGCACCTCCTTCCGGGCGGATGGAGAGGACATGGCAGCGGCCTGCGCCGAGGATGGCTTCCATCTGCTCCTTGAACTGGGCCAGCTCTTCCACCGGCACAAAGGCCTGTACGGTGCCCGCAAAACCGCCGCCGTGGACGCGGACGGCACCCTTGCCGCGCAGGAAGTGTTTGGCGGCGGCGATGGTCACGGCCACCTCCTGATGCTCCTTGTACCCGGCGGGGATGACGTTCTGCAGGTACTCCCAACTGCTCAGGCCGGACTCGGTGACCAGCTGCAGGAAGGTGTCGAAATCGTCCGCGCGGAGGGCGGCCACCTGTTTTGCCACCCGCTCGTTGTCGGCGTAGATGTGGAAGGCGCGGAGCACGGCGCGGTCGCCGCACTGCTTGCGGCACTCCGGGAGCTTTGCGAGGAAAGTCTCAAAGGGAACATCCCGCAGCACCTCGCCGCCGCAGACAGCGGCCACGGCGCGGCACTCGCTGGGGATGGCGGCATACTCGTCGGTCAGGTCGGCGTGGTCGGCACCGGAATCCAGAATGCAGAGCGCGAGGCCCGCCTTGGAGAAATCGACCTGCACCGGCTCGACGGCGGGGTGGGCAGGGTCCGCAAAGTCAATGGTGATAATGTTGCCGACGCTGGAGGCCATCTGGTCCATCAGGCCGCAGGGTTTGCCGAAGTAAACATTCTCTGCCCACTGGCCGATCTGCGCGATGGCGATGGGGGAGACCTTTTCGGCCATGAAGCAGTCGTTGAGGATGACGCCGATCAGCACCTCGAACGCCGCCGAGGACGAGACGCCGCTGCCCTTGGGCACGTTGGAGGAGATGTACACGTCAAGGCCGGAGAGCTTGGCTCCCCGCTGGCGGAACGCTTCGCACTCGCCGCGCAGCAGGGCCATGGTGGTGTTCTCTTCCTCCTTGCGGGCGGCAAGGTTCGAAAGATCGATGACGTACAGGTCGTACCCCTCGCTCTGGACGCGGAGCTGGTTCAGGCTGTTGGGGGCGGCAGCAGCGATCATATCAATGTTGACGCTGCCCGCCAGCACCCGGCCGTGCTGGTGGTCGGTGTGGTTGCCGCCGATCTCGGTGCGGCCGGGGGCACTGTACAGCCCGGCCTCGGTGTGGGAGCCAAAGGTGGTTTCCAGCCCGTCCAGCACGGCGGCATAGCGGGCAGCCTGTGTGGGCGTTTGTTCGGGGGCGCAGCAGTACAGCGCAGCCAGACGGCTGGTGTGGGTGCCGTCGGCCAGCTCCTGCTTCCAGACAGAAACGGATCTCATCATGGTGAAGTTCCTCCTCTGAGCGATCAATATTCCCAAACCGGGGCAAGTGCTGCTCCGGTTTCTCTTACCCTAATAATAAAGAATCTCTGCGGAAAAGACCATGTATTATTGTTGCCTCTCGATGAAGCCTTAACTTGCGTTTCCGGGCTTGAAATCGCTGGCGGCCAACCCGTCGAGGTTGAGCATCCCCTCCAGCGCGGCCACATCGGCGGAGACGTCCAGCGCGTCGGACTGGAACAGCTTGTCCAACTGGTTTTCGAAAGCCGTGATCAGCAGGTCCATGGAGCGCTCGATGCTCTGCTTGGCCTCGGAGATGTTCTCGCCCTGCACATCCTGCGCCGAGAGCTGGGCGTAGGTGTTCAGCAGCTTGAGGGCCGTGGGCAGATAGTAGTCCATGAACTTTTGCAGCTGGGCTTTTTTGCCGGGGTCCTTCTTCGCCAGCGCAAAGATGCGGGCGCTGACCTCCTCCAAGCGGGAGATCTTAGCCGTCATCACCGGATCGGGGATGGCCTCGTTGGCCTTCCGGAGCTGGGCTTGCAGGGAAGCATAGGGGTCCTCCGGGGCGGGCTCCGCCTTGGGTTCTTCCTCTGTCTGGGGCGGCTGGGGTGCTGCACCCCGCACGATGAGGGTGCCGGTGCGGTGGTCGATGTAGGCATCGGCTCCGAAATAGCCGTGGTCGATGGCCCGCTCCACCACCGAGATGCCCTTGGCGGAGTCGATGCCCGCTGCGGCAAAGAGCTCGTCCAGCGGGATACTGCTCCGGTCACCGACGATCTTATCCAGTTTGCGTTCCAGCTTGCTGGCATTGCGCATCCGCAGCCCCATGCCCAGCGCCGCGCCGCCGCCGAGGATCTGGGTCAGCGCTGTAAGGAACTCGCCCCAGTCGAACCAGTAGCCCCACAAGTCGATGATGTCCCCCAGCCCGGCAAGGCCTACCACAAGGAAGATGGCACCGAACACCGTGCAGAGAGTGGTCAGGTTCTTGTGCCACTTTTTCGCGTTCTTCTGCTCGGCGGTGGGGATGTCGTGGCCGTAAACGGTCTCGTCGTCGCAGCCGACGGGGCGGGCGCTCTGGTCCGCGCGGGTGTCCTCGGCCCGGAAATCGCTGGCGTAGTCGGCGTTTTCCTGCTCTTTTTTCAGCGCGTCCCGATCGATGGCCCGCAGGATGAAGAACAGGATGCTCAGTTCCGGCGACATGGCGAAAAGCACCAGAAGGGCGATGGTGGGGATGCGGGCGAGATAATGTTTGCTGCGTCTTGGCTCCATGGGGCAAAATCCTCCTAAATGAAAAGAACCGTGTTCCACTTTATTATAGCGGAACGCGGCTCTTTTGTTAAGAGATATTTTCTTTGGGAGCAAATAGGGGAGTAAAAGCCTTATTTCATCAGGCTGCAAACAGCTTCAGCGTAGGCGGCAGGATCATCCACGGGCAGACCCTCAATGAGCTGAGCCTGTGCGTAGAGCAGGGCGCTGTACTTTTTCACCTTGTCGGTGTCGCCCGCTTCCTGCGCGGCTTTCAGCACCGCGAAGACGGGGTGGTTGATGTTCAGTTCCAGCACCTTGTCGCTCTTGACGCCCTCGCTGCCGGGCTGCTTGGAGAGGACCTTCTCCATCTCGATGGAGAGGGGGCCGTCGGAAGACAGGCAGACCGGGTGCTCCTTCAGGCGGGTGGAGACCTTGACCTCCTTGACCTTGCCGTCCAGTGCGTCCTTCATGGCGTCGAACAGAGGCTTGTTCTCGGCGGTGGCATCCTCGGCGGCCTTCTTCTCGTCCTCGGTCTCAAGGCCAAGGTCGCCGCTGTTGACGTTCTTGAACTCCACGGTGCCGTCCTTGCCCTCGGCATCCTTGCGGGGATAGGTGCGCATGATCTGGAGGCAGAACTCGTCCACATCTTCGGTCAGGAGCAGGACATCGTAGCCCTTGTCCATGACCAGCTCGGCGGCGGGCAGCTTTGCCAGACGGTCGGTGGAGTCGCCGGCGGCAAAGTAGATGTACTTCTGCTCAGCGGGCATCTTGTCCACGTACTCCTGCAGGGTGACCATCTTCTGCTCCTTGGCGGACCAGAACAGCAGCAGGTCGCGCAGCAGCTCGGCGTGCATCCCGTAATCGGAGTAAGCGCCGAACTTGATCTGGCGGCCGAACTCCTTCCAGAAGGCCTCGTACTTCTCACGGTCATTGGCCAGCATGGCGTGGAGTTCGTTCTTGATCTTCTTTTCCAGTGCGTTGTGGATCAGCTTGAGTTGGTTGTCCTTCTGGAGCATCTCACGGCTGATGTTCAGGCTCAGGTCCTGACTGTCCACGACGCCCTTGACGAAGCTGAAGTAATCGGGCAGCAGGTCGCCGCACTTTTCCATGATGAGCACGCCGGAGGCATACAGGGCCAGACCCTTTTCGTAATCCTTGGTATAGAAGTCGTAGGGACGGTGGCTGGGCACGAAGAGCAGGGCGTTGTAGTTCGCGGTGCCCTCGGTGCGGCTGACGATGACGCGGGCGGGGTCGGAGTAATCGTTGAACTTGTCCTTATAGAAGTTGGCGTACTCCTCGTCGGTGACTTCGCTCTTCTGCTTCTTCCAGATGGGCACCATGCTGTTCAGGGTCTCCAGCTCGGTGTAGGTCTCCCACTCCGGCTTGTAGTCCTCGGGCTTGGGATCCGGTTCGGGCTTCTGGCGGCTCTTCTCGCGCTCCATCTGGATGGGATAACGCACATAGTCGCTGTACTTCTTGACGATGGCCACGATACCATACTCGTCGAGGAAGTTCTCGTAGTTGTCGGTGTCGGTGCTGGGCTTGATGTGCAGGATGATCTCGGTGCCCGCGGTGTCCTTCTCGGTGGGGTTCAGCTCGTAGCCGTCAGCACCGCTGGACTCCCACTGCCAAGCCTCGTCGGAGCCATAGGCTTTGGAGATGACGGTGACCTTGTCGGCCACCATGAAAGCGGAGTAGAAGCCGACGCCGAACTGGCCGATGATGTCGATGTTCTCGTCCTTGTTCTCCTTCTTGAAGTCCAGCGAACCGGAGTGGGCGATGGTGCCGAGGTTGGATTCCAGCTCCTCTTTGGTCATGCCGATGCCGTTATCGGAGATGGTCAGGGTGCGGTTGTCCTTATCACGGGTGAGCAGGATGCGGAAATCGCCTTTGTTCATGCCGACGGAAGTGTCGGTCAGGCTCTTATAGTACAGCTTGTCGATGGCGTCCGAAGCGTTGGAGATCAGCTCCCGCAGGAAAATTTCCTTATTGGTATAGATGGAGTTGATCATCATATCCATCAGCTTTTTGCTTTCTGCCTGAAATTCTTTTTTCGCCATAATGCAAAACCTCTTTTGTTCAGATTTGGCGCCAAGGAGCCGGAGTTTCGGGATGACTGCTTAGCACTCATAACTTTCGAGTGCTAATATACACCGCTTCACACCAAAAATCAAGGGGTTTCATAAAAAGTTCAGAAATGTTTCGATTTCCTTTACATTCCCCCGCAAACTTATTATAATGATTCGGAAACCAAACCGGAAAGGATGACCCAAATGCAGTTTAAGACTTACCCTCTCCCCGGTGGGGGAGAGCTGGACGTATATCTGCGCACCCCGGCCCCGGCGATGCCGAACGCGCTGCGGCGGCCGCTGGTGCTGGTGGTGCCGGGCGGCGGGTACGAGCATGTCAGCGCCCGCGAGGCGGACCCGGTGGCTTTGCAGTTTGCGGCAGCGGGGTACCACACCGCCGTGCTGACCTACAGCGTCGGCGAGGGCGCACGGAATTACCAGCCGCTGCGCCAGCTCAGCGCGGCGCTTGCGCTGCTGCGGGAACATGCGGAGGCGTGGGGCGTCCTGCCGGAACAGATCGCAGTCTGCGGCTTTTCGGCGGGCGGGCATCTGGCCCTGTCCGGGGCTGTGCTGGACCTGCCCGGCGGTGAGGCGGCGGCCCAGCAGCGGCCCAATGCGGTGCTGCTGGCTTACCCGGTGGTCACGGCGGGAGAGCACGCCCACCGGGGCAGCTTTGTTCGGCTGTCCGGCAGCGAGGACCCGGCGGACCACCAGAAATTCACGCTGGAAGATAGGATCACGCCGGACACGCCGCCCGTCTTTGTCTGGCACACGATGGAGGACGCCACCGTTCCCGTGGAGAACACTCTGTTGCTGCTCGCAGCGCTGCGGAAGAACCGCGTCCCCTGCGAAGTCCATCTGTTCGAAAAGGGCGTCCACGGCACCAGCGTCTCCACCGCCGAGGTCGATGCCGCCAGCGCCCACCGCGCCCACTGGGTGCAGCTGGCTGTGGAGTGGCTGAACGACACCTTCGATTTTCATCTGGCATAAAATGGTTTTGTGCGTGTCTACAAAAATTTCATGAAAAAATAGTTGACCTGCAACAAAAATTAGCGTATACTGGTTCAGCGGAAACGAACGCCGGGGCACACCCCCGGAAGAGAAGAGGGAACACATATGGCAATGCGGCCGGAAATTTCGGTCAAGGACCTGCTGATGCAGGCCTTTCTGACCGGCTGGGAGCTCTCCGACAAGAGCATCTCGCAGGACGAATATCTTCAGAGCGCCATTCAGGTGATCGAGGTGCTTCAGGTGGAGCCGGAAAACCTCTACGCCGAGGAGGGCCTCGGTTTGCCGGACGGCGAAGAGGTGGATCATCTGGACGATCTGCTCCGCGCAGACGGTCAGTGGCTCTATTACGGTGTGGAAGAGGAGAACTTCTTCCTGATTCAGTGGTATCCGGATGTGGAGTCCGCCAACGCAAAGCTGGCAGAGCTGGATGCTATGGGCGACGGCAGCAAGCAGTACCTCGTGGATATGAGCCTGAAGCGCTCGACCCCCACCGTGGCCGAAAACTTCGGCAGCTCAAACCCGGTGCAGCTTCGTTCTTGATATTTTTGGAATAAGGAAAGGGAACCCAAGCGATGCAGCTTTCTCAGATCGAACGGGAGCAGCTTTACGCCATCCTCGAAAAATATGACCAGCACCCCAAGGTGCAGGAAATGCGGGAGTTCATCCAGCACGGCGATGTGACCACCTATCAGCACTGCAAGAATGTGGTGCTGGTCAGCTTTTGGATCAACCGCCGCTTTCATCTGGGCGCGGATGAGACGGCGCTGGCGGTGGGCGGCTTCCTGCATGACTTCTATCTGTATGATTGGCACAAGACCAGCAGCTTCCACGGGCTGCGCCGCCTGTTCGAGATGCACGGCTTTTCCCACCCCGGTTCCGCTTGTGTGAACGCGAAGCGCTACTTTCAGATCACCAAGAAGGAGCAGAACATCATCCAGAGCCACATGTGGCCGCTGACCTTCCGGCATGTGCCCACCTGCCGCGAGGCGGTCATCGTCTGCTTGGCCGATAAGTACTGCGCGGTGGTCGAGAGCATGTTCCGCCGCGCCAAGGCGGCTGTGACCGTCGGTGCGGACGAACCCGACGAGACCCTGTGGTAATCACGAGAATGAAAAATCCCCGCTGGCGGTCTGAAATGAACCCCAAAAGTTAGACAAAAATTGAATTAAGCAGCTCCAACGGTCTGAATCCTGTACTGTACAGGGCTCAGACCGTTTAGTTTTAATTTGATTCGGCGATTGTTGTAATAGTCGATGTAATCGACAATAGCCTTTTCGAGCTGGTCAATGGAATCAAATTTTTCCAGATAGAACAGCTCCGTCTTGAGCAGTCCGAAGAAGTTCTCGGCAACAGCATTGTCCAGACAAGTGGCTTTCCGAGACATACTTTGCGTAATTCCTTTTGCTTTCAGTAGATTCTGGTAGGACTTCATCTGGTATTGCCAGCCCTGATCCGAATGCAGAATCAGATTGTCAACCTTGTCCGGCAGCTTTTGAAAAGCACCTTCCAGCATATCCGTGATTTGCTTAAAGTTCGGATGGCGGCTCAGATTGTAGCTGACAACTTCGCCATTGAACAAATCAAGAATTGGAGACAGGTAGAGTTTCTGGTCGTTCACTTTGAACTCGGTAACATCTGTGACCCATTTCCGATTCGGCTGGTTTGTCTTGAAATGCCGTTCCAGCAGGTTTGGAGCTACTTCTCCAACTTCGCCTTTGTAAGAACTGTACTTCCTTTTTGCACGAACCTGACAGACTAAACCAAGCTGCTTCATGAGTTTCCGAACCGTCTTGTGGTTCACACAAATATCGTTGTTATGCAGTTCTTTTGTGATTCTGCGGTATCCGTATCGTTTTTTGTTCTCGTTGAAGATTATAACAATCTGTTCCTTTACCATCTGGTATTTGGCAGGATTCTGAGACTGGTGCAGATAGTAGTAGAACGTGCTGCGAGGAAGTCCGGCAAGTTGCAGCAGTGCTTTCAGAGGGTATTTCTGCCTTAGTTCCTGAACTACTTGTGCTTTCTGTTTTGGCGTTCCTCTTCCAGCACCAAGGCATTCAATTTTTTTAAGTAGTCGATTTCCATCCGAAGTCGCTGATTTTCTGCAATAAGATCTTCTTCTACTTGCTTATCCAGCTTTGGCTTCCGACCTTTCTGCGTCCCACTGGCGGCACAGGCTCGTCCTCGACGCTCTAACAGAAGTGCTTCTTCTCCTTCCTCCCAATAAATGCGCTCCCAGTCCCTGAGTGTACGGTCCGAAATGCCATATTCTCTGGACGCTCCCTTAAAGCTCAGGTTTTCTCTGTGGATTCGTTTAATGATTTCTACCTTCTGCGTTCCGTTGTACTTTCGTTGTCCCTTTGGCATACAAAAACACCCCATTTCCTAAACAGTATACCATACTGTCTAACAAATGGGGTGCAGTTCATCCGATGCAGAACCGTCTCTTTTTACGCTATGCTATTTACAGATCGACCACGCTGCCCACCTCGGCAAGGGTGGCAGGCACCGCGCCCAGATGGACCTCATCGGCATCCCGGCGCACCACAAAATGGACGGTCTGGCCTGCGGCAAAGTCAGGCTGATAGATCAGCTCCAGCGTCTGCCAGTCCGCAGGGGTCTCGCAGAAACAGTGGAGCATCGCCCCGCGCCCTGCGGAAAGATTCAGGGTAAAGGCAGAGGCATCTGCCGCATTCTCACCGTAGAGGGGAGCTGCAAAGCTGCCCACCCGCACCTGTCTGCCATCACACAGGGCAGTCAGGCCAGTGCCCAGGCTGTACAGGGCATTCCTGCTGTCCAGCCCGCGGCTCTGCAGGTAGCTGGCCCCCACAGCCAGCGGCCGGGCCGAGAGGTTCTCCACCGACAGATAGACCAGCGTGCTGTCCAGCTCCGGGGCAGGCGCATAGCCCAGCAGCTCCACTGCCGCCTTGCCGTCCAACAGAGCAGGTTCGCCCTCATAGCAGGGGGCCAGAGCCGCACCCGAAACACCGGTGAGCAGGGCAGCAGCCAGACTGACTGCGCCGGAACCGGCATATTTCAGGAACGAGCGGCGGGACAGGGATTGTGACATCGGGGATTCCTCCTAACGGGAAAATAAGTTCTCTTTATACAATAGTAAATTCCTGGCTTTCTGTCAAGAGATTTGCCCGGAATTTTACCTGTTCTTCCGCGATTTTACGTGTTTTGGATATTTTCAGAGCGGCGCGGCAAAGATTCTTACTCAAATGCCTCGTTTTCCTCGGCTTCTGCCTGCCCGCGCAGGGTATCGGCGTAGCCAAAGGGCACGATGTCGATAGCCTCCACCAGACGGTCGCGCATCCAGAGCTGCACGTCGGTCTGGACGGTATAGCCGCAGCCGGGGTCGGCCATCCACTGTTCCGGGTGGCGGGAGGGCAGCGCGCGCTGGCTCAGCATACTCATGATCACGCCGCCGTGGGTCACGCAGGCAGCCTCGGTCACATCCATCCGGATCATATACTCAAACAGCTTGAGCAGGGTCTCGGCGCAGCGGGCGTGGAACTGCTCGGTGGGCTCTGCTCCCTCGGGCACAAAGCCGGAGCCGGGGGTGATCCACTTTTTGAAATCCTCCTCCTTGACCAGATCCTTCACGGGGCGGTTCTCAAACACGCCGAAGCCCGCTTCCCGCAGGTCGTGCACTGTGAACTGGTGGCCTGCATTGGGGAACAGAATGTTCGCTGTCTCCACAGCGCGCACCAACGGGGAGGAGAACACCGTGTCCACCTGCGGATACTCGAACCGCTCCTTCAGCTCCTTCAGCTGGGCGCGTCCCTCATCACACAGGGGGATGTCCGTACCGCTGCCGATGTACAGGCCCTGCAGGTTGCCT
>ERZ773131.2108-NODE-2108-length-13217-cov-3.912399_pt1 | contig 13217 bp, 10 predicted proteins | sample MGYA00511082_ERZ773131 | MGnify/ENA primary metagenome ERZ773131 (study PRJEB29015, sample SAMEA2737813) | human gut metagenome | biome: human gut; feature: human-associated habitat; material: faeces | place: China | collected 2012 ... | reverse complement strand
CGCTGACAATGAAAGATTTCTTCAAGCGACGTCTGATCCGCCTTCATCCCATGATCGTAATGGGCGCCGTGATCGGTGTCATTGCCTTCTTCGTACAGGGAGGTGTGGAATGGGACGGAACGCACGTTGCAACCTCCATGGTCATGCTGACCCTGCTGCTGTCTCTGTTCTTTATCCCCGCCTATCCGGGAGCAGGCTACGACATCCGGGGCAACGGAGAAATGTTTCCGCTTAACGGACCAAGCTGGTCGCTGTTCTTCGAATACATCGGCAACCTGCTTTATGCACTTTTCATCCGTCGTCTGGGCAACAAGGCACTGGCCGTTCTGGTCGTTCTGCTCGGACTGGGACTGGCAGGATTTGCACTGTTCGATGTCGTAGGATACGGCATGCTGGGAGTGGGATGGACACTCGACGGACAGAACTTCCTGGGAGGCTTGCTCCGGATGCTGTTTCCTTTCACTCTGGGCATGCTGATATCAAGAAACTTCCGTCCGTTCCAGATAAGAGGCGCTTTCTGGATCTGCGCAATCGTCCTGCTCGTTCTTTTCTGTGTTCCCTACATTGAAGGAAAATCTCCCGTCTGCCTGAACGGTGTATTCGAAATGATCTGTATTGCAGTCATATTCCCCGTTCTGGTATGCATCGGTGCTTCCGGCAAGACAACCGACAAGCAGTCCACCCGCATCTGCAAATTCCTCGGAGATATCTCCTATCCGCTCTATGCCGTACACTACCCGATCATGTATGTATTCTATTCCTGGCTGATAGAGACCAGACAATATACCCTCGGAGAAACCTGGCCGGTTGCAGCAGCGGTATATTTCGGAAGCATCCTGACGGCCTGGCTCTGCCTGAAACTTTACGACGAACCTGTCAGAAAATGGTTAAACCGCAGATTTATGAAGAAACGTTCGCTGTAGGCTAAGGCATTATTCTTTCGATACTCCCCAATCATGCTCTCAAATAAAAGTATATTTACAGAAAGAGTATAGAAAATTTGGAATAATCGTTTAATTCTTATAACTTTACTAGACCTATAAAAGCAACCTTAAAAAATTAAAGTTATGAAAAAGATTATTTTACTATGCCTTTCAATCCTCCTCCTTACATCCGTAGGATGTAAGGAGGAGGATGTAACCATATTAAAAACTCATCTCTATTATTACAATATAGCAATAGCATTTGAGAACCAGTCTGGTGAAAATCTGGTTGAAGGAATTCCTTACGACGAAAGTTCCAACAGTATTCTGAATACGGAGTACAAACAGACTATATCTGTATCGCCAGATGAATCCGGTTTTAAACCGAATCTTTACAGAGTAAACGAACCAGGTATATGGAAAGATGAAAATGGAGAAGAAAATTTCTTTTTCACTGCAATGATGTATAACAATATATATCCTTAAAATCATTGCATATACTGTTTCTTGTATATGCAATGATTTTTTGTAGCTGCCAGCCAACCGTAAAAGTTCAGAACGAAGTAAACTCTACCAACTAAAATCCTAACAACCATGAACACATTAAGCAAACTGACACTAATATCTGTCATGATTTCAGCTATGGCAGGTTGCTCCGTACGCAAAGACGGAAACAACTTATCCAATGTAACGACTGCCGATTCTCTTCTATTTACAGAGCCGCTTGACACTTTGCCGGACGGAGTGATCAGTTCGGTCAGCTGGCTTCCCTTGCAGAATAGCGACCAAAGAATTATCGACGAAATCTCAAAATTGTCTGTTGTTGACAGCTTTATAGTCATAGGAAGCCGCCGGCAAGCTGTTCTGCAGGTTTATTCCACCGAAGGTAAGTTCTTGTATGAGATTTCCGAAAAGGGACAGGGACCGGAAGAATATCTTGAAATCGCAACATTTACTGTCACTCCTACTTCCATATATATTCTTGATAACTTTTCTCATAAAATATCCCGCTATGCACTTGAAAAGGGAACTTTCATGGGAAAAACGGAAGTTCCTTTCGTAGCCTGGGATATGGAAGCATTTGATGACAATGACTTTCTTTTCACCTGTCTGAATAACAATCCTGACGTAAAGGTTTCACCGTCACCCGTAGACTTTGCCGTGTGGCGTACGGACAGTCACTGGCAAATTACAGACAAATATCTGCCAGTGGAAAAAGAATATACGGAACTTTATGGCAAGTCACGGTATTTTACCCGGTACAAACACGACATTGTTTTCCATTCCTTTCAATATGATGGCTTCTTTACTTTCTCCCGGAAAGAAGATCCCGTTTTTCATCCCATCCTGTTCTCCCGTCCGTTTCCCCGCGACAACGAGTCTCGTCTGAAAGAAGCCAATTCCGGCCAATGGCAGTTGCTGGCTGAAACCCCATTTGTGGTTGACGGCTATAATATCGTAGAAATAAGTATCGCCGGTCAGGGCCAGCAGATGTTTGCCGTCAACGCCAGCAACAAGATATTCGGCAATTCAGAAGTATGTCCGAAGAATATTCCGATCAACATCATAGGTACGATGGGAAATCATTTTGTAGGCTACATAAATGACAATTATGAGCTTTACAGGAATCTCGTTGCATACGGATTCCAGAAAGGAAGTCCGGAAGCGGAAGATATCCTGAGCCGGGGAGGCTGTTGCCTGATCATTTATTCTGTCGGCAACCTTTAACGCGCCAGTATCTCACAGAACCGGTCCTGGAACGTACGGGCTTCACGGGATTTCAGTACATTCTGGTTGATGATTACAAAGGCCAGAAGATGGCCGTTCGAAGCATGAACGTAGCCTGCCAGTGAACTGACTCCCGTCACGGTACCGGTTTTGGCATGTACATTCCGGAAGGCTTTTCCTCCCCGCATGCGGTAGCTCAGCGTGCCGTCTACTCCGGCCACCGGCAAAGCATCGTAGAACGGACGGAATACTTCCGGATGAGCGTAGGCATAACGCAGATAGGCCATCAACAGATCGGGAGATACATAATTGTATAAAGAAACACCGCTTCCGTCGGCAATCCGGAAGTCTTCGGGAGAAATTCCCACTGACTTTTCCATGAAAAGACGGATGGCCCGCTGTCCGTCGGCATTGCTGATGGAACGTTTATCCTGGGAAGCATTCAGTCCGACATGGTAGAAGAGGGCTTCGGAAGAAAGATTGTCGCTCTTCTTCAAGGCCCGCTTCAGAACTGCATCAAGCGGACGTTCGTGGATATACAGCCGGGAAGCTTCGTCCGGACATACCCCATAGGCGATGCTGTCGGGACTGATCTCTACGGCTCTTGTCTGCAAGCGCTTCCAGAAACTCTGCATGAAGAAGGCAGATGAATCAAACAGGTTCAAAGTCCGTGTATAGGGACCGGTCACATTACCGGTCAGGATGATCCGGTTGCCGTTGGGCAGCCAGTTGCGGGTGATACGCAGTTTCCCCGCAGAAGGAGTACGGCTGAGCGTACGGTTGTCCAGTTCATAATAGTCAGACTGGGGAAGAACCGTTACCTTGGCTGGCTTTCCCTTAGCCGACGGAGAAACGGTAATATCCACACATCCGCGGTTCAGCATCAGGGGAGACAGATAAGGCTGAAAGGATTCCGGCGTGTCGTCCCACGACCATCCGGGCCCCCAGTAAACAGAATCCATCAGTGATATGTCGCCGACCAGACGGCCTTTGATGACGCGGATTCCGGCTTGTCCGGCTGCATCGGCCAGTCGGACAAGGTCGCTCTCCATAAATTCCGGATCGAAACCTCCGATCACATACAGATCGCCCTTCAGGGTGTCCTGTTCAATGGTTCCGGTATAAGCCAGTTGCGTACGGAATGTATATCCGGTTCCCAGAACAGACAGGGCCGTTACCGAAGTAATGACTTTCTCAACGGAAGCCGGACGGTAAAGTTTGTCGGCCTGATGACGGTACACGGAAGTACCCGCCGTCAGGTCATAAACGGCTATTCCTGCCTCGGAAGTCCGCATCAGAGGAGTGACGGACAATAACGAGTCCAGCTGTCCGGCCAGCGGACGGGCCACCAGCAGACAACAGGTACAGATCCACATCAGTAAAGTTATTTCTATCCGTCTCCTCATAATGCCTCCTTGCTTAAATCAGTTCACGAAATATTTCACCTACCGTCGGATGCGGAAAGACGTAACGTTTCCACTCAGACAGTTTACGCCGGTCTTCAATCATCATTCCGGCCATGACAATCAGTTCAGATGCCGGATTTCCAAGAAGATGTACTCCGAGCAAGGTATCATCGTCGGCCAGAAGCACCTTGCACACGCCGTTGACGCCTTCGTTTTCGGCTACAAAACGTCCGGAATAGGCCATCGGAAGCTTCACGGTCCGATATGAAACACCTGATGCCTGCAGGGCTTCTTCACTCATGCCCACAGAAGCAATCTCCGGATTGGTATAGACTACACCGGGAATGGCACGGTAGCTCATCGCATCGTTCCGTCCCAGAATATGATTGACGGCCACTTCTGCTTCACGGACAGCAGTATGTGCCAGCAGGGATACTCCGTTCAGGTCACCGCATACATATACGCCCGGAACAGAGGTCTGCAAATGCTCGTCAACCTTGACATTTCTGCGTTCCGTCAGTTCCAGATTCAGGTTTTCAAGTCCGAATCCGTTCAGCACCGGACGTCTTCCCACACTCATCAGCAGTTTTTCACCGCATACGGTTCCTTCCGTTCCGTCCTGTTCATAAGTCACGGTTATGCCTTCGGGGGTCTGGCTGACTCCGGTCACTTTCGTGTGCAGCAGGAATTTTATGCCGCGTTTGGTATATTCGGCCCGCAGCAGACCGGAAAGCTCCCGATCCATTCCGCCCAGAATTTCATCCATCATTTCAACAACGGTCACTTCCACACCAAGGGTCTGGAAGAAAGCGGCAAACTCCATGCCGATTACTCCTCCGCCTACAATGACCAGCGAACGGGGCACTTCCTTGTTGTCGAGTGCATCACGGTGAGTCCAGTAGTTTACTTCCTGAATGCCGGCAATGGGAGGTATGAATGTTTCACTTCCGGTACAGATCAGAAGATGATCGCAAGTATAAGTTTCTTCTCCGCAACGGACGGTATGCGGATCAACAATGCAGGCTTCTCCCTGAACCAGTGTCACCTGATGGGCTGTCAGTTTGGATTTGACGCCCAAAACCAGCTTGCGCACGACCTTTGACTTCCGGGCTATGATCTTGGCCAGATCAAAGGACGCTTCGGGAACATTGACTGCGTATTTGGAAGCATGCTTTGCATAATCATAGACTTTAGCTGAATACAGCAGGGTTTTGGTCGGTATGCATCCTTCATTCAGGCATACACCTCCCAGACTTCTTTTCTCGAACAAGACCACGCTAAGCCCGGCCTTTCCGGCTGCTTCGGCCGCCGTATATCCGGCTGGTCCTCCGCCAATAATTGCAACTTGGTATTTCATAAGGTTATAAGATAGTACATAAGGTTATGCATAAAGATTATTCTTCAAAATATTCTGCGTGCGGATTTCTTTCACGGGCACACTGGATGAAACCGTTCAGATCGGCCGGATCTACATTGATGAATCCTTTGGTGTAATAGATAAGCACCCTGCCGCGGCTCCAGGGTTTCTTGGTTTTCTGCTTGATGATACGCATTACTCCATACGCCTTGACACTGCCGCTCAAACCGCGACGGATCCAGATGTCTCCGTTGTCGCGTACCTGAATGCGGGTCATACGTTCATCGATAACAATCAGAATCGGAAGAACCAGGGGAAAAAGATTCCAGTAATCGTTAGTTTCCCAGACAGTCCATACGATGGCAATCATAATAACCAGCGCAAACAGCCAGTTCCAGATGGCGATCTTGCGCATCTTAAAATTCCGTACCATATCTTTATTTGTTTTGAGTTTTCTATCTGTTTATTCCACCCGAATGGCCTGATTGCGTTTCATCAGGCAGCGGATGAAATCATCTTCTCCTTTCGGGGAAACCAGTACAGAAGCTTTTCCTTTCTCCGTCTGATAACTGATCTTCAGGCGTACCGGAGATAAAGCGGGAGCTATTCCCCAGCTTTTTACATGCTGAATCAACATAATTTTTTCCAACGGTATCGTGGCTTTCCGTACAAAACGGCCGGTTGCGATCTGCAGATTTCCCTCTGCCGTCACCACATATTGCGTGTGTATCAGCATCTCAATCTCAAAAATCATCACAATGGCCAGCAACAAAGTCAGCAGCAGCTCGTGAAACCAAAAGAAGTCAAATAGCAAAAAGGCGGTAGCTGCCATCAGTAACCAGTACCCCGCTCCTACCCTTGAATGAAAAGTTCTGTTCATTATCTATGCAGATATTTAATAATTTCTCGTGAAGATAGTAATTTTTTTGTAGTTTTGTCGAAAATACGCATTAATCATGGTAAGAAAATTCGATTTTCTCGTTATCGGTTCAGGAATTGCCGGAATGAGCTTTGCGCTGAAAGTGGCGCATAAAGGTTCGGTTGCACTGATCTGCAAGGCCGGACTGGAAGAAGCCAACACCTACTATGCACAGGGTGGCATTGCTTCTGTAACAAATCTGAAGGTGGACAATTTTGAAAAAGACGATAGAAGAACTATTAAGTGGAAATTTCAGACATGAACATCCGCAGCTCCTTTTTTCGCAGGACAAAATAGAAGTGACTCTGAAAGCAGGTGATGTGTACAAAGGGGAACTGTATTTCGGAACAGAGGATAATCAGAAAATACGTGGATATATTACATCTTCCAACAGGCGCGTGGTACCGGGAACCGAGAAATTTTCGGGAACTACGGTGAGACTGCAGTATGGAATTGACGGTGCGGGGATGCACCCGGGTGAGAGACATGAGGGATGGCTTTGTTTCACCACAGACATTGGAGAATATAAGCTGCCATTTCTTATTCAGACAGAGAAAGCAGAACTGAAAAGTGCAGCCGGAGATGTGCCGGATATGGATACCTTTGTGAATATTGCAAAGGACGATTTTAAAGAAGCATATCGTGTTTTTACAGACCGCAGATTTGAACTTCTGTTAAGAAATGCCGGACAGAAAGAGAAAGCTCTTTATAAGGGACTCTCAAAACAGCCTGTGACATTTCAGCATGTAGAAGAGTTTCTGATCGGAACGGGAAAAAAGGATCCTGTAAAAATTGAACTGAAGGCAGATCAGAACAGCTTTTATGATATCAGTGAATCTGTCCGCGAAACTTTTGCAGTCCAGAGGAGCGGATGGGGACATCTCAGGCTGGAGGTAGAGGCGAAAGGCGATTTTCTGGAAGTTTCCAGGCATGTGGTCACAGATGAGGATTTTATAGGAAGCTATTATCAGGTGGAATATGTAATCCGTAAAGAAAAGCTGAAAAAAGGACGTCAGTTTGGTGAGATCACTGTGAAGAGTCCTTATCAGCAGCTGACTTATCAGATCACTGCATCCATGGAATCGAAAGTGCAGCTCAAAACAGAGATTCGTGTGAAACGGCATAAGCTGGAACTGTTACGTGACCTTGCAGAATACTCCTGCAAAAGAATGGACAGTAAGACATGGATCGGCAGCAGCAGATTTGTCCTTAATCAGTTAAGGGAAGAAGGCTGTGATTATCCGGAATATCAGATGTATGAAGCATACATTCTTCATATGGAAGAAAAGGATGAGCAGGCAAGAGAAATCCTGAAGAAATTTAAACATCAGAACTTTGTCAGAGAGAATCTGGAACTGGCAGGTGCTTACCTTTATCTCTGCGTTCTTACAGGATTGCACAAAGACAGAGAACAGGCGATAAGACGTCTGTACAATTTCTTTCTGCAGAAGGAAGACAGTTTCCTGTTGTTTAAACTCTGGCTGGAGATGAATCCGGAGGATAAGGGTTCCCCTTCAAGGCTGGTATTTATGATGGAGGAACTTTTTGAGAAAGGCTGCAGGAGTCCGTTTCTGTATCTGGAAGCATGGAATTATATCAGCAGTGATACAACACTTCTTCACAGAATGAGCAGTTTCTGGACACAGGTATTTTTATTTGCGGGAGAGAAAGGTCTTCTGACAGAAGAGCTGGTGATGAGATTTGCCTATCTTACAGGGTATGAGAGAGAATTTTGTACCAGTATGTACAGAGCACTGGCAATGGGATACGATGCTTTTGAATCCGATGATACGCTGGAAGCAATCTGCAGATATATCATGCTTGGAAATCCGAGAAAACCGGAATATTTCAGATGGTTTTCCCTGGCAGTGGAGAAAGGGATCCGTCTGACAAGGATATATGAATATTATGTGGAAACAATGGATACATCTTATCAGAGAGAACTTCCAAAGCCCCTTCTGATGTATTTTACCTATAATAATACTTCTCTTGCAGATGATAAAAAGGCATTTATTTATGCAAGTATTGTGGGAAACAGAGGCCGTCAGCCACAGACATATGCGGATTACAGGGATCATATGAAGATTTTTGCCATGCGCAAGGCGAAAGAAGGACGGATGAATGAGAATTATGCGGTCCTTTATCAGGAATTTTTAAGCAATCCCAAAACAGAAGGACAGGCAAAACTGCTCGCGCAGAAGCTGTTTACACACAGACTGTACTGTGATGATAAGAAGATACGCTATGTGATCGTGCGCCATGAACAGCTCAGGGAAGAAGAAATTTACCCATGTATCCAGGGCGTAGCTTATCCAAGAATTTATACAGATGATGCGGTGATCCTGTTTCAGGATGGGAAGCAGAGAAGATATGTATCAACAGTAGATTATAATATCAAGAAATTATTTGATGAGCGTGAACTGACAGATAAGGTTCTTGGTTTTCATATTGAAGAGCCGGGACTGGTACTTCACTGCAGTGAGCATACAGAACTGAAACCGGAGAATCTTCAGGCATTCCAGAGGATCCCGGAGTCAGAGGAATTTTCAGATGAATATCAGAAATGTATCAGAGAGAAGCTGCTTTCTTATTATTCCGAACACACCAGAGCAGAAGAAGCAGATAATTATCTGAGACAGATGGATTATAAGAAATATGCGGCTGTAGACAGAACAGCTCTTCTGGAAGTACTGATCTCCAGAGGAATGTATCAGCAGGCAATGTCCATTGTTTCCCAATTCGGATATGAAGGAATCCGCATAGAGAGCCAGCTGAAGCTGACCAGCAGAATGCTGACAAGATGTGAGATGGAGGAAGATGACGAATTGCTTGCCCTTGCATCGGATGTATACAGACGCGGAAAATATGATGAAGTGATCCTGAAGTATCTTATGGAATACAGATTTGGTCCTGTAGATGAACTGATATCTGTATGGAAAAGTGCGCAGGGCTTTGAGATGGATACTTATGAACTGGAAGAGAAGCTTCTTGGCCTTCTGATGTTTACTTCTGATTACAGGAAAGAGGGAGAGAAGATCCTGGAGGATTATGTTCATCACAGCGGAAAGGAACGTATTACAGGAGCATATCTTACGCAGACTGCATATGGTGCATTTGTAAAAGAATATCCGATGAGTGTTTTTGTACGAAGTCTGCTGGAGCGGGCTTATGATGAGAAATGGCCGGTTGATTTTGTATGCAGTCTTGCTCTTCTGGAAGCGTATTCCAAAGAAAAAAAACTGGAGAAAAAACAGCTTTGCAATGCAGAGGAGATTCTTCAGAAATGTGTGAAACAGGGAATGTACTTTGCGTTTTTCAGGAAACTTCCGGTATCTGTCTTAAGTCCCTATCAGCTGGATGATAAAACTTTTGTGGAATACCATGCAGATCCGTTTGCAAAGGTGACACTCTATTATGCACTGGATGCAGGCCTCGGAAATCAGGTGAAATATCAGACAGAGCCTCTGCGTGATTTATATGAAGGTATTTTTGCAAAATCATTTACATTGTTCTACGGGGAGACATTGCGGTACTATTTTGAATCAGTAACAGGAGAGCAGGTAAATCGGACGCAGGAGAGGGTACTTACAATGAATAAGATTGAGGGTACACCTGTAAGCAAATATCATATGATCAATCAGATGCTCTCTGCACGCAGACTGGATAAAAAGAAAGAAGTGTTTTCACAGGTGAAGAAGTATCTTCGCCAGGAACAGTATGTGAAGAAGATGTTTGTGATCGAGAAAGAAGAGCAGGAACAGATTGTCCTGAAACCGGGAGGAACAAATGAACGAAATTCGTGATTTGATCGTGGGAATTGATTTTGGCAAAGAGTATTCTCAGATATGTTATTATGACAGAAAAGGAGACGAGGCACGTTCTCTTTCTATGAAAGCGGGTGGAAATCAGTATGAGGCTCCCTGTATTCTGTGCTGGAGACCGGAGCAGAAAGACTATTGCGTAGGACTGGAAGCAGATTACTTTGTCCGGGAAAAGGGCGGGATCATGATTGATGATGTCTATGGAATCTGTGAAAAAAGTGATTCTGTGCTGGTGGAAGGACAGGAACTTGCACCATGGGAGATCCTGGCTCAGTTTCTGCAGGGAATGCTTAAATTTCTGGGAGTGGCAGAACTGGTCAAAAATACTAAATGTGTGGCGGTGACACTGCCCGGGCTGACGGAAATTCAGGTTGAGAATTTCCAGAAAGCATTTGAGATAATTGGATTTCCACATGAGAAATATATGCTGCTGGATTATGGGGAAAGCTTCTATTATTATGTGCTCTCACAGAAAAGAGAAACCTGGAACCGCAGTGTGGGATGGTATGCCTTTACACCGGAGAACGTGTCTTTTCGCAAGATGACAATGAACGGTGCAACAAAGCCTGTCACTGTAAAACTGGAAGAAGCTGTGGAGACAGAACTTCCTGCTGAGGGACAGGAGAGAGATTCAGAATTCGGTAAGTTTGTCCAGAAAACACTTGGCAGAGATCTGTTTTCCAGCATTCAGATCACAGGAGATGGATTTTCACAGGACTGGGCAGAGCAGTCTGTAAGGTTACTTTGTTATCAGAAAAGAAAGGTTTTCTATGGAAATAATCTTTTTGCAAAGGGTGCCTGCGCTGCAGGAAAAGAGAAAACAGAGAACAAGGCATTAAAGGGATATCGCTTTTTAAGCGATTCTCTGGTTATGGCTGATGTGGGGATGGAAATGAGAGTGATGGGTTCTCCTACCTATTATCCGCTGATCGAGGCAGGAAATAACTGGTATGACAGTAAGGCATCCTGTGAATTTATTCTTGATGATACAGAGGAGCTGGTGTTTATTGTAAGCACGTACCACAGACCGGAGAAAAGAAGGGTAGGAATGATGCTGCCCGGTATTCCGTTGCGTCCGGATAAGACTACCAGATTACGGCTGGAATTACAGTATGTCTCATCTGCAGAATGTAAAGTGACGGTTACAGATCTGGGATTCGGAGAAATGTTCCCTTCCAGTGGGAAAACCTGGACAGAGACAGTAGAATGGTAAAGGAGATGGAGCAATGAGCGGATATATTTTATGTCAGACAAAAAAAGCACAGCGTCCTTATTTTATAGAGAATATCAGTATGAATATTTATTCTATAGAAGAACTCTGTTATTATCTGTACCACAATCTTTACCTTGCTGATCATACTGTTTTTAATGAAGAATTATGCAACTGGCTCAGAGATGAGCTTGAACTTGTGCATCTGGCTGCAAAGCTGAAACAGAATCTGGAGAGAAATGTAAGTGTGGAAGAGATGATCTATCCTGTTTTCAAGGAGATCAATTACCTTACCTATGAGGAGATGAAAGGCTTTAACAGCAGGATTGTGACTTATGGAAAAGAAAAAGCGGCAGTCCGTCAGAAGAGAAAGGGAGATGCACTGACAGAAAACGGAATGTATGTGAACGCCATCCGGGTATACCAGAAACTCCTGGAAAGAGAGGATCTGTCTGAGCAGAGAAAAGGATTCGCAGCTTCAGTGCACTATAATCTTGGCTGTGCATACAGTTATCTTTTTCAGATGGAAAAAGCACAGGAATGTTTTCTGGAAGCATACAGAGAAGCACATTCAAAAGATGCCTTAAAAGCTTATATCATAGCATACAGCAGTGTTCATGATAAGACAGATTATGATAAGGTTATGGAAGAACTTGAAGTAGATGAAGAACTGAAGAAAGGTATAAAAGAAGAAATCAGGCAGTCTCTGAAAGCTTTTGAGTCTGTACCGGAAGAGAAAACAGATGAAAAAAATCTGGATGCCCTTCTGGAGAGACTTATGAAAGATTATCACAGAAGTACAGGTTCATAACTTACGCTTGACAGAGGCGAAGGTGTGTGATAGGATTAACACATACTTTCACATGGTAGAGTGGCTGTGTGATAAATAACAAAACAGATAAAGAGGAGATATTTATCATGAAAAAGAGATCTTTAGCAGTACTCATGGCAGGAGTTATGGCAGCTTCTATGATGACAGGCGTTGTTTCTGTATATGCAGATGCTGACAGTAAAACATTAACTGTAGGATTCGATGCAGAGTATCCTCCTTTCGGATATAAAGACGATAATGGAGAGTATGTTGGTTTTGACCTTGACCTTGCACAGGAAGTATGCGACAATCTCGGATGGGAACTTGTAAAGAAACCGATCAATTGGGATTCCAAGGATATGGAACTGAATTCCGGTTCTATTGACTGCATCTGGAACGGATTTACAATTAACGGACGTGAGGATGACTATACATGGTCAGATCCATATCTGAACAATGAGCAGGTGATGGTTGTTGCAGCCGATTCAGGGATTGAGAAGCTGGATGATCTGGCAGGCAAGAATGTAGTAGTTCAGGCCGCTTCCGCAGCACTGGATGCATTAAACAGTGATGATAATAAGGATCTTACAGCAAGCTTTGCATCATTGACAGAGAATCCTGATTACAATACAGCATTCATGAATCTGGATTCCGGCGCTGCAGATGCCATCGCAGTAGATATCGGTGTTGCCAAATATCAGCTTTCCCAGAGAGAAGAAGGCAAATATGTGATCCTTGACGAGCCAATCCAGAGCGAAGAGTATGGAATCGGCTTTAAGAAGGGTAACGATGAGCTGAAAGATACTGTATGGGAAGAAGTTCTGAAACTTTATGATGCAGGTGAAGTTGATAAACTTGCTGAGAAGTATGAAGTAGCAGATATGCTCTGCATTGGAGATGATGAGAAATCTGATGATAAAAAAGATGATGCAGCAGAGGATGATGCTTCCGATGCAGATACAGCAAAAGAAGATACAGCTGATACAGCGAAAGATGCTGAATAGTCAGAGTTAGCTGGAACAAAAACAGTTATGATACAAGA
>ERZ773131.2104-NODE-2104-length-13232-cov-3.858617_pt1 | contig 13232 bp, 8 predicted proteins | sample MGYA00511082_ERZ773131 | MGnify/ENA primary metagenome ERZ773131 (study PRJEB29015, sample SAMEA2737813) | human gut metagenome | biome: human gut; feature: human-associated habitat; material: faeces | place: China | collected 2012 ... | reverse complement strand
CTTATCAGATTATTTTGTCAGAAGAAGTGAAGATTGTAGAAATAACAATCAGTGGGAATCAGTTAAAATGGTCGGTATTTCATGATTTCCCGGCTGACAGAATGTATTCTGTGATGCAGGAATGGGTCTTTCCTTTTATTAAAACGCTGCACAGTGATAAGAACAGTGCTTATTCTAAATATATGGATGATGCAATCTTTAAATTGCCTACACCATTAGTATTATCAAAGGTAGTAGATTCTCTGGATGAGATTTATGCGGTGATGAATGAAATTCAGACGACTGATGTGCGAGGAGATGTCTATGAGTATCTTCTTTCCAAGATTGCACAGTCCGGGCGGAATGGACAGTTCAGGACACCAAGACATATTATTCGTATGATGGTAGAGTTGATGGATCCGTCCAGTGACGAGATCATCTGTGACCCGGCATGTGGAACATCGGGATTTTTGGTAGTAGCTGGTGAGTATTTGAAAGAAAAGAAAAAAGAAGAAATTTTCTATGATAAGAAGAAAAAAGATCACTACATGAATCATATGTTCCATGGGTATGACATGGATCGTACCATGCTTCGTATCGGAGCGATGAACATGATGACGCATGGGATTGACAATCCTTTTATTGAGTACAGAGACAGTTTGTCGGATCAGAATCAGGATAAAGAACAGTATTCTCTTGTACTGGCAAATCCACCCTTTAAGGGAATTCTTGATGCGGAATCAGTGTCGGGAAATTTGCTGAAAGTATGTAAAACAAAGAAGACGGAACTTCTTTTCTTAACTTTATTTTTGCGTATATTAAAAATTGGTGGACGTTGTGCATGTATTGTACCGGATGGAGTGTTATTTGGTTCATCCAAAGCACATAAATCTATTCGAAAAGAAATTGTAGAAAATCAGCGTTTAGAGGCAGTAATTTCCATGCCATCCGGTGTATTCAAACCATATGCAGGAGTATCCACTGCAATTTTGATATTTACAAAGACAGAACATGGTGGAACAGATCATGTATGGTTCTATGATATGAAAGCTGATGGATTTAGCTTGGATGATAAGCGGACTCCTGTTGCGGAAAATGATATCCCGGATATTATAGAAAGATTCGAAAATCGTGAAAAAGAAGTGGACAGAAAGCGTACAGAGCAATCTTTCATGGTTCCGAAAAAAGATATTGTAGAAAATGAGTATGATCTCAGTATTAATAAATATAAAGAGGTAGAATACATCCCGGTAGAGTATCCACCGACTTCTGAAATTATGGCGAATATTCGGGAACTTGAAAATGAAATCGGAAAAGAAATGGATGAACTTGAAAAGTTATTGAAAATGTAGAGGGAATTAATTTCAACACAGCCTCAATATAGTTATTCTCAACAGGCAATAGATTTTATTTATGATGAAATAAAAAAGCACCGAGTACGATACTCAATGACTGGAAGAATAAATTATCAAAAAAATAGCCAACTCCAGGAGCAAAGGATTTTAAGTATTGTATATACCTACTCCCATTCGGAAACCCAGCTTTATTCCTTCACAAGTTGACTATTAATTGTATTATCATAATAATTACATTTGTCAAGACTTATGATGAAGTAGGCTGATACAGTGTGGGAAGTTTAAGGTTTTATGGTGGATAATAAAAATAAGAAAGGAAAAGCAAATTGTAATTTGTGGGGATGATAGATGGATTCGATGAAGTTAGAAGATTGTTGTGAAATACTTGATTCGCAACGAGTTCCAATAACTGGTAGTGATAGAACCTCTGGAGATTATCCATATTATGGAGCAAATGGAATACAGGATTATGTTGATGATTTTATTTTTGATGATGAACTTGTATTGCTTGCTGAAGATGGTGGAAACTTCGGATCAAAAACACGACCAATTGCTTATAGAGTTTCAGGAAAATGTTGGGTAAATAATCATGCTCATGTTTTGAAACCTAAAGCTGGATTGGATGTAGATTACTTATGCTATTCACTGATGTTCTATGATGTTGGTGGAATGGTAAATGGTGCAACAAGACAGAAACTTACGCAGGCTGCGATGAGGCAGATGATTATTCCTAAGAGAAGTCTAGATGAGCAAATTGAGATTGTTAACATCATTAAGAAGGTTCAGGGGGTGATTGCTTCAAGGAAGGAAGAACTTGAGCAATTAGACCTCTTAATCAAAGCCCGATTTGTAGAGATGTTTTATGAAAAAGGGTATCCTGTTCTAAAATGGAATGATGTTTTTATTACTACTACAGGAAAATTAGATTCAAATGCTTCAGTTGAAAAAGGAGCATATCCATTTTTTACTTGTTCAAAAGAGCTATTGAGAATTGATACATATGCATTTGATCAGGAGGCTTTACTTTTGGCAGGAAATAATGCAGCAGGAAAGTATGACGTTAAATATTATGCTGGCAAGTTCAATGCTTATCAGCGTACATATGTACTCAGTTTAAAAGAAAATTGGTCATATAGGTTATTTCAATATCAGTTAGAGGACAAGCTGGAATATTTACAACAACAATCTTTAGGTGGGTTGACGAAGTATCTTACTCTTAAAATACTGGGAGAATTGGAGTTTGTGATTCCACCAGAAGAACTGCAAAGTGAATTTGAGATATTCGTCACCCAAGTCACCAAATCAAAAGTTGCAGTGCAGAAAGCATTGGATGAAACACAGATATTATTTGATTCATTAATGCAGGAGTATTTTGGATAAAATTTCTTGATTGTATATGAGAGGAAGATGTTATGCAAGAAAGTGATAAAATTCAAGTATATGATAATCAACCAATTAGAACAGCGTGGGATGAACAGAATGAAGAATGGTATTTTTCGATCGTAGATGTCGTAAGTGTATTAACAGATCAACCGGACAGAAGGCGTGCAGGAAAGTACTGGAGTGTTTTAAAGACTCGACTTAAAAAGGAAGGAAGTCAGTTGCCTACAAATTGTAGTCAACTGAAACTAAAAGCAGATGATGGGAAACGTTATAAAACTGATGTGGCAAATACTGAGCAATTATTGCGTATAATTCAATCTATTCCATCTAAAAAAGCGGAACCCTTTAAACTCTGGCTGGCACAGATTGGACGAGAAAGAATAGAGGAAACCATTGATCCTGAATTAACCATTGATCGGGCATTAGATACATATTCTAAAAAGGGTTATCCTGCAGATTGGATTAATCAGAGGTTACAAACTATCCGAGCTAGAAAAGAATTGACAGATCAATGGCAGACTCATGGAGTTGAAAAGGGAAAGGAATATGCAATTCTGACAGATGAGGTAACGAGAGCCTGGTCGGGAATGAATACTAGACAGTATAAAAATCTAAAGGGATTAAAAAAAGAAAATCTCCGTGATAATATGAGTACACTTGAACTTGCATTAAATATGTTGGCAGAAGCAACGACAACAGAACTTACAAAAGTGCAGAATCCACAGGGATTGGAAGAAAATAGAATTGTTGCCAAGACCGGCGGAAAAATTGCTGGAGACGCAAGAAGACGAATAGAACAAGAAACTGGAACACCCGTAATAACAAGCCAAAATGCAAATAATTTAAGTTCGATCGTGACAGGAATGATCGAAGGGGTTATAGAAAAAGAAGATAAGTAAATAAAGTATTGCAAATGTGGTGAAGGATGCTGGTATCTTGAGAGGAGATAGTAGCATGGAAGAAAAAGTTGTAATTATATTAAATGAAATGTCAGAGTATCTTTCAATTTCTCAAATGAAAAAATTACAGGAAGTAATTTTGAAAACATTTTCAGAAAATGAAGCAAAAAAGCAGGAAATATCTAATCATGATTTTTTGAAAATGTTTTTAGACGCTAAGAAAATCGAAGGATGCTCTGAAAGAACAATACAATATTACAAGGTTACTGTGGAACATTTACTATCCAAGATAGAAGAAAGTGTAAGAAAGATTACAACAGAAGAAATACGTGCATATTTAGCAGATTATCAGAAATGGAATAATTGTTCAAATGTTACGATCGATAATATTAGGAGAAATATTTCAAGTTTCTTTTCATGGTTGGAGGAAGAGGACTATATTCTTAAAAGTCCAATGAGAAGGATTCATAAAATTAAAACAAAAACGGTAGTTAAAAGCGTAATTACCGACGAAGGAATAGAAAGGCTTCGAGATAATTGTATGGAGAAGCGAGACCTGGCGATAATAGATTTATTGTATTCTACTGGAATCCGAGTCGGTGAACTTGTGAATCTTAATATAGATGATATTGATTTGGAAGGGCGAGAATGTATTGTTTATGGAAAAGGTGATAAAGAAAGACGAGTATATTTTGATGCAAAAGCAAAAGTACATTTGCAGGAATATATTGAAAGGAGACAGGATAATAATCAAGCACTTTTTGTAACATTGGACGCACCTCATGATCGGTTAAAGATAAGCGGAGTGGAAATTAGACTACGACAGTTGGGAAGAAGACTTGATTTGGAACGAATACATCCACATAAGTTCCGAAGAACAATGGCTACAAGAGCGATTGATAAAGGGATGCCAATTGAGCAGGTACAAAAAATACTGGGACATTCGCAAATAGATACAACGATGCAATACGCGATGGTAAATCAGAATAATGTAAAGTCGTCACATCAAAAATATATGTCATAAAAAATGCAAAAACGTTTTCAAATTGTAATTTGTGGGGATGATAGATGGATTCGATGAAGTTAGAAGATTGTTGTGAAATACTTGATTCGCAACGAGTTCCAATAACTGGTAGTGATAGAACCTCTGGAGATTATCCATATTATGGAGCAAATGGAATACAGGATTATGTTGATGATTTTATTTTTGATGATGAACTTGTATTGCTTGCTGAAGATGGTGGAAACTTCGGATCAAAAACACGACCAATTGCTTATAGAGTTTCAGGAAAATGTTGGGTAAATAATCATGCTCATGTTTTGAAACCTAAAGCTGGATTGGATGTAGATTACTTATGCTATTCACTGATGTTCTATGATGTTGGTGGAATGGTAAATGGTGCAACAAGACAGAAACTTACGCAGGCTGCGATGAGGCAGATGATTATTCCTAAGAGAAGTCTAGATGAGCAAATTGAGATTGTTAACATCATTAAGAAGGTTCAGGGGGTGATTGCTTCAAGGAAGGAAGAACTTGAGCAATTAGACCTCTTAATCAAAGCCCGATTTGTAGAGATGTTTTATGAAAAAGGGTATCCTGTTCTAAAATGGAATGATGTTTTTATTACTACTACAGGAAAATTAGATTCAAATGCTTCAGTTGAAAAAGGAGCATATCCATTTTTTACTTGTTCAAAAGAGCTATTGAGAATTGATACATATGCATTTGATCAGGAGGCTTTACTTTTGGCAGGAAATAATGCAGCAGGAAAGTATGACGTTAAATATTATGCTGGCAAGTTCAATGCTTATCAGCGTACATATGTACTCAGTTTAAAAGAAAATTGGTCATATAGGTTATTTCAATATCAGTTAGAGGACAAGCTGGAATATTTACAACAACAATCTTTAGGTGGGTTGACGAAGTATCTTACTCTTAAAATACTGGGAGAATTGGAGTTTGTGATTCCACCAGAAGAACTGCAAAGTGAATTTGAGATATTCGTCACCCAAGTCACCAAATCAAAAGTTGTTTAACCAAAAGCATTTTAAAACTCCTACTTTAGTGGTATCATTATAGTAATTATTATCAAGGAAGCGAGTACCAGATCATCTTTCAAATGAAAGTAAAGTCAACGGAGGGGCGAAGTATGGTTACAAATTTCGATTATCTAAAAAATGAGTCAAAATTTTCTGCTTTTGCGGACATTGCGATATCTGCTGAAAGAATTATTCTTATTGATCCGGAAGCTTGTATCCTGAACTGTCGTCGTGCCATGGAATTTGCAGTTAAGTGGATGTATTCAGTAGATGTAGAGCTTGAAATGCCTTATCAGGATAACCTTCAGAGTTTGATGAATGTAGGGGAATACAGACAGATTGTAGGTTCTGATATTTGGAAAAGAATGGATTATATCCGCAGATGTGGAAATAATGTAGCACATAGCAACAGAAAGTTAGGAAAAGATGAGGCGATGCTTTGTCTTGAAAATTTATATATTTTTCTTGATTATGTGGCGTATTGTTATGCAAAGGAATATGAAGAACGTGATTTTAATCCAACATTGATCACGTTGAGAGCTAAAAAAGCAAAGGAATCCAAAGAAGCTGCTGATGCGATAAAAGAAGAATTAGTAAAAGAGCAGGAAAAGACAGCTCAGCAGGGACTTGATCTGCAGAAGTTACTGAAAGAAAATGCTTCATTGAAGGAAGAACTTTCAGCAAGAAGACAGGAGCAGCAGCAGACCTATACACCAAAGCCGCTTGATCTGTCAGAATATGATACAAGAAAGCTCTATATAGATGCTATGCTTACAGATGCCGGATGGACAGAAGGAAAGGACTGGATAAATGAAGTCCCTCTTTCAGGAATGGCAAATAAATCAGGAACAGGTTATGCAGATTATGTTCTTTATGATGATATGCACCGACCGCTGGCAATTATTGAAGCGAAGAGAACGTGTGCAGATGTGGCTGTGGGACGGCAGCAGGCAAAGTTATATGCAGATATTATAGAAAAAGAGTGTGGAAGAAGACCGGTTATTTTCCTTACGAATGGATTTGAAACGCATATTATAGACGGACAATATCCTGAAAGAAAATGCTCTTTCATTTATTCAAAAAGAGATCTGGAAAAGTGGTTTAATCTGCTGGCGATGAGGACAAGCCTTAAGAATGTTACGGTGGATAAAAATATCGCAGGACGCTATTATCAGGAGGCGGCAATTAAGGCAGTATGTAGCAGTTTAGATGAAAAGAACCGCAGAAAAGCATTGCTTGTTATGGCAACAGGATCAGGTAAGACAAGAACGGTGATTGCTTTATGTAAGATTCTGTTGGATGCCGGGTGGGTAAAGAATATTTTATTCCTTGCAGACCGTAATTCTCTTGTTACGCAGGCAAAGAGAAGTTTTGTTAATCTGCTTCCCAGTCTTTCCTGCACAAATCTTGTAGAAGAGAAAGATAATTATAATGCACATTGCGTCTTTTCTACGTATCAGACGATGATCAACTGCATTGATGTTGTAAACGATAAAGAGGGGAAGCTTTTTACCTGTGGTCACTTTGATCTTGTGATTTGCGATGAGGCACACCGGTCGATCTATAATAAATATAAGGATATTTTCCATTATTTTGATGCTCCATTGATAGGATTGACAGCAACCCCCAAGTCTGAAATTGACAAGAATACCTATGAGGTGTTTGAATTAGAAGATGGGGTGCCGACTTATGGATATGATCTTGCTCAGGCGGTAAAAGATGAGTATCTTGTAGATTATATTTCGATTGAATCAAAGTTAAAATTTATTGATCAGGGAATTGTCTATGATGAATTGTCGGAAGAAGAAAAAGAAGAATATGAAAGAACCTTTGTGGATGAAGAGGGCAAGATTCCTGAAGTTATTTCTTCCTCTGAATTAAATGCCTGGATTTTTAATGAAGATACGATCAGGCAGGCATTAAATATTTTAATGACAGAAGGAATTAAGATTGAGTATGGTCAAAAATTAGGTAAGACAATTATTTTTGCGAAGAATCATAATCATGCAGAAAAGATACTGGAAGTATTTAATAAAGAGTATCCATATCTTCCAGATTATGCACGAGTAATTGATAATCGAATGACCTATGCACAAAGTGCGATTGATGAGTTTGCGGATCCGAAAAAGATGCCACAGATTGCAATTTCAGTTGATATGTTGGATACAGGGATTGATGTACCGGAGATTTTGAATTTGGTCTTTTTCAAAAAAGTCATGAGTAAGGCAAAATTTTGGCAAATGATCGGACGCGGTACAAGACTTTGTCCGGAGCAGTTGGATGGTGAGGATAAGCAGAAATTTTACATTTTTGATTTCTGTGGGAATTTTGAATTTTTCCGTTTAAATAAGGGACGGGCATCGGCGAAGATGATCGCTCTTCAAAGTGCAGTTTTTAATTTGAAGTTTGAAATTACATATCAGCTTCAGTCGGCAGAATATCAGACAGATCGTCTGATTGCATACAGAAATGCTCTGGTCAGGGAAATGAGCGAAAGAGTACAGAAATTACCAAGAGATAATTTTGCAGTACGGCAGCACCTGAAATACGTTGAAATGTATTCTGATGAGACGAATTATCAGGCTCTTACTTATGGAGATACCGTGACTGTAAAAGAGGAAGTTTCTCCACTGATTCAGCCGGAAGAGGATGAGGCAAATGCAGTCAGATTTGATGCATTGATGTATAGGATAGAGCTTGCATATCTGATGGGAAAAAAGGATATAAAAGCAAGAGGAGATCTGCGAAAGAAAGTAAAAGGAGTAGCAGGTGTGGCTAATATTCCTGAGATCCAGGCACAGACAGATCTGATCCAACAGATTCTTACTACGGATTATGTTGAAGAGGCCGGAGTGGATGAATTTGAAGAAATCAGAGAAAAGTTGCGTAATCTGATGAAATATATCCCAGGACAGAAAAGACGCTATGATACGAATTTTGAAGATGATGTATTGTCAATCGAGTGGAAAGAAGCGGAACTTGAGAATGACGAGCTGAAGAATTATAAGGCAAAAGCAGAGTTTTATATCCGACAGCATCAGGATAATATTGCTATTGCAAAGCTTAAGACGAATCAGCCACTGACTAGTACAGATATAGAGAGTCTGGAAGAAATTTTGTGGAAAGAAGTTGGAACAAGGTCTGATTACGAACAGGAAATAGGGGAAAAGCCATTGGGCGAATTTGTTCGTGAGATTGTCGGACTTGATATGAATGCTGCAAAGGAAGCATTTTCAGAATATCTGACGGATACGAATCTTGATAGCAGACAGATTTATTTTGTGAACCAGATTGTAGAATATATCGTGCATAATGGAATGCTGAAAGATTTTTCAGTTCTTCAGGAAGCACCATTTACTGATCAGGGAAGTGTTGTTGAGATTTTTAAGGATATAACAGTATGGATGGGAATTAAAAGAGTAATAGACAGTATCAATGCAAATGCTGCTGCATAATATGAAGTGGACGGTGTTGATGAAACTTCTACAAAGGCATAATAAAGAATAAAAGTGTTGTAAATAGAAGGAAAAACAGACGGGATTCGGAACGTAAGTGATACGGTTCTGATCCCGTCTGTTTTGTCAGTAAGTCAACTGTTTTGTTAGTGAGTGAACCAGGTTATTTATGGATCATTCCAAGAAATGTTTCATGGATCTTTGTATCCTGATCCAGTTCCGGATGAAATGCAAATGCCATCTGATTGTGATATTTTACTCCGACGATCCGATCCTGTACGACACTTAAAACTTCCGGTTTTTCTCCGGCTGCATCAGCATGAACGCTTTCCACATAAGGTGCACGGATGAAAGTCATAGAAATTTCACCAATTCCGTTGGCGTTGGCAGTAGTATGGAAACTGCCGAGCTGACGTCCATAGGCATTTCGTCTGACTGTCATGGGAAGAGTCCCGAAGTAGGATTCCTCCTGACCGGCAATATCCGAAGCAAGCAGGATCATTCCTGCACAGGTTGCGAGAACCGGCATACCGGAGCAGATTTTTTCTTTTAAAGGTTCAAACATATCAAGATCATGCAGAAGTTTTCCCTGGACGGTGCTTTCACCACCGGGAAGAATGAGACCGTCGAAGTCTTTTTGCAGATCACCAGCTTTTCTGAGTTCGATGGTATCTGCACCGAGCTTCTGGAGCATATGCTCATGTTCTATGAATGCCCCCTGCAGGGCAAGAACTGCAATCGTCATAGTCTTATTTACCCCTTTCAGCCATAAGAAGTGCGATTTCCTGCTCATTGATACCGACCATGGCTTCTCCGAGATCTGCGGAAAGTTCAGCGATCAGTTTTGCATCAGTATAATTTGTTACAGCCTGAACGATGGCAGCGGCACGTTTTGCCGGATTACCGGACTTGAAGATACCGGAGCCGACGAAGACACCTTCTGCTCCCAACTGCATCATCAGGGCTGCATCTGCAGGAGTTGCGACACCGCCGGCTGCGAAGTTTACGACCGGAAGTTTTCCGTTTTCATGGACATAGAGAACAAGGTCAAATGGAACCTGAAGCTGCTTTGCTGCCTCAAAGAGCTCATCTTCACGCATTCCTTTGATCCGGGCAATTTCACTGTTCATCATTCTCATATGACGGACAGCCTGGACGATATCACCGGTTCCCGGCTCTCCCTTTGTACGGATCATAGAAGCACCTTCATTAATTCTTCTTAAAGCTTCTCCGAGGTCTTTTGCACCGCAGACGAAAGGAACGTCAAAGTCACGCTTGTTGATATGGTATACATCATCAGCAGGGGAAAGAACTTCACTTTCATCGATATAATCAATCTCAATGGCCTGAAGCACCTGTGCTTCTGCGAAATGCCCGATTCTGCATTTTGCCATAACCGGAATGGACACTGCCTTCTGAATTCCACGGATCATTTTCGGGTCACTCATACGGGAAACACCACCTGCTGCACGGATATCTGCCGGAATCCGTTCAAGAGCCATAACTGCACATGCACCTGCTGCTTCTGCAATTTTTGCCTGCTCCGGTGTCGTTACATCCATGATGACACCACCCTTTAACATCTGAGCCAGATTTTTGTTCAGTTCATATCTTTCGTTTGTATTCATTGGTAAATCCTCCCTTTAAGAATCGTATTTTAGAATATAGTGGAAATTCTTTACAATTTCGACAGGTATTAGTATAATTGCATTGTGACTATAGAAAAATATTCAATTTAGATATAATCAAAAAGGTCAGAATGGAGAAAATAGAATAGATGTTGACATATAATTTTGAAAATATAGGGTCAGATTCCCTGTATGAATTTTTGTATAAATGTATCAAAAATGACATAATACAGGGGATAATCTTAAGTGGTGAGAAGCTGCCTTCCAAGCGGGCACTTGCGAAAAATCTGGCTATAAGCGTGATCACGGTAGAGAATGCCTATGGTCAGCTTCTTGCAGAAGGATATATTTATTCCATTCCTAAAAGCGGGTATTATGTGTCGGATCTGAGTGGGATTCCGGTACATCAGACAGAGTATACGTCAGAAACGTATGAGGCGGAAGAGCAGGGGACAGATTCACGGACTGCAAAAGCCGGGGACAAAGTACTTCTGACCGGAGGAGAAAATGCATTTATTGCGGATTTTACGAGCAATCAGACGGAGCATGCTGCATTTCCTTTTTCAATCTGGAATAAGACCATGCGGGCAGTCATGAATGATTATCAGGAGGAAATGATGATCAATCCCCCCTGTGGAGGTGTGATGGAACTGCGGAAAAGTATTTCCAGTTATCTTAAAGAATTTTGTGCCATGTATGTAAGACCGGAACAGATCATTATCGGAGCAGGAACAGAGTATCTGTACAGTATTCTGATCCAGCTTCTTGGGAGAAATGTCTGTTATGGAGTGGAGAATCCGGGCTATCCAAAGATTGCAAAAATCTACCGCAGTATGGGTGTAAAGTATGAGTATATTGATCTGGATGAAGAGGGAACTTCTGCAAAGAAACTGGAAGAAAAAAAAGTAGATATCATGCATATTTCCCCATCTCATCATTTCCCGACCGGAATGGTGATGCCGATCAGCAAGAGGTATGAATTGCTTGGATGGGTTACGAGAAAAAAGGAACGGTATATCATAGAAGATGATTATGACAGTGAGTTAAGACTTGCGGGGAAACCGATTCCGTCTCTACAGAGTATCGATGTATCAGGCAAGGTGATTTATATTAATACATTTGCGAAGACACTCTGTTCTACTGTCCGAATCAGTTATATGGTACTTCCTGAAGCACTGGCAGAGAAATATTACAGAGAACTTTCATTTTATTCCTGTACTGTGTCTAACTTTGAACAGTATACACTGGCAGCATTTATGAATGCAGGTGCATTTGAGAAGCATATCAACAGGCTGAGAAACTATTATCAGCATAAGCGGGATCTGATCTTAAGTACATTTCTCAGAGAGCCTTTGGGAAAATATATTACGATCAGTGAAGAGGATTCAGGTGTGCATTTCCTGATGCATGTCAATACTTCCATGAGTGAGCAGGAATTTCTTTTAAAGACAAGGGCGAAAGGAATCCGGCTGGCAACGTTGTCTTCTTTTTATAATGCGGAACAGAAAGACAGCAGATATGAAAATACGTATGTTATGAATTATTCCTTTGTGGACTGCGACCGGTTGGAATATGTGGCACAGACGCTTTATAAGATCATTCATCCATAGAAGGAGGAGTTTAGTATGGAGCAGCTTTTTACTGTATGGGGAGAGACGCTGGATAAAGAGCATGTACTTGACGAATATCCAAGACCGCTGATGGTAAGGGACAGTTATCTGAATCTCAATGGGTACTGGGACTATGCATTTACACAGGAATTTGTATGCCCGAAAGAATTTGACGGGAAGATCTTAGTTCCTTTTTCACCGGAGGCAGCATTATCAGGTGTGAACCGTCAGTTAATGCCGGATGAATATCTGTGGTATCACCGGACATTTTCTGTTGACGGGCATAAGACAAAAAGAGCAGATGAATCCTTTTCAGAGGAAGATCCGGAATCCGGGATGGGAGCAGACCTGACAGAGGAAAGACTGCTTCTTCACTTTGGAGCTGTGGATCAGGCGTGCGTTGTATGGGTGAACGGACAGCGGATCGGAAAGCATACAGGTGGGTATCTGCCTTTTGAATTTGAGATCACAGAGGCAGTGCAGGCAGGAGAAAATGATCTGGTTGTGGCTGTGAAAGACCTGAGTGATACATCGTATCATTCCAGGGGAAAGCAGAAGCTGGAAAGAGGCGGCATGTTCTATACGGCTCAAAGTGGGATCTGGCAGACTGTCTGGCTGGAAAGAGTCCCGGAAAAGTATATAAAAGAAGTTGACGAGAAAAGAACATCTTTCCATAAATACTGCACTGACACAGTGTGGGGAGATGCAAAAGAATATCAGATTTGCCTTGATACAGGTAAGATTGGTTTTGAAAAGACGGCAGAGCTTATTATGAATTATATTAATGCAAAAAAAGAATCCTAAAAATTTGGAAATGAAAAAAATATATAAACTAGCCGAATCTTTAATAAATGGCAATGAATTAGATGATTTTGATATAGGA
>ERZ773131.2102-NODE-2102-length-13245-cov-3.402654_pt1 | contig 13245 bp, 9 predicted proteins | sample MGYA00511082_ERZ773131 | MGnify/ENA primary metagenome ERZ773131 (study PRJEB29015, sample SAMEA2737813) | human gut metagenome | biome: human gut; feature: human-associated habitat; material: faeces | place: China | collected 2012 ... | reverse complement strand
TCATCAGCAGATATTCGAATATCTCTACCGGGATCTTTTGCGAACGGGCAAACTCCCGGTCGAAAGCCACGTAGATGATAGGATGGAGATACAGTGCAAAAAACAGTATCAGCAGCAGGGCAAGCCCTCCCAATAGAGCGATGTCGCTCCAGGTAATCGTGAGAATGTTGCCGAAGAGATAGGCGGACAAGTCGGGTGCGAATCCCGGCGAGAGGAAAGTGAACATGATGCCCAGTGCCATGCCCAATGTCCAGAATACGGCAATTCCCGCATATCCTTTCGTTTGCTGAGCCACTCTACACCGAAAGCGGACAAGACTGCAAACAAGGCTGCCGACAGAATGGGGGAAATGCCGGTATACAATCCCAGGCCGATACCGCCAAAAGATGCATGCGTCAATCCGCCGCTGATGAACACTAGTCTCCGGGTAACGATGTACGTGCCTATCAGCCCGCAAGCAATGCTTGCCAGCAAACTGCCGATGAGGGCATGTTGGAAAAAAGTGTATTGCAGTAGCTCCATTTATTCAATTAAAAATTAAGAATTAAAAATTAAAAGTTGGATGTGGAGTGTTAGGAATGCGCGGTGAGACGGCGTTCGCCGATGATGAGGAACACTTCATCCTTGATGTTGTCCGGCAAGGCTATGCCACGCAGTTGCAGGCTGCGCACCCATCCGGCTACGTCCGTGTCTTGCATGGTGTAGAACACGTCGCGGAACTCGTCTTCCTGCTCGGGAGTATAGGCATCGGGAGCGGTGCCGATGTATTTGTCCAGTTCTTCGTCATCGTAATATTCGATCTTTTTGCTGACGGCAGCCAGCAGACTTTCCTTTTCGCAGATCTGATGCTGTCCGCAGCATTCACTGTCTACATCCACCACGGGAGGAGCTTCCTTCAGTTCGCCGCGGTCTATTTTTTTCTGAATGTTCCGGTTGTAGAAATATCCGGCTACCAGTCCGAACAGAGCTACTCCCACCAATGCTAATATAAGTATCCACATAATCTAAAAGTCTTTTTTATTTATGCTTCCGTAATCTGGAATCCTGCTGTCTGCAAGTCCTTCCAGAAGTCCGGATATGATTTTGAAACTACTTGAGGTTCATTGATCTGCAGCCCCTTGAACTTGAAGCAAGCCGGAGCGAACGCCATGGCCATGCGATGATCCTCGTAGGTGTCAATGGCAGGGCAGGCATCCGGTTCGCAGCGTTCCCCGTCCCAGATCAGTACGGAGCCTGCTTCTTCCCTGAGCAGATATCCGAGTTTTTTCATTTCTTTGATCAGGGCAGCCATCCGGTCGGTTTCCTTGATCTTCAGACTTTGAAGTCCGCTGAACCGGAAGCGGATACCAAGCAGTGCACACGTAACGACAAAAGTCTGTGTCAGATCCGGCTGGTTGGTAAAATCATTAGTCAGTTCTTCCACACAAGCTGAGGTTCGGGTAAGTTCTACATACTTTTCATGGTAGGTTGTGCTTACTCCCAGTCTGGAAAAGAGTTCGGCTACCCGTGCGTCACCTTGCAGGCTGTCCTGATACAGATCGGGCAGGCGTAATGTTGCCCGGGGAGTCAGAGCGGCAAACGCATACCAGTAGGAAGCCGCACTCCAGTCGCTCTCTATATAATAAGGTGTAGGCTGATAGGGCTGAGGCTTTACTTCGAGTATGTTCGGCCCGGTCCATCCGGCATCAGCTCCGTTTCTGTTCATGAGTTGCAGGGTAAGGTCAATGTAAGGACGCGAGATGATTTCTCCTGTCAGGGTGAGTCTTAAACCTTTTTTCAAAACGGGACCGATCATCAGCAGGGCCGAAATGTATTGCGAACTGACATTTCCCGGCAGACTGATTTCGCTTTGGGTCAGTTCTGCTCCGGTAATCTTCAGCGGAGGAAAGCCTTCGTTTCCGGCATATTCGATTTGTGCACCCAGTGAACGCAGGGCGTCTACCAGAATCCGGATCGGGCGCTGCTTCATCCGTTCCGTTCCCGTGATGAGATGAGAACCTTCTGTGACCGAAAGATAGGCAGTCAGGAAACGCATGGCTGTTCCTGCGGCCATAATGTCGATAACCGGCTTCATTTCCTGCAAAGCTTTCACCATGACCCGCGTGTCGTCACAATCCGAAAGATTTTCGATAGGAGCATGACTCTGCGCCAGTGCCCGAATGATCAGGGCGCGGTTGCAGATGCTTTTGGAAGAAGGCAATTGGATGGTAGCTTGTATTTGATTCGGTGCTGTAAGTTGTATCCGTTTTGTCATATCTTCGTCTCTTGAAATAACCTTTGCAAAGATAAAGAATTCTTTTGAAGTTCTTCTTTCTGTTTCCGGCAAATATTGGCCGGGGAAATCCGGAAAAGAGGAAAGGCATCTGCACGTCTTGTCTGTCAGACGCAGCAGATGCCTTTTCCGGAGTATGTGGATTCAGCGGATCTTCAAGGCAGAGGGTCAGTCCGTTGCCGGAATTCTTTTTCCGGACCGGCGGGAACTTTTCTTTTTCAGCCAGAGCCAGTAGCCGGTCAGCGGAAGTGTTCCTCCGATCAGGGAAGCCAGGAAATAAAGTACCTTGGTGATTGTTCCTCCCCAGCTTCCCGTGTGGAAAGCATAAAACCAGCCCTTCAGTTTGTTGGCACGCGGGAGATCTTTGTAATGAGTCACCTGAATGATTTCACCGCTGTTCGGATCAAAACCGGCTGTATCATTTCGTCGCATGCTGGCAGACGGATCCGGAGCAATCTGGGCAGTGCCGTTACTGAGTGTGATGGATTTATACTCAGGGTAGCGGATCTGCAGTTCCTGCCAGGCCTGATCCCAGGCAATGTAGTTTGTCTGCTTTCTTTTCCGTTCCTTTCCTTCCTGATTTTTCTTCCCGGAAGAATCATGTCCCGAAGCAGAAGCCGGTGAAGCGGCCTGTGCGGACTGTCCGCCTCCGAAGAGGGAATAGGCAGCTGTCCGATACCATCTGAACGACCAGGTCAGACCGGTCAGGGCCATGACCAGCAGGAAAAGGAAGGAATAGAATCCCAATGCAACGTGTGTGTCGTACCAGAAGCGGCGCCATCCTTTGCGGACGGAAACATTCAGTCGGTTTTTCAGGGCCTTGCGGGTTCGCGGAACCCAGATGACCATTCCGCTGATCAGGATGAATACCATCAGCAGAGTCGACACACCGACACTCTGTTTACCGGTTGAGGAAGCTCCCTTCTGCGCGGGAGCATCCAGTAGCCAGCGGTGGAGCTTGCGCATGGTCTGGAAAAAGGAATAACTTTTGAGCCATCCCTTCACTTCGCCCGTATACGGATCAATGCTCAGCGTTTTTCTTGGCAACTGACGGAATGTGGCAAGACAAGCCTCTTCCGGATTTCCGGCATACTGAAGCGAGGCCAGTGTCAGTGAATCACCCGTCTGTTTGCGGATACATGCTTCCAGTTGTGAAGGAGTCAGCCGCGATTGGTCCCGGGGAACTTCCACCTGATAAAGATCGCCGTTCAGAGCACGGGTGATTTCCTGTTCGAAGACGAGGCTTGCCCCCGTCAGGCAGATGATCGCGAGAAACAGCCCGACGGGAATGGAAAGCCATAAATGTATTTTAGCAAAGAATCGTTTCATGGTTCAGCTTATTCCTGTTTGTTCAGTACACCGGCCGTTGTGATCTGGTCGGCCTTTACACTCAGCCCTTTTGTTGCCTGTCCGGTTTTTACGTCCACTTTATAGAATGCGGGATAATCGCCGGTGGTGACATTGACCGGAATATAAACAGCACCGTTTTCTCCGAACGGTTCACCGCCGATCGACATGTCAGCAGGCAGTCCGCTGACCGGAGTGATGGTTCCTTCTTCGCCTTTGAAGATTGTCAGTTCGCTGACATCTGCACTGGTTCCGTCATTGATCATGCTTTCAGCCCCGTTTTTGTAGAGCTGGAGCAGGAAGTAATCTTCGGTAGCATGCCAGCAGCGATAAACCGGATGTTTCGTTCCGATTTCTTCCAGGTTGACATAATAACTGCTGTCGAAGTCAGTTTCTCCGGCCTTGATACGCATCACGCCCGAAGGAAGTTGTCCGGTTACCGCCTTCAGTTCGTCCGTTGAAACCGTGGAACGTCCGTATCCCGGAGAGAACACATAGATGTCTCCGTTATCGGCAGCCCAGATGGTCTGGTAATATTGTGAGCGCATGCGTCCGCAGGCATATCCGATTTTTCCGGTACGCGCGATGACAGGCTTGTCGCTGAAACTGCTTCCGTTGTAGATTGCCACGAAGGCTGAGTCCGGATACTGGGTGCGAGGGATCTCCCCCTGTTCGTAACTGCTGCTGCCGCTTCCTCCGTCTGCCTGTGCTTTCAGTGCTTCGTCTGTCACCATTTCCGGCCATTGACCGATGCCGTACTTACTCATTCCCATCGGGATAACGGAAGTATAGACACGGCTGTTGGCTTCTACGACTCCCGAGAAGGAAACAGTTTCTCCATTGCCCAGGAAGTTTTCTGCATTGATACTGCTGGCAGACTGTGAACCGTCACTTTCGTTCAGGTAGTTGAACAGGAGAGCCTGAGCTATGTTTCCGTTCGCATCGGTGGTCTTGCTGTCACCGGTTGAAACGGTGACCACATTCTCTCCCCAGGTTCCATAGGTCGTGATGCGGTTGTAGGTATAATCATATTTTTTCTGGATGTCGCCTTGACCGTCCAGATAATAAGACGCTCCGGTACCGCTTCCTCCTTTGTTGTAGACCAGCGCGAAGACCATTTTCTGATCTTTATACACCCAATACGTTGCATCAATGACTTCTTTGCTGTTGTCCAGTGAGACTTCACCTTCGTCCAGTGAGGAAGCTGTTACCAGATAGCTGGCATCGTCCACCGTTGCAGCGATTACATAAGCACTGTTGCCGCTTCCGGTGTTGCCTTCGTTGTTTGTTTCGTTGTTTACCGGGTCTTCGTTAGTACATGAAGTCATCATGCCGATTCCCCCCAAGCATAATGTTGCGGTCAGAGTTCCGACCAGAAATTCTTTTTTCATATGGTTTTATTGATTGATTTTAATTTGTTTACTTGCCAAAATGTACTCTTACTTTTCCATAAAAAGCGCGTCCGGCTTTCTGCAGGCTGAAGTTGTCAAACAGCTTCTCGTTGGTCAGGTTGCGGCATTCAAAGGAGAAGTTGTATCGTCCGTTCTTCAGGCTGTAACTCATGGAGAGGTTGTGTGAGAACTGTTCCGGAATCATGTTCTTATCCTTGCCGATGCCTTCCCAGTAGAGCGGAAAGTCATGCTGCCAGAAACTGTCGTATGTCAGACTGAACGTGTTTCCTTTGGCGAACAGGTTGCGCCAGGTGAAAGTCGCATCCAGATTCGCATACCGGTAAGGAATGTTGGGCAGTCTTTTCTTGTATGTGACGCTTTCCTGCAGGGAGCCTCCGGTGACATACCGTTCATAGTTGCGCGTATCAATGTTGTTGTACGTTCCTCCCATGTTGAACCAGTGCGAGAAATTGTAGCGCAGGCTGACGGTATATCCTTTGGTCTTCACGTGTCCGTGGTTCTCGTAGATTCCGAACTGTGTCGTGCCGTTTTTTCCGAATCCGCGCTTGATGTAATCTTTGGTGTCCCGGTAAATGTAGCTGGCTTCCGCATAGAGACCGTGTTTCCCGAACGAATGTCCGTAACTCAGATTGAAATTCAGGTTGTGACTGTTCTCCGGGCGGAGGTCCGTCTTGCCGGCTTCCAGGTCTTCGTCACCGAAGAGTTCGTCGGTAGTGGGCAGGCGGTAGGCTTTCTCATACGACACCTTGGCCTGCAGTTCTTTATAGATATAATATGTACCTGCGGCTCCATATCCCCAGGCGCTTACGGTCTTTTCCATGTTCTGATAGTTGCCCACGCCGTCGCTGCTGGTTGAAACCGGTCCCTGATTGAACTGATGATAATGCTTTCCGAAGACGGAGGCATTCCATTTTTCCGACGGGACCACGCGGTAGGACAGACCGGAAATGTTTTTCCGGGTGACTTTGGGAATGTCGAAAGCAGTCAGCACCGATGAAGTTCCCGTATAGGAACGGCTGGTTCGCCGGAAGTTGCTTGCTACATGATGAAAAGTCAGCGTATGGATTCGTCCGAAGCGGTAGTTCAGATTACCCGTCGCATTCCAGTTGGTGTTCTTCGACTGGCTGCGCTGATAAGCCTGTTCGCCGCGCACTCCGTTGTCGTAGTATTCGCCCAGCCAGTTATAATGACGTGAAGCCGTGTCTACGTTGTTCGTAAAATTATGGTTATAGTTGGCTGTCAGTGTCAGGTCAAGATTCCTGACCAGCAGGTTGTGTTTCTTGTACTCCACCGACGGCATGAGCGAATAGCCGTGGCGGAACTTCTCGCCGAACACCGTTTCCTGATACACACCCGTCTGTATTTCCTTGTAGAAGTGGGTATATCCCAGACTGAACATCAGGCGGTCTGCCCAGGTCTTTCCCGTGAAGCCCAGCTTTGCGATGACAGCTTCATTGTGGAACTGGTCGTTGAAACGTTTCACCCGATACTTCTTTCCGTCCTGCGGAGGGAAATAGATGCTTCCGTCTTCCATGATCTCGAAACGGCGTACCTCGTTGTCGATGTAATAATCGTTGTCCGAAAAGTTCTGGAATGCATTGACTTCGTAAGTGAATCCGTTGGCGAATGTCTGGCCGAAATTCACGTACGACTTGTGCGTGTTGAAGGATCCGTACGAGTAGGACGCATCCAGGAACCAGTTGCGCTTACTCTTGTTGGTCACGATGTTGATTACTCCCCCGATGGCATCCGTACCGAATCCTACGGGGACGACTCCCTTGTAGACCTCAATCCGTTCCGCATAGTTGACCGGAATGTTGTTGATGTCGAAAGCTGTTCCGGCTCCTTCCTGCGGCACGCCGTCGATGAACACCTTCACATGGTTCCCGCTGAATCCGTCCAGCATCAGCTGCATGTCGGAGCCGACGCCTCCCGATTCACGCAACTTCATGCCCGGAAGTTGCTGAAGGGCTTCTCCCAGATTCTTGGTAGAGTTCTGAAGTTCCTTTGTATCGACAGCCACCGCATTGAAAGCCGACTTCTTGACCCGGCTGATTCCACTGGCCACCACTTCCACTTCTTCCAGTTCCGTGAGCGACGGCTGCAGCACGATGTTCTGCCGGGTGCGTCCGTCAGGAGCAATCCGGATTTCTTTTTCAACGGTCTCAAAACCTACGGCAGACACGATCAGTGTATAGGTTCCCGCCGGAGCTTTCAGATGATAAATACCCTTTTCGTTGGTCATACACCCGTACTTGGTTCCTTTCAGGTAAACCGTTGCAAAGTCGACAATGGAGTTGTCGGCCGACAGGATTTTCCCGGAAAGCAACGTACCTTGACGTTGCGCAAGGACCGGAAGCTGGCATACTGCCAGACAAAGCAGGGCCAGGATGCAGTGTGTAATTTTTGTTTTCAATGTAACCTCGTTTCTATCTGTTAAATACCTATTGTTTTTCGTCTGCAAAATTACTTCTGTACCTGTCCTTCCGCAATTCCAAAAAATGGGTATTTTCCGCTTCCCGGATCCGTTTCGGACTAACTATTTTTAGGTATTTTGTGAAAGAAAGGGATTTTTCGGACGCGAAACATTGTGTTTTCGTATCTGCAGCATCATGCAGTAGGACAATTTGACATCGTGCGGTCGCTGGGTCTGGATCGTGCGGTCGTTGGGGCCGGATCGTGCGGTCGTTGAGGCCGGATCGTGCGGTCGTTGAGGCCGGATCGTGCGGTCGTTTTTTTGCATTGACCAGTCAATGCGAAGGTATCGTGCGGTCGATTCCGGAAGCCCTCCGGAAAGCCCGAGGGCTTTTAAAAAAATGTCGAAACGTTTTTAAAAAAGACTTCGGCGTGTGAGACAAAACGTTTCGGCGTTTTCAGGCACTTGTCCGGCCCTAACTTGCAGGCTCAAAGCAGCTGTTGGAAATCAGGCCGTCATAGAAAAATCCTTTCATTTGTTAAAACAATATAATTGTCTGTCATCTTATTTTAAAGATGTGAACTATACATTACTTTTGCGAAGTAACACAATTTATTTTTCATGGATGAAATTATAATAATCATCGGGCTGATCATACTGAACGGTATTTTTGCCATGTCGGAGGTGGCGTTGATATCAGCCCGTAAATCCCGACTTTCTACTGATGCAAAACAGGGAAGTAAGGCTGCCAGGATGGCCTTGAAGCTGGCGAATGAGCCGGATCGTTTTCTTTCAACCGTACAGATTGGTATTACATTGATCGGTATTCTGACCGGTATCTATTCCGGAAATAAGATTGCTGTCAGCCTGACGGACCTGATGCACTCATGGGGCATGTCGTCAGCTTACGCACCTGCTGTAGCACAAGGTGTCATTGTGGTGATTGTCACTTATCTGACCATTATTTTCGGTGAACTGGTTCCCAAACGTATCGGTATGAGCATGGCAGAAAAAACGGCCAAGATCGTTGCCCGTCCGATGGGAGTATTGGCCAAGATTGCCTTGCCTTTCGTGTGGTTACTGGCCAAGAGTACGGAAGTGATCTTTAATCTGCTGGGCATCAAGGAAACAGAAAACAAGGTGACAGAAGAAGAAATCAAGTCGATTATTCAGGAAGGAACCGAAGGAGGCGAGGTGCAGCCGGTGGAACAAGACATCATGCAGCGTGTCTTTATGCTGGGTGATCTGAAGGTCAGTTCCATCATGACGCACAAGAGTGATATTGTATGGTTCGATGTGGACCTTTCGGCTGAAGAAGTCAAGGTGAAACTGAGCGACCAGCTGTATGAGTTTTATCCGGTAGCCGAGGGGGATCTGGATCATGTGAAGGGAGTAGTCTACCTGAAAGACCTGATGCTGCATCTTTAATCTGGCTTCGCTGGTTCATGAGGCCACTTATTTCCCGGAAGGAATGAATGTCTATAAAGTGCTGGAACAGATGAAACAGCATCGTATCAGCCGTGCCCTGGTCTGTGATGAGTTCGGTGCCTGCATCGGTATCATTACGCTGAAGGATATTCTGGAGGGACTGGTTGGTAACATGGACGATGCCGACGAAGAACCGGATATTATCAAACGGGTGAATAACGACGGATGGCTGGTTGACGGACAATGTCCGTTCTATGATTTCCTGTGTTATTTTGACCGTCGGGACTTGCTGGAGAACGTGGAATATCACACGGTAGGCGGTCTGATTCTTCAGGAACTGGAACGTATTCCTCAAAGCGGAGAAACGATAGAATGGAAAGGCTTTGTCTTTGAAGTCGTGGATATGGACGGGGCACGTATCGACAAGGTACTGGTGACCCTCGTGCCGACGGATTCAGACGGAGATGAAGAGGCGTAACCGCCGGACAGACAGAAAATAAATGTGCCGCCAACTGGAAGAACCGGTTGGCGGCACATTTATTTTAAGCGGTCAGCCCATGGTCTCGCAATAGAAGTCGAGGGCTTCGTTGATTTCTTCTTTCGTCGCAGTCTGGTTGATACGGATGTCTCCGATGCCTCCCAGCAGGGTGAAGTTGATCATGCCGGCAGCGGCATTTTTCTTGTCATGCTTCATAAATTCGTACAGACGGTCGTAATCGCGGCAGTTGAAAGCCAGCTTGCCGTAGTTTTCCTTGATGAACTGTACGGTCTGCCGCATCTTGTCTGTCGGGAAACCGGTTTTCTGGTGAGCAAGATACAGCTCACAGACCATCCCCCATGCCACGGCATAGCCATGCAGGACGGGTGCTTCGCGTTCAAGAGCAAAGCTTTCGAAGGCATGTCCGATGGTATGTCCCAGATTCAGAGCCTTGCGTATTCCCTGTTCGAAGGGGTCCTGAGCCACGATGCGTTCCTTTATCTGTACGGATTCGCCGACCAGTTGCTGGAGTTTTCCGTAGTCCGGATGGTCCATGTCGAACGTCATGAGTTCAGCCCAGTGGCCTTCTTCGCTGATCAGTCCGTGCTTGAGCATCTCAGCATAGCCGGACAGCAGGTTCTGCCGGTCGAGTGTTTTCAGGAACTGGCAGTCGATCAGTACGCTGGAAGCCGGTGCAAAAGCGCCGATTTCATTCTTCAGTCCGTTGAAGTTGATTCCCGTTTTACCTCCTACGGCTGCATCAACCATGGAAAGAAGCGTCGTCGGGATATTGATGTATGCGAATCCTCTTTTGAATGTAGCTGCGGCAAATCCCCCCAGATCAGTCACCATTCCTCCGCCCAGATTGATAAGAAGTGAATGGCGGGTGGCCCCCTGATTGCTCAGGGCTGTCCATACGTGGGCCAGTGTGTCAAGGTTTTTATGTATATCTCCTGCACCGATGCAGATGGGAACCGCCTGTCGGATACGTTCCGAACTCCCGACCAGTGGGAGACAGAGGCGCCGGGTATGTTCGTCGGTCAGGATAAAAATCTTGTCGTATGAATGTGCAGATAACTTCTGGCTGAGTTCCGTATTGAAATTTTGGCAAATAATGACTTCTTGTTTACTCATAAGTGTATTTGTTTTGGTCGCAAATTTAGAAAAAAAGTTAGAAGAAGTCGGATGTTGGCTTACAATTAAGTATTTTTGTGCGAATAAAAAATAATCAAGTTATGAAAGGAATTTTTCCGGCTTCGTGCCGTTTGTTGGGGTATGTGTTACTGTTATTGTCAGTATTTGTTCCGTTATTGATGTATATGTTCGGACAAGTGAATGACGGTAATCTGCTGTATGTGAAACTGGGAATGAAACTGGTCATCTGGATTTCATTGTTCATGGTTTTTCTGGCTAAAATGAAGGATGAAAATGAGGAAGCTTTTGCCATTCGGCGGAAAGCAATGGTGATTTCACTCTATTTGTGGGGAATTTATTATGTAGGAGTGTTGCTGAATGCAGCTTATGGAGGAAATTTGCAGGAAGCAGACAATTCAGTAGGTATTGTGTACATGGTTATTTGTGTGTTCTGTAAAGAGTTTTTGATGCAGAAAGCAAAGATTGAAAAAAACTTCAGACAAAAATAAGTTAAAAAATAAAGAGTAGGGGTAAACCTTTTTTGTTGATAATTGTCAAAGGTACAATTAATCAACAAGGAAGAGATAAAGGCAATGAAAAAAGTTTTATTGGGATTGCTGCTGATGGTGGGGGTAACCATTTCTGCTTTTGCACAAAGCAGCGGCAGCCGTGGAACCGTGACGGGAACGGTTCTTGATGAAGGGGATAAATCGCCTGTCATTCAGGCTACAGTACAGCTCCTTTCCGTAAAGGATAGTTCAATGGTAGTGGGAAATGTGACAAATCTGGATGGACATTTCTCACTATCTGTGCGTCCGGGAAAGTATCTGCTGAAGGTTTCATATATTGGATATACTCCTTTTTTCAAGCAGGTTGCGTTGACGCGTAACAATCCGCGTTTGAATGTGGGCAAGGTGGAGCTGGCTTCGGATGCCATTATGCTGGCAGAAGCTGTAGTGGTGGCTGAGGCTCCGGAGGTGACGGCAGTGGCCGATACGTTGGTGTACAACAGTTCTGCCTATCGTGTGCCTGAAGGTTCGGCTTTGGAGGAACTGGTGAAGAAGCTTCCGGGGGCTGAAGTGGATGAAGACGGAAAAATCACGATAAACGGGAAGGAAATCAAGAAAATCATGATTGATGGAAAGGAATTTTTTGCCGATGACCCGAATATTGCCATGAAAAATCTTCCGGTAAATATTATTGATAAGGTGCGTGCGTATGATAAACAATCGGACTTGGCCCGTGTGACAGGTATTGATGACGGCGAAGAAGAAACCGTGCTCGACCTGAGTGTGAAGCCGGGTATGAATAAGGGATGGTTTGGTAATGCGGACGTAGCAGCCGGAACGGAAGACCGTTACAGTGGAAAAGTAATGTTGAACCGATTCATTGGAGAGAATCAGTTTACGGTGATTGGTTCAATGAATAATGTGAATGATAACGGCTATCCGGGAGGAGGCGGTGGCTTTCGTTGGGGAGGACAGAACGGTCTGACCAGCATCAAGATGGGTGGTTTCAACTTTAGTACACAGAGTGAGAAACTGGAAACAGGAGGTAGTGTGAATTATAACTACAAGGATGCGGACATTATCAGCAAGCAGGCTTCGGAAACATTCGTTTCTTCGGCTACCAGCTCTTTCAAGAATGCCCAGAATGCTAATCGCAATAAGACTACTTCGCTTACGGCAGATTTTCGTATTGAGTGGAAACCGGATACTATGACAACGGTGATTTTTCGTCCGCGTTTAACATACGGAAAGAATGATAACAGGAGTGCGACAAATTCTTTTACATTCAGCCAGGATCCGGAACATACAACCGACGAAATTTTGAGTGCAGCCGACAATCTTTCATCTTTGATTCCAGAAGAAAATATTGTCAATACAATTGCGCGTAACAGTCTGCAGAAAGGAGATAACTTTAATGTGGGAGGTTCGGCCATGGTTAACCGTCGTTTGGGAAAACCGGGACGTAATATTACTTTCCGTGGCTCCTATAATTACACGAACAGTTCGAGTGAACAGTTCTCGGTGTCTGAAACGGACTATTACCAGAAAACAGAGGAGGAACGGCTGGAAATTTTGAACCGCTATATTTCTACGCCTACTTTGAACTATAATTATGGTGCACGCTTTACTTATAGCGAACCGATATTTAAGGGTGGCTTCTTGCAGTTCAGTTATTATTTCCAGTACAAGCGTTCAAAGAGTGACAATTCCACCTACACAATGCCGAATGACTGGGAGATAGCGCAAGGTTATGGAGGAGATAATGTGGGAGTGCTGGATGAAAAGAACAGCAAGAGTGCACAGTACACATATTACAATCATCAGGCAGATGTTTCTTTGCGTTGGATTCGGGAAAAAATGAGTTTGAATGCAGGTGTTTCTTTCCAGCCGCAGAAATCGAAATTGTCTTATAAGAAAGACCAGTTGGATACGGTGGCCGTACGAAACGTATTCAACTTTACTCCGACATTTGATTTCCGTTATAAATTCTCGAAAACAAGCCAGTTGAGAATCAACTACCGCGGAAGAAGCTCTCAGCCAAGCATGACGGATTTGCTGCCTATTGAGGATACGACCGACCCGTTGAACATTCGTCGGGGAAATCCGGGGTTGAAACCGGCATTTACCAACTCGTTCATGGCTTTTTACAATACATTTGATACAGAGAAACAGCGGGGTATCATGACGCACTTCCGTTTTGAAAATGTATTGAACAGCATTAGTAATCGTAGTACATACGACCCGCAAAC
>ERZ773131.2101-NODE-2101-length-13248-cov-66.695445_pt1 | contig 13248 bp, 10 predicted proteins | sample MGYA00511082_ERZ773131 | MGnify/ENA primary metagenome ERZ773131 (study PRJEB29015, sample SAMEA2737813) | human gut metagenome | biome: human gut; feature: human-associated habitat; material: faeces | place: China | collected 2012 ... | reverse complement strand
CAGCTGCCGGAGCGGTGCTTAAGCCGCAAGGCGGGAATTGTGCGGTGTTGCCTCAACATTGTGATTCCTTTTTGGCTGCTTAGCCCGCTTTTCATTTTCTCCAGATCATCACCCCCATCCAGAATAGGTTGGCGAAGATCCTGTCGGTGCCGGTGGCCACCATGGCCGGGAACAATGCCCAGGACAGCACCATCCGATGGCAATATGCCCCAGCATCTGCCGCGTTCCTGGAATACATTCGCTCTCGGCTGGGGGATGCTTTTTGCTGATTTCACCCATACCAACAACAAACACCGTGCCGCCATGCAGGGGGTTCTCCTGCTTGCGGCACGGTGCTTTGTTGTATCAGGCTATTGTCGGGTTATTGTTTCTTTTTGGCAAGCTGTCTGCCCACGGCCCACAGCCAATCCAATGCGGCGGCGGCAAGGGCGGGGTACACGATCAGGCCGAACAGCTGGTACCAGGTGGGGATAAAGTAATCTGCCCCGCCGGGCAGGGTGCTGGCAGCGTTCAGGGTAATGCTTTGCGGAGTAAAGGTCAGGCCCACGGTCTTGTTTTCATCGGGGCTGCAGGGATCCAGCCGCAGTGCCACGATCTGGGTGCGCGGCAGGGTGTACACATAGGTGCCGTCTGCCAGCACTTTGGGGAAGACGCGGCGGTCCTGGCTGTAGGGCTCCCCCGTTTTTGTGGTGTAATACAGGCACATTTCGCGGGAATCGCCGTCAAACTCCACGTTGTAGCTCACGGTACGCACCACGCGGCCGGATACATCCTCCAAAATCATCTGCGGGTCGCCGCCTGTGGTAATCAGCTGGCCCTGGGGTGCGCTGTTCTCCCCCGGCTCCCCCCAGGTCAGCTCGGCCAGCTGCCAGCTTTCAATGGGGATCGAGGTTTCAGTCAGGGTGCCTTTTGCCTTGGCGGAGCTGTCCCCCGCAAAGGCCACCGCACCCTGCACCAGCCAGAACACCAGCGCCGCGCACCAGCACAGCACCGGCAAGGCAAAGCGATGGGCAAACAGTCGGTTCAGGCGGCTTTTCCATGTCATCTCTTTCATTGGGCCGCCTCCTTGCTCATCTGCATTGTGACCGGCTCATACCCGGCATCCGTTACGCGGTAGAGCAGGGTCTGCCCCGCCTGCGCAGCGGCCAGGTGGTCGGTAAACAGGTTCTGATAGCTCTGCACAAAGATATCGTCGATCTTTTGCAGGTAAAGCACCGTACAGCCGTTGGCACGCACGGTTTCATCCAGGCGTTCAGCGGTGTAGGGGTGGTAGTAGCGCTGCTTCACGCCCTCCTCCTGCGGTTCCAGCTCCGGCAGGCCGAAGGTTCCGCCGCCGCCCTCCTGCGTGGCCCCCACGCCGGAGTAATCCACCAGGACGGGGTAAAAATCAAACACGGCAGAGAACCAGTGTTCGCCGTTATCCCCCTGGCTGACAAAAAACACGCGGTCGTTTTCGTTCAGGTAATCGCTGCACAGCCAGTCAGCTTCGGCACGGGCGGTCTTGCGGTCGGCGAATTCGCCATCCGAGAAGCCCAGCACCGAAAGCTGCGGCAGGATCATGCCGTTCACCCGCACCAGCATGGCGGCGGCCATCAGCAGAACACCGGCCTGGCCCGCCAGGGCAATCCAGCGGCGGGCCGGGGCTTTCTGTTCGCCATCCGCGGTTTGCAGGGCGGTGCTCCAGCAGGCCAGCGCCATAAAGAACCAGCCGATATAGTAAGTATAGATATAGCGGTTATAATCCACCAGCCCCACGGCCTGATCCGGCTTGAAAATAAAGCCATAGCTGAGCGCCAGCATGAGGTTATACCCCACAAAGCATGCAAGGGACAGCACCCCGATGCAGCCAATGCGCAGCTTGAGCTGGCGGCCTCTGGCGCAGATGGCTGCCACCAAGAACACCAGCAGAATCAGCACCACAACATTGCGTCCCTGGCCGATCATGCTCAGCCGACCATCCGAAGTCCAGAACTGGTGGCCCATATCGGCCATGGCTTGGGTGAACTGGCTCTGGCGCTCGGCGTAAAAGCCCTCCACCGGCTGGCCCAGCAAAATCTTGATGCCGTTGATAACCACAGCGGACAAGGGGGCGCTGGTTTCGCCGGTGCCGCCCTCGCTGGCACTTTTGGCAACCAGAATGCCCACATAGCGGATGTTCCAGAAATAATAGATCAGCATGGGCGCGGCAAAGCAGGCAATGGCAAAGCCGGTGCGGCGGGCAAGGCCCTTTTTGAAGGGGTGCTCCGCAAACAGCCAGGCATCCACAGCCATCAGCCCCGCCGCCACCAGGGACAGCACAAAGGTGTTGGCCTTGATGTTGGCCGCCAGCGCCAGTACCGGCAGTACGGCCCACTTGGGGCCGCCGGTTTTGCGCAGCGCCAGCCACAGCGCCACAGCGCCGCCCAGTGCAAGGCCCGCGGGCACATCGCCATAGGCGGTCATATAAGTGGTATCCAGATAGATCGTATGGTTATACACCGTCAAAAACCAGGGGGCAAACCAGCAGATTGCTGCCAGCGGCACCGCAATGCGGTACTGGCGGAAGTTCAGCCCGCCCAGCACCGCGGCAAACACGGCGGCAGCCAGCACATCATACGCCACATAAATCTTCCAGTCTGCATAATGGCCCAAAAACTGGAAGAAGTAGGAGAGCAGTGGCAGGCCGGGGTTCTGGGTCTGGGGCCAGGGGGTTCCAAGGGTAGCCAGGGCATACAGGCGGTTATCCGCCTTGGTCACCTTTACGGCGGTAGCCCACAGGCTGAGTTCATCATACTTGGTTGCCAGCGGCTGGCGGATGAAAAAGTACACCGCAAATGCCAGCGCCATGCCCCAGAACAGCACCGCCCCCGGTGTAACCAGGCGGCGGTAGGCCGGGCGCTGGCCTTTGTGGGGCACCAGCGCCCACACGCCGCTGCCCGCAAACACCGCCCACAGCAGCACAGTGCCGGGCAGCAGCAGGTTTGCCATGCCCGCAGCCGTCAGCCAGGCAACTGCAATGCCCAGCGCGCTCAGCGGGGCCAGCGCAGCATGCAGGTTACATTTGAACGTTAGGAACGCGCAGAACAAAAACAGCACCGCCAGCGCGGCAAAGATGCAAAGCAGCTCCATAGAATCACCATTTTATACAACATAAAAGCCCTGCGGGTGTGCCCCCAAGCCATGGGCGCACCGCCCCACAGGGCTCTTTTTTACTTTTTGCGGAAAACATCAACGGCAAGGCAGGCAAACGCAGCCCCCACAGCCGGGGCAAACAACAGCAGCAGCCATTGGCCGCCGTTTGGCACAAAGCGCAGGTACCACGGCTGCACCGGGTTGAGCACCACGCCGTCCAGCCGGGTAGGCACGCCGCCCACACTGTCCGGGTCAATGCGCAGCCCGGTCACGGTAAGGCCGCCCAGGTCAAAGGTATACTGGTTTTCGCCGCTCACGCGGGCAAAAACTTTCTGGGTCTCGCTGTACTCGGTCTGGCCGGGGCGCAGGTAATACAATGCTACGCTGCCGGACGGCAGGTAGTGCACGGCGTCCAGCTCCACCGTTTCCAGCCAGGCTTCGCCCCGCCAGATGATGTGCGGGTCGTTGTCGGTGGAAAGATACCAGCCGGGTTCATCCACCGGCGCGGTATGCCATTCATCGTCATCATAATTGACAAAGCTTTCAAATTCCAGGTCATCCGCCGTCAGGGTGCGGGTCACCATAGTGCCGTCTGCTTTATGGTTCAGCATCACAGCGCTGCCCACCAGCACGTACACCAGCCACACAATAACAGCGGCGGCATATGCCAATATCAGCAGCTGCTGGGGGCGCAGCGGGCGGCCCGCACGGGCGGGGGCGGCAAAACGCTTGGTTGGGCGTTTATCTTTCATTGTACCACCCCGCTTTCTGCCACAGCCACCGGGGTAAAGGCGATAGGCTTGCTGCGGCCTTCAAACCGGTAGAGGGTTGCGGGCATATTCGCTTTCAGCCCGCCTTCGAACCGGCTGCTGAACTCCCGCTCCAGATAGTCGTCCGCGCGGTCGATCAGCAGGTAGTCGATCTGCTTTTCTTCCATATAGGCGGTCAGAGAGTCTGCAGTGCAGACCGCCTCAAAGTCATACAAGGTCCAGTTCAGGCTTTCCACCAGGTTCATAAAGTCGGAGTCCCACCGGCTGGAATAATCATCGTTGCCCCACCAGGTACCGCCATAGCCGTTGACCACCTTGGCGGTCAGCTCATACTTGTAGTAGTACCAGCGGGTGGCATCATCGCCCTGACTGACGACCAGCACGCGGTCCGGCCAGTCCAGCACGGTGTTCATTGCTTCAGCGCGGTTCTTTACATCGCGGCGCAGGGTGTACAGGCTGTCGGCGTTGGTCCAGAACCCGGCTGCGGGCACACCGCGCCAGGCAAAAATACCCAGCACTGCCGCAGCGGCCAGCCCCAGCGCCGCACGGCCCAGCTGCTGCGCCGCGCCGCTGCCCTGCCCCACCGCAAAGCCCAGCACACAGAAGCCGTACAGCATCCACCCCTGCAGGTAGGGCGCGATATAACGCTCATAGTCCTTCAAGGCGGAGCCTTCGGCCTCGGAGAAATTGTAGAAGTACAAAATCAGGTGGAAGAGATACAGCGCGGCAAAGCAGAACGCCCCGCCCACAAAGCCAACCACGGTGCGGCGGCGTGCGGCACCGGCAGGCGCTGCCACAAAGGCCGCCGTGAACAGCAGCAGAATGCAGCTGACGGCCATGATGGGCGCGCCCACCAAACAGACGCGGCGGTACAAAAATGCCTGGCCCATGCTCTGCATAATCTGGGCAAAGCGTTCTTCGCGCCCAATGCCCAGCAGCTGCTTGATGCCGCCGGTCAGCACAGCACCATAGCTCAGGCCCGCGCTGCCCACGCTGGCCCCAGTGGTTTCGGTTGGGGTCACGGCGGCGGTATAGCGGTTCCAGCTGATAAACACCGCCAGCACCACCGCCGCCAGAATACTGCATTTTGCCAGCGATACGCCGAAAATGCGGGCAGGCTTTGTATCCGGGTGCGGCGTACCGAACAGCTGATCCAGCCCGATCAGGAACGTAACGATCAAGGCATAGGCAAAACCGATATCTTTGGTCATGGTCAGCACGGCAAGTGGCATGGCACAGGCAAAAAAGCCGGTTTTGCGCCCGCCCGCCGCGGCATACAGGCACAGGGTTCCGCCAAACAGCAGCGCCAGGGGGGTATCCGCCATGGCGTTGGCGTACATGGTGGATGGGGTGCCCGCCGGAACCACGCTGAAAAAGAACGGCAGAAGAAAGCCCGCAGCAAACACCAACACAGCACCCGCCCAGTTTTTGCGCGGCATGGCTGCCGCCGGGGCAATGCAGGCCAGGAACAAAATATCCAGCCCGGCCAGGCACTGCCATTCATAAAACTGGCCCGGTACGCGCTGGAAGAGATAGGAAACCAGGCTGGTTGCCGGGTAGGTAAAGCTCGCCGTCAGGTTGATGGGATCCGCCACATACAGCGCAGCGCGCTCCGCCACCATCTTGGGGGCCAGGCCCCAGGCGGTAAATTCATCCCACTGGGTAAACATGGGCTGCTGCAAAGCAAACAGCACCCACAAAAAGCAGCTGCCGCCCACAAACAGCAAAAAGCCGGGGCTGAACAGCGCCTGCCGGATAGCCCGCCACCCGGCACGCACCCCAAAGTAGACCCCGCCGGCCAGCCAGACCGCCATGATGATAAAATGGCCGAACTGCAAAAGCCCCAGCAGGGAAAGCAGATACAGCACCACGGCCGACCCACACAAAGCGGGCAGCGGCAGCAGGGCGGCATCGAACCGGGTACATGCCGCCACGCACAGACAGCATGCGGAGAAGAACAGCAAAAACAGCAGGCCGAATACAATCTGCACGGTACAGCACCTCCCGGATTGAAATTAAAAAATAATAGAGAATCATGTTGGTGGACCGCCGCCCGGTGGGCGGCTCAGAAATTTGGGGCAAGATAGCATATAAAGGCTGATTCTATACCCGAAGACTATCACGCAAAAGCCGCGAAAAACCACAGATTTGATCGTACCACGGGCACACTGCCATTCTTTTTAACTATTCTCTCATATACGCGTAAGCCAGCTCACGCGTATACGACGTACACCGGCCCCACAAAGTAGTGCTGGAAGAGCAGCACAGCGCCAAAAACGGCATAGCATGCGCACAGCGGGGTGATGGCCGCTTCGGCCTTTTCTTCCGTGATGGCGGGGCGGATGGTTTTGCGCAGCAGCACGGCCAGGGCGGGCAGCAATGCCAGCCAGACGCAGAGGAAATACCGCGCCTGCAGCCCCACAATGCGCACCATGCCCACCGGGGTATAGGTGATATACATGGCTGCCATGGCACCGGCGGCGTACACCAGCGCCAGCAGCGCCGCCCCGCCCACGCGGCGGCGGGTGGGGAACGCATCGGCGCATTTTGGCTGCGCAGCAGCCAGCAGGGCGGCCAACAGCAGCACCAGCGGGCCGGTCAGGTTCAAAAAGCTGATGGGCAGATCCTTCCAGCCGAACAGGCCGAGCTGCCCAATAAAGAAATCATTCTCTCCCAGGGTCCCCCAGAACGCAGCAATGGTCCGCAGAGGGTTGCGCAGCACAAAGGCCAGCTGTTCACCGCCGTTTACCGTGCTGCCGCCCTGGCGCTCAATGATGGGATAGTTATAGCGGAACGCCGTGCCGTACCATTCCGTCAGCAGGGTAACGGCCATAGCACCGCCAAAGCTGCCCAGCGCCCACAGCGGGCGGCGTCCCTTGGCGTGCCATTCCCGCTTTGCCACCAAAAAGATAGGCAGCACCCACAAAAGGTTCAGGTACGGTTTGGCGATATTGACAAAGATGCAGGCGGCGGTGTAAATGCCCGCCGTTTGGGTGTTCCACTCCCTGCGGGTCAGCATGGCAAGCATCAGGTAATAGCAGCCCAGCAGGGTTGCATCATAGCTCAGCGACGACCCCATAAACAGCGACATCGGCAGCAGCATAATGGCCGCAAAGGCCGGGCGGTAACGCTCCGCTTTGGCCAGCGCCAACGCGCACAACAGCGTGTAGGCCAGCAGGTTGACGATGCGCCCGCCATACAGGCAGCCCAGTGCGCCAAAGCCCAGCAGGCGTGCCAACGCCATACCGACCGCACCCGGCAGGAATGGAATGACCAGAAAGCTGACCGGCTCGCTGACCGGGTCCGGCACAGAATCCCGCACATCGTGCGCCAGGTACAGGGCAAAGCTGTCCGCCATGCTCTGCACTGCGCCTTCCTTGCCGTATTGCTTCAGGGCATAGCCCGCGGTGTTATAGGCTTTTTCCGCCCCGGTATCGGGGTCAGTGCCCACACCGGCAGAGGTATGCGCATTCACCCATGCACCGGGGAACGCTTCCAGCAGGTAGGCCACATCGTCCGGGTAGGTGCGGGAAGCATCAAAATCAAAGTGCCCGGTGGAGATGGCATAGGTGCGCAGGTAATGGTCGGCTTCGTCCGGCGTTTGCAGCGGCGGGTTGGCAAATGCAAACAGCAGCCCGCACAAAAAGATGCACACGGCCCCTTTTGCCGCAAATCCTTTTGCAAACCGCCGCACACAATACCCGGCCAGCAGGCATACTTCCAGAAAGGCCGCACACCCCAGCGTGACCACCAGGGGGGACACACGGTTATCCAGCCCAAAGAACACCCGCCAGTAATAGGCCCACAGCACGCCGCACACGGCGGCGCACAGCACAGCCAGCCCCCACCGCACAGCGGCGGGCAGCTTTTGTAATTTTATTGGCATAAAACTTCCTTACAACCGCCCTTACAGAATGTACTGGCCGACCTTGTACTGGTCCAGGTTGCCGCGCAGGAACTCAATGGTTTCGGCAAGGCCCTGTTCAAAGGTATACTGCGGTTTCCAATCGGTCAGGGTGCGCAGCTTGGTGGCATCGCCCAGCAGGCGGTTGACCTCGCTCTTTTCGGGGCGCAGGCGCTCGGCTTCGCAGACGATCCTGGCGCTGGGGTTGATCTGGGCAATCAGCTCATTGGCCAAATCGCCGATGGAATGTTCCACGCCGGTGGCAATGTTGATTTCCTGGCCAATGGCGGCATCGCAGTCCGCAATGGCCATAAAGCCGTGGGCGGTGTCCTTGACATAGTTAAAGTCGCGTGTGGGGGTCAGGCTGCCCAGCTTGATTTCCTGCTGGCCGGCCAGCAGCTGGGTGATGATGGTGGGGATGATGGCGCGGCCGCTCTGGCGCGGGCCATAGGTGTTGAAGGGGCGCACAATGGAAACCGGCAGGTCAAAGCTGCGGTAAAAGCTTTCGGCCAGGCGGTCCGCGCCGATCTTGGTGGCAGAGTAGGGGCTCTGGCCCTGGAACGGGTGGTGCTCGTCAATGGGCACATACTGGGCGGTGCCGTACACTTCGCTGGTGGAAGTAACCATCACGCGCTGGGTGCCCAGCTCGCGGGCGGCGTTCAGCACGTTCAAGGTGCCCTTGATGTTGGTATCCACATAGCTGTCCGGGCTGTGGTAGCTGAACGGAATGGCAATCAGGGCAGCCAGATGGAACACGCGCTCCTGCCCGCGCATGGCAGTACGCACGCCGTTGGGGTCACGTACATCGCCCATAAAGATATCCATTTCATTGCGGATCTCCGGGGGCAGGGTATCGATCCAGCCCAGGGAACCAAACGAGTTATACAGGCAGAAAGCACGCACTTTCTCGCCGCTTTTTACCAGCTCTTCGGCCAGATGGCTGCCGATAAAGCCATCGGCACCGGTCACCATAACGGTATGGGACATTGTAAAAACACTCCTTTTTATATGGCAATACCGCCCGCAGGGCAGAACAATCCAATTATTACAAAATAGTATAACCGATTTGCGGCCTGATTTCAACCAATGCCCCGCCCAGCGTGCAAAAAAGTGCCGGGGCTGCCGCGGATAGGGTAGGCCTACATTAAATTTATATAAAGATTATTTCGTTTGTATCAAAGAGTTCGGCAATATGTTATAATAGGGCAATACCGCATAATTCTAAGTGCCGATACGGCGAGCGAGGTGCGGCAGATGCCAAGCCAAAAGCGCAGATAATACTTTGTGTATTATCGAGCATTTTGGCAACGCAGATGCCGTGCCGCAGCTGCCGGAGCGGTGCTTAAGCCGCAAGGCGGGAATTGTGCGGTGTTGCCATAGGATAAATACAGTGCTGGGCCGCCTTGCCGCATTCCCTGCTCTGTAGTGGAAAGGAGCCTGCACCCATGCCGCAACGCGAACCTGCCCTGCTTTGGCTACGGGACTGCGCCCTGACCGCATTGGTCCTTGCGCTGTGTACGCTGACAAGCTGGGTATTTTTCCGGCTGGATTTTGTTTCTTCCAACTATATCCTGACCTATATCCTGGGTGTCATGTATATCAACGTCTTTACATCGGGGTTGGTGTACGGCGTTGTGGCTTCGCTGTTCTCGGTGATGCTGGTCAACTATATGTTCATTGACCCCTTTATGCAGTTCCGCATCCGGTCAGACGACATGGTAACGGCAGTGGTCATGCTCTGCGTTTCGCTGCTCTGCTCCTCGCTGACGGGGCGTATCAAGGTACAGGCCGCCCAAAGCGAGCGCAAAGCCTATGCTTCGCAGGTGCTGCTGGAAGCCAGCCGCAGCCTGTTGGGGGCCGAGAACCCTGACACCATTCTGCGGATAACGGCCACCCAGCTGGGCAAGCTGTTGGAGCACCCGGTCTGCTTTGCCCCCGCACCGGAGCACATTGCACCGGGAACCCTGATTCTGCCCCCTCCCGGCCAGACGGATTACCGCAGTTGCCCGGCGCTGCATGAGTTCAGCACCTATGAGCACAATCTGGCATTATCCATCCTGGATGTGTGTTCCCTGGCGCTGGAAAAAGAAGCCTCCAACCGAGCCCGGCGCGAAATTGAGGAAGCCGCCCGCCAGGAACAGCTGCGCGCCAACCTGCTGCGCAGCATCAGCCATGACCTGCGCACCCCGCTGACAAGCATTTCCGGCAACGCGCTGATTTTGACCGAGAAAAATCCCCTGCTGACCGAAGAAAAGCGCCGGGAGCTTTCTGCCGCAATTTATGAGGACGCCAACTGGCTGAACCATCTGGTGGAAAATCTGCTTTCCATCACCCGGATGGAGAACGGCCAGGTAAACCTGCGCATTCAGCCGGAGCTGATTCAAGACATTTTTGACGATGTACTGGCTCATTTAGACCATGACGCCGCCAGCCACACCATTGTGACCAACGTGGCGGATGACCTTCTGATGGCCGATATGGACGCCCAGCTGATCGAGCAGGTGCTGGTGAACCTCATCAACAACGCCATCAAATATACCCCCGAACATTCCCGCATCGAGCTTTTCGCCGCGCCGGAGGGTAAATTTGTCCGCATCTGCGTAACGGATGACGGCCCCGGCATCCCGGAAGAAAGCCGGGACAAGCTGTTTGATATGTTTTATACCCTTGGCAAAACCCGCAGCGATGGCCGCCGCGGGCTGGGTCTTGGGCTGGCCTTGTGCCGTTCCATTGTTGCTGCCCATGGCGGTGTGATCGATGTACAGAACGCTGCACCGCACGGTGCCTGCTTCCGTTTTACACTCCCGCGAACTGAGGTGACCCTGTATGAATAAACCGCTGATCCTTGTGGTGGAGGATGACCCGGCTGTTGCACGGCTGATCTCCACCACACTGGAAACCCGCAATTATCAGTACCACCGTGTACAGAACGGAGCCGGTGCCCTGTTGGAAGCTGCTTCGGCACGGCCGGATGTAATTTTGCTGGACCTTGGCCTGCCGGATATGGACGGTATTGATGTGATCCGCAAGATTCGCGGGTGGAGCAACGTACCCATTCTGGTGGTTTCGGCCCGCAGTGATGATACCGACAAAGTATCCGCCCTGGATGCCGGTGCAGATGATTACCTGACCAAGCCGTTCAGCGTAGAGGAGCTTTTGGCCCGGCTGCGCGTGGCGCTGCGCCGTGTGCGGTATGATACTTCCCGCGCAGGTGACCAGGCCAGCATATACGAGAACGGAGAACTGCGCATTGACTATGCCGCAGGCTGTGTGTACCGCGGCGGAACGGAGATTCACCTGACCCCCATTGAGTACAAGCTGATCTGCGTGCTGGCCAAGAACACCGGCAAAGTGCTGACCCACAACTATCTGCTGAACGAAGTCTGGGGCAGCCCGGCCGCATCGGATACGCCGTCCCTGCGCGTATTTATGGCAACGCTGCGCAAAAAATTGAGGAAGACCCCAGCCACCCCCGCTATATCCAGACCCACATCGGCGTTGGCTACCGCATGATCCGCCAGTAAAGTTTGGGGCAACACCGCACAATTCCCGCCTTGCGGCTTAAGCACCGCTCCGGCAGCTGCGGCACGGCATCTGCGTTGCCAAAATGCTCGATAATGTCGGGTTGCGGTACCCGCATCGTGCTTCGGGGGCAAAAGCCCCTCGCACTCTGCGACCGCTGCCCCTGCTTCGGTTCGCTGTTTCCGCCACTGGCGGCGCTCACCTTTGCAGCATCCAGTATTATCTGCGCTTTTGGCTTGGCATCTGCCGCACCTCGCTCGCCGTATCGGCACTTAGAATTATGCGGTATTGCCCTGGCTTTCAAAATGTAACCGCAACAGCCCGTCCATCCGTTTGTTGCCGGATGAGCGGGCTGTTTCAATTTTATTTATTCGGTTTTCTCTGCTTTACTTGGCTGCGCGGCGTCCGCCTTTGCCGCCGGTCTTTTTGGCGCGGCCGGTGCCGGTCTGGGTGCGGGTGGACTTGGGGGCCGTTTTCTTGGGTTCCGGCTTTGGCATATCCTTTTGCAGCAGCTTATCCGGCACGGGCTGGATGCTCCACAGCTGGTTTTCGCCAAACACATCCTGCCAGATCTGGGCCTGGGTACCGTTATCGACCCGCATGCCTACCAGGTCAATGACCTTATCAGCCAGCACATTGCGGATCTTGGCCTTGCCGCCATCGGCGGGAACAATCTCCCACCGCTGGCCCTTGCCGGTGGTTTTCTCCCACTGGTGCACCCAGGTTCCGTTCACAACACCACTCATGGCCAGGTCCATCACCTTGCCGGTAAAGCGGTTTTTGATGCGGTACTGGCCTTCGGCGGCTTCCTCAAAAATCCATTGCTGCCAGGGCTGACCCTCATAGCTCCACAGGCGGATGGATGCGCCGTTCTCGGTGTTGAAATCGGCAACTTCCAGCACGCGGCCATTGGCGGCAGCGATAGTATAGCAGGCGCCTTCCCGAATGACGGTCTGTGCGGATTTTTTCATAGCGTTTTTCCTCCTTTGCCTGTGCGGCGCTTTTGGTGCCTTACAGGTTATGTATTTATTGTACATATTATAGCACATTCGCACAAAGCGGTTTTGCCAAAATCGTATAAAGTTTTTTGGTAACACTGCACGCTTTTTCGGGGTTAGCGGGTGGTTTAACCAAAGGTGGCTTGCATTTTTCAGCAATCTATTCTATGATATTATATAAATAACTAATTATAGGAGGCACCCACCTTGAGGATCGCATTGATTGCCCATGATTCCCGCAAAGAGCTTTTGGCCCAGTTCTGCACAGCCTATGTGCGTATTCTGTCTCAGAACGAACTGGTTGCCACCGGCGTGACGGGCAAAGTGGTACACGATGCCTGTGGGCTGCCGGTTCGCTGCCTGTATCCCGGTGCACGCGGCGGTGCCGAGCAGATTTCCTCCATGATTGCCTGCGGCGAAATTGATATGCTGCTGTTTTTCCGCGACCCCGTCAACGCCCGGCCCAATGAGCCGAACGCCGTTACCCTGCTGCGCCTGTGCGATACCCGCGCCATCCCCGTTGCCACCAACATTGCCACTGCCGAGGTTTTGATCCACGGCCTGGAGCGCGGAGACCTGGCCTGGATCGAATTGCAGCGCGGGAGAAAATAACGAATATCCACGAAACCCCAGCAAGCATTTGTAGGGTTTCTTCCAACTCTGCCTTATTGCGCATTGCAAAATTGTGATGGCCCTGGCCAAAATTTGTAGGGGACGATGCTTGCATCGTCCCGCGCATCGGGCCTTGCCTCATCAGCCACATGTTCGTGTGTACCCCTACGTTTCTCTACAGAATATAGACATATTTAGATATAACACGATTCCACAAATACAAAAAGCATGTGCTTTTTCCACCTTTGTCGGGCGGGAAATCACATGCTTTATTTTAGGCAACACCGCACAATTCCCGCCTTACGGCTTAAGCACCGCTCCGGCGGCTGCG
>ERZ773131.2090-NODE-2090-length-13333-cov-7.845383_pt1 | contig 13333 bp, 10 predicted proteins | sample MGYA00511082_ERZ773131 | MGnify/ENA primary metagenome ERZ773131 (study PRJEB29015, sample SAMEA2737813) | human gut metagenome | biome: human gut; feature: human-associated habitat; material: faeces | place: China | collected 2012 ... | reverse complement strand
CGCTGGGGTGGGACCCTGTTGCCGCAGGCAATAGGGCGGGCGATGGAATGGCCCGATTCGTGTCCGAGGAGAAAGCTCCCGGCACCCTCTCCCACCAACGCTGTCACCTCATCTGTGAGCGCGTTGGAGCATTTCAGTTTGCGCAGAGCTTTGCGGGCACCGGCTTCACCCAGCGGCCAGAGAAGGGCCGCCAGCCGGGCGGGCACGTTCTCCGCTGTTGGTTCGATCCGGTCGATGGTACGGCAGAGTTCTGCAAACCGTTCCGGCTGTTCTTCCGGTTCCAGCTCCGGCAGGACAACGGCCAGAACGGCGGGTTCCAGATAGCTTCCGGGCCGGGGTGCCGCCAGCAGCTTGAGCAGTTCTTCCTGGATGCGCTCCGCCGAAACGCAGTCCAGATGCGGCCCCAGTGCCCGGGCAGCAGCACCGGTAGCTGGGTCGATGGCAAAGCCGAACCGGGCCGCGAACCGGTAGAGCCGCAGGATGCGTAGCGCGTCCTCCTCAAAGCGGCGTTCCGGCTCCCCCACCGCCCGCACGAGATGGGCGGCAAGGTCGTCCCGCCCGCCAAAGGGGTCGATGAGCCCTTCCTCGGCGCTGTATGCCATAGCGTTGATGGTGAAATCCCGCCGGGCAAGATCCTCCCGCACATCCGGCACAAAGCAGACGGCATCCGGATGGCGGCCATCGGAGTAGGCCCCCTCGGTGCGGAAGGTCGTTGTCTCATAGAGCCTGCCGCCCTGCTTCACCGTCACGGTGCCGTGCTGCAGGCCGGTGGGGATGCACTTTTCCTCCCCGAACAGCGCCATCACCTGCTCCGGGCGGGCGCTGGTGCAGAGGTCCCAATCGTGGGGGTCCAGCCCCAGCAGGCTGTCCCGGACACAGCCGCCCACAGCGTAGGCCGCATGGCCCGCCCCATGGAGCGCATCCAGCAGCAGGGCTGCACCCGGGTCAAGTTTGATCGTTGTCATGTTGCTTCCTCGTCATATTGCAGGATGATCTGTTTGCCGTCAAAGCCGCACTCCGCCGCCGGGAATACCGCCTGCGCATTGGGCAGGGCGGCTTCCGGTTCAAGGATCATGGGCGAATAATGCATCAGCCAGAACCTGCGCACGTCAGCCTTTTTTGCAATGGCCGCACCCTGCGCAAAAGTGCTGTGCCCCCACTGCTTTGCCTGCGCCTCCTGCTCGTTGTCGGGGTAGGTGGCATCGCAGAGGAAAAGGTCGGCGTTCTGCGCGGCCTGTTCCAGTGCCGGGCAGGGAGCGGTATCACCCGAGAACACGAACCGCAGACCCCGGCGTGCCGGGCCCAGCACATCCGCAGGGGCGACCACCACCCCGTTTTCCAGCGGGATGCTCTGGCCCCGCTGGAGCAGTTTCCATGCAGGCACCGGAACGTTCAGTGCCCGGGCCTTTGCAGGGTCAAAGCGGCCCGCCCGGGGCAAGTCGAGCCGGTAGCCCCGGCTGGGCACCCGGTGCCGGGTGCGGAAAGGCGTAAGCTGCGCCCCCGCAGGCCAGCCGGAGGAAAGGGTGGTCAGGTCGATGGGGTCTGTGTCCAGCTGCACAGCCCTGACCGGATACGGCAGCGGCCCGGTCAGGGTGCGCAGGGCGGGCCAGACCTCCCCCAGCCCATCGGGGCCGTAAAGGGTCAGCGGGCGCTCCCGGCCCTGACAGCCCAGTGTCTGCAGCAGGCCCGGCAGGCCGAAGATATGGTCACCGTGATAGTGGGTCAGGCAGATGGCATCCAGCTTCATCAGGTTGACCCCGGCGCGGCGGGCCGCCGCTTGGGTGCCCTCGCCGCAGTCAAAGAGCAGACTGTGCCCCCCGCATTCGGCCGCTGCCGCCGTCAGGGCCCGGTCGGGCAGGGGCATGGTGGCCGCCGTGCCCAGCAGTGTAATGGTCAGCATAAAAACTCCTCCGTATCGTTTCCCTTTAGTGTACCACACTTCGCCGCCGCGCACAATCGGCCCCGGCGCGGCATAGGCTGGGGCAAGATCATCGCTTGGAAGGAGGGACGTTTGATGCAGCGCAAACAAGGCTCCCGCCCGCATTCCCGCTTCCGGCTGGTCCCGCTGCTGCTGTTGAGCGCGGTGGTGCTGGCCGCGGCAGCCGGGCTGTTCAGCTGCGCGTACCATCCCCTGATGGCCGTGCGGGGGACGATGCTGTTCCTGCCGGGAGCGTGAAAATTTTTTCCGTGCTGGGGAGCCCTTGGCAGAACGGTTTCGTCTGCATAAAACGAAATAGGTGCATCGAGCAGGAACCTGCCGGTGCACCTATTTTTTATGTCAGTCTATTCAACCTTACCGCCACGTAGGGTTCGGGGAGCTTGAGCTCGTCCGCAAGATCCTCCTCGGTGGTGTATTTGTCGCCCGCAAGGCCAACCACCACCGTGCAGACTGCGAACCGGCCGCTGGGGGAAAGGGCGGTGATCTTCGCCTCGCCGTCGGCTACGGCGGTCACAACGCCGTTGGTGTCCACGGTGGCGACGCCCGGATTGCTGCTGACCCATGTGATCGGCACGCTGCCGCCGCTTTCCACGGCGACCGTGGCAGCAAGGGCCTCCTTGCTGCCCACAGTCCTGAGCAGCAGGTCGGTCTTGTTCAGCGTCACCTTGCCCACATCGGAGGTGACGGTAACGGCACAGCGCAGGGCCTGACCGTTGGAGGCAAAGGCCGTGATGGTGGCCGTTCCGGGGTTCTGGGCCGTGACATTGCCCTTATCATCCACCGAGGCGATGTTGGGGTCGCTGCTGCGCCACTGATAGACATAGATGAACGAGTGGTCGCTGTTCTGGAGCGTCAGCTGCTTGGACGGGTGCAACTCGTTGTACTGCTGCACAAGGTTCAGGCTCGTCTCGCTCAGGGCAGGTTTTTGGGCTTCGGCCTCCTCGCCCTTGCGGGTGACCGTCACCTTACAGGCCGCCCGCTCGCCGTGGTCGGAGATGGCCGTGATGGTAGCCGTGCCCACGCTGCGGGCCGTCACCTTGCCGTCACCGTCTACGGTGGCGACGCTGGGGTTGCTGCTCATCCAGACGATGAAATAATAATCGCTCTGCCCGCCGGTGTACAGATACGCCTTGGGGCGCGGATCGTCTGCGGTGAGCTCCAGCTCCATCTCGGTCACTTCCAGTGCAAGCTTGGTGGAGCCGGTCTGTGCACTGGGTGCGGCGTAGGCCGTCAGGGGGGCCGCGGCCAGCATCGCCCCCAGCACCACTGCGCAGAGCGCCCGCCCCGCGTTGGAAACAGAAAACTTCATAGGGTCGAACGTCCCTCCTTTTTGGCTGCATTCATAGGATCCCGCAACTTGGTACGTTTTGCCGCATGATTCGGCTCACTTTCGATTCATTGTACACAGGATTCCGATTCTTTTCAAGCCGTTCGCCCGAAGAGTTCACAATTCGCGCCGCTTTTTGGTGGAACGTATAGTTTTTTTGTGGGAATTTTGTGCAAACTTCCGCCGGTCTTTTACGCCGGTTCCTTCGTATCATACTGCGCCTGTGCGTTCCACAGCTCGCCGTAGAGGCCGTCCGTCCCATTTCCTCTCTGTATTCTTTGTTTGAATTATGACACGCTGTTTGTCCGATTGCAACAAAAAGGCTGCCAAACTCCCTCTGTCGCCGCTTATGCGATGACACCGCCCTCATGGAGGGAGGCTTTCACAGCTTTCCCGTTACGCCAAGGCCCCCTCCAAGAGGGGGCTGGCACGGCAAAGCCGTGACTGGGGAGTTTGACAACCTTTTCCAAACTCTTAGTAGTTATGCTTCTTCAGCTCAAAATAGCTCTGGGGATGTGCGCAGACGGGGCACTTGAGGGGAGCAGACTTGCCGATGTAGGTATAGCCGCAGTTCCGGCACTGCCAGACCTGCTGCTCCTCGCGGGCAAAGACCTTGTTGTTCTTCAGGTTCTCGGCCAGCTCGCGGTAGCGCTCTTCGTGCTCCTTCTCGATCTGGGCCACCATGGTGAAGAGGGCGGCCAGCTGGGGGAAGCCCTCCTCCTTGGCCTCTTTCGCCATGCGGGGGTACATCTCGGTCCACTCGTCGTGCTCGCCGCCCGCTGCCATCTCAAGGCAGGTCATGGTGTCGGGCACAGAGCCGCCGTGCAGGGCCTTGAACCACATCTTAGCGTGCTCCTTTTCGTTGGCAGCGGTCTCTTCGAAGATTGCGGCCAGCTGCTCGTAGCCTTCCTTCTTTGCCACGCTGGCGAAGAAGGTGTACTTGTTCCGCGCTTGGCTCTCGCCCGCAAACGCTTCCCACAGGTTTTTCTCGGTCTTGGTGCCTTTCAGTTCCATATCCATACTCTCCTTATCAGAATGTGTGTATTGCGTCGCCGCCGGGGCAGATGCCGGGGCGTTCTTTCTGAGAATAGTATACCAGAACTCCCACTCAAAATCAAGAACAGTTCCTATTTATTTTAAGAATCATTTTCAGTTATGCTGTTTCAGAGCGCAGACGGCAAGGCTGAGGGCACTCCATGCAGCCTGATACATCAGCACCGCCGCCACCGACAGCGTGCCAATGCTGCCCGCATAGGTCAGCAGGGCACCAATGGCCACCGAGAACCAGACCGACACCAGCTGAACGGTGGTGGCCGTCGTCTCGGCATTCTGAGCCTGTTCGGCGGCGCGCAGACCGCCGATGAGGCTGACGAAGCCCTTGTCGTGCAGCATACAGCAGCGGGCGGCGTTCTCCGGCTCGGAAGGGGCCGCCAGCGCTTCGCACTGATCCTGTTCCAGCAGGGTGATCATCCCCTCCGGCAGGTGGTAGGCCTCTGTGATGTGCTTGGCGGTCAGGCTGGGGTCCTCGCAGGTGACGAGGAGGCGGATGTTCTCCCGCTGGAGCACTTCCAGCCCGCGGGCGGCGTTCCGGCCGCCGGTGTACCGCAGCACGAACATGGCGTGCAGACTGCCGGACACGGCCAGATACAAGATCTGCAACGAGCCGTTCTTGGAGTGCTCGTCCTCGTATTCCTTTTCGGGCACCGGGACGCCCTCCCGCTCCATGTAGGCGCGGTTGCCGATCAGGATGCGGTTGTTATCACACCATGCCGCAAAGCCGAGGCCGTGGTGGACTTCCAGATCCTTGACCGGGTAGAGGATGTCCGTCCGGTCCTCGACGATCTGGCGGAACAGCCCGCGCAGGGTCTCGCAGCTCTGGTTCAGGATGCTGGCCGCGTAGAGGATGGCCCGGTCGATCCGGCCGCCCTTGAAGATGCGGATGTCTTCGAGGCTCACGCTGTCGGTGGTGAAGAGCTCGTCGGCGTCCACCTGCACCGTGTCCACGCCGCCCAGCTCCTCAATGGCCGCCCAGCCGGGCACCACAGCACCGGCGGCGGCCGCGGTCTTCTGGAGCCGCAGGGAGGCAAGGCCCGCCACCAAGGTGGACGAGAGGGGGGCGCCCATGCAGAGCATGGCGGCTATGGCCGCAGCCATGCCGTTGAGCCCGCCGCCGAACAGCAGGAACACCAAGCCGCTGAGCACCGACGCACCCAGCAGGATGTATGCCGTCTTGCGGGCGCGGCGCTCGCTGGCCCGCTCGCCGAAGCTCTGCTCCACCAGCGCCTCATCCCACTGGACGGGGCGGCTGAGCAGGACCCACGGGTCCTTCTGGTCGAGGCTGCGGGCCAGCACCCGGATCAGGTCTTTATCCTTGACCCGGAGCGCTCCCTGCAAGCCTTCGGGATCCTTGGTGGCGAGGTCATAGCCGTTCTGCACGGCAGCCAGCATCACCCGGCTGCCCAGCAGGGCCATGAACAGCCCCAGCGCCGCGATGCCGGAAAGCAGCGTCCAGCGGGAGTTCTGATAATTCTGGGCATTGAGCAGCGCGATGACGGCTTCCAGCGCCGCACCGCACGCCGCCAGCGCGGGCATGGTGTCTGCACTGGGGCGGTTCTCTTTTTTCAGGCCGCTCAGACCGTCCCGCAGGACGGGGTAAGCCACGGCCAGCGCCGCCGCCAGTATCAAGAGGTTCGCGGCGTAGAAGGCCGCCGGAGCCACCGTCGGGTCCAGCGAAGCGATGGGGGCCAGCAGCCCCGCCGCCACAAGACCGAAGTGGAGCAGCACCACGGCCAGAATGCCGCTGAGCACGCAGCGCAGGGTCAGCTCCGCGCCCATTTTATGCAGCTTGTCGCCCACCTGTTCGGGCGTTTCGGGGACCGCTTCCTCTTCGGGAGCCGCCTCTGCCGGGGCGTCCGGCGTTTCGGCGGGCGTTTCTGTGGGAGCCGGAGCAGCCGCTTCCGGCTTGGCCTCGGCTTCTGCTGCAGGCACCTCGATGGGGGCGGTATCGTCCATCCCGACCAGCGGGAGGCTCATGCTGTCGTCGATGCCGGGGGCCGTTTCACGGGTGGGGGCGGCAGGGGCGTTCTCGTCGTCGCCCACGCCGAAAAAGTGGAAGGGTTTCGTAGGCTCCTCCGGCTCGGCTTTGGGGGTTGCCGGGGCCGTGGCTGCGGCCTTTTCGGCCCGCGCGACGTCCTCGGCGAAGACCATCTTCGGCAGCGGCGGCTGGGCGGCCTTTTCCTCGTCCTCCAGCGCCTCCGTCTCCACGCCCAGCACTTCCTGCGGGGCGTTCTTCACCTCCATCGGCTTTTCAGCCTTGGCGGGCGGCGTCTCCGGGAAGAGCAGGGCCTTGAGCTCCTGCATCTCGCTCTGCTCTTTCTGCTCCTGCGGGGTCAGCGGGCCGCGCACATAGTTCTTTTCCAGCTTGGGTGCGGCGGGCTTCTCCGGCTTCGGGGCAGCGGGCGCGGCAGCCTTGGGGGCCGGGGCGGGTCTTGCTTCCGGCGCTGCCGGGGTCTGTGCGGGCGTTTCCGGGGCAAAGAAGTCTGCCGCCAATTCCAGATCCGCCTCCGGCTCTGCTGCCTCTTCCTCGCCGCCCAGCCGGATCTCCCCCGTCGGCGGCAGCTCCTGCGGCTGAGCCTTGGGTTCCTCTGCCGGCTCGGCAGCGGTTTCCTCCTTGGCCCGGCCAAGGAGGCGGCTCAGGATGCCGGGCTTTCCGGTATCCGGATTTTTCTGGTCGTCATCGCGGCGCTTCATCTCGTCCGGCACCTGCGCCACACTGGTGCTGAAAAAGGTACGGAATTTTTCTTCCTTTGCTGCAAGGTCTTCCGGGTGTGTATTCTCAAAGCCGTTCATGCGTTTGTCATTCTTCGGCATGCCTTATCCCTCCCTGCGAATCGATTGCGGTTCTGTCCGCGTTTTACTCTCCGGCGCGCTGGCTCTGGATCTCATACAGGATGATGCCAGCCGCCACCGAGACGTTGAAGCTGTCCACGCCGGTGCCCTGTGCGGCCATATCCAGCCGCACCACGCCGTCGCAGAGCTTCTTCACCAGCTGCGAAACGCCGCTGCCCTCGCTGCCCAGCACCAGTGCGATGGGGCCGGTGAGGTTGTTCTTGCGCAGGGGCACGCCGTCCATGTCGGCACAGTACACGAAGACGCCCTGCTCCTTGAGGCGGCGGATGGTCTCGCCGATGTTGGCCACACGGGCCACGGGCAGACGCTCAGCCGCACCGGCGCTGGACTTGATGACGGTGGGGGTCACGGATGCGCCGCCCCGCTTGGGGATGACGATGCCGTGGGCACCGCACAGCAGCGCCGAGCGCATCACCGCGCCCAGATTGTGCGGGTCCTCGATGCCGTCGCTCAGCACGAGGAAGGGCGGCTCGCCCTTCGCCTTGGCGGCAGCCAGCAGGTCTTCCACCGAGGCGTATTCGATCTCGCTGGCGAACGCCGCCACGCCCTGATGGCTCTCCGTACCGGTCATCAGCCGCAGCTTATTGGGGTGCACCCGCTTGACGGTGGCACCGGCCTCTTTGGCCATGGCGGTAAAGTAGGCGGCCACAGCCGGGGCCATCCCCTCCGCCAGCAGCACGGTGTCCACGCCGGAGCCGCTCTTGAGCAGCTCGGTCACGGGATTTTTACCGTAAACGAGGCTCTCGCTCTTCTGCGGCTGCTCTCCGTCGTGGTCGCGGCGGGGGCGGCGCGGCATTTTCTGTTCGTCCATTGTGTTCTCCTTCCGTTTATGACAAGATGCACCCGGAACCGGCCGCATCCTCAAGATTTCATGGTTCAGCGAATTCGACAGGAATTCATCTTGAAGTATACCATAATATGCGGTTCTTTGCTATAGAATTCCCGGTTTTTTCTGCACCGGAATTTTGTCCGGGCAAGGTGTGGACATTTTCTCTGTAATTTTTTCTTCGGCAAAAGTTTTCCACATTCGAGTCCATATACACTTTGTAAATCCCATCGATCTTTTCCACATGTTGAAAAGTCCGTGGAAAATGTTCAAAAATCCAGTGTCCACGCCTACTTTTCGGGTGGAATTCCACACTTTCCACCGAGTTTTCAACGGTTTTGATTTTTGCGGTGTAAAGCGCGCCGTACTTTTTGTAAATTTCAAGTCGGAAATATGACAGTTTTTTGAACAGCCCGTTCTCACATTTTGCTACAATCTCCAACATCATTTTGACGAATGTGAATCCGTGTTGAAAATTCGGATTGATTTTATCACTTGTTTGGGGTATACTAACCTTACAGGTTCGTTAAAGGATACGCAAAGTCGCATTCTCAAACGACTTTTCACCCCAATGATACTCAATTAGCGGAGGTAATGAATAATGTTGGTAAATGCAACCGAAATGTTGATCAAAGCACGTGATGGCCACTATGGTGTGCCTCAGTTCAACATCAACAATCTGGAGTGGACCAAGGCAGTCCTGACTGCTTGCGAAGAAATGAAGAGCCCCGTCATCCTCGGCGTCTCCGAGGGTGCTGGCAAGTACATGACCGGCTTCAAGACCGTTGCCGCCATGGTCAGCGCCATGGTCGATTCCATGGGCATCACGGTTCCCGTTGCTCTGCATCTGGACCACGGCACCTATGAGGGCTGCAAGGCCTGTGTCGAGGCTGGCTTCTCCTCCATCATGTTCGATGGCAGCCACTACTCCATCGAGGAGAACGTTGAGAAGACCAAGGAGCTGGTTGCTCTGGCACATTCCAAGGGCCTGAGCATCGAGGCCGAGGTCGGTTCCATCGGCGGCGTGGAGGACGGCGTCGTGGGTGCCGGCGAGATTGCAGACCCCGAGGAGTGTGCAAAGATCACCGCTCTGGGCATCGACTTCCTCGCAGCCGGCATCGGCAACATCCACGGTGTCTACCCGGCCAACTGGAAGGGTCTGGACTTCGAGGCTCTGGACCGCATCCACAAGGCCACCAATAACATTCCTCTGGTTCTGCACGGCGGCACCGGCATCCCCGACGAGATGATCGCAAAGGCCATCAGCCTGGGCGTTTCCAAGATCAACATCAACACCGAGTGCCAGCTGGTGTTTGCTGAGGCCACCCGCAAGTACATCGAAGAGGGCAAGGATCAGCAGGGCAAGGGCTTCGACCCCCGCAAGCTGCTGGCTCCCGGCGCTCAGGCCATCATCGACAAGTGCAAGGAAAAGATCGAGCTGTTCGGCTGCGCAGGCAAGGCCTGAGCAGAAGCGCATCTCCTGAGCACATTCCCGCCCCATAAATGATATTGCCCCGCTGTTCTGTGCATCACAAAACAGCGGGGCATTTTTTTGTAAGCCAGTCCGCAAAAAGGGGGCTGCTGCACCGGTTTTTCCCGTGTGCCGCAGCCTCTCTTCTTTACTGGTTCAATTTTGCAAACGCTTCCCGCACATCGCCGGAGAAGTAGAGCGTGCCCAGCGCGCACACGGGGCCGGTGCCCCCAAGGGCGACCGCCCGGGCCACACCGGCTTCAATGGTGGAAGCTGGCTCGGCCCTGCCGCCCCGGGCGCGGATCTGTTCGGCCAGCGTCTCAGCGGGCATGGCGCGGGGGGTATGGGCCGTTACGGTGACGAACTGCCCGGCCAGCGGCAGGAGCAGTGCCAGCATCTCGTCCACATCCTTGTCCGCCATGATACTGAGCAGGAACACGAACTTCTGCCCCGGAAAGCGGTCCCGCAGGCTCTGCACTGTGGCCCGCATTCCGTGGGCGTTGTGGCTGCCATCCAGCAAAAAGACGGGCGAATGCCGCAGCAGCTCGAACCGACCCGGCCAGCGCACCTGTTCCAGACCGGCGCGGATGGCGCTGTCCGGGATGTTCCAGCCCCGGCTGCGCAGCACCCGCAGGGCCGTAATGGCCGTGGCGGCGTTCCGGGGCTGATAGCTGCCGATCAGGGGCAGGCGGATGCCGTTCAGGCCGTCAAAATCAAAGGTGACAGCATCCAGATCCCCGTCCTCGATGGTCAGCCTGCTGAGATCCACCACGGTCAGCGGCGCGTGCCGCTCTGCCGCCGCACGGGCGATGACGGCATCGGCCTCGGGCACACCGCCATAGCTCACCACCGGACTGCCCGGCTTGATGATGCCCGCTTTGGCCGATGCGATATCGGCCAGGGTGGGGCCCAGCTCCTTCACATGATCCATGCCCAGCGCCGTGATGACCGCGCACTCCGGCGGGTCGATGACGTTGGTGGAATCCAGCGTGCCGCCCAGGCCCACCTCCAGCACCACGATGTCGCATTTCGTCTCAGCGAACCAGAGCATCCCCAATGCCGTGATGATCTCGAACTCGGTGGGGATATCGGTCATGGCATCGGCAGCGGGCTTCACACGCTCCACCAGCCGCACCAGCGCCTCGTCCGGGATCTGTTGGCCGTTTACCTGCATGCGCTCGTTGAACCGGTTGATAAAGGGCGAGGTATACAGGCCCACCCGGTAACCCGCCGCCTGCAGGCAGGAGGCCAGCATGGCCGCCGTGCTGCCCTTGCCGTTGGTGCCCGCCACATGGATGAATTTCAGCTGCTTGTGCGGATCTCCCAGTGCGGCCAGCAGGGTCCGGGTGCGGGTCAGGCCCGGCTTGTGCCCCGCCCACTGGACGGCATGGATATAGTTCAGCGCTTCTTCATAGTTCATTGTGCAATGCCTCGGATCGTTTTGTTTTCCAGCAGCAGGCGCACCAGCACGGTGTTCACCGCTGCCAGGACCAGCGCGTTGGGAATGCGGGTCACCAGCACGCTCCACGGATAGTTATAGAAGAGGTGGAGTGCCAGCGAGTTGATGACAATGGAGCCCACCGCATGGCCGGCAAACACGCTGATCTGGGTGCGCAGGCCCAGCCGCAGGTTGGGCAGGGCGCGCCAGAGAAGGCCCGCCGTCAGGCCGATGGAGCCTGCCCCCAGCGTGATCAGCGGATTGATGGCGTAGCCGGAAAGGGTGCCGCCGATCATATCGGCCACTGCACCCACGGCAAAGCCCTCCACCGGCCCGAACAGCACAGCGGCCAGCAGGGTGGGCAGGCTGCCCAGGTTGAACCGGACAAAGCCGGTGGAAATGCTCAGTACCCGGGCAAACACGATGCTCATGGCAGTGAGCAGGGCCAGCATGGTGAGCTTTCGGACGGAATTTCTGGAATGGTTCATACCAATTGTCCTCCCCTGTTTCGGGAACCGCGGGGCGGGCAATGCAAAACGCCCTCCCCTGTGACAAACCGCACAAAGGAGGGCGTGATTCAACGGTTCACATCCAGACGGGGCCGCAGACGGCCCCGTCTGCACCCAAGTCCATGCAGCAGCGGGATGCAGGCCATGCACCGCGGGTCTTACCTTCGTCCGCAGCACAACTCCCCGTTGATGCGGCACTTAACGCGCATGGCCTTACTCTGTTGATGGTCTTATTATATGCCTTTTTCCGACCCATTGCAACCACAACTCCCATCATCTTTCCCAATTCGCGGGGCAGATTTTTGGCGGGGTGCACAATTCCGGGCCTACGCAAAAAGCCCTCCGGTGCGTCTCGATCCCATCATCGTTCCTGCCCGCTGGCCCTTCCACTCCGTCAGGATTTGTCCCGGATCGGTTGCATCCGGTGGGCAAATCGTGTATACTGTAACCCGATTTTTATTTGCGGAGGGAGGGGTGCACATGTCCGTTTTGTGTCTGGGCGAAGTCTGGCTGGAGCTGAACGCCGCCACGGTTCCGGAGCTGACGGAGACGTTCCGGGCGCAGACCGGCGGCTGGGGTGCAGGCTTCTGCCGCCAGTACGCCGCATTGGGCGGGCAGGCGGCTCTGCTGGCCCAGCTGGGAGCCGATCCCTTTGGCCGCAAGCTGGCGGCCCGGCTTGCCCGGGATGGTGTGGATTGCTCCCTGCTCTGCTTCACGGATGCCTTCCCCACACCGGTGGTGTTCACCGGAGCAGACACCGCTCTGCCCTACCGTGCCCACACCGCCGGGCTGGCCCTTGGGCCGGAGCAGCTGGAGGCCGCCCCGTTCCGGGGAGCCTCTGCCTTCTGTTTTTCCTCCGCCGGGCTGGTGGACAGCCCCCTGCGGCTGGCCCACCTCAAGGCCCTTGCCGCCGCCCGGGATGCCGGGGCGCTCTGCTGCTATCTTCCCCGGCTGGCGCAGGCCGCGCCCTACTGGCCGCAGCGGGAGGCTCTGTGCCAGACCGCCCTGCAGTTTCTTGACCGGGCAGACGTTCTCTTTTTAGAGGAGAGCGACCTGCTCCTCCTCTTCGGCTCCCGGGAGCTGCGCACAGCCCTGTTTGCCCTGTTCACCGGCCATGTGCAGCTGATCTTTTTCTACAAAAAGGACAGGATTCTCGCCTTTACACGCAGCGTTATGGCTTCTGCCGCAAAAAAAGACCAGAGCCCCGCTCTGGTCTTGTATCGGATGGAAAAGATGGGGATCCATGTAATAGACTTGCCACGGTTAAGGGAGCATGTACTAGAACAGTTACTGAGTAACGATGCAAACACAACGGAATGCCAGGGGCTCCCCTACTAGGGCAACAACGACGACCGCCGCCAGCGGTGAACCCGAGGACGTGAACCTGGCTCCCACCAAAGTTGACAGTTTTGCCAAGGGCTCCCCTACTAGGGGAGCTGGCACGGCGACAGCCGTGACTGAGAGGTTTAACTCTTAGCCAAACAAAAACAGCCAGCGCCGTGGAAAGGAGGAGAAAGCGGCGCTGGCTGTGTATGAGAACTCCCAAACATTTGCGGCTGTCAGGAGATGGTTGGTAGTCTGTCCGCTGCCTTGGCTATTGCCTCGCATCAGCAGGGGACAGTGTTTTTTAAAGGGGCCGCGCCGCCCGGTTTCTGCCGGAGATGCGCGGTTTTCATTGCCTGCATGGCATCTTGGGAGGATGTTTTTCTGTTCCTCCCTGACTGCACCCTTATTGTACAGGATAAAAATGGAGTTTCTTTGTGAGGAATTTGAACAAATTGAAAATAAACGGAGCCGCTGCACATCATTTTGTACAGCGGCTCCGTTTTTTACGATTTTTCTTTAATTTTCGGCCAGATTACCGGTGTAGAGCTGGTAATACTTACCCTTCTTGGCGATCAGCTCGTCGTGGCT
>ERZ773131.2085-NODE-2085-length-13351-cov-16.659747_pt1 | contig 13351 bp, 12 predicted proteins | sample MGYA00511082_ERZ773131 | MGnify/ENA primary metagenome ERZ773131 (study PRJEB29015, sample SAMEA2737813) | human gut metagenome | biome: human gut; feature: human-associated habitat; material: faeces | place: China | collected 2012 ... | reverse complement strand
TCTGAATACTCAGCAATGACGGGAGGGACCAGCACGGTGAGCGTTTCTTCCAGGTGGGCTTCACCTGCGTCCCCACTGCCTGGGCTTGTCGACTGTCCGCCCGAGATGCTGGGGTCGCCGGATGCGCAGCCGACCAACGAAGTGCAGAGCATAGCGGCCGAAAGAATGCTCGCAAGTAGCTTTTTCATGTTTTTTTTCTCCTTTTTATACTATTTAAAATTGACAGCAGAAGCTGTTGATTCCGTTGCCTGGCGCTGTGCTTGCACTTGCTGGTTCAGTTCGATCGCGCGGCTCAAAATACCCTGCGCATGCTTCAGCAAGAGCCTGCTCTGTTGTGCGTCAGAGCCCGTTTTGGCCATGAGTATGGCGGTTTTTGTCTCTCCGTCGGCATTGGTCAAAAGTTTACGTGCGGCAGCATAATTCAAATCGGTCGTCAGGCAAATGATCCGCGTTGCTCGATCTGTCAATTTGTCGTTGGAAGCGGAAAGGTCCACCATCAGGTTTCCGTACACCTTGCCGAGTTTAATCATTACTGCCGTGGACAACATATTCAGCACCATCTTGGTGGCGGTGCCGGCTTTCATTCGGGTGGAACCCACCACCACTTCCGGGCCGACAACCGGCGCAATGCACACGTCGCTGATTTCCCCCAGCAATGAATCGGAATTGTTGACTACGGCGATAACTTCCATTCCCAACGCGTGCGCCTTGCGTGCGGCGGCGAGGACGTAGCGCGCACTGCCGCTTGCAGTGATGCCAACCATTACATCGTTGGCATTCATGCCGTAGGCCTCAACAAGAGCTTCACCAGCGGCGGCATCGTCTTCGGCGCCTTCAATCGCTTTGCGAAGGGCGGTGTCTCCACCCGCAATGATGCCCTGCACCATCTGAGGATCAACTCCGAATGTGGGCGGGCATTCCGATGCGTCCAAAACGCCGAGCCGGCCGGATGTTCCGGCACCCACATAAAACAGTCGTCCTCCTCGACGTAGCTGGTTGTAAATGAGGTCTACCGCCTGCACAACGTGAGGCAACTCATCCTTCACAGCCAAAGCGACCATCTGATCATCCTCGTTGATGCATCGAACGATGTCGGCAGTGGTATATGTGTCGATGTGCAGAGTGCGCGGATTTACGCTCTCAGTCATCAGAGCCTGCCAATAGTTTTGCAACTCCACGACCCACTCCTCCTTTCTTTTGAAATGTGCAGATAAAGCGAAAAACGAAATTACTAAAGTTTGTTACGTTTTTAGAGTAGCACTTGCAAAAACAAATGTCAATGTGATTTTGAATAAAAATTTCAACTTTGTCATCCTGCAATAAAATTTTATTTCTTTATTGGGACAGTTGCACAATACCCTTTGGGAAAAAATGTTCAGGCTGCCTTTTTGCGGCAGAAAGCGGGCCTTCTGAATTTTATTTTTAGAAAAAACGAAATTGACAGAACTCATTTTTTAAATTATAATGGCGGCAATCTGAGCGATGTAATAAAACGGAAAAATGGAAATCCGCTTTGCGTTCGCCGGTCTCGAATATCAGCCGCTGAGAAGGGAAAAAACCGAGTCATGGAAAATTTCTATTATGACATTCCCACGAAAGTACATTTTGGAAAAGGGCAGATCTATCATCTTGCTCAAGCGATTAGGGAATGTGGCAGCGCTGTCTTGCTTGTATACGGAGCAGGCAGCGTTTTCCGCAACGGAGTCTATGAGGCTGTCACGTCACAGCTAAAGGAAGCGGATATATCCTGAAAAAAGACCCCGCTGTGCAGAGTGACTTTGCGGCATACGCATGCCATGTTTGGCATTTGCAGAAAGACTTGCCGGAAGAACAGCTTGCGTGGTCGGCGATCGAATGCACCGAACGCTTTTTCTACCATACTTTATGGCTTCCGTCTAAACTGAGCGCCTTGGGCATTGATGAAACGTACTTTGAGGAGATGGCAGCCACTGCCGTGCGCGAAGGACTGGCCAATGCGTATGTGTCGTTGGATCAGGAAGATGTGATGGCTATTTACAGAGCCTGTCTGTAAACGGCCCGTATGCAGTGAAAAGAAATGCGCCAAAAGGCAGTTGGAAGAAGACCAGACTGCGGACCAGATGAATCAAAAAAGTTGGCTGACCTGTTTACGGGGGCCAAGAATACAATGGCATAAAAAGAGCCCCTTGAGGGGTGTTGTCTGTATTATGCACTTCTTGGACTGTTCAAAACCTGTATATTGTCCGGCATCGACGCCACTGCCTGCACTGCTTTGTGCGGGTGTTCCCGCTGTTGCTGCTGGCCTCGCCGCACAAAAGTGTGAGCGTGTCCTCCGCCGACCACAGCGAACCGCAGCTGCAAGTGCAATCCGTGACTCCCGCCGCACCTGTGAAGGGGTATCTGTATCCGTACTACTAAATAAAAGAAAAATCCAAGGGCACAGCTGTACCCTTGGATTTTTGTTTTATACAGATTCCCGCAGCTCCCGCTTGTATTTATAATAGGTATTGCGCGCAATGCCGATCAGCTTGATGCAGTCGGCATCGCTCAGCGTGCCGCCGAAATCCCGGCTGTGCTTCTGAATCAGCGCCTTTGCGGTGTCCGCTTTTTTGATATGCAGCCTGCGCCCCGGCTGCTGGCCGATCTGCTTTCCGTTCAGCCGGGCGGTCATGATCCCCTCGCGGGTGCGCTGGTGCAGGTCGTCCACCTCTTTCTGAGCCTGGGCAAAGGCAAGACGAATCTGCTCGGCGGCCAGGTCCGCCGTGTAGCGGTTCAGCGCATCCATGACGCCGGAAACAAAACGGTCTGTTGCGGCGCTGCCGGTCTCCGGCGATGAGTTGATCTGCCGCTGCAGAGCCTGTTTGTAGGTGTCCGTGTTGATGTGCGGCTCTTTCAAAAAACACAGGTTCACACCGCGGGCATATAGTTCCTCATACAAGGCACAGCCTTCCTCGGCGCTGCGGCTCATGCGGGAAACACTGTCAAACACAATGGTATCCCCGGGCTGTACACAGTGCAGCAGCTTGTCCAGCTCCTGCCGTCCGCGGCAGGCCGTTCCTGTATAGACCTCACGGACGATATGCGCCGTTGGGTAGGCGGCGGTAATGTTGCGCACCTGGCGTTCGATATTTTGCTGTGGTGTGGAAATGCGGCAGTAGCCGTACACGGACATACAGTATCACTCCTGACGTTCGTTTAATTTGATATAACATTATACAGCGGGACCCAGCTCTTTGTCAATGAGTTTTAATACTTTATGAGACAGCCTTACTTTTGGTACAGGCAGTATAAGAAACTCAAAAAGCAGTCAAATCAAACATGATATTATGTCATGATGACATAATATCTCAAAGAACAGGAAAGGCAGCTGTCTGTTGTCGCAGTATATTTACAGTGATCTTTTTCATGCTTTCTTCTCCGATGAATGGAAATGTGAAATATAGTGTGACGATTGAATAGAAAATATTTTTAAGTTGAGAAAAAAGACACTCTTTTGATGTAATAAGATATCAAAATAGCCCTTACACATAGCAATTGCTTTTCCATGTGTAAGGGCTGTAATTTATAGGGCGTGAATTTGAGTAGTCAGCCGATTTACTTTAGCAAGAAGAATTGCTTGCCTGAAATTCACGAAGAAGCTGCTCCTCGGTCAAATAGCCAGACAAACACCCCACTTTGCTGACACAGGCACCACCCATACGGTTTCCCATGTTAGCTGAAAAGCTTAGCACGGACTTCCTTTTTCGTTCTGATTGTTGGATGTTCATTCACGTTTACACAAAGCTTCTGCTTGGATTTCTTTATTAGTTCAAAGAGTTCGATTCCAAATTAGGCCCCATAGTAATACACAGTTCCATAACATCTGTGCGAATTCTAAGAACAGCATATTCAAGCGGTCCAAGATTGCATCTTGCGATTCTTCTACTGTTTAGCAAGGGTACACCCGGATTGATATGGAGAATCTGCGCATCCACCAAATCCGCGGATACGGCAGAAATATATTCGGAACATCCCTGATACTGAATGTTATAATGCTGAACCAAAAACGGGTATAAATCCCAAAATTGCTCTGTCCAACGGTCGAGATTCGGGAAAAAGTCCATTCTCAGATAGTTGTTCAAAAACATCAGTGGATTATCTCCACTGTAAAAAATGCGTTGGATCCGGTATACCATTGTTCCCACCGGGATTTCAAGAACTTGAGAAATGGTCTCATCTGACGCAACCGAATCAATATACATTCCCCGAGCGCTCATTTGTTCTGGATTGGGAATATTTACGTGACGAATTGAAAGAATGTCTTCGAAATGATGCAATCTGGAATACTCGAATGCATCTGTCGGATAGATGCTCTTCAAAACGATGGTCCCATGCCCCTGTTTTACTTTAACATATCCTTCTTCAGCCAACTGCGCGATCGCACGTCGCACTGTTGTACGGCTAACGCCGTATATCTTCTCCAATTCCGGCTCTGCGGGAAGAAGAGACCCGATTGGATATGTATTATCCTTTAAGGCCTGAAGAATTTGTTTGTAGACTCTCTGATACGCGAGCATCAAACATCACCTCGATCACAATCAAACATTATTTTTTATTATCATATCATGTTCTGTTGAAAAGGTCAATGCATCCGATGCAAAGAATGCATAGTGTCACTTTGCACAAGTATTTTCTCGCTTTTTGATTACATTTTCTAATTGACTACGCATAAAATAATGATAAAATATAATTGTGATGTTTAAGTGATGTTTAAGTGATGATATCCGAGGTGCTGATTGTGTTGCTGATTGGAGAATACACTGAATTCCCGGCTTGGTTGCCTGCTGATCCCGGATCCGGTATTGCACTGTTCAACAGTACTGAAGGCGCTGAGCCATTTGCGAACACTGTTCTTTCCGTACATAATCCGTCTTTTCTTTGCGCAGACGGATACGGTGGATTTTATGCTTTGGACGAGGGTCCTCAGGGGCTATTAACACATTTTATTCCAGACGGCAAAAGTTTTTATTTTGCTGAACAAGTAGCATTTGAAGCGCAAGGCAGCTGCCATCTTTGTGTTTCGCCAGAACATAAAATCTACATTTCAAATTATGACTCTGGTACACTCACCGTTGTATCAGATAACAACGGTCATTTGGAAGTTATTCAAACATTGTATTTTCATGGGGGTGGACCGGTAAAATCCCGGCAAAGCGCTTCTCACATTCACTCTTGCCGATTATCGCCCAACGGACGGGAACTATTTGCCGCAGATCTTGGAGGCGACCGTCTATATCGGTTTGACATTCAAAAGGACGGGCGTCTGAACAAGCATATCGAACAGCCATATATCCAATTACCTGGCGGCAGTGGGCCCCGTCACATGGATTTTCATCCAAATTCCAGATTCATGTACATCAGCGCCGAACTGAGTAATCAAATTTTCACGCTTTGTTTTAATGAAAACGGCGTTGCTTCCGTTGTTTCTTGTATAAGCACTACTGAGTGCAAGGGTCCCACGATCCTTACTGCACATCTTCAGGTATCCGAACAGTACAACATGTTGTACACATGTGTCCGCGGAACCGATGAAATCGCATGGTATTCACTTGGTGCCGACGGTTCGGAGCTTACGTTCTGCGGACGCTGTTCGAGCGGCGGCCGATTTCCGCGGTATTTTCTTCTTGATGAATCTTCTTCACAGCTGTTTATCGCCAATCAGCTCGGCGGAGGTGTGAGTATCTTCACTGTGGGAAGGGACGGCACCGTACAATTTCCCGCCAGAGTTAAGTTGGAAGCACCTGGAGCAGCAGCAATTCTACTCATGTGAGGAATCTAACCGCAAATAAATTAAGCAAAGGAGATGTGACAATTCGTGAACAAAATTGCAATTGTAACAGGAGCCAGCCAAGGAATCGGGCGCGGAATCGCGCTAAAATTGGCAAAGGAAGGATACGATATTGCTTTTTCCTTTTTCTCTGCGACTCAGAGAGCTGAGGAACTCTGTGCTGAAATTCAAAGTACCACAGCGCAGCGCTGTGCAATGTATTGTGTGGATATGCGCAAAGATGGTGCTGGAGCCAAATTTGTCAACCAGGTTTCCGAAGAAATGGGAGTTCCTTGCGTTCTTGTGAACAATGCCGGGCGCACTCGTATGGAAAGTATTCTGGATATGACTCCGGAAACTGTAGATGAACTGATCAATCTCGACTTGAAAAATTATTTGTTCTGTATGCAGGCTGCTGCCACTCAGATGGTTCGTGCGAAAATCTCCGGTAGCATTATTAATATTACATCTACTCGTGCGGAACGTGCATATCCTTGTGACGCAGTATACGGCGGAGTTAAGGCTGCGTTGAATCGAGCTTCTCAGTCAGCGGCACTGGATCTTGCCCCTTATGGCATCCGCGTTAACTGCGTAGCGCCTGGAGCCATTGCAGTGCGCAGTAAAGAATATCTTCAGAAGCTGAGTACTATCCCTGTGGACTTTTGGGACGAACTTGGCACACGTATTCCTCTGGGACGTTCAGGAACTCCTGAAGATATTGCAAATGCTGTCGCATTTCTGGCGTCCGACCAAGCCTCTTACATTACAGGAGAAATCCTGCGTGTGGATGGCGGCCTGATTCTTCCCGGTATGCCGGAACAGAGAGGTCATTCCTGGGGAGCAACAAAAAAGGAGAACCAGTGAAACATGAGCATTGAAATTCGTGATGTCCGGGCAATCTGCACGGCCCCGGAAGGAATCAATCTTGTTGCCGTTAAGATCGAGACAAATGAGCCTGAACTTTATGGAGTCGGATGTGCGACATTTGCACATCGATATTCAGCCGTAGTGACGGTCATCAATGATTATCTAAGACCGTTTCTAATCGGAAAAGATCCGTCGAATATTGAAGATATCTGGCAATCTGTGATGGGCATGAGTTACTGGCGCAACGGGCCGGTCTTGAACAACGCATTGTCCGGCGTTGATATGGCATTGTGGGATATCAAAGGGAAGATGGCGGGAATGCCGTTATACCAGCTGTTCGGTGGGAAGTGCCGCGCTGCTATTCCGTGCTATACACACGCCGAAGGCGATTCCGTCGATGTCGTACTGGAACGTGTTGCAGCCCTGAAGGAACTCGGATATCGGAAAATCCGCGTTCAGGTCGGGGGATATGGCGGAAAAAATCCCTCTATGCATCGCCCCGAGAACTCTCCCCCGGGAGCTTACTTTGACCCCAAATCCTATATTCGAAACGTACTTAATCTGATGGAAATATTGCATGTAAAATACGCCGGAGAGCTGGAGTTCTGTCATGACACACATGAGCGGCTCTCGCCTATCGATGCATTGAACTTTGCCAAAGAGCTTGAACCATACCATCTTCTTTTCCTAGAAGACGCTTTACCTCCGGAACAGTCGGACTGGTTCCGCATTTTACGCCAGCAGTGTGCAACACCACTGGCAATGGGGGAATTATTCAACAATCCTCAGGAATGGAAACACCTTGTCCAAGAGCATCTGATTGATTATATTCGGATCCATGTCAGTCAAATAGGAGGTATCACGCCCGCTCGAAAAGTAATCGCATTTTGTGATGCTTATGGCGTTAGAACCGCCTGGCACGGCCCGGTCGACATGACACCGATCGGGCACGCAGTTAATGCACATCTTGACATCTCTTGTCCAAATCTTGGCGTTCAAGAGTGGACTGATGGCTTGTCTGGGCTTTATCCAACTCTCAACGGAAAGCTTATGCAGGAAATCTTCCCAGGAATGCCCGAACGGCGTGACGGATATCTGTACTTGAACGATAAACCCGGAATTGGTGTGGATATCAACGAAGAACTGGCGGCCCGCTATCCGTGTAAAAACACCGGCATATCATGGAACTGGATGCTGGCACGTCTTCCGGACGGAACTGCCGTTCGGCCCTAACACAAGATTTTTAATCCACAGGAGGTGATAACGTATGCCTAAATTCAATCCGCATCCTCTTTTTCCTGAAAATCCTCTATATGAGATTCACAGTGAAGCCGAGATTCCTCATTCAGATCGTTATGAACTTTGGTGTGATGGCCGCCGACAGACCGTATATCACACAGATTCTTTTGACTATGCCGTTGTAGTTCGGAAGAATTCTGAACATTTTCCGGTTGAGATCCATGTCTCCACTGCATTTAAAGATGTGGTTATTCGCCCGTTATCTGTTGGCATTTCTTTCGAGCGTAAAGAAGATGTTATCCGCTTTACCTTACCCGGTCCTGTCAAAATAAGTGTGGAATTGGACGGCAATCTGAAGACGCCGCTTTTCATTTTGACTACGAACTATGTAGCGCCTCCGGATCCGGCACCCGCTTACTTCTTTCGAAAAGGCCATGTGTATAACGTTGGATCATTAGAGCTGAAAAGCGGAGAATGCGCCTATCTGGAAGAAGGAAGTATTGTATGCGGACGGATTTTCTCCTACAAAGCGGATTGCGTTTCTGTGCTCGGGAACGGTATACTATACGGCTCTGTATGGCATAAACCAGACGAAAATGGGGGACGCCTGATGGCAGCCTTTACCCTGGGCGATGATATCCGCGTCCAAGGCATCACTATTGTAGACAGCGGCGTTTGGAACCTTGTCCCCGGTGCATGCAGGAATGTTTCCATTTGCGACGTCAACATTTTGTCCCGCTTGGTTACAGGTGACGGAATTGATATCGTTGGGTGTGAAAACGTAACGATCGAGAATTGTTTTATCCGAGCATGTGACGACTGCATTTGCATTAAGGCCTGTCCGCTTCCCAGTCCGGCGGCTTGCTGCAATGTGAAGAATGTACATGTACACGGCTGTACGCTTTGGAACGCCGAGCCTGGTAATGCGTTGGAGATCGGCTACGAATTACGTTGCAACGAAGTCTCTGACATTGTTTTTTCCGACTGTGACATCATTCATTGCGAATATGAGGGGAATCAATCCGGAGGTGTTTTGACGATACACAATGCGGATCGCGCTAATGTTCACAATATTCTGTATGAAAATATCCGAATCGAAGATGCCCAGGAAAAATTTGTGGATATTAAAATCCTTGATTCCAAATATTCGCTTGACCGTGTTCGCGGCGACATACAGGATGTAACTTTCCGCAACATCACCGTGGGGGGCAGTATTTTCCCGGTTTCGATCATCCGCGGCTTTGAAATGCATAACGAAATGCATCGTCCGCGCCATATTCGCTTTGAAAATGTTGTTGTTCATGGTGCTCTGATGCACAGCGCCAACGAAATGCGAATGGTAGTTGAACTGGCTCATGAGTTGGAATTCGAAGGAAACACAACTCTGAAACAACCTGAGTATTGAGAGGTTTGAGATGAAAGGGAAATTCGTAGCATCTGCCCGTCATCTCGGGCGGAGCATCTGGAAAAATCGCGCCTGCTATAGTCTGATGCTTCCCGGCATCATCTGGTTCATTCTCTTCGCATATGGGCCGATGTCCGGTTTGCTGCTTGCATTCAAAACATATAGCGCACGCGGTGGAATTTGGGGTAGCCCTTGGTGCGGGTTTGAAAACTTTGCTTATGTGTTTAAAGATGCGGCTTTTTTCCGTTCAGTCTGGACAACCTTGACAATTAATGTCGGCCGCCTTCTTTTTCAGTTTCCGGTCCCCATTATCCTTGCACTTCTGATCAATGAGTGCAAGTGGAAACGGTTCAACAAAATTGCTCAAACAATTTTTACCTTTCCCTATTTTCTGTCCTGGGTCATTGTAGCAAGCATTGTAACAAATGTTCTGTCTCTCGATGGAATGGTAAATAGTCTTCTGGCCATGCTAAACCTCGATAAGACGAATTTTCTGGGAAACAGCACACTGTTTATACCGTTGCTTTATCTGACAGATAGTTGGAAGTCTGCCGGTTGGAGTGCAATCATTTATCTTGCTGCACTGTCCGGAATTGACGTGGATCAATATGAAGCCGCCGAATTGGACGGAGCCAACCGATGGCAAACTCTTATTCGAGTGACTCTCCCTAATTTGAAACCGACAATTCTTGTTATGCTGGTTCTTTCCATTGGAAATCTGATGACGGGAGGATTCGACCAGATTTTCAATCTATCCAATCCGGCCGTAGAAGACATCTGCGAGATTCTTGATATGTACATTTATCGCATTACTTTTGGTTCCGTTCCCGATTTTGGCTTTTCCATGGCAATTAGCTTGTTCCGTTCTGTGGTCAACTGCATTTTCCTGATTGCTGCCGATCGCGGTGCAAAGAAATTTGGCGGAAGTGGCCTGTTCGGCTAAAAAAGGAGGAATGATATTATGAGAAATCGAAAAGCTACCACGGCAGATTTTTTGATTGCCGGATTTCTGTTTCTCCTTGTTTTGGCGGTAGTTGTGCCTTTCATTAATACGATTGCGATCTCGTTTTCTACGCAGAGGGAATATCTCAATACGCCGCTTCTTTTGATGCCGCGTGAACCTACACTGAGCAATTATATCAATCTTCTTGGAGATAAGCGCATTTCCATCGGCTATCTGACATCTCTCAAAATTCTGCTTCTTGGACTCCCGATCAACTTGTTTCTGACAGCCTCACTTGCGTACGGCACAAGCCGAAAAAATTACCCAGGCAAGCGGCTTATTTTGGGAGCTATTCTGTTCACAATGCTGTTTAATGGCGGCATTCTTCCCTTGTACCTGCAAATGCGCGAACTTCATCTAACGAATACAATTTGGTCTGTCATATTGGCGAGCGGCATCAATGTATTTTATTTTGTGCTTGCGCGTAATTATTTCTGTTCGTTGCCGGAAGCACTGATTGAATCCGCGCAACTGGACGGAGCAGGTGAATGGAGAATTCTTTTCTCCATTATTCTTCCCATTTCCAAACCGATTCTTGCAACACTTACATTGTTCTATATGGTTGACCGGTGGAACGAGTGGTACAATGCGCTGATTTTCATTCATGACAGTAGTATTATTCCGCTTCAGGTAGTTCTGCGTTCCATTGTGATGGAATCCAATATTTCAAGCAACACCAGCTCCGCACAAGCAGCTGTGCGAAACTTCGATATGGGAATCAAGATGGGAGCGGTCATGTTGACCTCTTTGCCCATCATGTGCGTATTTCCCTTCTTGCAGAAACATTTTGCAAAAGGCGTCATGGTCGGAGCGATCAAGGCGTAAAAATGAAACCAATTGAAAAGGAGAAATCAATATGAAAAAGTTCAAACGGTTGGGTACACTTTTTCTCTGCGCTACTCTCATTTTGAGTCTTGCAGCCTGCGGGAAAAGTGGTTCTGAAACCACAAATTCAACTGCTTCATCCGTATCGGATGACACCTATGACGAACATCTTACTCTGAGTTGGCTCCAGGCGGGAATCAAATCCGGTGCAGACTATTCTGCAGACGATTGGGGCCGTTTCTGGTTGGATAAGTTCAATGTGGATTTTGATATTATCGCTGTTACAATGGATCCTTCCGATTGGGATGAGCGTTTGCGCATCTGGATTAACTCCGGCGATATGCCCGATGTTGCTAATGCTCAGTTTGAATTTGGTGAGTTAGAAAACTATGCTAATCAAGAGGCCATTTACCGTCTGCCCGATGACTGGAAAGAGCGGTGGCCTAATGTTGCTAAGACGCAGGAAAACGTCCCTGCTGCCGCTATGGCCGAGGAACAACTCGGCGGTACTTACTTTCTGTATCGCCCGGTTTTCTCTCTGAATCGTCCTAGTGAACGTCTTAGCTATCACGCCCTGATCTATTTGCGCAAAGATTGGATGGAAGCTTGCGGTCTGGAACTGAAAGATACCTATACTCCGGACGAACTCAAAGAAATTGCCAAAACATTCTTGGAAAAAGATCCTGGCAATGTAGGCGATAATCTGGTAGGTATGAGTATTCGGCCCTATGATATGGTAAAGCTGTATCCCACAACCACATTCTCCGAAGCATGCAATATCGGAGATGGTTACTACAAGGATGAAAACGGCCAGTTCCAGTGGGCACCTGCTGACACTCGCACATTGGATGCATTGAAAAAGTATCAGGATCTTTACCAGGAAGGTATTCTCGATTCTGAGTTCTATAGCTATACACGTTATCAGGGTGCTCAGAAATTTTACGTTCAGGGAACATCCGGTCTGACCCTGGAAGACGGTCACGCAATCATGATTACCTATATCCGAAATGGTCTTGCTGAGCAGGGGCTGGATCCGGACAAAGTACTCCACCTCGCACAGCTCGTGGGCGATGATGGTATGTATCATTATCGTGAAGACTCCAACTATTGGGGACAAGTTATGTTCAGTCCGACAATCAGCCAGGAAAAGTTCGAGCGCGCAATGGATATTCTGGACTACACCTGCACAGAGGAAGGACAGAACTTCATGAATATGGGCTTTGAAGGAATCGATTGGAAGCTCGATGAAAATGGAAATTATGTTTCTCTGCTTGATCCTTCCATCCAGGGAAGTGCGACAAGTGTGCTTGGCGGTAAGTACCCTTCTAAGGAATCCTCTTTTGGCGGGTTGATTTTACCAGATGACTTTAGTCTGGTAAGCCCTAACTACAGTCATGAAATTCAGGATACCGTACGTGGTTTCTACAAACTTCGCGAAGAATTAAGTGACACAACAACGCTTCTGCCTAGAGAATACGAATATGAGTTTTTGAGTTCACGCGAAAAATCGCAGGCAACAATGGATTTGGGCGATGAGTATGCAAAACTTGTCCTCAAGGACGGGGAGCTTGAAGACAACTGGAACACCTGGGTTGAAGAAAAGATGGCCGTTGTGCAGCCAGTTTTGGACCAACTTAACAAATAAATAAGTGCCGACCTCAGCTCATTTTCAGAGTTACCAACGACTATTTTACTTTAGTTTGCGGTGATCTGAGTTCCGATTGCCGCAAACGTTTTAGCATCAATTTGCGCATTTCCACAGCAAAAAATCCGGACTGAACATGGATGGTTTCAGTCCGGATTTTTTCTTGTATTGGAATCTGATTTTGTTACATCTCTGTACGGGGTATCACGGACGACGTTTACGAATACCTCTAAATATGTCTATCACGTTGTTTCTTGACATGAATGTTCCCTCTACAGTCTATCATCTACATGGATAATGACAGCACTGCGAATATTGCTCAGCGTCTCTCCACATACAACGACAGGAATTTTCATTTCATATTGTAAAAGATTTTATTTGTTACAGAAACAAGGCTGCGCGATGAGAAACAATTCTAATTTGGATGAAAAAGCCTAATGTTTCGCTTTCTGCGTTTCGGTATAAAATGCCGGAATGGATACATCTACAACCACAGCGCCGAACCTACCAATGACTTCTTCACGCCTACCGGCGAGATCCTCTACCAATAATCTGTCGGGATCCTGTACCTCCAACCCGATG
>ERZ773131.2083-NODE-2083-length-13365-cov-8.996995_pt1 | contig 13365 bp, 9 predicted proteins | sample MGYA00511082_ERZ773131 | MGnify/ENA primary metagenome ERZ773131 (study PRJEB29015, sample SAMEA2737813) | human gut metagenome | biome: human gut; feature: human-associated habitat; material: faeces | place: China | collected 2012 ... | reverse complement strand
TGACAGGTGACAAAGCATGGAATGAATTGTTGGATCTGGATAAAAATGTGACATTAGAACAACTTGAGGCAAAGGGATATATAAATGTAACGGGATGTCTGGATGAAGAAAACGAAACGATTAGTGAATTTATCGATAATGCTGGAAACAGGCGTCCGGCTGTTCTTAGACTTACAAGCAATGAGAATGATGATTTGTGTGCTAAGATACTGTTATATGATAAGGATTATAATTTTATTCAGATGTGGACGATGTATCCTAACAGACAGCAGGCTGTAGCTCCGGGAAAATGTTTTTCAACGGATGTGGTTTCAAGTAATAAAGATGGAGTTGTAACAGTAACATTAAAAAATATCCAGAATCCAACGGTTCCGACAGAAGAAATACTGCAGGATGAGATGCTTTATAAATGGAAAAATTAAAATTGTCAAAAAATTAACAAAACAGCTTGTTTTTTTCATGTTGTGTGATAGAATGAAAAAGCAATTGAATAATGAGAGGAAAAAGCAATTCGAAGAGGAGAAGAGCAAATTATGAAAAAAAGATTACACATTCTTTTCATGGCACTTCTGGCAATGGCTGTACTGGGCGGATGTGGCGCAGATGGCACAGGAGAGTCTTCGGAGGATACTTCCTCTAAGGAGCAGAATGTACAGGAGACAGAAATCAGTGAAGGACCTGTATACGGCGGCTCCGTTGTTGTAGGCATACAGCAGGATATTGACAGTCTTGACCCACATAAGGCAACTGCGGCAGGAACTAAAGAGATTCTGTTTAATGTTTTCGAAGGTTTGGTAAAACCGGATGAGAACGGTAACCTGATTTGCGCTGTAGCAAGTGATTACAGCATCTCAGACGATGGATTAGTATATACTTTTACATTGAGAGATGGTGTGAAGTTTCATAATGGTAACGATGTGACATGTGAGGACGTGAAGTACTCATTAGAAAGAGTGGCAGGTCTTTTAGATGGAACGCCATTAGTTGCAACTTTACAGACAATTCAGGCAGTTGATATTTTAGATGATAAGACGGTTCAGGTGACAGTGGATACACCGAATACAGAACTGATCTACAGTTTTGTAACTGCAATTATTCCTGCAGGAAGCGGAGAAGATGCAGAGGCGGATCCGGTTGGAACAGGACCGTTTTCTTTTGTTTCTTACACTCCACAGGAGGGAATCGTTCTTGCGAAGAATGAAAATTACTGGCAGGAAGGACTTCCTTATCTTGATGAGGTAGATTTTAAAATTGTGGGAAGTGCAGATACTGCATTGTTAGAGCTTCAGGGTGGAAGCATTGATATTTATGCATACCTGACAGATTCCCAGGCGAACGAGTTAAAGGACAGCTTTAATGTGATCTCATCTCCATCCAATGTTGTGCAGGCATTGTTCTTAAACAATGACTATGAACCGCTTTCTGACGTGAAGGTACGTCAGGCGATCTGCTACGCACTGGATAAAGATATGGTGAATGAGTTCGTAGCCGGCGGAAACGGAACACTCATCAGCTCCGCAATGCTCCCTACATTAAAAGACTACTATGAGGACTTAAATGATCTTTATGGTACTTCTGCCAATGTGGAAAAGGCAAAAGAGCTTCTTACAGAGGCAGGATATGCAGATGGATTTGATCTTGCGATCGCAGTTCCATCTGTTTATGAGTTCCATATGCAGACCGCAGAGGTTGTGGTAGAACAGTTAAAAGCAGTGGGAATCAACGCAACGATTGATGCTGTAGAATGGAATACCTGGTTAGAAGATGTTTATACCAACAGAGAGTATCAGGCAACGATCAGTGGTATCACATGCAGTGACCTGACACCGGGATATCTGTTGAACCGTTTCCAGACAGATTCGAAAAAGAACTTTGTGAACTTCAAGAGCACAGAGTATGATGAACTCTGGAAAGCGACACAGGAAACACAGGATGCAGCAGAGAAGGCAGCAAACTATAAAAAGCTTCAGACAATTCTTGCTGAGGAAGCAGCCAGTGCATTTATCCAGGTTCCGGCGAACACAACAGCATTTAATAAGAACCTTGCAGGATACAAATTCTATCCGATTTATGTACAGGATATGAGTACAGTTTACTTTGTAAAATAAGACGGACACAAAAAATAGTGCCGTTATCATCTGATCAGAAAGGAAAGCAGACACATGAAATTTTTAATAAAAAAAATATGCACTCTCATTATGACATTGTTTCTCGTTTCAGTAGCTGCTTTCCTTGCTTTTCAGGTAATTCCGGGAGATGTGGTACGTTCCATATTAGGAACGGAGGCAACACCGGAGAGAGAGGCACAGCTTCGAGAAGAGCTTGGATTGGATAAACCACTGGTAGAACGGTATATTTCCTGGGCAGATGATGTACTGCACGGGGATTTTGGCGTGAGTTACCGGTATTCCAAGAATATGAATGAAATGATGTCCGTGAAGGAATTGATAGGAGATAAGCTGCCGGTGACACTTTATCTGGCAGTGATTTCATTTATCATGATCGTACTTGTGTCAATTCCTTTGGGGGTATTGTGGGCAAAATGTGGAAGCAGGTTCTTAGATGCAGTCTTTGGAGTCTTGACGCAGGTCACGATGGCGGTTCCATCATTTTTTCTTGGAATTTTAGTGACTTACCTGTGTGGCATTGTATTAAAATGGTTTGTACCGGGCGGGTACATAAGTTATCAGGAGAATATGACCGGATTTTTAGCATATTTACTGTTCCCGGCAATTTCGATCGCTTTACCGAAAATAGCGATGACTGCACGCTTTTTGCGTAATTCCATGTTGACGGAGATGAAGCTTGACTATGTGAGGACTGCTTACAGCAAGGGCTGCAGCAAGAATCAGGTCATGTTTGGCCATGTCTTAAAAAATGCCATGATGCCGGTCATTACATTTCTCGGCATGATGATCGCAGAAATTTTGGCAGGAAGTATCGTGGTAGAACAGGTGTTTGCACTGCCTGGGATCGGCAGGCTTCTGATCAGTTCGGTCGGAACAAGAGACCTTCCGGTTGTGGAGATTTTGATTTTATATATTACCTTTGTGGTGATTTTTGTTTATTTTATCGTGGATATTCTTTACCGGGTGATCGATCCGAGAATCCGTAAGAGTGAATAAAAGCCGCAGGACAGATGTTTCCTTTTGCAGAGGAGCAGGCGGCATTGTGCAGGGATAGGCTTGTGATACGGAGTGTGAAACCTATGGAAAATAAGAAAAGAAAAAAATGGAACGGATATCTTGCAGCAGGCCTGTTTATGACAGGTCTTGCTGTGTTTTTGGGGATTTTGGGATGCTTCTGGACACCATATAGTACAACTGCCATGTCAGCAGCAGAGAAATTTACAGCGCCTTCCATGCATCATATTTTTGGAACAGACAATTTCGGAAGGGATATTTTTTCAAGAGTGATGCAGGGATTGGGAACAACGCTTGTGATCAGCACATCGGTCGTCCTTTTTTCAACTGTGGCAGGTGTTTTGTTAGGAGCATTTACCGGATATTTCGGAGGCATTTTAGATGAGATCCTCATGCGTATCACGGATGCGGTGAACGGATTCCCAAGTATTCTGCTTACGCTTGTGATCATATCTTTACTTGGAAAAGGCAGGCAGAATGTGATCATCGCACTTGGGATCGTATTTATCCCAAGCTTTGTGCGGATTGTCCGCGGAGAATTTTTACGTCTTCGTGATGCGGATTATATAAAAAGAGCAAGGCTGATGGGAGTAAGCAGGCTTCGTATTCTGTTCGTACATATTTTACCAAATATTTTTTCCGTGCTGCTCGTTTCAGTGATGATCGGTTTTAATAATGCGATCCTTGCGGAGTCTGGTATGAGCTATCTTGGAATCGGAGTACAGGCACCGGATGCCAGTCTTGGCATGATGCTGTCAGATGCACAGGGATATTTGCAGACAGCACCCTGGTATGCACTGTTTCCGGGACTTGCAATCGTATGGGTCGTGCTTGGATTTTCACTGCTGGGCGAAGGTATCCGGAAATGGGACGGGAGCAGGGCAGAGTAGAGGCTGTGTGGTAGAATGAATGACAGACTGGGGATAAGTATATGAAAGTGGAACAGCAAAAAGACAGCAAACAGAAAAAAATTGTTCAGATAGAAGATTTATCCGTTTCTTTTGATGGCATGGAAGTTGTTAAGCATGTAAATATAGAAGTGAACAGTGGTGAGATCGTAGGAATTGTCGGAGAATCAGGATCCGGAAAATCAATCACCTCACTGACACTCATGGGGCTTCTGTCAAAGCAGGCACAGGTGACATCCGGGAAAATAATCGTGGATGGGGAAGTATTAAGAGAAGCAGACAGACCTTTTGATGAGAAAATGTACCGCAGATTTCAGGGAAGCCGGATGTCCATGATATTTCAGGAGCCGATGACCTCCTTAAATCCGACAAAAAAAGCCGGTGTCCAGGTGGATGAGATCGTAAGGCTTCATACGGATCTTGAGAAAGAGAAGCGTTACGAAAAAGTACTGGAAACTTTTCAGGCAGTCGGGCTTAAGGATGCGAAGAAGGTTTATGACAGTTATCCGCACCAGCTGTCCGGAGGCATGAGACAGCGGGTGATGATCGCCATGGCGGTGATCCTGCATCCGGATCTGATCATAGCAGATGAACCTACGACGGCATTGGATGTGACGATCCAGACACAGATCGTGGAATTGTTAAAAGACATCAACAAGAGTGAACAGAATGCAATGCTTTTTATCACACATGACCTGAATCTGGCAAGACGTATCTGCCATAAGATCGTTGTCATGAAAGACGGAGTTGTGGTGGAAGCCGATGAAACAGAGAAGATTTTCATGCATCCGAAGGAAGCATACACAAGAAATCTGATCGAGGCAGTTCCTTCCAGGTTAAAGCCGAGGGTTTCCGTAAAGAAAGAGAGCAATACAAAGGTTCTTACAGTAAAAGATCTGTCTGTATATTATGAAGACAGATCCAATTCTATTTTCAAAAAGAAAGAAAAACAATATGCGGTAGAACATGTCAGTTTTGATGTGTATGAGGGAGAAAGTCTCGGTCTGGTCGGTGAGAGCGGCTGCGGAAAGACGTCGCTCTCTAAGGCGATCCTTGGAATGCAGGAGCATATGTCGGGAGAGGTGAGCTGTCATGTCAGCCGCCCACAGATGATTTTTCAGGATCCGTACAGCAGCCTGAATCCATCCAAAACGATCGGGTGGCTATTGATGGAACCGCTCAGGGCAGCCGGTATTCTGGATAAAAAGTGTGCAATGTCTAAGGCTGACCGTAAGGCAGCGGCTTATGACATGCTTGCCCGTGTCGGAATGGATGAGAAGTATTTCCATCGTCTGCCATCCGAATTGTCCGGGGGACAGAGACAGAGAATCAGTATCGCACAGGCGCTTATCACAAATCCGGGGTTTATCATTGCAGATGAACCGGTATCTGCACTGGATGTGACCATTCAGGCACAGATCATGGAACTTTTACAGAAGCTGCAGGAAGAAATGAACCTGTCATATCTGTTCATATCCCATGATATCAATGTAGTTTATCATATGTGCGACCGTATCATGGTTATGAAGGATGGAAGAATGATTGAAATAGGGGAGACAGAAGATATTTTTCACGATCCGAAAGAAGCCTATACGAAGAGTCTGCTCGTATAACAAAATAAATGTATGATAGTTTAGTAGGGATTTCATATAATAATTGCCGAAACAATGTGAGTATGGTAACATATATAGGCAAAAGAAAAGCTTTGAAAGAGAAATTTTCTATTTTTAAGAAACAGGAGAAATAAAGAGTGGCAATTGATCAGAGTAGAATTCGTAATTTTTGTATTATCGCACATATCGATCACGGCAAATCAACGCTGGCGGATCGTATCATAGAGAGTACCGGAACACTCACAAGCCGTGAGATGCAGGCACAGGTGCTCGACAATATGGATTTGGAAAGAGAGCGTGGAATCACGATCAAATCGCAGGCAGTCCGTATTATTTATAAGGCAAAAGATGGGGAAGAGTATATTTTTAACCTCATTGACACACCGGGACACGTGGATTTTAACTATGAGGTATCCAGAAGTCTGGCGGCGTGTGACGGAGCAATTTTAGTTGTGGATGCAGCACAGGGCGTGGAGGCGCAGACACTTGCTAACGTGTATCTGGCGTTAGACCATGATCTGGATGTTATGCCGGTCATCAATAAGATTGACCTTCCGAGCGCACAGCCGGATGAAGTGATTCAGGAGATTGAGGATGTGATCGGAATTGAAGCGCATGATGCACCGCGGATCTCTGCAAAAACCGGACTGAATATCGATCAGGTGTTAGAGCAGATCGTGGAGAAAATCCCGGCACCGACCGGTGATCCGGATGCACCGTTAAAAGCACTGATTTTTGATGCGCTTTATGATTCCTACAAGGGCGTGATCGTGTTCTGCCGTGTGAAGGAAGGAACGGTAAAAGTAGGGGATAAGATCAAAATGATGGCAACCGGAGCTATGGACGAAGTGACTGAGGTTGGAAACTTTGGTGCAGGTCAGTTTATTCCGTGTGATGAGCTGTCTGCAGGTATGGTAGGTTATATCTGTGCGAGCATTAAGAACGTGCGGGATACCCGCGTGGGCGATACAGTAACGAATGCAGACCGCCCATGTGCAGAGGCACTTCCGGGATACAAAAAGGTCAATCCGATGGTTTATTGTGGTCTTTACCCGGCGGACAGTGCAAAGTATCCGGATCTGAGAGATGCACTGGAAAAATTACAGATCAACGATGCCTCTTTGTATTTTGAGCCTGAGACATCCCTTGCTTTGGGCTTTGGATTCCGCTGCGGTTTCCTTGGACTGCTTCATTTAGAGATCATCCAGGAACGTCTGGAGAGGGAATTTAACCTTGATCTTGTGACAACGGCTCCGGGCGTTGTATACAAGGTGCATAAGACAAACGGCGAAGTCATTGACCTGACAAATCCGTCAAACTTGCCGGATCCGTCCGAAATTGATTACATGGAAGAGCCGATTGTTTCCGCGGAAATCATGGTGACAAAAGACTATGTCGGTGCAATCATGACGTTATGTCAGGAGCGGCGCGGTGTCTATATCAGCATGGAATATCTGGAGGAAACACGTGCACTCATCAAATACGATCTTCCGTTGAACGAGATCATTTACGATTTCTTTGACGCATTAAAGTCACGTTCGAGAGGATATGCGTCTTTTGACTATGAGATGAAAGGATATGAGCCGTCTGAGCTTGTAAAACTCGATATTCTCATCAATAAGGAGCAGGTCGATGCACTTTCCTTTATCGTGTTCAAAGACAGTGCTTACGAGCGTGGAAGAAAAATGTGTGAGCGTCTGAAAGAGGAGATCCCAAGACACTTATTTGAGATCCCAATCCAGGCGGCAGTCGGTGGCAAAGTCATTGCGCGAGAGACGGTAAAAGCAATGCGTAAAGACGTACTTGCCAAGTGTTATGGTGGTGATATCTCTCGTAAGAAGAAACTTCTGGAGAAACAGAAGGAAGGTAAGAAACGTATGCGTCAGGTTGGTAACGTGGAGATTCCACAGGAAGCCTTCATGAGCGTATTAAAGTTAGACGAGGATTAAGATTTTGGAGTTATATATTCATATTCCATTTTGTGTGAAAAAATGTGATTACTGCGATTTCCTTTCTTTTGCGGCAGACGAGCAGACGCAGAAGAGTTACGTGGCGGCACTGCAGAAGGAACTTGCTTTTTACGGAGCAAAGTATAAAGATCGCAGGATCACGACGATTTTTATCGGCGGCGGTACCCCTTCCTGGCTGAAGGAAGACTATATGCAGGCAATCATGGAGACGGTATATCACTATTTTTCGGTGGAACAGGATGCAGAGATCACGATCGAGTGCAATCCGGGTACAATCACGGAGCATAAATTTGAAGTTTATCGCAGAATCGGAATCAACCGTCTGAGTATCGGATTACAGTCGGTGCACAATGAGGAGCTTAAGATTCTTGGAAGGATCCATACGTTTGAGCAGTTTTTAAAGACGTATGACATGGCGAGAAAACATGGATTTTCCAATATCAATATCGACCTGATGAGTTCATTGCCGGGGCAGACACCGGAGATTTTCTGTGATTCCCTGTATCAGGTTTTAAAATTAAAACCGGAACATATTTCTGCCTACTCACTCATCATTGAGAAGGGCACGCCGTTTTATGAACTGTATCGGTTTGATGCAGTCAGGCAGGAGGCGGGCATGCAGACGGAATCCCTTCCGACTGAGGAGGAGGAGTACCAGACCACGAAGATGACACAGCACATTTTAAAGGAGGCGGGTTATCACTGGTATGAGATATCCAATTTTGCAAAGCCGGGATATGAGTGCAGACACAATATCGGTTACTGGAAACGTGTCGATTATCTCGGTGTGGGACTTGGTGCATCCTCCCTGATCGACAATGTACGGTATTCCAATACGAGGGATTTATATACGTATCTGTCAGTTCCAGCGGACAGCTTACACGAGACAGCCGCGCAGATCACGCGAAACGAGCAGATGGAAGAGTTTATGTTTCTTGGGCTCCGCATGCGGGATGGATTTTACCGGGATGAGTTTACGCAGGCTTTTGGCATTCCGATTGAGGCAGTCTACGGTGATGCATTGAATCATTTACAACAGGAAGAACTTCTCTTAAAACGTGAGGGACGTATTTACCTGACGGATAAAGGTATGGACTTAAATAATTATGTGGTGGCACAGTTTATGTTGTAATTTAGGATGCAATTGTTCCATAAATGAACAATGTGAAAATACAAAAATTGTCAAATCACAATAAAAAACAAATATTCACACAAAGAACAATTCAAACCCTTCTGGTTTGTATTTATACTCAAAGTATCAAAAAGGTATAAATGCAAAGCAGGAGGGTTTTTTATGAGATACGGGCATTTTGATAATGAACACAGAGAGTATGTGATCGAGAAAGTCGATCTGCCGACATCCTGGACAAATTATCTTGGGGTAGAGAATTTGGCTGTGGTTGTCAATCATACAGCAGGAGGATATTCTTTCTATAAGAGTCCGGAATATCACAGAATCACACGTTTCCATGGAAACAGTATTCCAATGGACCGGCCGGGATATTATGTATACATCCGTGATAACGAGAAAAAAGAAGACGGAACCAATGACTATTTTAGTATTTCCTGGCAGCCGGTCGCAAAAGATTTAGACAAGGCAAAATACCAGTGCCGTCATGGAATGTCCTACACGGCATATGAATGCGAGTACGACCATATTAAGGCATCCCAGACATTGTTTGTCCCAATCGGGGATGATGTGGTTTTGTGGGATGTCAGAGTGAAAAATGACGGAGAAAAAGTAAGAGATTTAAGCCTTTTCTCTTATCTGGAATTTTCGTTCCATTCCATCAACATTGATAATCAGAACTTCCAGATGAGTCTTTATTGCGCAGGAAGCTCTTACAAAGACGGAATCATCGAGGAAGATTTGTTCTATGAACCGGATGGATATCAGTATTTTACTGCGAATTTTGAACCGGACGGTTTTGACTGCATGAGAGATAAATTCCTTGGTATGTATCACACGGAGGACAATCCGGTTGCAGTGATCAACGGCAAATGCAGCGGTTCTTTTGAAAAGGGCGGCAACCACTGTGGCTCCTTACAGAAGAATATCGTTTTACAGCCGGGCGAGGAAAAACGTTTCATTTTCATGCTGGGTGAAGGAAATCGCGAAGCCGGAAAAGTGATGCGTGAGAAATACAGTAATTTTGAAAATGTGGACAGAGCATTTGCTGAATTACATAACTACTGGGAAAGAAAATGCAGCAAATTACAGATTGAGACACCGAATGAGGGAATGAACACACTGATCAATACCTGGACATTATATCAGTCAGAGATCAATGTCATGTTCTCAAGATTTGCTTCCTTCATCGAAGTTGGTGGAAGAACCGGTCTGGGTTATCGTGACACGGCACAGGATGCAATGACGATTCCGCACTCCAACCCGGAAAAATGCAGACAGCGTATTGAAGAACTATTAAATGGTCTGGTTTCCAAAGGCTATGGTTTGCATCTGTTTGATCCGGCATGGTTTGAGAAGAAAGAGGAAACATCTGAGGATGAGTTTAAATCACCAACCGTTATCCCGACTTCTGAAAAAGACCGTATCCACGGACCGGAAGATGCATGCTCTGACGATGCACTGTGGCTGATCGCTTCCATCGTCGAATACATCAAAGAGACCGGAGATGTCTCTTTTGCAGATAAGATCGTTCCGTATGCCGATGGCGGTGAGGACAGAGTTTATGACCATATGAAGGCAATTTTGAACTTCTCCGAAGAACAGGTTGGCGCAGACGGTATCTGTAAGGGACTCCGCGCAGACTGGAATGACTGCTTAAACCTTGGCGGAGGAGAGAGTGCGATGGTATCCTTCCTGCATTACTGGGCATTGCAGAACTTTATTGAACTGGCAGAGTACTTAAACCGTACCGAGGATGCAGAGCATTATAAAAAAGTTGCAGAGAAAGTAAAAGCTGCCTGTGACAGAGAACTCTGGGACAAAGAATGGTATATCCGCGGTATCACGAAAAAAGGCAAAAAGATTGGAACTATGGAAGATGAGGAAGGAAAGGTCCATCTGGAATCGAACGCTTGGGCAGTACTTTCCGGTGCGGCAGATCACGACAAAGCAGTGAAAGCTATGGACGCAGTCGATAAATATCTGTATACACCTTACGGAATCCTTTTGAATACACCGGCATATACAAAACCGGACACAAGTATCGGATTTATCACAAAAGTATATCCGGGATTAAAAGAGAACTCTGCAATTTTCTCACATCCAAATCCATGGGCGTGGGCAGCAGAGTGTAAACTTGGACGTGGAGATATGGCAATGAAATATTACGACGCGCTCTGCCCATACTGGCAGAATGACATGATCGAGATCCGTGAATCGGAGCCATATTCTTACTGTCAGTTTGTAGTTGGAAAAGACCACACAGCGTTTGGCCGTGCAAGACATCCATTTATGACAGGCTCCGGCGGCTGGGCATACTTCTCCGCAACGCGATACATGCTTGGAATCCGTCCGGATTTTGATACATTGGAGATCGATCCATGTATTCCGGCAGACTGGAAAGAATTTAAAGCAATCCGTAACTGGAGAGGTGCCGTATATCACATCCATATCAACAATGAAGCAGGAGTGATGAAAGGCGTGAAAGAAATCTATGTAGACCACGAAAAAGTAGAGACAATTCCACAGATGCAGGCAGGAACAGAGCATTTCGTAGAAATAGTAATGGGATAACAGTGAATCAGAAAGGGGATTTTATGATGATTAAATTTGGCACGGGTGGCTGGAGAGCCATTATCGGGGATGATTTTACAAAACAGAATATTCAGACGCTTGCAAAAGCTCTCGCAACAAAGATGAAAGATGAAGGCGTGACAGAAAAAGGAATCGTCATGGGGTATGACAGAAGATTCCTTTCCAAAGAGGCAATGCAGTGGGCGGCTGTTGTATTTGCAACAGAAGGCATCAAGGCATATCTGATCAATAAATCATCACCGACACCACTTGTGATGTTTTACGTGATGAAACATGAGTTTCCGTATGGAATGATGATCACGGCAAGCCATAACCCGGCAATCTACAACGGTATTAAAGTGTTTACTGCAGGAGGAAGAGACGCAGACGAGTTCCAGACAAAAGAAATCGAGGAATACATCCAGGCAATCAAAGAGCCGGTAGAGGCTATGGAGTACGAGGAAGGAAAGGAAAAAGGACTGATTGAAGAAATCTATCCGTTGAATGAGTATATTGACAGCATTATGGCAGAAATCAATATGGAGGCAATCCGAAGCACCGGACTGCGTGTGGCGTTAGATCCGATGTACGGTGTCAGTGAGACATCACTCCGTATTATTTTGCAGACCGCACGCTGTGAGGTAGAGACGATCCACGACAGACATGATACGTTATTTGGAGGAAAACTTCCTTCTCCATCAGCGGCAACATTACACCAGCTGCAGAATTTTGTGGTAGACCGTGGCTTTGACATCGGAATCGCAACAGACGGTGATGCAGACCGTATCGGAGTTATTGACGATACCGGAAAGTTCCTGCATCCAAATGAAATTCTGGTACTGTTATATTACTATCTGGAAAAATACAAAGGCTGGCACGGTCCGGTCGTACGGAATATCTGTACTACATGTGTCTTGGATAAGGTTGCAGAAGAGTTTGGTGAAAAATGCTATGAAGTTCCAGTTGGATTTAAGCATATTTCAGCTAAGATGAATGAGACAGATGCCGTGATCGGCGGTGAATCTTCCGGTGGACTTACCGTTCGTGGACATATCAAAGGAAAAGATGGAATCTATGCGGCAATGCTTTTAGTAGAAATGATCGCAGTGACCGGTAAGAGCCTTTCTGAGATCGTAAAGGATATTGAGGACCAGTACGGTGAGACTCATATGGAAGAGCGCAGCTATCGCTTTACAGCAGAAGAAAAGGCGCGGATCCATAGAATGCTGTTAGAAGAACAGAAACTGCCACAACTGCCGTTTGAGGTGTCCCGTATTTCTTATCAGGACGGCTGCAAGGTCTACTTTAAAAATGGCGGCTGGGTAAGCGCCAGATTTTCAGGTACTGAGCCGCTGCTGCGTATCTTTTGCGAAATGGAAAAAGAGGAAGATGCAGTTCGCGCCTGTGTGGTATTTGAACGCTTTTTGAGTCTGTAAATATATGGAAATACAAAGCTTTTTCTGGTATATTATGAGCGTAGAGAAAAACAAGCGTCTGCGTAAGCAGACATTTGTTTTTCACGAACCATTAACGAGTGAACCGTCTGCGGAAGCAGACAGTAGAGCGCGTAAGCGCGGGGTTCATGAGTATAGGAGAGTGAAGGGAAAAACAAGCGGCTGCGAAGCAGACATTTGTTTTTCACGAGCGGTTAACGAAGACCCCGCCTGCGATAGCAGGCAGTAGAGCGCATAAGCGCGTGGGTCTGAGCATAGGAGAGAAACCCGCTTGCATAATTGCGTGGGCCTGAGTATATAGCACAGGAGAGAAGGTGAGCAGATGAGGACGAAAGACAATGGAAAATACAATACAGCAGGAAGCACCGGGAAAAAGAAGCGTGCAGCGTTTAACTGGCTTAAAGGAGTAACAGCTGTGCTCTGTGCAGTGGTTATGTATTTTGCAGTGACCATCGGTGTCCGCGGCTATGATATGTATAAGGATGCCATTGCCCAGGTCAGCCTGAAAGATAAGGTAAGCGAGATACGGTCCAAGGAAAGCTATACTGTATTTTCTGATCTTCCGGAAACGTAT
>ERZ773131.2077-NODE-2077-length-13384-cov-6.106460_pt1 | contig 13384 bp, 8 predicted proteins | sample MGYA00511082_ERZ773131 | MGnify/ENA primary metagenome ERZ773131 (study PRJEB29015, sample SAMEA2737813) | human gut metagenome | biome: human gut; feature: human-associated habitat; material: faeces | place: China | collected 2012 ... | reverse complement strand
AGGTAGATACACCTCAGAACCTTTACAATACACCTAACAACATCTTCGTTGCTGGATTCATCGGATCACCTCAGATGAACCTTATCGATGCAGAAGTTAAGGCTAATGGTTCACAGGTTGACCTTGTTCTTTCTGACACAGTTACAATTACACTTCCAGCTGAGAAGAGCAAGAAGCTTATCGATGGAAACTATGTTGGTAAGACAGTTGTAGTTGGTATCCGTCCAGAGGATGTTAAGGATGATGCAGAATTCATCGCTAAGAATGCAGATTCTAAGTTCACAGCTACAGTTAAGGTTTATGAGTTACTTGGTGCAGAAGTTAACCTTCACTATGAAATCGGTGATGTAACATGCACAGCTAAGGTAAATCCTCGTACAACAGCTAGACCAGGTGATGAAGTAACATTTGCTATGGATGTTGAGAGACTTCATGTATTTGATAAGGAAACAGAAATCGTTATCACACACTAATTATTAAATTAATCTTAATTATTAAGAGGAAATGCAATAAATTTGCATTTCCTCTTTTTTTTTTTTCAATTTTGCTTTACAATAAGATAGAATATGTACGAATAAAGAGTAAGTGATAGATAGAAAGGGATAATAATGATATCTAATAGAATTTTACAGACAACTGTAGATGGACTTAAGGCTATTTCACGAGTGGATTTGTGCATTGTGGATGCAGATAAGAATGTTGCAGCCAAGACTTTTGATAATGTTTCAGAATGCCTTGCAGATGCGATTAATTTTATTGATTCGCCAGCAGAGAGTCAGGCAGTTAACGGATTTCAGTTTTTTAAGGTTGAAGATGATGGAAATCTTGAATATATAATTATGGCAAGAGGAACTAGCGATGATGTATATATGGTTGGAAAGCTTGCAGCTTTCCAGATACAGAATCTTTTAGTTGCATATAAAGAAAGATTTGATAAGGATAACTTTATTAAGAATCTTCTTCTTGATAATCTCCTTCGTGTAGATATGTATACAAGAGCAGAAAAGCTGCATATTGAGACTGATGTCAAGAGAGTTGTATATATTATCGAGACTAAGCATGAGAAGGATACTAATGCTTTAGAGACAGTAAGAACTCTTTTTGCTAATAAGACAAGAGACTTTATTACAGCAGTTGACGAGAAGAGTATAATTCTTGTTAAGGAAGTTAAAGGCAATGAGTCTTATGAAGAGCTGGACAAGACAGCCGATGTGATAATTGATATGTTAAATACAGAAGCCATGAGTGCTGCACATGTTGCTTATGGTACAATTGTCAATGACATAAGAGAGGTTTCAAGATCTTACAAGGAAGCTAAGATGGCACTTGATGTAGGAAAGATTTTCTACAGCAACAAGAATGTTGTTGCTTATAACAGATTAGGAATTGGCCGTCTTATATACCAGCTTCCTATACCTTTATGCCAGATGTTTATTAAGGAAATATTTGAAGGAAAAGCTCCTGATGATTTTGATGATGAAACATTATCAACAATCAACAAGTTCTTTGAGAACAGTCTTAATGTTTCAGAGACATCAAGACAGCTTTATATCCATAGAAATACACTTGTTTACAGACTTGATAAGATACAGAAGACAACAGGACTTGACCTGAGAGTTTTTGATGATGCCATAACATTTAAAATTGCGCTTATGGTTGTTAAGTATATGAAGTATATGGAAAGTAAGGATACATTTTAGTAGTTTTGGAGGAAATGATAAATGATAATCATGGAAGATGTTACGAAGACATATTCCACTGGTGTTGCTGCGCTTAATGGAATTAATCTTCATATCCAGAAGGGTGAATTTGTTTTTATAGTTGGTAAGAGTGGTTCTGGTAAATCTACTCTTATTAAGCTGTTGCTTAAAGAATTAGATCCTACATCTGGAAAGATATATGTTAATAAGAAGTATCTTAATAAGATAACTAGAAAGAAGCTTCCTTATCTTAGAAGAGATATTGGCGTTGTATTTCAGGATTTCCGTCTGTTACCAGACAGAAATGTATATGAGAATATTGCATTTGCACAGAAAGTAGTAGAAGCTCCTAACAGAAAGATTAAGTCAAGGGTACTTGCAATGCTTTCTATGGTTGGACTTCTTGATAAATATAAGGCTTTTCCAAATGAGTTGTCAGGTGGAGAACAGCAGAGAATCGCGATAGCAAGAGCGCTGGTTAACAAGCCGGCTATATTGTTATGTGATGAGCCGACAGGTAACCTTGATCCTGCTAATTCTAATGAAATCATGAAGATTCTTAATCAGGTTAATAAGCAGGGAACAACAGTACTTGTAGTTACCCATAATATGGAGATAGTTCAGCAGATGAAGAAGAGAACTATTACTATGAGTGAAGGAAAGATTATCAGCGATCAGGAAAAGGGTGGTTATTTCTATGAAGATTAGGTCATTAGCATATCATATTAAAGATGGATTTAAGAATATCCATCGTAATAAGATGTTCTCACTGGCATCAATAGCGACAATTACAGCATGTATATTCCTTTTTGGAGTATTCTATTCTATAGTAGTTAATTTTCAGTATATGATTAAGAAGGCTGAAACAGAAGTCTGTGTAACAGTTTTCTTTGATGAAGATCTTAGTGAGACGGATATTAAGAAACTTGGAGATGAGATAAGCAAGCGTGAAGAGGTTTCAAGAGTTAAATATGTTTCTGCTGAGGAGGCGTGGGAGAGCTTTAAAGGCGAGTATTTTGCAGCATATCCTGAACTTGCAGAAGGATTTAAGGACGATAATCCTTTAGCTAATTCTTCTTCTTATGAAGTGTATCTTAAGGATGCAAGCAATCAGGGAACACTTGTTAAGTATCTTGAGAACAGAGACGGAATCAGACAGGTTAACCGTTCTGAGGTAACAGCAAGTGGACTTGCAAGTGCTGCAAGACTTGTAAGTTATGTAGCAGTAGCTGTTATTGTGGTTCTTTTAGCAGTATCTATTTTCCTTATAACTAATACAATTGTTATTGGTATTACAGTACGTAAGGAAGAAATTTCAATTATGAAATACATTGGAGCAACAGATGCATTTGTTAATGCACCATTCTTCGTAGAAGGTATTGTTATCGGGCTTATAGGAGCTATTATTCCGATAGCAATATTAAGATATATATATAGCGGAGTTGTTAATTTTGTTCTTGGAAAATTCTCTGTTTTACAGAATATTCTGGCATTTATGCCAGCATCAGAGGTATTCAATGTACTTATTCCGGTAGCTGTTATTCTTGGAATTGGTATAGGTCTTATAGGAAGTTTCTTCGCTGTAAGAAAGCACGCCGATGTATAGTTTCGGATAATTTTGGGGGCTTTTGCAATCGGATGCAGAAGTCCCTTTTTGCATTATTGATATGGATAAATGTTCCATCTGATGCAATATAAGATAAGGTAAAGGAGTAGCTGTATGAAGAAAGCACTGTTTGGTAAAAATTTAATAAAAAAAATAACAGCAGCATTCATGGTTGTTATACTGCTTATACCGTATTGTTCTGCGATAGTTACATTGGGTGACAATAAGTCAGATTTACAGGATGCCCAGAATCAGCAGAATAATATTCAGAACAAGAAAAAAGAAACTGAAGATAAGATCGCAAAATTAAAAGAAGAGAGTACAGACCTTAATTCTCTTATTCAGGGATTGGATGCACAGATGGGTGAATTATCAGCATCTTTAGATGATATTAATACCCAGATTGAGCAGCTTGAGGCTGAAATTGAAGAAACAGAGGCACAGCTTGAGCAGGCTGAAATTGATAAGGAAAGCCAGTATCAGGCAATGAAATTAAGGATTCAGTTTATGTATGAACATAATGATTATACTTATATTGAAGTACTTCTTACATCACAGAGCATGGCTGATATGCTCAATAAATTCGAATATATTAATAAGATATCTGAGTATGACAGACAGATGCTTGAAGAGTATCAGTCAACGATAAATATGATATCTTCTTCTAAGGTAAAACTTGAAGAAGACAGGGAAAACCTGACAGCAAATCAGGAATCTCTGCAGGCACAGCTTGATGCACTTGAGGTTGTACAGAATGAAAAGACATCCCGGTTGAATGCATTGAAAAAGAACACCTCGGATCAGGAAGCATATAAGAAACAGCTTGAGGCTGATGAGAAGAAGCTTGAATCTGAAATTGCTTCTATTACAGCCAAGATTAAGGCAGAAGAGGAGAGTGGAGTTACTCCTACAAACAGATATGATGGTGGTAAATTCAAGTGGCCTACAACAAGTACACGAATAACATCTCCTTATGGTGATACATCAGACAGAACATCACCGCATAAGGGGGTTGATATAGGTGCCGTTAAGGCAGGTGTTTCAGGAGATCCGGTATATGCTGCTTATGATGGCAAAGTTGTAATCGCACATAGACAGAGTGAATATTATTCAACAGCAGGTAATTATGTAATGATTTATCATGGTAATGGACTTTATACAAGATATCTTCATCTTGACAGTCTGAGTGTATCCGTTGGACAGCAGGTTACTAAAGGACAGAAGCTGGGAGTTATGGGTAATACAGGTAACTCATTTGGCGCACATCTGCATTTTGATGTAATGCTGAATGGTTCATATGTAAATCCAATGACATATTTTAACTAAAGATACTTACAAATATATAGCTTAATTGGAGGACTCAATGGATTATGATAATAACAGACCTTTTTCTTCGGAAGGGGCAGTACAGGAGCACAAGAAAAAAAGTAATTTAGGCAAGGGTATTGTTATTGGAGTTGTTGCAACAATACTTGTAATGGGACTGGTTATGTCCAGTGTGTTTATGGCATTTTTAAGAAAAGGCTATCTTCATATTGGTACAAATGGACAGATATATGTTCAGGATGTCGGAACGAGTGACGATGATGGCATTGGAACAAAAGTTGAGAGTAAGTTAAATGCGTTGGATTCGCTGCTTGGAGATGGCTTTTATTTTGATGATGTAGATGATGAAAAGGCTGCCGACAACATTTTTAAGGCTTATCTGGCTGCATATGGCGATAAATACACTGTTTATTATACACCTGAAGAATATAAGTCAATGATGGAGTCGACAACAGGTTCTTTCTATGGCATAGGTGCTGTGTGCCAGAAAGCTGACGATGGTGCAATTCTTATTTCAGAAGCATATGAATATGCACCTGCATACAAGGCCGGCATAAGAAATGGTGATAAAGTCATAGAGGTTAATGGCGAGGATATCACAGGCATGGACCTGTCAGTTGCAGTAGCACTTATTAAAGGTGAGAAGGGAACGGATGTTAATCTTACTATTATGAGAAATGGTGAGAAAATGAATTTCACAGTTACAAGAGACAAGATTGATATTAAAACAGTTTCTTCAGAGGTGCTTGATAATAATATAGGATATATCTACATTTCACAGTTTGATGATGTGACTACAGACCAGTTCAAGGAAGCTGTTAATGACCTTCAGAATCAGGGAGTTGCAGGTCTTGTAATCGATATAAGGAATAATCCTGGTGGAGTTCTTAAGACGGTTGTTGATATGCTTGACTATATTCTTCCTAACGGACTGATTGTGTATACAGAGACTAAGGATGGAACAAGACAGGAATATTCAGGTTCAAATGATCATGAGCTTAACTTGCCAATGGCAGTTTTAGTAAATGGCAACAGTGCGAGTGCATCTGAAATATTTGCCGGTGCAATGCAGGATTATGATAAGGCACAGATAATCGGAACACAGACATTTGGTAAGGGTATTGTACAGACAATCCGTCCACTTACAGATGGAAGTGCAGTTAAGTACACAATTGCCAAATATTTCACTCCTAAGGGACAGGATATTCACGGCAAGGGAGTGACACCTGACAGCGTTGTGGAGCTTCCGGATGATGCAACTGAGGATATGCAGTTGAAGGCAGCAGTAGAGTATCTCAATGGAAAAATGAGTGTCAGCGCGGCAGAATAACGAATATAGAGGTATGGAATAAAGTACAGGACAAATCGAATGTTTGTTCTGTACTTTTTGGCTGTTATATTGTATAATGAGGGAAATGCATTTTCTTTCAGAAAACAAGGAGGGCAAAATCCCTCTCTTCACCAAGGGGTTCGGATTTTGCTTCGCAAAATAGGGAGGGCTTTATGGACAGATTTGTATTACATTCGGATTTTAAGCCGATGGGCGACCAGCCGCAGGCTATTGAAGCACTTACAAAGGGCTTTGAGGAAGGCAATCAGTTTGAGACTCTAGTTGGTGTAACTGGTTCTGGTAAAACATTTACAATGGCGAACATTATACAGAATGTTCAGAAACCTACACTTATTATAAGCCATAATAAGACACTGGCAGCGCAGTTGTATGGGGAGATGAAGGAGTTCTTTCCAGAGAATGCGGTTGAGTACTTTGTCTCCTATTATGATTATTACCAGCCAGAGGCCTATGTACCTCAGAGTGACACTTATATTGCCAAGGATTCATCTATTAATGATGAAATTGATAAATTAAGACATTCGGCAACAGCGGCACTTTCTGAAAGAAATGATGTTATTATCGTTGCTTCGGTTTCGTGTATATATGGATTAGGTGCGCCGGTTGATTATAAGAACATGGTTATTTCGCTTCGTCCGGGAATGGAGAAGGACAGGGATGATTGCATAAGAAAGCTTATTGATATCCAGTATGTAAGGAACGACCAGGATTTTAAGCGAGGAACCTTCAGGGTAAGAGGCGATGTTGTTGAAGTGTATCCTTCATCATCATCAGGTGATGCCATAAGAGTTGAATTCTTTGGTGATGAAGTGGACAGAATAAGTGAGATAGATTCCCTAACAGGCGAAGTTAAAGGCGTTCTTGAACATATTGCGATATTCCCTAACTCACATTATGTTGTTGAGAAGGAGAAGATGGACGCTGCGATTGAGAATATTAAGGCAGAGCTTGCCGAGAGAGTGAAGTATTTCAAGAGTGAGGATAAGCTTCTAGAGGCACAGAGAATTGAAGAGAGAACGAATTTTGATATAGAGATGATGCAGGAGACAGGCTTTTGTTCAGGAATAGAGAATTATTCAAGACATCTGGCAGGACTTCCGGCAGGGTGTCCTCCGTATACGCTGATGGATTATTTTCCAGATGATTTTCTTATTATTGTGGATGAGTCGCATATCACTATTCCGCAGATTCGAGGCATGTATGCCGGTGACCAGTCAAGAAAGACTACGCTTGTAGATTATGGCTTCAGACTGCCATCTGCGAAGGACAACAGACCGCTTAATTTCAGCGAGTTTGAGAGCAAGATTTCACAGATGCTTTTCGTATCAGCAACACCAAGCACATACGAGGCAGAGCATGAGCTTATGAGAACAGAGCAGGTTATCAGACCTACCGGACTTCTTGACCCGGAGATAACTGTTAAGCCGATTGAAGGACAGATTGATGACCTTATATCTGAGATTAACAAGGAAACTGCCAAGAAGAACAAGGTGCTTGTTACTACACTTACCAAGAGAATGGCGGAGGACCTTACTGATTATCTTAAAGAGGCAGGAATCAGGGTTAAGTATCTTCATGCAGATATTGATACGCTTGAGCGTCAGAAGATTATAAGAGATATGCGTCTTGATGGATTTGATGTTCTTGTTGGAATCAACCTGTTGCGAGAAGGTCTGGATATTCCTGAAATCAGCCTTGTTGCAATACTTGATGCTGATAAGGAAGGCTTCTTAAGAACAGAGACATCGCTTATACAGACGATTGGTCGAGCTGCAAGAAATGCAGAGGGACATGTTATCATGTATGCAGACAAGATTACTGAATCTATGGAAAAGGCTATTTCAGAGACAGAACGAAGAAGAAAGATTCAGCAGGAGTATAATGATGAGCATGGAATTACTCCACAGACAATCAAGAAGGCAGTAAGAGATCTGATAAGTATAAGCAAGGCAGCGGAACCGGGTGATGCTTCCGGAAAGCTTAAGGTTGATTATGAATCTATGAGCATCAAAGAGCTTGAGAAGGTTAAGACGCAGGTTGAGAAGAACATGCGTAAGGCAGCAGCAGAGCTTAACTTTGAGGAGGCTGCACAGCTTCGTGACAAGATGATTGAGATTAATAAATATATTTATGAAGGAAAAAAACATGGCTGATAGTAAGTTAAAGAAAGAGATTGAAAGAGGCAGTTACAAGAACTGCATAAGGATAAAGGGTGCAAGAGAGCATAATCTTAAAGGAATAGATGTTGATATTCCAAGAGACAAGCTTGTTGTGCTTACAGGACTTTCAGGTTCGGGAAAGTCGAGTCTTGCATTTGATACAATATATGCAGAAGGTCAGAGAAGGTATATGGAATCATTGTCTTCATATGCAAGACAGTTCTTGGGACAGATGGAAAAGCCTGATGTTGACAGTATTGAAGGACTTTCACCGGCTATTTCTATAGACCAGAAGTCAACTAACAGGAATCCACGTTCTACAGTAGGAACTGTTACAGAGATATATGATTATTTCAGGCTTTTGTATGCAAGAGTGGGTATTCCGCATTGCCCTAAGTGTGGAAGAGAGATTAAGAAACAGACTGTGGACCAGATGGTTGATGTTATTATGGCGCTTCCTGAGAGAACTAAGATTCAGGTTCTTGCACCTGTTGTTCGTGGACGAAAGGGTGAGCATGTAAAGCTGTTTGAGCAGGCAAAGAAGAGCGGATTTGTGCGTGTTATTGCTGATGGAAGCATGTACGAGCTGACAGACGATATTAAGCTTGATAAGAATAAGAAGCATAATATTGAGATTGTTGTAGACAGACTTTCTGTAAGAGACGGAATCCAGAAACGACTTACAGATTCTATTGAGACAGCTCTTAAGCTTGCCGAAGGTCTTATGACAGTAGATGTTATTGATGGTGAGACGCTTAATTTCAGTCAGAGCTTTTCCTGCCCAGACTGTGGTATAAGTATTGATGAGGTTGAGCCAAGAAGCTTTTCGTTCAACAATCCATTTGGCGCATGCCCGGATTGTTTCGGACTTGGTTATACAATGAAGTTTGATGCAGAGCTGCTTATACCGGATGAGAGTCTCAGCATTGATGAAGGCGCTATTGTCGGAATGGGATGGCAGTCATCTAAGGACGAGGGCAGCTTTAGCAGGGCGGTTCTTGATGCACTTGCAGAGGAATATGGATTTTCATTAAAGACACCATTCAAGGATTATCCTGATAATATTAAGGATATTATTATCAATGGTACTAAGGGACATTCTGTAAAGGTTAAATATAAAGGCCAGCGCGGAGAGGGTGTATATGATGTCGCATTTGAAGGTCTTATTAAGAATATGGAGAGAAGATACAGAGAGACATATTCTGATAATACTAAGCAGCAGTATGAGGAATTTATGAGAATAAGACCTTGTTCTGCCTGTCACGGACAGAGACTTAAGCCGTCTTCACTTGCTGTTACTATTGCAGATAAGAACATATATGAGATTACTAACATGTCTATTATAAAGCTTCAGGAATTTCTTGAGAATATGAAACTTTCAGAGAGACAGCTGTTTATTGGTGCAGAGATTCTTAAGGAAATCAAGGCGAGAATTAAGTTCCTTGTAGATGTAGGTCTTGATTATCTGGCACTTTCGCGTGCCACAGGAACTCTGTCAGGCGGTGAAGCGCAGAGAATCAGGCTTGCAACACAGATTGGTTCAGGTCTTGTAGGAGTTGCTTATATTCTTGATGAGCCAAGTATCGGCCTTCACCAGAGGGATAATGACAAACTGCTTGGAACTCTGACACATTTGCGAGATCTTGGTAACTCAGTTATTGTCGTTGAACATGATGAGGATACTATGTTTGCAGCCGATTATATTGTGGATATCGGACCAGGCGCAGGAAGAAATGGTGGAGAAGTTGTCGCAACAGGAACTGCTGCGGACATTATGGCGTGCAAGGACTCACTTACAGGCGCATATCTGTCAGGAAGAATTAAGATACCTGTACCGGCAGAGCGTAGAAAGCCTGCTGGCTGGATTAAGGTAAGAGGCGCAAGGGAGAATAATCTTAAGAATATTGATGTAGATATTCCGCTTGGAGTTGTCACATGCGTAACAGGTGTGTCAGGCTCAGGCAAGAGTTCACTTGTTAATGAGATTCTTTACAAGCACCTTGCAAAGTCGCTTAACAGGGCGAGATGTATTGCAGGCGACCATGATGGAATTGACGGAATAGAGCAGCTTGATAAGGTTATTAATATTGACCAGTCACCAATTGGACGAACACCAAGGTCTAATCCGGCAACCTATACAGGTGTATTTGACATGATAAGAGACCTGTTTGCAACGACTAAGGATGCCAAGGAGCGAGGATATACGAAGGGCAGATTCAGCTTTAATGTTAAAGGCGGAAGATGTGAGGCATGCTCCGGTGACGGTATTATTAAGATAGAGATGCATTTCTTGCCGGATGTGTATGTTCCTTGTGAAGTCTGCGAGGGTAAGCGTTACAACAGAGAAACTCTTGAAGTAAAATACAAGGATAAGAGCATATATGATGTTCTTGACATGACTATTGAGGATGCAGTTGATTTCTTTGAAAATGTGCCAAGTATAAGAAGAAAGATTGAGACTCTCAACGAGGTTGGCTTGTCTTACGTCAAGCTTGGACAGCCATCAACTGAGCTTTCAGGTGGTGAGGCACAGAGAATCAAGCTTGCAACAGAGCTTTCAAGAAGAAGCACAGGAAAGACTATATATATTCTTGATGAGCCTACAACCGGTCTGCATTTTGCCGATGTCCACAAGCTTGTCAATATCCTTCACAGGCTTGCAGAGGGTGGCAACACTGTAGTTGTTATTGAACATAATCTTGATGTTATTAAGACAGCAGATTATATTATAGATATGGGACCAGAGGGTGGCGACCGCGGCGGAACTGTTATTGCCAAGGGAACGCCTGAGGAGATTGTTAAGGTTAAGAAGTCTTATACGGGACAGTATGTTAAGTAGTATCTGGAAGAGAAGTAAGATTAAGAAGTGAATGAACGTATATCTGGGAAGTGTATGCAAGGGATGTCGGTTTGATATTTTGGGGAGTAGAATGGAGGTAGTTATGATAAAAGGGATTATCTTTGATATGGACGGAGTTATGATTGATACGGAAAATCAGTCTAATCTTGGCTGGCTGTGGGCAGCTTCCCAGAAAAATGTAGAGATGCCATTATGGCTTATCGACAGTTTTAAAGGTGCACCGGCAAAGCTTAGTCAGAGCTTTTTTGATGATTATTATCATGGAGAGCAGGATTACTGGGAAATGCGTACAATGCGTACAGAGCATGTCTACAAAATCAGGGAGACAGAGGAAGTTCCGGTTAAGCCGGGGCTTCATATGCTGCTTGATTATATTAAGGATAATGGACTCAAATGTGCTGTTGCAACTTCAACACAGAAATCAAGTGCTGAAAAGAGTCTTCACAGAATAGGAGCATGGGATTATCTTTCTGGTGTTGTATATGGAGATGAGGTTGAGCATGGAAAGCCTGAGCCGGACATATTCTTAAGGGCAGCAGGTTTTATCGGCTGTGAACCGTCAGAATGTGTAGTCATTGAGGACAGCATTAATGGCATTAAAGCAGGACATGCAGCAGGCATGAAGGTGATTCATATACCTGATACTATTGAGATTAACGATGACATCCGAAGACTGACTTCAGTTGTGTGCCATTCTTTATCTGATGTGCCTGATATTATAGACACATGGAATGAGGGAAAGGTTGCTGATGTTGAAGGTTATTATGAAAATGCCAAGATAAACCGTGTGTATGTTGACAGAGTGCATGTTAAGAAAGCATTTGCAGAATACACAGCAGCTTATAATTCAGATGACCCTAAGATTAAATTAAAAATCGACCACACTTACAGAGTTGCAGCTTTGTGTGAAAGAATTGCAAAGGCAACAGGAATGTGTGCATATGATGTTGAGCTGGCATGGTTATCAGGAATGCTTCATGATGTTGGAAGATTTGAACAGATAAAGCGTTATAACACATTTTCAGATGCGGACTCCGTTGACCATGCAAAATTTGGTGCAGACCTGTTGTTTAAAGACGGTCTTATCAGTACTTTTCTTAAAGGTATGGTCAAATGTACAGGCTACAAGTCAGGAGCATTAGAGGATCGATATAGTTCTGATGGAGTATTTCTGTATGACAGATTGAATAAATCGGACATGGAAATGCTTGAACTTGCAATAAGGTGTCACAATATGTACAGAATTCCGCAGGGACTTAATCGCCGCGAGCAGGCATTCTGCAATGTGCTTCGTGACGCTGATAAGGTTGATATATTTAAGGTTAATATTGATACTCCGCTTGAAGAAATATATAACACTACGACTGAAGAACTCATGAAGAGTGATATTACAGATGAAGTGTTAGAAGCGTTTGATGAGGAACACTGTATACTCAAAGCAATAAGACGCACACCGGCTGATACTGTTATTGGTCATGTATCACTTGCTTATGAGCTTGTGTATGATGAGAGTGTGCGGATTACTGTGGAACAGGGCTATCTTGCAAAGCTTATGCATTTTCATTCTGATAATGAGGAAACCAACAGAAAGATGGCGATGGTCAGAGAGAAGATGGATTCTTATGTGAAGAAGAGAATTGGGGAGAAATATGCATAGATAAGGATTGTCTGGAAGAGAATTATCAAGATAAGAATTGGGGAGAATTAAGGCTTGTCATAAGTGGCAAGTTTAACTATAATGTATATATAAATACACAAGATTGGAGATTGATCATGGATCAGGAGAAAGTTATTGTCATTGACTTCGGTGGTCAGTACAACCAGCTGGTTGCGCGCCGTGTCCGTGAATGTAATGTATATTGTGAGATCTATTCTTACAAGACAGACCTGGCGCAGATTAAGGCCATGAACCCTAAAGGAATTATCCTTACGGGTGGTCCTAACAGCTGTTATGAAGATGGCGCGCCAACATGTACTAAAGAACTTTTCGAACTTGGTGTACCTGTACTTGGTCTTTGCTATGGCGCACAGCTTATGCAGCATGTGCTTGGTGGCAAGGTTGAGAAGGCACCAGTAAGAGAGTATGGAAAGACAGAAACATTTGTAGATAAGAGCAGCGCTTTATTCTCAGATGTATCAGAGAAGACTATTGTGTGGATGAGCCATTTTGATTACATCTCACAGATTGCACCAGGATTCAAGATTGTTGCCCACACAGCAGACTGCCCAGTTGCAGCAGCGGAGTGTACAGAGAAGAATCTTTATGCAATCCAGTTCCACCCAGAGGTTCTTCATACTCAGGAAGGAACCAAGATGCTTCACAACTTTGTGCGTGGAGTATGCGGATGTGCCGGAACATGGAAGATGGATGCATTTGTTGAG
>ERZ773131.2075-NODE-2075-length-13393-cov-4.436722_pt1 | contig 13393 bp, 10 predicted proteins | sample MGYA00511082_ERZ773131 | MGnify/ENA primary metagenome ERZ773131 (study PRJEB29015, sample SAMEA2737813) | human gut metagenome | biome: human gut; feature: human-associated habitat; material: faeces | place: China | collected 2012 ... | reverse complement strand
TGTGAGCAAGCTCCCAGATCGCTGTTTCTGTTTTGACTTTGCATGGCTCGTAACTTTCAAGTTACTGACATCTTTTCTCAATAATCATTTCCCCTATTGACAAAACAAGAATTCCTTACTATAGTGTTCCTGTAAAGAACTACTAATGGAGGGCTCATGGAAGAAGCGGCAATCATAGAACAACTTACTCTGTTTGGACTGAGCAGGCAGGAAGCTGCAATATACCTGTGTCTTCTGAAAAATGAGGAATTAACAGGATATGAGGTGGCGAAGCTGACCGGAATATCCAGGTCCAATGTGTATAACGGACTGGCATCTCTGGTGGAGCATGGTGCTGCTTACGTGATGGAAGGGACATCTTCCAAATATCTGGCTGTGGCACTCCCAGAATTTTGTGATAACAGGGTCCGGTATCTGATGAAAGTAAAGGAGCGACTGGTGGCCGACGGTCCGAAAAAGTCTCTCCCCCGGGAAGGGTACATAACCATTGAAGGATATGAGCACATCTGTGATAAAATCCGGCATATGATTCTCGGAGCGGAAATGCGGATTTATTTTTCCGCAACAGGAGCTTTTTTGGAAGAATGGACAGAGGAAATCCGGGAACTGGTGAAGGCAGGAAAAAAAGTAGTCCTGATCTCAGAGGATAATAAAGAACTTTTTTCCAAAGACGAAGAATTACGTGACGGTATCATACAATACCGTGTACCGGAGCATTTCAGAGAGCCGGAGGAAGAGGAACAGCGGTCAGATCAAATCCGTCTTATTATAGATTCCGAGTATATTCTTACCGGTACGGTGACCGGGAAGAGTGATGATGCCTGTCTCTACAGCGGTCAGAAGAATTTTGTCAGAGTTTTCAAGGACGCCATGCGCAACGAGATCGCCCTGATCAGAATTGCCCGGAATGAATAAAGCTTACAACACTTTTTCTGTTGTGGAAGAATGGAAATGGTGTTTCCATATGCAAATAATTTATAAAAAGAAAGGGATAGAAAATGAGTATCAGAGTTGCAATTTTAGGTTATGGTAATTTAGGAAGAGGAATGGAATGTGCGGTAAAGCAGAACGATGACATGGAGCTGGTGGCAGTATTCACCAGAAGAGATCCTGCTACAGTGAAGACTTTAACAGATGTAAAGGTATACAATGTAGATCAGTTACTGTCCATGCAGGACCAGATCGATGTACTGGTATTGTGCGGAGGTTCCGCAACCGATCTGCCGAAGCAGACCGCAGAGTATGCAAAGTATTTTAATGTGGTGGACAGCTTTGATACGCATGCGAAGATTCCCGAGCATTTTGCACAGGTAGATACTGCTGCTAAGGAAGGCGGCAAGGTAGCTATGATCTCCGTAGGCTGGGATCCCGGTATGTTTTCTCTGAACAGACTGTATGCCAATGCCATTTTAAGAGACGGCAGTGACTATACTTTTTGGGGGAAGGGTGTCAGCCAGGGACATTCCGACGCTATCCGCCGTATCCCCGGGGTTAAGGACGCCAAGCAGTACACCATTCCTGTAGAAGCCGCATTGGAAGCTGTCAGGAATTGTGAAAATCCGGTATTGACCACCAGACAGAAGCACACCAGAGAGTGTTTTGTGGTAGCAGAAGAGGGCGCAGACAAGGAACAGATTGAAGAGCAGATCAAGACTATGCCTAACTATTTTGCAGACTATGATACCACGGTACATTTCATCACAGAGGAAGAGCTGCAGAGAGATCATGCAGGGATTCCTCATGGCGGATTCGTATTGCGTACCGGCAAGACCGGCTTAAACGGTGAGCATGATCATGTGATCGAATACAGCTTAAAGCTGGATTCTAATCCGGAATTTACTTCCTGTGTACTGACTGCTTATGCAAGAGCAGCTTATCGTATGAACCAGGAAGGTCAGAAGGGCTGCAAGACCGTATTTGATGTTGCTCCCGCATACTTAAGTACTCTGACTCCGGAAGAGATGAGAAGTACTTTATTGTAATAAATATAGACTTAGAGGAGATACTTATGGAAAAAAAGGCATTTGTTACCAAAGAAATGATCGAAAAGATCGTAGAAAAATATCCCACACCGTTTCATATCTATGATGAAAAGGGAATCCGTGAGAATGCAAAAGCACTGAAAGAGGCATTTGCATGGAATAAGGGGTACAAGGAGTTTTTTGCAGTGAAGGCGACTCCCAACCCGTTCCTGATCAATATTTTGAGAGAATATGGCTGCGGATGTGACTGCTCCTCTCTGACAGAGCTGATGCTGAGCAATGCCATGGGTGTAAAGGGAGAGGACATTATGTTCTCATCCAACGATACTCCGGCCCATGAATTTGAATATGCGGCAAAAATCGGTGCTACCATTAATCTGGACGACATCACCCATATCGATTTCCTGGAGAAGACCATCGGTTATCTGCCCAAGACCTTAAGCTGTCGTTACAATCCCGGCGGATATTTTTCTATCAGTAATAACATCATGGATAATCCGGGAGATGCCAAGTACGGCTTTACCACGGAGCAGATGTTCGAGGGATATAAGATACTGAAGGCAAAGGGTGTGGAGAATTTCGGTATTCATTCCTTCCTTGCCAGCAATACGGTAACAAATGACTATTATCCCACACTGGCGAGAGAACTGTTCGAATTGGCAGTGAAGCTGAAAGAAGAGACCGGCGCGCATATCACCTTCATCAATCTGTCCGGTGGTATCGGAATTCCATATCGTCCGGATCAGGAGCCTAACGATATCCGGGCCATCGGCGAAGGCGTGCGCAAGGTATACGAGGAGGTTCTGGTACCAGCCGGTATGGGTGATGTTGCAATTTACACGGAGCTTGGCCGCTACATGATGGCACCTTACGGACATCTTGTAACCCAGGTCATCCATGAGAAGCACACACATAAGGAATACATCGGTGTGGATGCCTGCGCTGTGAACCTGATGCGTCCTGCCATGTATGGTGCATACCATCACATCACCGTACTGGGCAAGGAGAACGAACCCTGCGACCATAAGTATGACGTGACCGGTTCTTTGTGTGAGAACAACGACAAATTTGCCATTGACCGGATGCTGCCGAAGATTGACATCGGTGACTATATCGCAATTCACGATACCGGCGCACATGGGTTTGCTATGGGATATAACTACAATGGTAAGTTGAAGTCTGCGGAACTTCTGTTAAAAGAAGATGGCAGTGTGGAAATGATCCGCCGTGCTGAGACACCGAGAGATTATTTCGCAACGTTTGACTGCTTCGATATTTATAACAAGATTGACTTTGACGCATAACTCTTACCCATAGGAGGGCGATATCCCGGAATGCGAATGGACATTGCAATTTCGGGAGTGCAGAGTACGAAGTAATCGTTTATGCATAGTATATACAGGAGGATACGAAGCAATGAGATATCCGAAAAATATACAGCAGGGAGGGACCATCGGATTCGTGGCCCCTTCTTTTGGCTGTCAGATAGAACCTTATTACAGTGCCTTTGGTAATGCACAGAAAAAGTTCCGTGAAATGGGTTACCAATTACAACTGGGACCCAACTGCTATGCGGGAGAGGGGATCGGTATCAGTAATACGCCGGAAAAATGCGGTCAGGAACTGACCGAGTATTATTGTAGCAGAGAAAACGACTGTCTGATCTCCTGCGGAGGCGGCGAACTGATGTGTGAGACTATGAGTCATGTGGATTTTGAACGCCTGAAGGCGGCAGAACCCAAGTGGTATCTGGGATATTCCGACAATACTAACATGACCTATCTGCTGGCAACCATCTGTGACACGGCATCTGTTTATGGACCCTGCGCAGCGGCATTCGGTATGGAACCCTGGCATTTGTCGTTAACGGATGCATTCGGCCTGCTGAAGGGAGAGACGAAGGAAGTACACGGTTACGACAAGTGGGAAAAGGAATCTCTGAAAAACGAGGAACATCCGCTATTACCCTACAACACGACAGAACCAAGAGTATTGAAAAGCTTTTTGGGCAGACAGGCAGCAGAAGCCGGACAGAAAATTCAATTTTCCGGAAGACTTTTAGGTGGATGCATGGATTGTCTGGTGAATTTGTTGGGCACCCGGTTTGATAAAACAGGAGCTTTTCTGGAAAAATATAAAGAGGACGGAATCATCTGGTTCTTAGAAGCCTGTGATCTGAATGTTTTTGCAATCCGTAGAGCGATGTGGCAGATGGAAGAAGCCGGGTGGTTCCGGTATGTCAAAGGCTTCCTGATCGGCAGACCCTTGTGTTTTGGACAGGAGATGATGGGACTGGATCAGTATCAGGCGATCCTCTCTGTAGCTGGTGAGAAGAATGTTCCTGTGATCATGGATGTGGATCTGGGACATCTGGCACCGATGATGCCTATTGTGACAGGAAGCCTTGCGGAAGTAAGGGTATGTGACAATGACATTACCATCCGTTATGACTACCGGTAAAAACGTATAAATTCTCATAAACGGTATAGAAATCAAAAGGCTCATCCCGGGAGGGAGAGCCTTTTTGCAGTGTGCGCGACAGAGTCACGCTCTATTCATCGAAAACAATATTAGCAGCCGAAATTAAAGTAGCCGCAAAATGCATTCAACCACTGAGAACAGTTAATGAATCTGAAACACATACTTTCTTCCTCCTTTTCCTGTTGCATGGTGTCCGGTTACGTCTGTGTTAGCTAAGCACAAATGAATTGTAACAATTTTGTAACAATTTATCCATAGGAGATGATTGGCAATAAAATGGAAAAAGAAGGAAATGGGATTCGAGTATAAAAAGGGAAAAAGAAAGCGCAGAACCTTAAGCTCTGCGCCTACTGCCGGCAATGGGACTTGAACCCATACGGTGTTGCCACCAACAGATTTTGAGTCTGCCTCGTCTGCCATTCCGACACGCCGGCTAATCAAACACTCACAACGGAATTTATCTTAACATAGATTGAAAAGCTTGACAAGAGTTTTTTTCCCAAATATGGATACTATTTTTCTAGTCTTTTTCCACAAGATGTTGTATAGTAGATGTGTATGGGTATAGGGGAATACGACCTATAGTGATGGAAGCAAACAGGGTGGAAGCATGAATTGCAAAGAATTTGAAAAAAATATTCCTGAATTTATAGCCGGGAAACTTGATTTCCTCACGTTACAGGAGTTTGGAGAACATATGCAGGAATGTCCCGGATGTAAGGAAGAACTGGTGATTCAGTTCCTGGTGACGGAAGGTATGCAGCGTCTGGAAGACGGTGATGCTTTTGACCTGCAGAGAGAACTGGAGATTCGCCTGACGGAGGCAAAGCGCAAGGTGAAGATTCATATGTCTTTTTTGAAGGCAGGAGCCGTACTGGAAGTGATCACGGTGATTTTTCTCCTGGGATTTCTAGGATGGATCATCTCGTAGCATGTAATTGTATGTAATAGCAGAAACAGGATAGGACAGATTAGATGATGAGTCAGAAACTGGTATTGATCGATGGACACAGTATATTGAACCGGGCATTTTACGGAGTTCCGGATCTGAGCAATGCGGAAGGGCTGCATACAAATGCCATCTATGGTTTTTTGAATATTATGTTTAAAATTCTGGAAGAGGAAAAGCCGGATTACCTGGCAGTGGCATTTGATGTTCATGCACCGACTTTTCGTCATCAGATGTATCAGGCGTATAAGGGAACGAGAAAACCCATGCCGGAGGAATTAAGACAGCAGGTGCCGGTCATGAAGGAAGTCCTGAAGGCCATGCATATTACCATCATGGAGCAGGCTGGATTGGAAGCGGATGATATTCTGGGAACCCTTGCAAAGAAAGCAGAGCAGGAGGGAATGGAAGTATCGCTGGTATCCGGTGACAGGGATCTGTTGCAGATCGCCACGGATCATATCAAGATCCGCATTCCGAAGACAAAACAGGGAAGAACGGAAATTGAGGATTATTATGCTGCGGATGTGCAGGCAGCCTATCAGGTGACTCCGTTGCAGTTTATTGAACTGAAAGCGTTGATGGGCTCGTTCTATCAATATATCCACGTCGCTTTCCAGGGCTCTTTCGCCTGTATCACCGTGGGCCTGATCGTCGGTGCGCTGGCGGAACGTATTCGTTTCTCCGCGGTACTGATTTTTGTGGTGGTTTGGCTCGCTGGATAATATTTATTCCCACGTAGAGGAAATCTCGAAAAAAAGTATTCGGGAGTCGCTGATAGAACACAAGGATCTCGCAGAACTGAGTAAGACACTGGCTACGATCAAGACAGATTGTGATCTGCAATTGGATTACGATCAGGCAAAAGCCGAAGGATTCTATACACCGGAAGCGTATACCCTGTGCAAGCGTCTGGAATTTAAGAATCTGCTCGGCAGATTCGAGAAGAATGCTGCTGCCACAGACACAAAAATCACAGAGAACTTTCGGATCATTGAGGAGAAAAAAGAATTCCTGGATTTTTTAAAAAAAGTCAAGAAACAAAAAGAAATCGGTCTGTGGCTGATCACGGAACCGGCGGTGGGATCCAATACAAAGAAGGAAGAACTGCTGGGAGCGGCAGTATCTGTGCCGGATGCGGAAACAGTATTTTATGCGTTGAAGCGGGAACAGGAACCGGAGGGGCAGTTGAGCCTGTTTGAAGAGGTGAAACAGACGGTGGATGAAACGGCAGAGATCACGGCAGCCTTGCAGGAACTTTCTTCCGTGAAAGGACTCCGGATTGCTACATTTGATGTAAAGCGTCAGTACGATTATCTGGACCATAGCGGTACCGAACAATATTTTGACATTCTCATAGCTGCCTATCTGTTGAATCCTCTGAAAAATGATTATGATCCGGAGTCCATTGCTTCAGAGCATCTGGGGATCATGATCCAGGGAAAGGCGGAAGTATTTGGAAAGAGATCCTTCCGGACATTGCTTTCGGAAGAGAGAGAAAAAGCCGCGGAATATACCTGTTATGGGGCCTGGGTATCCGTAAAGTGCAGGAAAGTGCTCGAGGACAAGCTGGAGGCAGCAGGCATGAAGCGGCTCATGAATGAGATGGAAATGCCTCTGTCGCTGGTACTCTACGATATGCAGAAGGAAGGCGTGGCTGTCAGAAGAGAGGAATTGAAATCTTACGGTGATGCGCTGGTTGCCCGGATTGAAGAACTGGAGCATGCAATACACGAACAGGCTGGAGTTGATTTTAATATTAATTCCCCCAAACAATTAGGTGAGGTACTGTTCGAGACGATGCAGATCCCGGGCGGGAAAAAGACGAAGACCGGTTATTCTACCGCAGCGGATGTGCTGGAGAAGTTGTCTGCGGATTATCCGATTGTGCGGGATATTCTGGAGTACAGAGGACTTACAAAACTGAAATCAACCTATGCGGACGGGCTGGCAGCTTTTATCGAGGCGGATGGAAGAATTCATACGAACTTCAATCAGACCATTACAGCCACAGGACGGATCAGTTCCACAGAACCGAATCTGCAGAACATTCCCATGCGTATGGAACTGGGCAGAAAGATCCGCAAGGTATTTGTCCCCAGGGAGGGATATGAATTCATGGATGCGGATTATTCGCAGATCGAATTGCGTGTACTGGCCCATATGTCCGGAGATGAGCAGCTGATCGATGCCTACAGACAGGAAGAGGATATTCACCGGATCACAGCATCCAAGGTATTCCATACTCCTTTCGAAGAGGTTACGGATCTGCAGAGACGTAATGCCAAGGCTGTAAATTTCGGTATTGTCTACGGCATCAGTTCCTTTGGACTGAGCCAGGATCTCAGCATCAGCAAAAAAGAAGCGGCGCAGTATATTGAACAGTATTTTGAAACCTATCCCAAGGTGAAGGAATTTATAGATAAACTGGTGGCGGATGCGAAGAATAAAGGCTACACGGAAACGATGTTCGGCAGGAGAAGACCGATTCCGGAATTGTCATCGTCTAATTTCATGCAGAGATCTTTTGGAGAACGTGTGGCAATGAACGCACCCATTCAGGGAACCGCGGCGGATATTATCAAGATCGCCATGATCAAAGTATGGAAAGCGCTGAAAGAGGAAGGATTAAAGTCACGACTGATTTTACAGGTGCATGATGAACTTCTGATCGAGACAGCACTGGAAGAAGAAGCAAGGGTTCGGGAGATCCTTACAGAGAACATGAAATCTGCGGCAGATCTGGCGGTTACGCTGGAGATCGATCTGCACACGGGAAAAGACTGGTACGAGGCAAAATAAATGCGTTTTATAGGAATTACCGGCGGCGTGGGTGCCGGAAAAACGGAAATTTTAAAATACATCGGTCAGCATTATAAATGCGAGATCTATCTGGCAGATGATATCGGACATAAAGTAAAAGAACCGGGAACGGAAGGGTATCAAGCACTGGTGGAATTGCTGGGCAGAGATATTCTGCGTGCGGACGGACAGATCGATAAACCGTCCATGGCGGCCAAAATTTTTGCGGATCCCGCATTGTTGGAAAAAGTAAATCAGATCATTCATCCGGCGGTGAAAAAATATCTGGCTGACCGGCTGGCGGAGGCGCGTGCCAAGGGAGATGTGGAATTGTTTTTCGTGGAGGCAGCCCTTCTGATCGAGAACGGTTTCGGTGAAGTCGTGGATGAGATGTGGTATATTTATGCCAGGGAAGAGGTACGCAGAAAACGGCTGTCCGTAAGTCGCGGATACACACCGGAGAAGATCGAGAGGATCATGTCTTCGCAGCTTTCGGAGAAAGAATTCCGGAAGCATTGTGATTTCGTCATAGATAACAGCGACAGTCTGGAGGACAGTTACAGACAGATCAGACAGAAACTGGAGGCATATACATGGAGGGAGTAAAAGAAAAACAGGGACAGTTGATATTCGGACTGGACATTGGAACCAGAAGTATCGTAGGTACGGTGGGATACTTAAACGGCGGAAAGTTCCATGTGCTTGCACAGCGTTCCAAAGAGCATGAGACCAGAGCCATGCTGGACGGACAGATTCATGATATCGGCAAGGTCGGTGAGACGATTTCTCAGGTAAAGGAACAGCTGGAGGAAGATCTTGGGAGAGAACTGACGGATGTCTGTATTGCGGCAGCAGGCCGTGTACTGCGCACGGTTACGACCTATGTGGAGCATACGTTTGAAAATGATCGGGAAATCTTACAGGAAGATATTTATTCTCTGTGTACCATGGGCGTCGAAAAAGCCTATGAGGAATTCCAAAACAGTAATACGGACACAGATATGAAATTTTATTGTGTAGGTTATACGCCTATGCGGTATTATATGAACGGCTACCAGATGGGAAATCTGGAAGGACATAAGGCAAAAAGTATTGCGGTGGATCTGATTGCTACCTTTTTGCCGGATGATGTAGTGGACGGACTGTACAAGGCAGTGGAATTTGCAGGTTTACATGTGGCAAATCTGACACTGGAGCCTATTGCGGCCATTCAGGTGGCTATCCCGGAAAAGTTCCGGATGTTAAATATGGCACTGGTGGATGTCGGCGCGGGAACCAGCGATATTTCCATTACCAAAGAAGGTACCATAACCGCGTACGGAATGATTCCCGTAGCCGGGGACAGCCTGACGGATATCCTGGTACAACATTGCCTGGTAGAATTTGAGACTGCGGAACAGATCAAGAGAAAATGCAGGACCCAGGAGATCATTGAATATGAAGACATCATGGGTCTGCCCCAGACGATTACCGCCGGTGAGGCACTGGAGCTTCTGGATCCTGAGATTGAGCGTATGACGCAGATGGTATCCGATACGATAAAGGAGTTAAACGGAGACAAACCGGTCAGCGCTGTGTTCGTAGTAGGCGGTGGCGGAATGGTGCCGGGTTATACGGAAAAGCTGGCGGCGAAGCTGGGTATTGTGAAGGAACGTGTGGCAATCCGTGGACAGGAGGTCATGCAGACGATTGTGTTCGAACTGGAAAATGCCAGAAAAGATGCCATGATGGTAACCCCGATCGGAATCTGCCTGAGCTACTATGTGCAGAGCAATAATTTTATTTTCGTAGAATTCAATGGGGAAAGAGTAAAGCTGTATGATAATGGAAAGTTGTCCGTGACGGATGCGGCCATGCAGATGCAGTTCCCCAATGATCAACTGTTCCCCAGAAGAGGAGAGGCTCTTTTATTTACCGTAAACGGTAAGAGCCGCATGGTAAGGGGGGAACAGGGAGAGGCAGCAGTCATCCGCGTCAATGACGAAGAAGCGGATATGTATACGCAGGTACATAATGGGGATCACATTGTGATAACGCCATCCACGGAAGGTGTGGCAGCGGTCATGGAACTGGGAAGTCTTCCGGAGATGGGAGATGCCCTGGCGGTGTACGTTAACGGCAGACAGATCAGTCTGCCCAGAACGGCAGATGTCAATGGCCGCAGAGAGAATGAATTTTATCATATTTGTCAGAAAGATGATATCCAGATTCGCAATTCCTATACCGTAAAAGAAATTGCGGAATTCCTGGATGTACCACTGGGGACAGGTATCAAAGTCAATGATACGGCGGCACAGCCGGAGACCAGAGTGTATGAACATTTTACGGTTAGTTGGGATATGGAGAATCCGTTGCTGGAGGAGAGTGTTCCGGTTCCGGATCCGGTGGAAAAACCGAAGAATACGGTAGCAGAAGCACAGACAGATGAGGGAAAAAACGAGCCCGGGGCGCAGACTGTGCAGGAAACACCTACGGTGCCGCAGCTTCCGCATCCCCTGACTGTAATCGTAAATCATACGCCTATTACCATGCAGGGAAAAGCTTCCTATGTATTTGTGGATGTGTTTGATTATATTGATTTTGATCTGGGCTCCGCTGCGTCCGCAGGAAGATCTATTGTGACAAATCTGAATGGCCGTCCGGCACAGTATATGGAGACACTGACTGAGGGTGATGTGATCGAGATCTACTGGAAAAATTTGAAATAATAATGCGATAGAAAAGAGATTAGTAAAATTATGAGATTATGCAGTATTGCCAGCGGCAGCAGCGGCAATTGTATTTATGTGGGTTCCGAAGCCACGCATCTGCTGGTGGATGTGGGAATCAGCGGGAAAAAAGCGGAGGCCGGATTGAACAGTCTGGGACTGACCGGCAGAGACTTAGACGGTATCCTGGTGACCCATGAACATATGGATCATGTGGCTGGCTTAGGTGTCATGGCCAGAAAATACGATGTGCCCATCTATGCTACTTCCGGGACTTTGGAAGAGATTCAGAAGATGGGAAATCTTGGGAAGATCGATCCGGAACTGTTCTGTGAGGTGAAGGAAGATGTGAAACTGACCATCAAGGATCTGACCGTGAATCCCATGAAGATTTCACATGATGCGGCACAGCCTGTAGGGTATCGCATTGCATATGGGAATAAAAAAGTCGGAATCTGCACGGATCTGGGCGTGTATAACGATTACACCGTGGAGTGCCTGAAGGGGATGGATGCTTTGCTTGTAGAAGCTAATCACGATGTGAAGATGTTGCAGGTAGGTCCTTATCCTTATTATTTAAAACAGAGAATCTTAGGGGAGAGAGGGCACCTTTCCAATGAAAATTCCGGAAAGCTTCTTTGTCGTATTTTACATGATAAATTACAGGCTATTGTGTTAGGGCATCTGAGCAAGGAAAATAATCTTCCCGAGCTGGCTTATGAGGCGGTCCGCATGGAGATCACCATGGGAGAGAATCCTTATCGGGCGGAGGACTTCCGAATGATGGTGGCGGACAGGAGTAATGTATCTCCGGTCATCAATATTGCTTAATTATGTTTCAGACCGCGCTATTTGCAAAGTCGCGTCAGCACGTTTTACGTCACTTCGTGACTCACTTTGTTCATAGATTGGCGTTCAGCGAATGAACATAAGGTTGCAAAATGTAACAAAGTGTAGTTTAATAGATAGAAATATAGATAGAAATAATAGCATGAAATCATGCGGAAAATGAGGGCGATTATGAAAAAAACAATTATTACGGTAGTTGGTAAGGACACAGTAGGCATTATCGCAAAGGTATGTACCTATCTTGCGGAGAACGGCATCAATATTCTGGATATTTCCCAGACCATCGTACAGGGATATTTCAATATGATGATGATCGTTGACACCAATCAGATGCAGAAGCCTTTTGGTGACATGGCAGATGAACTGGCTGCTCTCGGAGAAGAGATCGGCGTAGTGATCAAATGCCAGAAGGAAGAGATCTTTGACAAGATGCACCGCATCTAATGCCCCACGATAAATCATAAAGACCCGAAGGGGCAGATAGGAGCTGTAATGATCAATTTATATGAAGTAACCGAGACGAACAAAATGATTGAGGAAGAGAACCTGGATGTGCGTACTATCACACTGGGAATCAGTCTGTTAGACTGTATCGATTCCGATCTGGACAGATTAAACGAGAAAATTTATAACAAAATTTACGAAGCAGCCAAGGATCTGGTGAAGACCGGAGAGGAGATCTCCAGAGAATTTGGTATTCCTATTGTAAATAAGAGAATTTCCGTAACGCCCATTGCGCTGATCGGCGGCGCCGCATGCCACACCATCGAGGATTTCGCAAGCATTGCAAAGACCCTGGATAAAGTAGCACATGAAGTGGGTGTGAATTTCCTTGGCGGATATTCTGCACTGGTAAGCAAGGGAATGACTCCGGCAGACGAGCTGCTGATCCGTTCCATTCCTCTTGCGCTGTCCACCACAGAGCGTGTGTGTAGCTCTGTGAACCTGGGCTCCACCAAGACAGGCATCAATATGGATGCGGTCAAGCTTATGGGAGAGATGGTGAAGGAAACCGCTGAGTATACCAAGGAAGATGATTCCCTGGGTTGTGCAAAACTGGTTGTGTTCTGTAATGCACCGGATGACAATCCCTTTATGGCAGGTGCATTCCATGGTGTGACCGAAGCGGACAAGATCATTAATGTCGGTGTCAGCGGTCCCGGTGTTGTCAAAACTGCATTAGAGAAGGTGCGCGGAGAGAATTTTGAGGTTCTCTGTGAGACCATTAAAAAGACTGCCTTCAAGGTAACCCGTGTGGGACAGCTGGTAGCACAGGAAGCATCCCGGATGTTAAATGTTCCTTTCGGAATCGTGGATCTGTCCCTGGCACCGACCCCGGCTATCGGCGACAGTGTAGCGGATATTCTCTGTGAGATCGGTCTGGAGCGTGCCGGAGCACCCGGAACCACCGCAGCCCTTGCTCTGTTAAATGATCAGGTGAAAAAAGGCGGTGTTATGGCATCCTCTTATGTCGGCGGTTTAAGCGGAGCGTTCATTCCCGTCAGTGAAGATCAGGGTATGATCGATGCTGTCAATGCGGGAGCTCTTACCATTGAAAAACTGGAGGCAATGACCTGTGTCTGCTCCGTTGGATTGGACATGATCGCCATCCCCGGAGATAC
>ERZ773131.2062-NODE-2062-length-13453-cov-45.416032_pt1 | contig 13453 bp, 10 predicted proteins | sample MGYA00511082_ERZ773131 | MGnify/ENA primary metagenome ERZ773131 (study PRJEB29015, sample SAMEA2737813) | human gut metagenome | biome: human gut; feature: human-associated habitat; material: faeces | place: China | collected 2012 ... | reverse complement strand
ATAGTCGTCTACGCCTTGCCAACCAGATATACGACGAGGTGAAACGCCACTTCCAAGAATTGGTGTTCAAGACCGTTATCCAGCGCAACGTGAAACTGAGCGAGAGTCCGAGCCATGGTCTCCCAGTTATTCTTTACGATGCAGAAAGCAATGGAGCCAAGAACCATCTGGCCTTGGCAAAGGAGATTATCAACAAGAATAGTTAAGATTTGGAAATTGAACTCTTTTTGAAAGTTCAATGTTCAAAATTAAAAGTAAAAAAATGGCAGTACACAAGAAATACAACAACGGTACAAAGAGCAACGCTTTAGGACGCGGACTCGATGCCCTCATCTCTACCGAGGGAGTGCGCACCCAGGGCAGCAGTACCATCAATGAAATTCCTCTCGACCAGATTGAGGCGAATCCCAATCAGCCACGCCGGGAGTTTGACGACGAAGCCCTACATGAGCTCGCCGAAAGCATCAAGGCCATAGGCATCATCCAGCCTATCACCTTAAGACAGGTTTCAGAAAACAGATTCCAGATTATCGCCGGTGAACGCCGCTGGCGTGCTTCACAACTTGCGGGGCTGACAGCTATCCCTGCATACATCCGCACCATCAGCGATGAGAACGTAATGGAAATGGCGCTCGTAGAGAATATCCAGCGCCAAGACCTCAACGCCATAGAAATAGCACTCGCCTACGAACACCTTCTGGAAAACGAGGGTATGACACAGGAGAAAATTTCAGAACGTGTGGGCAAGAGCCGTGCAGCTATCGCCAACTATCTGCGACTGCTCAAACTTCCTGCCCAGGTGCAGATGGCACTACAGAAGAAAGAAATCGACATGGGTCATTGCCGTGCCCTACTGGCCCTCGACTCACCTTCGCTGCAAATCAAGTTGTTCAAGGAGATACAGAAGAACGGCTACTCAGTAAGAAAAGTTGAAGAGATGGTACAGCGACTCAAGAGCGGAGAAGACATCGAGAGCGGTAAGAAAACCATCACGGCTAAGGCTCAGATGCCTGAGGAATTTACACAACTCAAAAACCGCCTGTCACAGTTTCTCAATACCAAAGTGCAATTCACCTGCTCTGCTAAGGGCAAGGGAAAAATCAGCATTCCATTCGCCAACGAAGAGGAGCTGGAGCACATCATGAATGTTTTCGATCAGTTAAAGCAAGAATAAAAAGTGAAACTCAGTATATCACAAATCTGTTTGGCAACCCTTCTGCTCTTGGCACCAATGGGCGCACAGGCACAGAAGTCGAAACAAAAAAAACAAGTGACCGATGTGCCAACCATCGCATCAGCCGACTCGGCAAAAATAGCCATCGACTCGATGCTTACTGCACAAGACAGCAGCAAACTGGCAAGCCTCACCCAACCAGCAAAGCCTGTACGCAAAAAGCGCAACTGGGCAACTTGGCGACCTGATACCAAGCGTGCCATGTGGTTGGCACTTGTATTACCTGGTGCCGGACAGATATACAATCGCAAATATTGGAAACTGCCTTTCATCTATGGCGGTTTCGTAGGCTGTACATACGCCATCACCTGGAACAACCAGATGTATCACGACTATTCGCAAGCCTACATGGATATTATGGACGATGACCCCAACACCCAGAGCTACAATCAGTTTCTGCACTTGGGCGCCCAGATCAACGAATCGAACATAGAACGCTATAAGGAAATCTTCCGCAAGCGAAAAGATAAATATCGCCGTTGGAGAGACTTGGGAACCTTCGTCATGATAGGCATCTATGCCTTCTCTGTGATTGATGCCTACGTAGATGCATCGCTCTCGGAATTTGACATCTCCGATGATCTCTCGCTCAGAATAGAGCCTACCATGCTGAATAACGGCAACAAGACTGCCAATCCGCTGCGGTCTGGAAGCCTCGGCGTAAGTTGCTCACTCACATTTTAATGAGTGAGGAGTTAGAATACACCTATATATATTATAACGCAAAATAGAAATTAGAAACATAGACGAGATAAAACATCAATATGAAGAAAATACTAGTCATGGCAGCAGCGATGCTGTTCAGTTTACAAGGCATTCATGCCCAAACCGACGTTACAGAAGAAACAGATAACGATGATATCATCACCGTTACCGACAAAGACGGAAAGCAGGAGGAAATCGAAGTACCTGAGGGAATGGAAGATAACCTCGACAGCCTGCTCCACCTTTACAATGCACAGACTTACATGATGGCAGATACAACCTGCAAATACCGCGATGTAAACCCTGTCTTCGAGAAGGAAGTGTATATCGACCGTCTGAAGAGAATGCCTACCATCATCGAAATGCCATACAATGAGGTTGTACAGAAATTCATAGACCGATACAGCGGCAAACTACGCCGTTCGGTAAGTTTTATGTTGGGAGCAAGTAACTTCTACATGCCTATCTTCGAAGAGGCATTAGAGGCTTACAACCTGCCACTGGAATTGAAATATCTGCCAGTTATCGAATCGGCACTCAACCCTAAAGCAGTATCACGCGTTGGTGCCACAGGTTTATGGCAGTTTATGCTGCCTACCGGCAAGCGATATGGACTGGAAGTAAACTCACTCATCGATGAACGCCGCGACCCGGTAAAAGCATCCTATGCAGCCGCTCACTATCTGAGCGACCTGTACAAGATATTCGACGATTGGAGTCTCGTGATTGCAGCTTACAACTGCGGTCCAACCAATATCAACAAGGCCATCCATCGTGCAAAAGGCAACGCCGACTACTGGAACATCTATCCATATCTGCCAAAGGAAACACGTGGATATGTACCAGCTTTCATCGCTGCCAACTACATCATGAACTACTACTGCGATCATAACATCTGCCCTATGGTAAGCGAACTGCCAGTCAAGACAGACACTATCTTAGTATCAAAAGATATCCATCTGGAGCAGATTTCCAAAGTGCTGAACATCAACATCGAGCACCTGCGCAATCTGAATCCACAGTATCGTCATGATATCATCAACGGATTGAACCATCCGATGGTATTGCGTCTTCCATCTACCCTCATCGGCAGTTTCATCGACCAGCAGGACAGCATCTGTGCTTACAGAGCCGATGAACTCTTTCTGAAGCGCGCTACAGTAGATGTCAACGATGCACAGCCTACCTATAGCCGCCCACGAAGCAGCTACAGTCGCCACAGCGCTTCTTCACGCAGCAAGAAGAGCAGCAAGCGAGGCAGAAACAGGAAACAAGGCAGCAAGAGTGTAACCATCAAGAATGGTGATACCCTTTCTGAAATAGCAGCACGCCACGGAACAACCGTTAAGAAACTGCGCAAACTGAACGGCATCAAGGGTAACAGTATCCGTGCCGGAAAGAAAATCAAAGTGAAATAAAAGAACTACGTACGCTGTAGTTTTTTCAGTCTAATTAAGAACATTATTTATTGGAGGGACCCACTATGGATGACCAGAACTTGAAAGACCTCGAAAGAGAGCAGGCTGACAATCAGTTGATTGGCGATGCCTTTCAACACCTGCTTGACACCTACCTGAGTTCGCGACACCGCAAGAAGGTAGATATAGTGACCAAGGCATTCAACTTCGCCCGACAGGCGCACAAAGGTGTGCGCCGCCTCTCGGGCGAACCATATATCATGCACCCTATCGCCGTGGCTCAGATAGCCTGCGAGGAGATGGGGCTCGGCTCAACGAGCATCTGTGCCGCACTGCTTCATGATGTGGTAGAAGATACCGACTACACAGTAGAAGATATCTCAAACATCTTTGGAGCCAAGGTGGCACAAATCGTTGATGGACTCACCAAGATCAGTGGTGGAATCTTCGGCGATAAGGCATCCGCACAGGCAGAAAACTTCAAAAAGCTATTGCTCACTATGAGCGATGACATCCGTGTTATCCTTATCAAGATTTGCGACCGCCTGCACAACATGCGCACGCTGGAATCGCAACCGGCCAACAAACAATACAAGATTGCGGGCGAAACCTTGTATATTTATGCACCCCTCGCCAACCGATTGGGCTTGAACAAAATCAAGACCGAACTCGAAGACCTCAGTTTCCGCTACGACCATCCACAGGAGTATGCCAATATTGAGCATAAACTTGCCGATACCGAATCGCAGCGCGATACCCTCTTCGAGAGTTTTACAGCACCTATCCGCGAAGAACTCGACAAGTTAGGTGTAGAATACAAGATTAAAGCACGCGTGAAGAGCCCTTATTCTATTTGGAACAAGATGCAGAACAAGCACGTTACCTTCGATGAGATTTACGACATTCTTGCTGTGCGCATCATCTTTACGCCAAAGGTGAGAGCAAACGAAGTAAACGAATGTTTCAATATCTACGTAGCCATCAGCAAAATCTACAAGAGCCATCCAGACCGTCTGCGCGACTGGTTGAACCATCCGAAAGCAAACGGTTATCAGGCACTCCACGTTACCCTGATGAGTAAGCAGGGAAGATGGATAGAAGTACAGATCCGTTCCGACCGTATGGACGAGGTAGCAGAAAAGGGGTTTGCTGCCCACTGGAAATACAAAGAAGGAAACGAAGGTGAATATACAGAAGATGAGAACGAACTGAACGACTGGCTCAGCACCATCAAGGAGATTCTGGACGATCCGCAGCCGGATGCCATGGACTTCCTCGATGCCATCAAGCTGAACCTCTATGCTTCAGAAATCTTCGTCTTCACACCAAAAGGAGAAATCAAGACGATGCCGGCAGGCTGTACTGCCCTCGACTTCGCCTTCCAGATTCATACCTTCCTAGGCAGCCACTGCATTGGAGCCAAGGTAAACCATAAGCTGGTTCCGCTGAGCCATAAGCTGCAAAGTGGCGACCAGGTTGAGATTCTTACTTCCAAGAGCCAGCATGTACAGGAAGAATGGGTAAACTTCGTCAGTTCGGCCAAGGCAAAGAGCAAGATTCTTGCCATCCTGCGCCGCGATTCACGAGAGGTTCAGAAGAAGGGAGAAAACATACTCACCGAATGGCTCAAGAAGAACAGCATTGAGATGAGTGCGTCGGTGGTAGACCGCCTATGCGATTTTCATAATATCCAGAAGCCTGAAACCCTCTTCCAGTCATTGGGAGACCATCAGATTATCCTGGGCGATAAAGATTTCGATGAGTTGCAGGGCAAGCCTAAGAAACAGCAGGCCAGCAGCTGGCGCAATTATATCCCATTCCTGGGCAAGAGCAAGGAGAAGGCTCCAGAAAAAGGCATCGTGAAACCTCAGGATCTTTTCGTGGTAGGTAAGGACTTCAACAAGAAGAAGCCACTCATCCTAACCGAGGAGAACATCAACCAGTTTATCTTCCCTAGCTGCTGCCATGCGATTCCTGGCGATGACGTTATGGGCTTTATCGACAACAAGAACCGCATCGAAATACATAAGCGCTCTTGCAGCATAGCAGCCAAACTGAAGTCCAGTTTCGGCAACCGCATCGTAGATGCCAAATGGGATATGCACAAGCAGATACTCTTCGATGCTACCATCGAAATCAAGGGTATCGATCGTAAGGGCATGCTGCTGGATGTAAGTAAGGTGATTAGCGACCAGTTGGGTATCAATATCCACAAGATAACAATCAGTAGTGATAACGGCATCTTCGACGGAACAATCGAACTCCGTATTCACGACCGCGAAGAAGTCAAAACCATTATGAATCAACTCCGAAATATTGATGATCTGCAGGAAGTACAGAGAATCCTATAAGTTAGGAGTTTATGATAATAAAGAAAAGATAAATAATAGAGAATCGCCGGATTTTAAACCTGGCGATTCTCTATGAAATCATACAGATTTCAACATCTTATAAAACAGATTCAAAACAACAAGCTTAAAAACAATATGAAAAAATTATTCTTATCATTTTTAATGATGTTGACCCTGTTGCCTCTGGCAGCAGCCAACAAGTATGACAACCCCGACACGATTGTAGTTTCCCGTGATGGTACCGGCGAATTCCGCACCATCGACGAAGCCATCGAAGTATGTCGCGCTTTCATGGACTACACCAAGGTAATCTATGTAAAGAAGGGAGTTTACAAGGAGAAGCTCATCATCCCAACCTGGCTCACCAACATCACCATCTGCGGTGAAGACCGTGACCAGACTATCATCACCTGGGATGACCACGCCAACATCCTGATGCCTATCGGCGGTCTTGACTCCGAGGCAGCAGCCAAAGGCAAGAAGATGGGCACCTTCCGCACTTACACCCTCAAGGTGCAGGGCAACTATATCACGCTGAAGAATATCACTATCGAGAACAATGCCGCCAAACTGGGACAGGCAGTGGCTCTCCACATCGAAGGCGACCATATTCTGGTACAGAACTGCCGACTCTTGGGAAATCAGGACACCGTATATACAGGCAGAGCAGGCTCTCGCATCGCCTTCTACGACTGCTACATCGAGGGTACCACCGATTTCATCTTCGGTCCTAGCCTGGCATGGTTTGAGAATTGTGAGATTCACAGCAAGGCCGACAGCTACATTACAGCCGCATCAAGCCCAGCCGGTCAGAAATACGGCTATGTGTTCAACAAGTGCAGATTAACAGCAGCCGATGGTGTAAAGAAAGTATATCTGGGTCGTCCTTGGCGTCCGTTCGCCAAGACTCTCTTCATGAATTGCGAGATGGGCAGCCACATCCGTCCTGAGGGTTGGCACAACTGGAACAACTCTAAGAACGAAGAAACGACAGAATATAGCGAGTACAAGAACCATGGTCCAGGTGCCGCCACCAAGGGCAGAGTAGCCTGGAGCCATCAGCTGAGCAAGAAAGAGGCAGGCAAGGTTACTATCGCCAAGGTTTTCGGCGAAGAAGCGTGGTAAACCACAATCCCCTACCCTTTCAACTAATCATAAAGTTCAAAGCTCAAAGTCTTAAACCAGTCCATCGAGCTGCTTTTTGAGTTCTTTGAGCTGGTCTCTTACAGAAAGAAGGGTGTCGAGAACTTCAGAAGATTTCTCGGCACCCGTTCTGTTTTGGTTCAGATACTTACGGGCAGCCGCAATCTTCAATCCCTTCACCTTGATGAGGTTGTAGATGAGCCTTACCTGCTCAATATCCTTATCGGTATACTGGCGCACTTTGTTGCCAGCAACCTTCGGTTTGAGAAAAGGAAACTCCTTTTCCCAATATCTCAACGTAGAGTCGTTTAGACCAAACATTTCACCTACTTCCTTGATAGAATAGTACAATTTCGTTGCTTTATCTGGAATTATTGCCATTTTTTCCGTCTTTAATTTCAAAAATAATTAATTTAGTTGCAAAATTAAACAATTCTTCTTATCTTTGCAAAGATTTTCGGAAGAAAATGCCCTAAAGGGCAAAAATATTTTCTGAGAGGACTCTCAATCCCCTCTTCAAAACAGGAAAAAGAAATTAAAGATAAATATAAAAAAGATATGATGACAGCTAATGAAGTGCGCGAATCCTTCAAGAAATTCTTCGAAGGTAAAGGCCACAAGATTGTTCCATCAGCACCTATGGTTATCAAGGATGACCCAACGCTGATGTTTACAAACGCTGGTATGAACCAGTGGAAAGACATCATCCTCGGTACAAAAGACCCAGGCAAGGATGTTCGTCGTGTTGATACTCAGAAATGTCTCCGTGTAAGCGGTAAGCATAATGACCTCGAAGAGGTGGGTCACGATACTTACCACCACACCATGTTCGAGATGCTCGGTAACTGGAGCTTCGGCGACTACTTTAAGGAGGGTGCCATTGATATGGCATGGGAGTATCTTACTGAAGTTTTGAAACTCAACCCTGCCGATCTCTACGTTACCGTATTCGAGGGTAGCAAGGAGGAAGGTCTGGAACGCGACAACGAGGCTGCAGGTTACTGGGCTAAGCACGTGCCAGCCGACCACATCATCAATGGTAACAAGCACGACAACTTCTGGGAGATGGGCGAAACAGGTCCTTGCGGTCCTTGCTCAGAGATTCACGTGGATTCTCGTACTCCAGAGGAGAAGGCTCAGGTGCCAGGCCGTGAGTTGGTAAACAAGGATAACCCTCAGGTCATCGAAATCTGGAACATCGTGTTCATGCAGTACAACCGCAAGGCTGACGGTTCTCTCGAACCACTCCCAATGCACGTTATCGATACAGGTATGGGCTTCGAGCGCTTGGTTCGCATGTTGCAGGACAAGCACTCTAACTATGATACAGATATCTTCCAGCCAATCATCAAGGAAATCGAGGCTATCTCTGGCAAGAAGTATGGCTTCACTACTCCTACAGGTAAGAATGGCGAGGGCAAGGATGAGCAGGAGAAGATTGACATCGCTATGCGTGTTTGCGCCGACCACCTCCGTGCCGTAGCCTTCTCTATCGCCGATGGTCAGTTGCCAAGCAACGCCAAGGCAGGTTACGTAATCCGACGCATCTTGCGCCGTGCCGTACGTTACGCTTACACATTCCTCGGCCAGAAGCAGGCATTCATGTACAAGCTCGTCAATGTATTGGTAGAGCAGATGGGTGCAGCCTTCCCAGAGTTGCCAGCTCAGCAGGAGCTCATCACCCGCGTGATGAAAGAGGAAGAGGATTCATTCCTCCGCACCTTGGAGAAGGGTATCAACCTCCTCAATGGCGATATGGACGAGCTCAAGGCTCATGGCGAGACTCAGCTCGACGGCGTAAGTGCATTCCGCCTCTTCGATACATACGGTTTCCCTCTCGACCTGACAGAGCTTATCTGCCGTGAGAATGGTTACACCGTAGATGCTGCAGGCTTCGACGAGGAGATGAAGAAGCAGAAAGAGCGTGCCCGCAATGCTGCTGCCGTAGAGAATGGCGACTGGGAGGTTTTGAAGGAAGGCGACCAGAACTTCGTGGGTTACGACTATACAGAATATGAGTGCCACATCCTGCGCTACCGCAAGGTGACTCAGAAGAAGAACTCTTTCTATGAGTTGGTACTCGACAACACTCCATTCTATGGTGAGATGGGTGGACAGGTTGGCGACAAGGGTGTACTCGTTAGCGAGAACGAGACCATCCAGGTTATCGACACCAAACGCGAGAACAACCAGAGCATCCACATCGTAAAGGAGTTGCCAAAGGATGTAAACGCTGATTTCATGGCTTGCGTAGATATCGAGAACCGCGAGGGAAGCGCAGCCAACCATACAGCTACCCACTTGCTCGACTACTGCCTGAAGCAGGTTTTGGGCGACCACGTAGAGCAGAAGGGTTCTTATGTAGATAAGGACACCTTGCGTTTCGACTTCTCTCACTTCCAGAAGGTAACTGATGAGGAGCTCCGCAAGGTAGAGCACATGGTAAACGAGATGATCCGTGCCGACTATCCATTGGATGAGCACCGCGATACTCCTATCGAGGAGGCTAAGGAACTTGGCGCTATCGCCCTCTTCGGCGAGAAGTATGGCGACAAGGTTCGTGTAGTTCGCTTCGGTCCATCTGCTGAGTTCTGTGGTGGTATTCACGCCAAGAGCACTGGTAAGATTGGTTTCTTCAAGATTATCTCTGAGAGCAGCGTAGCAGCCGGCATCCGCCGTATCGAGGCTTTGACAGGCAAGGCTTGCGAGGAGGCTATCTACGGCTTACAGGATACCATCGTAGCCTTGAAGGGTTTGTTCAACAACGCCAAGGATCTCGAAGGTGTCATCAGAAAGTACATCGACGAGCACGATGCCTTGAAGAAGGATGTTGAGAAGTTCCAGGCTCAGGCTGTAGAGCGTGCCAAGGATAAGCTTGTAGAGAATGCAAAAGAAATCAATGGTGTGAAGGTTGTTACAGCCGTATTGCCAATGGAGCCAGCAGCTGCCAAGGATTTGGTATTCAAGGTTCGTGAGGCATTGCCAGAGAACATGATCTGCGTGGTAGGTTCTGTTTATAACGACAAGCCTATGCTCAGCGTAATGTTCAGCGATGATATGGTTAAGGATCACGGTTTGAACGCAGGTAAGATGATTCGCGAAGCTGCCAAGTTGATTCAGGGCGGCGGTGGCGGTCAGCCTCACTATGCTCAGGCTGGCGGTAAGAACAAGGACGGCTTGAGCGCTGCAGTAGATAAGGTTGTAGAGTTGGCTCAGCTGTAATCAGCTTCCACAAATGAATATATGATAGAGTTATCTTAACTCTTATATATAATAAGGTATAAAGGGTTGCAATCCATCTTTTCGAGGATTACAACCCTTTTTCTGTAAAATGCTGCGTATGATTTCAATATTTTTGCTACCTTTGCACCCAAATTTAAATATATATTCAATATGGCTATTATAAAGACAGTAGAGGGAAAGACTCCTCAATGGGGAAAGAATTGTTTTATCGCTGAGAATGCCGTACTGACCGGTGACTGTATTCTTGGTGATGACTGCAGCATCTGGTATAGTGCGGTATTGCGCTCTGACGTGGATGCCATCAGATGTGGAAACAGAGTGAATGTACAGGATTGCGCCTGCATTCATCAGACTGGTACGATGCCTTGCATCTTGGAGGATGATGTATCTGTGGGACATGGGGCCATCGTCCACGGAGCCACAGTCAGAAAAGGCGCTCTCATCGGTATGAATGCCACTGTGCTTGACAAGGCTGACATTGGAGAAGGAGCTATCATTGCTGCAGGTGCTGTAGTTACCCATGGCACCAAAGTTCCTGCACATGAGATTTGGGCGGGTATTCCAGCCAGGAAAGTAAAGATCTGCGCTCCTGGACAAGCCGAAGAATTTGCCAAGCATTATTCCGGATACATCAAAGACTGGTATCTGAAGGAAGATTAATTGTTACAACGAGCATTTAATATCATTGAAACGATACCATCTATAAGTTATAAAAACTAAAAATAGATAACTTTTATCACTTATAAGTGAAACTTTTCGTATATTTGCAAAAAGTTTCATTTATAAGTGATAAAAATATGGCAACTATTATTCGTCAATCATATATCGACAAGATAGAAAGGTATCTTGGTAAGGAGACCATCATCGTATTAGTAGGTCAACGTCGTGTAGGTAAAAGCTGCATGATGAAAATGATTCGTGACCGCAAGAAGGCAGATGACTGCAACAATATCATCTTTATAGATAAGGAGAAAAGAGAGTTTGACAACATTCAGACCTATCAGGATCTCAACGACTATATCGGAGAGCACTTTTTATCTGATAAACATAACTATATCCTTATCGATGAGATACAAGACATCAGGGAATTTGAACGCTCCATCCGAAGTTATCGCACAGAACCCAACACCGACATTATCATCACAGGTAGCAATGCTCGCATGCTGAGCAATGAACTGAGCACTCTTATCGGTGGCAGATATAAAGAAATCTATATCCAATCGCTGAGCTATAACGAGTTTTTGGAATTTCATCAACTATCAGATAATGACGAAGCACTTGCTCTGTACATTCAGTATGGCGGTTTGCCTGGTCTGGCAAAGATAGGACTGGAAGAGGATGATGCACGTGAATACCAGATGGATATTTACCATACCGTTTTGCTTAAGGATGTCATCATGCGCAACCAAATTAGAAACGTGCCATTTTTAGAGAACCTGGTGCGTTTCCTTGCTGATAATACAGGTAAACTCATCTCAGCCAACAGTATCTCCAAATATATGAAATCTCAAGGAGAATCCATTGCTTCGGCAGCTATCACCAATTACATATCCTTCCTTTGTGAAGCCTATATTCTGCACAAGGTGAACCGCTATGACATCCACGGCAAACGTATCTTTGAAACCAACGATAAGTTTTATTTTGAAGACAACGGCATTAGAAATGCCATTGCCGGGGGAACACGTGAAGGAGACATCGAGAAAGTGATAGAGAATATCATCTATCAGAACCTCATACGCTTGGGCTATCAAGTTTATGTAGGCCAACTGCAAGCTGGAGAAATCGACTTTGTTTGTACCAAGCCAGGAGGCGAACGCATCTACGTGCAAGCTTCCTATATCATAGCCGACGATGCAACCAGAGAGCGTGAGTTTGGCAATCTCCGTGCCATCAAGGACAACTACCCGAAGTACGTTATCTCCATGACCCCTCTGCTCACCAAAAATGATGATGACGGCATCACGCACCTGCATCTTCGCAAATTCCTGACAGAAGGAATATAAAAACGATAGAGCAAAACTATTACATAGCCATTGCCATAACCTTCGGGGCACTCTCAACGGTAATCAATTGCGCACACAGTGTATTCGCATTTTGAACCCCCAAAAATCCTTAATGACCGAAAATGACCGTGACCTTAATGACCGGAATTCTCGGTAGAACGAAAACGACCGCTCTCCTCGTATTGAAGTGAGCGGTCGTTTTTCATTTATGATTGAGTCTGCTTATTATAATAAGGTATCGCCTTCTTCTCGCTGTCCTTGGCATAAACCGGACCGAAGAGGCGCAGCATGTCGAAGTGCAGCATCGCTCTCAGTGCCAGTGCTTCTCCCTTTACGGCATAATAGTTGCCGCCTGTAAAGAGATTTTGGTTCTGGTCGATACTTTCCAGAATCTTGTTGCAGTTCAGAATCAGCGCATAAGCCTTGTTCCAGGTCTGGTCCAGGCGGTTGCGCCAGTATTCTGTGCCATATTGGTAGTTGGAGAGGTCTTTGTAGTTGCCCCATACGCTGTTGTCGGTACCGATGGCGTATGCACCACCCATCACCTCAATCATCTCTACCGACAGCGACTGACCGTAGAGTGCATCGCTGTTAAGGTCGATGTAGATACCGTTGAGCATTTTCTGGTAGCCTTCTTCTGATTTCTGAAGCTCGCCCTCCGATATCTTGTCGTATGGTTTCACTTCCAACCAGCTGTCGCACGATACCATCATCGTGCTGCAGGCTAAAATCATTGTATATAATATCTTTTTCATTGCGTTCTGTTTAGAATGTTGCACCTATTGAGAATGACACGGTACGGGCAAAAGGATAGTCGATGCCTCGCTCTGCCTTCACGGTAGACCAGCGGAAGATGTCGTTCATGTTGGCCTGAACTGAGAGTGCCTGCATGCCAAACTTCTTGGCGATGTTGAGCGGGAATTCGTAACCCAGATTGATTGACTCGCATGTAAGTGTATTCTCATCCATTACGAAGCGGGATGACTTGTCGGTTTTCTGTACCATCGAGATGCCCTTGAACTGGGCATTGCGGTTGTTGATGCTCCAGCGGTCGTAGAGGGCACGGCGGTCCTGGTTGTTGTAGATGTCGGCTGTTCCGATGTTCTCTACCTTGTCGAAGAGCGAACTGTTGAAGAGCTGGCCGCCATACTGGTAGCGGAAGAAGCAGCTGAATGAGAATCCCTTGTAATAGAAGGTGGTTCCCAGCAAGCCTTCTACATCCGGCTCGGTATCGCCGCATACTACCTCGTCGCTGGCATCATAGGTAAACGAATAGGTGCCGTCGCGCTTGATGAACAGCTCCTTGCCGGTAGCAGGATCTATGCCTGCTGAACGTACTGCCCAGATGGCTGTAGG
>ERZ773131.2057-NODE-2057-length-13468-cov-6.772683_pt1 | contig 13468 bp, 8 predicted proteins | sample MGYA00511082_ERZ773131 | MGnify/ENA primary metagenome ERZ773131 (study PRJEB29015, sample SAMEA2737813) | human gut metagenome | biome: human gut; feature: human-associated habitat; material: faeces | place: China | collected 2012 ... | reverse complement strand
AAAGCGCTCGGCTACCGGGCCGGTGAGCTTGGCCTTAACCAGCGCGTAATATTTCTCCTGCCGCAGCCAGTCCGCCAGCGGCACAGGGAAGCCGCGCTTCGGCGCGTCGGCCAGTTGGGGCGGCAGGCGGCGGGCCGCGGCGGCGCGCAGGGCGATCTTTCCGCGCCGCCCGGTGCAGCGGTACCGCCGGGGCAGGGTCTGCGCCGCGGCCAGCACCTGCCGGTCCAGGAACGGCACCCGCAGCTCCAGGCTGTGGGCCATGCTCATGCGGTCCGCCTTGCGCAGGATGTCCCGCGGCAGCCAGGTCTGCCAATCGACCCACTGCACCGCCGTCGGCTCATCCAGCCCGCGCACCGCGTCAAAATAGGGCTTGCAGCGCTGCGCGGGGGTCGGGGCGCAGTAGTCGCGCTTCAAATATTTATCGCGCTCCTGCGTTGTTTCAAAGACATAGTTAGACCGGGCAGACCGCTGCCAGCGCGGCAGTGCGCCCCGGTGCAGCAGGCCGCAGCCGGGCAGCAGGGCCGCCAGCGCCCGCCGCACGGCCCGGGGCATTTTCTGCCAGCGTTCGGCCCAGACGGCCTGCCGGTACAGCGGATAGCCGCCGAACAGCTCATCCGCGCCCTCGCCCGAGAGCACGACCTTGACCCGCTGCCGCGCCGCCTTGCACAGGAAATACAGCGGCACCTCCGCCGGGTTGGGCATCGGCTCGTCCAGATACCACTGAATGGCACGGTTCGCCGCAAAAAAATCATCCGCGGTCACGGTGGTTTCGGTCAGCGGCACGCCCAGCGCCTGCGCCGCGGCACGGGCGGCAGGCAGCTCGGAATACGCTTCCTCGGCGTAGCCCACCGAGAAGCACTGCACGGCGGGCTGGCGGCGGGCCATCTCGCAGGTGATGAGCGACGAGTCCACCCCGCCCGACAAAAAGCAGCCGACCTCGACATCGGCAATGCGGTGGGCATCGGCGCTCTCGGCGACAGCGTCCCCGATCTCACGCGCCCAAGCCCGCAGACTGCGCCCCCGCTTTGCCCGGAACCGCGGCGCGGCATAGCGGGCCAGCGTGACCCGGCCCGCCTGCCAGGTCAGCGTATGGGCGGGCGGCAGCTCATAAACGCCGGTGAACAGCGTCTCGGCGTCGGGCAGGTACTCCATGCTCAGCCAGTCGGGCAGACGGGCCTCGTTCAGGCGCTTTTCAAAGGCCGGGTGCGCCAGAAATGCCTTGATCTCGCTGGCAAAGAGCAGCGTCTCGCCCTTTTTATAATAGCAGAGCGGCTTGATGCCGAACAGGTCCCGCGCACAGAACAGCGTGCCGCGGGTGCGGTCCCACACCGCAAACGCGAACATCCCGCGCAGGCGGCAGGGCAGGTCGCGGCCCCATTCCTCATACCCGTGGAGCAGGACCTCGGTGTCGGAATCCGTGGCAAATGTGTGGCCGCGCTGCTGCAATCGGGCACGCAGGGTCTTGTAGTTGTAAATTTCGCCGTTGAACACGACCACCAGCGTGCCGTCCTCATTGAGCATCGGCTGGCCGCCGCCCGCCAGATCAATGACCGACAGCCGCCGATGCCCGAGCGCCGCGGTGCCGTCGGCGTAGCAGCCCTCGCCGTCGGGGCCGCGGTGACGGATGAGGTCCGCCATGCCCTGCACGATTTGTTTGGCCGCCGCCGGGTCCTGCCCGGGCGTGGTAAAGCCGACGATGCCGCACATGTGTTTGTCACCCCTTTTTAAGTGGATTTACGGAGACGTTTTTACGCCCACCCGCGGCGGCCAGAGGGCTGGCCGCCCTACAACCTCCCGCTCGCGTTATTTGTAGAGGAGGGATTCATCCCTCCCGGGATGTTTGCGGCAGCTGCGGGGCGTCGAGGACGCCGCCCCCTACAGCTTGCGGTAATAACTTAATTGCCGAGCCATAAACCATATCCGCCGGGATGCTCCCTCCCCCGCCGCCAGCAGATGGGCGCGGCCACGGCCACGCCGCCGCAGGGTGTCGGCACGGCGCAGGGCAAGCCTGTTCGGGCAGGCGCGGCGCACGGCGTACCACGGCGCGGTGTACCAGACGGCGGGGCGCAGCGTCGGCGGCGTGACCGGCCCGCCGTACAGCAGGTCCTGCACCGGCGGCACGGCCAGCGGTGCGTCCGCGGCGTCGCAAAAATAGGACGCGCGGCCCTGCCGGGGGTTCAGCTCAAATAAAACCGGCTCACCGCGGCGGTCATACTTCAAATCAAAATTGGCAAAGCCGTGCCAGCCCGCCGCCTGCAAAAGGCCGCGCAGGGCATCCAGCAGCGCCGCGTCCTGCCGGGACGGCTCCACCAGCACGGCGGCGTAGTTGCCGGTGCCCTCGGGCGTGCGCTCCTGCAAAAGGGGCTGGCCCTGCACAAGCCACGGCACACTGCCGTCCGCCGCGCAGTAGGCGTTGACGACCCCGAGCCGTGTGTCCGGGCCGGGGATGTACTCCTGCACGAGCCAGCTGCCAAAATAACCGCCCCGCGCCGCGGCGGCAAGGAGCTCCCGCAGCCGGGCGGCGTCCTGAACGAGATACACCTTGCGCCGCCCCGGGAAATCGCAGCGGGCGTAGGCCGCTTGGTCCGCGGGCTTGGCGATGACCGGCCAGCCAAACGGCAGCGGCGGCAGGGCGTCCGCCGGGCACAGCGTCACGGTCTGCGGTGTGCGCAGCCCCGCGGCGCGGCAGGCCGCAGCAAACTGCCGCTTATCGGCCAGATGCAGCGCCGCGGGCGGCGGGCAGGCAAAGCGGTACGCCCCGCGCAGCGCGTCGGCATGGCGGGCCAGCAGGGCCGTGTAGTCGTCGGCGCAGGAGATGAGAATTTTGGGCACGCCGGGGTACTGCGCCGCCAGCCCCAGCAGCGTGGCCGTAAAGACGTGGTCCTGCCCGAACGCCGGGTCCTGCACGGCGACCCGCACCAGACGGCTGTGGGCCAGCGCGGGCAGGGCGCGGCGGCAGACGGCCAGGCTGCGCACGCCATAGCATTCATAAAAGCTGCGGGCCATGCCGTAGACATTGGCATCCCCGCCCAGCAGCACCGGCAGAATCTGCGGCATAAAAATCCCCCCTGTGGCAGTATATGCCGCAAGGGGGCGTTTATTCTTTTTGCCTTCTCCCACAGGGAGAAGGTGGCCCCGCAGGGCCGGATGAGGGGCAGGTATACCACAGCCGCCCGGCAAATGGGTTCTGTTGGCAAGGCTGCCCCTCATCCGTCCTCGGTCGGGGCCTCGGGCACCTTCCTCCAAGGGGGAAGGCACATTATTTCTCTACCAGCGGCATCTCCTCCGTCCATACTCCGCCATTACTGTCCGTCACCCGCACAACGTATTTGGGCGCGGCATCGCCGTCGTACTCCCAGCCGTTGATGACGGCATCATCGTAAAACGTGCCATTCCAGACGCTCTCGGTGCGGGCGGAGCTGCCGTAGCTGTACTCACCCTCGCATTCCAGCGCGGCGGTGGCGGTAGGTTCGCCGGCGTCGCCGTTCAAACGCAGGTCTATTTCCACCTTCGCAATCTGCATCCACAGCGGGGCATCAACCTGAAGTTCCACCGGGTAGCAGGTCAAGGTCAGGCGGTACTGCTTATTGCCGACCCGCCGCACGGAATACCCAAAATCCAGGCTGCTGTCCGCCGCACCCCAGACAATCGTCGGCTCGGTCATTTCGTCGTTGAAGTCCACCGTGCCTAAGCCCTCACTGGTGGTCGTACCATCGGCGGTCCACTGCACACTCAAATCGTAGGTGCTGCCCACCGTAAAAACAATTCCCTGCGCCGCAAAGCTGCCGTCGGGCGCGGCGTTCATATCATAGAGCTGCGTGTCGTCGCCGCTGCGCACAGCCAGCCGGGCGGTCATGCCGTCCTGCACCGTGCGCGGCGTGATCTGCACCTGCACGGGCATCCAGCTCTTATCTGCGTCCCTGTGCAGCTTGTCGGCGGGCAGCCAGCGCCAGTCCAGCACGGTGGCCTCGCCCATCCGCACGGCGTCCTGCAATTCGGAGATCTGCGCCGAAAGTTCTGCCTGCTGGGCCGCGTAGCTGGACTGGATAGCCGCATAGTTCTGGTTCAGCGCGGCGATCTGCCGCTCATACTGCCAGGCCACCGCCGCCAGCAGCCCGGTCAGGATAACGACCGCCGCGCCCCCGGCGCAGCCCCACAGCCTGCGGCGGCGCTTTTCCTCGGCGTCGCGGGCGGCCAGCAGGTCCCGCAGTGCATCCAGCGTCACGGCAGGCGCGGCGGGGTCGGCCTGCTCTGCGCCCAGCAGGGCATCCACGCCGGTGCCCAGTTCGGCCGCCAGCGCCTGCAAATTGTCCAGCCCCGGCAGGGCGGTGTCCTTCTCCCACTTGCCCAGGGCCTGGCGGCTGACGCCGATGCGCTCGGCCAATGCCTCCTGGCTCAGGCCCTTGGCCCTGCGCGCTGTTTGGATATTCTGCCCCAGTGTCACAGGCTCACCTGCTTTCCTCTTTGATTTGACATAATTTTACCACAGCGTGTGGTAAAATGCCAGCAAGTCAAGTGTACAAAACGGTAACGGCAGGTTGCACTGCCGGGAAAGGATGCTGGAATATGTGCGGAATTGCTGGTTTTATCTCCCCCGCCCGGGCGGACGCCGCAGCGCTGGCCCCGATGCTGGCGCGCATCGCCCACCGCGGGCCGGACGGCCAGGGAACGTTTGTGGAGGGACCCGCCGCGCTGGGCCACTGCCGCCTGGCCATCATTGATTTGCAGGGCGGCGCACAGCCGCTGTACAGCGAAGATAAAAATTTCGTCGTCGTGTTCAACGGCGAAATCTACAACTATCGCGAACTGACTGCCGAGCTGACCGCCCTGGGCCACACCTTTGCCACCCGCACCGACACCGAGGTGCTGCTGCACGGGTGGGAGCAGTGGGGCCGCGAACTGCTCCCCCGGCTGCGGGGAATGTTCGCCTTTGCGCTGTGGGACCGCCGGGCGCAGGTGCTTTTCTGCGCCCGGGATATGTTCGGCATAAAGCCGCTCTACTACTGCCGCTGCGCCGACGGCACGCTGCTGTTTGCCAGCGAGATCAAGGCGTTTCTGGATCATCCCTCGTTTGAAAAGCAACTCAACACCGCGCAGCTGCCGCTCTACTTATCCTGCCAGTATTCCCCGGGGCGGGACACGTTTTTTGCCGGGGTGCAAAAGCTGCTGCCCGGGCATTTTCTGGAATTTTCCGAGGGGATCGTGCGCACCACGCGGTGGGTACAGCCCGCCTTTCTGCCAGGCGATACGCCGCCCGCCCCCGATGAGCTGGAAGCCGTGCTGCGCCAAAGTGCCGAGGCCCACAAAATCGCCGACGTCGAGGTCGCGGGGTTCCTCTCCGGCGGGGTGGACTCGGCCTACCTCACGGCATTGGCCCGGCCCGCGCGGACCTACACGATTTCCTACGCAGAGCCGAAGTACGACGAGTCCTTCCCCGCCCGGGCGCTGGCGCGGAATTTGGGGCTGCGGAACCGGGTGCGGTGCATCAGCCCCGGCGAGTTCTGGGACGCCGTACCCGCTGTGCAGTACCACATGGACGAGCCGATGGCCGACGCGGCCGCCGTGGCGCTCTACTTTTTGAACCGTGAGGCCGCCAGGGATGTGAAGGTCGTCCTCTCGGGCGAGGGCGCGGACGAGCTGTTCGGCGGGTATAACATCTACCGCGACCCCTTCACTGCGCGGTGGTATAACCGCCTGCCGCCCTGGCTGCGGGGCGGGCTGGGGGCCGCCGCCAGCCTGCTGCCGCCCGGGCCGGGGGTAAATTTTCTTGTGCGGCGGGGTTTAAGTTTAGAAGAACGCTACTTTGGCCCCACGGCGCTTTTGACCGAGCGGGAAAAGCGCCGCCTGCTGCCCGGGTACGAGGGCGACGGCGACCCGGTCTGCCTGACCGAATCCAACTGGGACATGACCGAGGATCAGGACCCTGTGACCCGGATGCAGCAGGTAGATCTGCAGCTCTGGTTGGCCGGGGATATTTTGCTGAAAGCCGACAAAATGAGCATGGCCCACAGCCTGGAGCTGCGGGTGCCCTACCTTGATAAAGAAGTCTTTGCCCTGGCCGCCGCGCTGCCCGCCGCCGCCAAGGCCAACGCCCGCATGACAAAAATTGCCCTGCGCCAGGCTGCGGCCCGCACACTGCCCCCGTCGGCTGCCGCCCGGAAAAAGCTGGGTTTCCCGGTGCCGGTGCGGGACTGGCTGCGGCAGGAGCCGTACACCAGCCGGGTGCGGGCCGTATTCAGCCGCCCGGCAGCCGGAGAGTTCTTTAATGTGCGGCTGCTGCATACTATGTTGAACCACCACCTGCACGGCGGCGACTGCTGGCGGCAGATCTGGTGCGTGTACAGTTTTTTGATTTGGTACGAACAGTTTTTTGGAGCGTGATGCCAAATGGACCTGCGGCGGCTTATCCAGAACACCGACTGCCAGCTTGTGCGGGGCGACGCCCTGACCGAGGTGACGGCGCTCTGCTGTGATTCCCGCTGTGCCGGGCCGGGGGCGCTGTTTGTCTGCCTGCCGGGCCGCCACACCGACGGGCGGCAGTTTGCGGCCCAGGCCGTGGCCGCCGGGGCTGTGGCGGTGCTGTGCGCCGGGCCGCCCCCGGACGTGGGCGCGGCCGTGGTAGAGACGGAAAACCCCCGCCGCATGATGGCGGTTTTGGCGGCGCGGCTCTGCGGTGAACCGGCCCGCGCCATGACGATGATCGGCGTGACCGGCACGAAGGGCAAGACGACGACGGCACACCTGCTGGCGGCCATTTTACAGGCCGATGGGCGGCGGGTCGGGCTGGTGGGCACCAACGGCGTCTGCTGGCCCGGCCATCGCCACGATTTGAACCATACAACGCCGGAAAGCTGTGACTTGCAGGCGCTTTTGCGCCGCATGGCCGACGACGGCTGCGACGCCTGCGTGATGGAGGTTTCGAGCCTGGGGATGAAGTTTGACCGCGCGGCGGGGATAGAGTTTGACGTGGGCGTGTTCACGAACCTGTCGCCCGACCACATCGGCCCCGGCGAGCACGCGGATTTTGCCGAGTATCTGCACTGGAAAGCCGCGCTGTTTCAGCAGTGCCGCGCGGGAGTTTTCAACATTGACGACCCCTGGGTGGGGAAAATCGTGGACGGCGTCCCCTGCCGCGTCGTAACCTACGGCACCGCCCCCGGGGCCGATGTGCGGGCCGATAGCAATTTTACTCTGACACGGGAGGGCGGTCGGCTGGGCGCGGCCTTCACGGTGGACGGTGTACGGTACACCGTGGGGATGCCTGGGGCGTTCAGCGTGCAGAACGCCCTGGCTGCCCTGGCCGCAGCGCGGGTGCTGGGCGCGGGCGAGGACGCGATACGCCGGGGGCTGGCCGCCGCCGTGGTGCAGGGCCGGGTGGAGCCTGTGGCCGTGGACGCACCGTTCACGGTGCTGATCGACTACGCCCACAACGAGGCCGCCGCCGAGAGCCTGTTGCGCACGCTGCGGGCCTACACCCCGGCGCGGCTGGTGGCGGTGTTCGGCTGCGGTGGTGAGCGGAGCCGGCTGCGGCGGTTCGGTATGGGGTCCGTCTGCGCCCGGCTGGCGGATTTCTGCGTCATTACCGAGGACAACAGCCGCAGTGAGCCGGTGGAGCATATTTTGGCGGATATCCGGGCGGGGCTGAAACTTGGCAACCCGGCCACCCCCTTTGCCGAGATACCGGACCGGCGGCAGGCCATTTACTACGCGCTGGCCCACGCCCAGCCCGGGGATATCGTGGCGATTTTAGGCAAGGGCCACGAGACGACGATAGAACGCAATGGGGTCAAGGAGCCGTTTGTGGAGCGGGAGGTAGTGGAGGAGTATTGGGAAAGCAAAAGGGCAGCCTTGCACTAAAGGCCCCCCACTCACGGGCGCTTGTAGGGCGGCCAGCCCTCTGGCCGCCGCGGAGGGGTCAAGACCCCTCCCTGCAAATCTACCGCAAAAGGGGGTGCAACGGCAAAGTTACGGGCCGGGCATGCCCGGCCCCTACCGCACACCAAAAAACACCCCTGCGCCATCCCAAAACGGCGCAGGGGTGTTGCCTATCCTTGTAAAATCAGACCAACTTATACAGCCGCCCGCTGAACGGTGCCAGCGTCAGCTTCAGCTTACCTTCGCACGCCTTACCCACAAGCCGCTTCGGTTTCTCGGTCTGGCCGCCGAAGCACTGCCAATCCGTGTCCAGAATCGGCGTCAGCCTGCCCGCGCGGGGCAGTGTCAGCTCGTACTCTTTCAGCTCTGTATCGCCGAAGTTGAACGCCGCCAGCACCGCGCCGTCATGGCCCTCACGCCAGATGGCACAGGCGTCCAGCTCGGGGTGCCGGCAGTCCAGCCACTGGAACGCCGCCGGGTCGTACTCACGACTCCAGAACGCCTCGTTGGCGCAGTACGCCTCGTTCAGCGCCTTGCGGTAGCGGTGGAAGTCGTCGTGGCTCGGGTACTTCAGCACCATCCAGTCCTGCTCGCGGCTCTCGTCAAACTCGCGCAGCTGCGCGAATTCGTTGCCCATAAAGTCCAACATCTTGCCCGGGTGGATAGCCATGTACAGGTACAGCGCCCGCGCCTGGGGGAACTTGCCCTCGTAGTCGCCGTACATTTTTTGCACGATGGTCGCCTTGCCGTGGACGTTCTCGTCGTGGCTGAAGGGCAGGATGTAGTGCTCGTTCCAGGCGTACATCATCGAGAAGGTCAGCTTGCCCAGGTTCTCCCGTCGCTCGTCGGGGGTCTTTTTAAAGTAGTCTAGGGTATCGTTCATCCAGCCCAGATCCCACTTGTAGTCAAAGCCCAGGCCGCCGTACTCGACCGGCGCGGTCACTTTCGGGAAGCTGGTGGAATCCTCGGCAATCAGGATGGCCGTGGGGTGGCGCTGCTGCAAACCGCAGTTCATGCCCTTCAAAAAGTCCAGCGTCGAGCCATTGACGCCGCGGTTCGGGTCGCCCTGCCAGTAGATGAGCCGGGACACCGCGTCCATGCGCAGGCCGTCGGCGTGGAACACCCGCAGCCAGTAGTCGGCGCAGGACTGGATAAAGCAGCGGATCTCACCGCGGGAGTGCATAAAGTTGCAGCTGCCCCACTCGCTCTGGCCCACCGCGGCGGCGGGGTACTCATACAGCGGCGTACCGTCAAATTCTTTTAAACCGTAGGCATCCACGGCAAAGTGGACCGGCACAAAGTCCAGGATAACGCCGATCCCCTGCTTGTGGCAGGCGTTGACAAACTCCACAAGCTCGTCCGGCGTGCCGTAGCGGCTGGTGGGCGCAAAAAAGCCGGTGGTCTGGTAGCCCCAGCTGCCGTCAAACGGGTGCTCGGCCAGGGGCATAAGCTCGATATGGGTGAAGCCGTTCTTCTTGCAGTAGGCGGGCAGCAGGTCGGCCAGCTCGGCGTAGGTGTACCAGCTGCCGTCCTCCTTCTGCCGCCAGCTGCCGGCGTGGACCTCGTAGATATTCAGCGGCTTATCAAAGCATTTTGTGCGTTCCTGCATCCATTTGTCATCGGCAAAGCCCTTGGGGACATCGCTGACGATGCTGCGTCCGTCGGGGCGCAGCGTCATGGCCGTGCCGTAGGGGTCGCAGTGGGCCACGCTCTGGCCGTTCGCGCCGCGCACCCAATACTGGTACACCATCCCCGCTTGTACGCCGGGGGCGTCGCACTCCCACACGGCGGACTGGGTGCGGTGCAGATCAAAGGTACCGATCTCGGTCTCAACGGCGATATGCTGCGCGGACGGTGCCCACACCGCAAAATGCGTGCCGCCGAAATAGGTATGCGCACCGAAAAACTCATACGCATCAAAAGCGTGCCCGGTATAAAAATCCTGCATGTTCATGATGAAAACTCCTATTGCCCCTTGCCTCCCCTAGCAGGGGAGGTGGCCCCGCAGGGCCGGAAGGGTTGAACCTTGCCACAGCCCGAAATATTTCGGGCTACGTCAGGTTCTCTCCCTCACCCGCTGCGGCGGGAGCCCCCTTGCAGAGGGGGCCAAGGGCTGACTCGTAAATCTGCTTTAATTCCTGAATATCTCCGTTCACGGGAGGGACCCAGGCGTGCTGGGCTTTTTTGAAGGGGGCGTTCTGCGGCACGATGAGCCGCCCGACCAGCCCGCGGACGAGCCGCGATTTGTGCCGGTCATTGAAGTAATATTCATACGCCAGCCGCACGGTGCGGTCTTTGGGGTACAGCTCCCGCAGCAGCTCTACCATGGCACGCCAGTCGCGCAGCATCCGGGCGCGCGCGCCCTCGTTGGTGGAAACGCCGGTGCCGACCTCATACCACGCAATGCAGCGGTCATAGCCGACCATCGGGATGTTTTCCACGGCAAAGAGCCGCGCGGCGAAATCCTCGGCCAGCAGAACGCGGCCCGCCATCTTTTCCAGCGCTTGTACGAGCAATTCCCGCTCATACACGAGCCCCGCGCCGCTGATGCCGTCATCATAGAGCAGCATATTGCGCTTGGCGGTCTTGGCGTCATACGCGCCGGGGCGGTAGGGCGTGCGGTCAAACGGCGCGTCGCCGGGGCGCCGGATCGGTGCGCCGTTCCGGTCTGCGTAGCAGGCCAGGCGGCCAAAGGCGACCCGCGGGGCATCGCGGCGCAAGACCTCCAGCAGCCACGCCACCGTGTCGGCGTCGTAGAGATAGTCCCCCGGCGAGACGGTGAACACCCATTTCCCGGCTGCCTGCTTTGCGCCGTTCAAAACGTTTTTGACCGTGCCGCCGTTGGGGGTGAGCTTGACAAATTTTGCGCCGGTAAAGCCGTTTTCTGCAAGAATTTTGCGCGTCAGCGGGAAGAAGTCCTCATCGGAGCCGTCATCCGCCACGACCAGTTCAAAATCACGGCAGCTCTGCCGCAGCAGCGACGCCAGCGTCCGCCGCAGCTCGCCCTCGTCGGGGCGGTACTGGACCAAGAGGATGGATAGATCCATGGGGATGTCTCCTTTACGTCAGATTTCTTGCCTCCCCCAGCAGGGGAGGGGCCAAGGTGGTTACTCCTCCATCCGCCCCATTTTCCCGTTCCAGAAATCCACGGCACCTCGGAACGCGCCGTAGCTGCGGCTTTTTTTGCGGCCCAGCAGCTTTGTCAGGGCGTAGCGTGCCGCGCCGGTGAGGAGGGGGAGAATCGTTTTCAGCTTCGCATAGGCCGCGCTCTTGCCCTTGCAGGTCAGGTACAGCGTGTTGCGGGTGATGTAGTAGACCGACAGCATCCCGCCCGCGCTGCCGCCCGCCTTGTGGTGGATGACAGCATCGGGCAAAAACCACATCGGCACGCCGGCCTGCGCCAGACGAATGCAGTAGTCAACGTCCTCGCAGTACATAAACAGCGTCTCATCGAGATAGCCGACCTTCTCAATCACGGCCCGCGGCAGCAGCACGCAGCAGAACGTGATAAAGCTGACCTGCTTTTTTTCGGCAAATTCGGGGCCGTCCTTTTTGTGGCCGCCCAGGTGCTTTACCTTGCCGGTCTTGGGGTCCAGCTCACCGCCCGCAAACCAGATCTCGTCGGGCGGGTCCATAAACAGCATCTTCGGGCAGCTGACCGCCCCCGCGGGGGTCTCGGCCAGCAGCTTTTCAAGGAAATCCGGGCGGACCGACGTGTCGTTGTTCAGCAGCAGCGCAAAGTCGCAGCCGTCGTCCAGCGCACGGCGCATACCGATGTTGTTGGCCGCGGCAAAGCCGACGTTGCGCTCTTGCGGCAGGAACACCGTGTTCGGCGGCAGCTTATTTTGCAGCTGTGCAACGGAATCATTCGGCGACGCATCGTCGATTAAAATCACTTCAAAGTCCGTGAACGTCTGCTTTTGCAGGCTGTCCAGACAGACGAGCGTGTCCTGCCAGCCGTTATAATTGGAAATTACGATACCGACCTTCGGCATGGTTCACCCCTCAAACTCGTTCACGGCGTCGATGACGGCCTGCACCTGCGCGTCGGTCATGCCGTAGAACATCGGCAGGCTCAGCTCGGTGGCGGAAATTTCCTCCGCCAGCGGCAGTGCGCCCCTGCCAAGGCCAAGCTCGGCGTAAGCGCCCTGCTGGTGGATGGGCGTCGGGTAGTGCTTGTTCGTGCCGATGCCGCGGGCGTTCAAATGCTTTTCCAGCGCGTTGCGGTCGGCGCAGCGCACGGCGAAGATATGCCAGACGTGGGTGCAGTCGGGCAGCTCGGCGGGCAGCGTGACCGCCGGGTTGTGCATTTCGGCCAGATACCGCGCGGCAATGCGGCGGCGCTCGGCGTTCATAGCGTCGAGGTGCGGCAGCTTGGCGGCCAGGAACGCGGCCTGCAGCTCGTCCAGGCGGGAGTTCTGGCCCTTGTAGACATGGTGGTATTTGTAGTCGCTGCCGTAGTTGCCCAGCGCACGGATGCGCTCGGCCAGCGCGTCGTCGTTCGTCGTCACACAGCCCGCGTCGCCCAGCGCACCCAGATTCTTGCCCGGGTAGAAGCTGAACCCGGCGGCATCCCCCAGACTGCCCGCGCGGCGGCCTTTGTAGGTCGCGCCGTGGGCCTGGGCGGCGTCCTCGATGACCTTGAGGCCGTGGGCGTGGGCAATGGCGTTGATCTCGTCCATCGGGGCGCACTGGCCGTAGAGGTGCACAGCCATGATAGCCTTGGTCTTCTCGGTGATGGCCGCCTCGATACAGGCGGGATCGATGTTGTAGCTGGCCAGCACCGGCTCCACAAAGACCGGCGTTGCCCCGGCGTAGGAGATAGCCAGCACGGTGGCAATAAAGGTGTTGGATGGCACGATAACCTCGTCTCCTGGGCCGATGCCCAGCGCTTTTAAAATAAGCACCAGGGCATCCAGGCCGTTGCCGCAGCCGACGCAGTATTTTGCGCCGCAGTAATCGGCAAAGGCGGCTTCAAAAGCGGCATCTTCTTTGCCCTCGATATACCAGCTGTTGTCCAGCACGCGGGCAAAAGCCGCGCGCAGATCGGCATCCAGTTCCCTCTCCATGGGGCGGAAAGAGACAAAAGGCACGGTGATGGGCTGTGCAGCCATAATAAAACGCCTCGCTTCGTCAAATTTATAGTACAGCACCCACGCATGGGCGCACAAAACCTACTATATCGTCTTATTATACAACGAAATGCGGTGTTTCGCAACTAAAAGCACACAAAAAGGCTTCCCCGTTCCATAAGGGAAGCCTTTTTGCGCAGTTTGCGGTTATCTTGGCGCCCGTGTAGCGCAGGCGGGGCCGCAGCTGCAGGTGTCCACGCTGACATGGCTGGCGCAGCAGCAAAGCCCCTGCTGGTGGCGGCAGCCGCGGTCGTCGCAGGCAATCTCGGTCTCGGGGCTTGCGGGCTGGTTGTCAGTGGCAACGTTGCCATAGCCCTCGCTGTTGCGGTAACTGCTGCAGACGGCATCACTCTCGCCGGTGTGATGGACCTTGATGTCGTTCAAGCAGCAGCAGCCCGCCTTGTTATGGCAGCAATCATACTGCGCGCAATCCAGATAAGACATACAAAACACCTCCGCCC
>ERZ773131.2051-NODE-2051-length-13488-cov-7.007370_pt1 | contig 13488 bp, 10 predicted proteins | sample MGYA00511082_ERZ773131 | MGnify/ENA primary metagenome ERZ773131 (study PRJEB29015, sample SAMEA2737813) | human gut metagenome | biome: human gut; feature: human-associated habitat; material: faeces | place: China | collected 2012 ... | reverse complement strand
ATTCGTTACGCTTTTGGAATTTTCCTTAAAGACAATAACTTCTCCATCCTTGTCACCACAAGATGCGCATGCAAAATACAGCGCCACAAGGGCATTCTCCGTCACATCCAACAGTCTGGTAGGAATACCGTGATGCTGTGCTAATGCTAATAACTCTATTGGCTTTAGGTCATCAGTAAAAATTGAAGGCAACTTGTATTTTGCCATTTCCAGCAGATTTCGTTCCTCATTAAAAATCGTAATATCGATTTCACTATGCCTTCCACGAGCAATGGATGGAAGCAATTCATACGAAACATCTGCTTGTCCGCGAAATAGTGGCACCTCGTTGACCATAGGATATTCTTTATGAAATGTTTTCCTAATATCGCAGATTGCTTTCGCATATTCGTCTACGGTACTTATAGACACTTCCTGCATTAAATCACTTCCTTTTTACCCGTCACATATTCGTAGATAAGAGATTTTTTGTAGGAACTAAGCAATTCGAGTTGTTTTCTTTTTTGCTCAATAGAAAGTTCAATCTCTTTGCATTTATCATTCAAATAGCGTGCAATTTCTTTTTGTTCATGAAGAGGAGGAACAGGAACTTTGAAATTCATGAAGGCAGATGTTTGTAAGCGCCAACGTCCAAGTGTGGATACACCTTGACCAAGTGAATAGAAGATTCTGCACATATAGCAGCATTGCATTACATATTTGTAATACTCGGTATCATTTTGAGTTTTATCCCTAAGTCTAAACACACGATAGTCTGGACTTGTAACACCAAATTGGTCTGAACAATCAATCCAACCAGTAAGTAAATCCATGTGGTTCATAACATAATCAGAGGGAAATACAAACTGATAACCGCTGTAATTTTCTGCAATTTGGCCCTGATTTCCTGAAATATCTTTTACTTTTAAGCCTTTTTGCGTGACAGAGAGAATATTATACCCCTCACGGCCCGCCATTCGTTTTACAATCTCAAAGAGATATTTAATGTCAACCAATTTCCAGCTTTGAGGAATTTCCTTCCAAATATCTGATGACGCATTGGCTGTTTTTTCTCCATTGATTCCTTTAGAAATCGCTTCAAATACAAGGGAACGCTTGTACTGCTCTAATGTTTTGATTTCTTTCTGAATGTCAGCAGAGATGGCATCAATTTCGGAACATTTTGCATCAAGAAAATCTGCTATTTTCTTCTGCTCAAGCATATCAGGAGAAATCAACGGCATTTTTGAAAGTTCAGAAAAATTCAATCCTTGTCGAACGCCGCTCCCCATATTATAAAGCACTTTCATAGCATCGTAGGAGTGAAGTAAATATTGAAAAAATTCAGGAACAAGTTCGCGGTTTGCTTTTATAGTGGTATAAGCGGAAGTGATGATGCCGTGTTCTCTTACCAACCCTGTTCGGAGACTACGTTTATCATTTTGCAAATCAGTAAGGCGTAAAACAATATCGTCTTTTTCGATAATGTTATATCCGTTGTAGTTCTCTGGTAAAAGTCCATCAACTGTATTGATATCTTTTCTGATAACTCTTCCATAGCTTAAAGAGAGTAGGTTATTCTCCTTACCAAGAGTATTTCTACATTTTCTTTCGCAGAAATAATAATAAAGTGGATGCATTTGCCAAGTGGCTGGAATGGCTCCAACCCATTCAATCCCACTATCTTTCATTTCACGCATAGTTCCACCACCTTACCCGAACAGCTTCGCAATGCGCTGGCTGACAGACTGTTCCAGTTCTACAAACTGCTTTGCCAGTTCCTCACTGGGTACAGGCTGCTCATACTTGTAGAAATACTGCGTGAACGGAATCTCCGCGCCCGTCTTGATAACAGGCTTTTTGGCATCGACCTTTTCTTCCCAGAATGCCTTTGCATCCGGCACATGGGGCAAAACTTCCCGCGCCATGTAATCATCAATGGATTCCTCGTAAGACACACGCTCGGTATCTTTGGAATCTTTATCGTAGAGAATTTCGCCGTGCTTATCCCGCTGGATTTCGGCGTTCTTATCCATCACGGACAAGCCATCCGCAATTTTGTCCAGCAGCTTTTTATCATCGGTCACTTTTGCCAGTGCCTTGCGCAATACCGGCATAAACGCTTCCGGGGAAAGATAGACTTCATGCGAAGCGGCATCCTGCAAATCAGAAATAATAGCCTCGTAGACAGGCTTCTGCTCATACAGCTTGTCCAGCTTCATTTTGTCCTTGACGGAAATCTGTGCGCCCTGTTCTTCCAGTTCATCGACCTTGGCGGGGTCATATACGGAATTCAGCGTACCGTCCGCCAACATCTGGTCAATGCGCTCCTCCGTAATGGCATAGCTGCGCTGCAACGGCTGCATGACCGTATATTCGCGGTACATAAACTCTTCGTTCTTGAAGATTTTGCAGTATTCGTTCGCTTCAAACGCCGTGTACAGTTTAACGATTCTGTCGCGGTCCTCCGGCAGCAGTTCGTTTTTCTTGTTGCCTGCCGCCTTGCGCAGCTTGTGGAAGATGCTAGTGGCATCAATCAACTGCACATAGCCCTTGCGTTCCGGGCGCTTGTTCTTGGACAAAATCCAGACATAGGTAGCGATACCCGTGTTGTAAAACAGGTCGGTGGGCAGCGCGATAATGGCTTCCAGCAAATCCTGTTCCAGAATCCAGCGGCGAATCTGGCTTTCGCCGGATGCCGTACCGCCTGTAAACAGAGGGCTGCCATTCTCGATAATCGCAGCGCGGCCAACCTTGTCATCCATCTTATCAATAGCCGACTGCATGAAAATCAGCTGGGAGTCGCCGCCGCTCGGCAGACCTGCACCCCAGCGTCCATTCTTGCCGCGCTTGAACTCATTGCGGACCGCATCTTCCTGTCCGGCCTTGGCATCTTTCCCGGCCCACGGAGTACCGAAGGGCGGGTTTTCCAGCACAAAGCGCATCTTGATGTTGGGGAAGCAATCCTCTTTGAAAGTATCGGCATTGCGGAAGTTTTCAATGTTCTGCCCTTTAATCATCATCTCTGCCAGACCGACAGCGTAGGACTGGGGCATGAACTCCTGCCCGAACAGACGCACATCGGCACTGGGATTGTAGTGCTTGATAAAGCTGTACGCCGTGCTAAGCATACCGCCCGTTCCGCAGGCTTGGTCACAGACAGTGACAACCTTGCCATCGTCGAAAATATCGTCACAGCCCTCGCTGATAAGGACAGCGACAAGGCACTTGATAATGTCACGACCTGTGTAAAACTGACCGGCATCTACATTCTGATAGAACTTGCCAATCAAATGCTCGAAGATATAGCCCATCTTGATGCTGTCATAGGTCTTGGGGTCCAAATCCAAGTCGGCAAATGCCTGCACCACGCTGAACAGACATCCGTCCTTATCCATCTTGTCGATATGGCTGAACATTTCAAGTCCATTGAAGATTTCCTGCACTTCGGCGGAGAAGCCTTGAATATACACTTTGAAATTGGATTTGATGTTGTCCGGCTCGTTGCACAGTTCTTTCAGCGTATAGGGCGAGGTGTTATAGAACTGATAGCCGGAAATGCGGTACATTGCCTTCGGCGGATAGTTCGGGTTCTTGGCGAACATATCGGTGACGGCCTTTTTGGTCGGCTCCAAGGCACACTCCAAGCGGCGCAGAATCGTCATCGGGATAATGACATCGCCGTACTTATCCGGCATATAGGAGCCGCGCAGTTTGTTGGCGATGCTCCAGATAAAGTTTACTTCCGGGGTGACATCAATCGGGGATTCATCCCACAGCGCGTCAAAGGCAATTTTGTTCGACATTGTTTCCTCCGTTTGTTCCTCTCTCGAAAGATACTGCCTGTCTTTTTTCAACGGCTTCAAATCCAGCAAGACATGGCTGTATTCTTCCAGCCCGTAGCCTAACAGGTTTGGATATATGGATAAGGGAATTCCAAAATTATGGAGATAGATTTCAGGCACGACATCAGTTTTGACCGCAGGTGTGCTAATTTTTGCAGTTGTTATGCGGTCAACCGTTGTAAAATACATTTCCTTATGTATCGCGTATTCTTCGTGAGATTTTTCGTTTGGCTCTTGCGCCGCAAAATAGTTCGCCATCATCGCAGCACCGTACAAAACACGGGCACGAATCTTCTTAAAAGATGCTGCCCGTGACCAACGTGCAGATTTACTTTTTTCATTTGACTTGACACAATCCATCAAAGGTTTCTCCGCAGCTAATATGGCCTTTTCATATCTACCGCGGTCAACACCATTGTACTGCACTGCAAAGCGTACAACAGGCTCCTGCGCCTGAATCATATATTGCTCTAACTGTTCATACCGCAGGATATTGTACTTGTCGCTGGAAATCCAATCGTTCACTAGCTTGCACTGGCCCGTAGTTTTACGGTAAATATCCATACCGGCTTCTTTCAGCCAGTATGCATCACCCACATGGGGGAATGCATTCAGCACTTCCTTGAGAAAGACATAATCCTTACTGTTGGCCGGGATTGCCTCTTCCACATTTTTTAGCAACTTCCAATGCCGCCGCAGTATGGGGAAGTCTTGGCTGTCATCGTTGCCTTTTTTGACCGTTTCCAATCCGTTCAGCAAACGCTTACGCACATCCAGCCGGTCTACCATAATTGTTTCGATGGGAAAATTTGTCTTGGCAAAATTAAATGCCGCGCTGTCTATGCTGATAAAAACACGTTGGATATTCTGCTTATTCTTTAGCTTGCTCAAAAAGTTTGCTGCGGCCTCTTTGTCCTCGTAGGCGAACAATTCAATCAGGCTTTCAGTATCCACGTCCGCGCATAGGCAAAAATTTGTTTGTTGCCCCTGCACATTCAGTGTTACAGTGTACAAACCGAGCGTAGAAATATCATCCCAATTGCGCCTTTTTTCATACTCCGCCAATGCTTTGTCAAAGCAATTTTTGACTGTATGCGGGGAAATATCAAATATTTCCGCAAGCGTATTTATCTCCATATGCATAGCTTGCTGCCCAAGATATTTCTTCAACTGCAAGGTCAGCTTTCTATCTTTCTCATCCACAAGTTGGGAATCATCCTGCATTTTCGCGTTGTATGTTTTCAGCTTGGAATAGCAGTTATAGCACATCCAGCGTATTCGCCGCAAATAGAGCGTTGCCGGGTGAATATCGTAGGTAGGCTTTTCCCCCTCGTGCGGGACTGCTACTCTGCAATAATGCGTCAGCTTGGATTCCGACACGCTGGCAATCGCATCCTCCAGATAGGGTGTACCACATTCCGGGCATTCGCCAACACTTTGCTTACACACCCAGTAAGCAGCGGGTTTTCTCCCACTGGATGGTTCATAACCGTAAATGGCATAATCATCCGGCAGGTCGATTTCCTTCAACCTTGCATTGTATTTAGCGGTATCAGCCGCTTTAAGAATCCGCTTCTCACGGATAAAGTAAGCCGATAACTCTGGCTGTGGTCTTTGGGTTGACATCCTACACCCCCAACTTCTGCATTTGGGTACACTTACACAACATAAGAATTGTACCATAAATTTGCAGAATTGAAAACCTTTTTCCGTACACGTTGCCAAAAACGCTTGTTGGGGCTGGTCGTGGCAGGTATTTTCATAAAAAGCAAAAAAGCAATCTCTTTTAGAAATGAACCAAATCACTTGCCCCAAACTGCCCCGGCAAGATTTACGCAAAAAAAGAGCAGCCCACCTGGAAAATCCAAGCTAACTGCTCCCGGTTGCCGCTTACGAAACGTTTTTTTGCAACGTCATTTGAAGTAAAAGTTCTTGTGCAGCCGCACGGCCCCGTCATCGCAAATAACCATGAGGTCATGTTCCAAGTGTGCGAGGTCTGCGGGCTTGATGATAGGCTGCGGCTTCTGGCTGGTATCGGCGACCAACAGAGTGTGTTTTTCTCCTATCATTTTAGAAAAGTATTCCTGTGTTTCGGTATCCTTGCAGCCGAGCAGAACGGTAAACTTAAAGTTGCCCAGCATAGCTTTCCGTTCGTCTTTGCCGTAAATCATATCGAGGTCGGCCAAGGACTGAGTCAGCACCATAATACGGATGTGACGCTTTCGCAGTTTGCGCAAGGCCTCGGTGATTTGCAGCTTGCCGAACGAGGCAAATTCGTCAAGACAAAATAGAATCATCTGCTTGTGTTCCGGCGGTCTGCATGAAAAGTATTCCATCGACTGGGCCGTAATAATGCGCAGCAGGTCGCCATAGATTTTGAGTTTTTCGTCCGGGATGAAAATATAAATGCTGTTCTGCTCCAAAGTGGCCGGACAGATGGATTTCTCATAAGTCGGAACTTTTCTAAGTGCATTTTTAATTTTGCTGTTCGTTGCAAATAGTTTGAGCGCGTCATCTGCACTCTGCTTGCAGCCTGCGGTATTTTGCTCACTGGCCCCGGCAAAGGAACTAATATATGCGTTGGCTGCGGTGTTTTCCTGTTTGGCAATATCGTTCAGCAGGGAGCGCCAATCATGGCCGAGGAAAAACTCGCAGATTTCGATAAAGCCCCAGCCCATACCATAGTAGCAGATAAGGGCTGCCGTTATCATCTTGCGCCCGTTTTTGGTGAAAAATACGCCTGCCTCGCTGTCGTTGGCCTTGTCCGGCAGCAGCAGATAGGCCAGCTGCTCCAAACGCTCCTGCCGCTCGGTGTCATCCGGGGCCGCATCAATGGACGCAAACACATCATACGGAATACAATCCGCCGCCGTAGGGTCAAAAATGATTTTGTTCTCTGTATGCACATTAGCTGATATGTCGCCGGATATATCTACCACAAGAGCCGTGCCCTGCCAACTCCGCAAAGTCGGAATCAACAGGGCACTTGTCTTGCCTGTGCCGGATGGCCCCATTACAAGGATGTGTCCCTCGTCCTGTTCGGGGGAATAAGCCAGCAGGCCGAATTTTTTCCCCAACAACACACCCTGCGCCTTTTCTTTGGAGCGGTAGACGATATTCTTGCGGGCGAACGGATTAGGCAGATGATTGGCCTGCCCGCGCAGATACACCAGCAGTGCTAGCACAACCAGCAGAATCAGTGTTGCGCCATATAGATAGCAGTTGATAATCCATACAATCTGTTTCATGGCCGTTCCTTAAAAGTGAAGTCCTTGTTCAATTTTGGATTCTCCAAAATATAATGCAGGGCGTTCCTCTTTCTGCTGATATTCCTGCTCACGCTCGGCTTTCAGCTCGGCAACCGTGCGGTTCCCACCCTGCCGCTTTGTCACGCCAGTCATAACATGGGCATCTTCCAGACCGTGTTCGTCCAGATAGCGTTGCAGGTCAGGATGAAAATTGCGCAGTTCGCGGCGGTCAAGAACATCGTTCGCACAGATTTTGTAGCCCTGTTCGTGCTTCAAATCTTCCTCGACAGGAATGAAACAGAAATGCAAATGCGGTTGGCCTCCCTCGTCATCGTGGACGATGGCCTGTACGACATTTTCCTCTCCATAGCGGCTTGCCATAAAATCGTATGAAGCACAGAAAAAGTCGTCATAGCGGGCAGGGTCTAAATCCTGCGGGGCAGTCACTATCCAGCCGACCATCACTTTTACATCGTCACGGTTATAGCAGTACAGTTCCGATTTGCGCTGCAAAAAATAGTCGTACTCGGTCATGCCCCGGTCTGGCGACAGAACATAGTCATGTTCCAGCCGCTCCGGGTCAATGTCCCGGTTGCTCGAATTTTCGATTGTTCGCCGGTTGTGGCGAAGTTGATTGCGGACTGCGCCCGCACTGAACTTCATGGCACACGCCATCATAATCTCTCCTTTCTCGGCGGGGATTCATGCCCCATCCGATTGCGGCTTAAAATGCACTGCAAAATCAGGCAGCGCATTTAGCCTCCGTCTGCTGTGTCATACAAGGTATGGTAGTTTCTGCTGAAACTCCCACCGCCCTTGCGGGCTTACCTTGCCAAAGGAGCGTGACCCCTCTGGACTCCCCGCTGCCGACAAGACCCGCTTGCCGTCAGTGGGGGCTGCGGCCCCCATCAGAACGACTTTCCGCCGTTCTTGCCCCCTTGGGTTTGCAGCCGTCTGCCGTGATGCACTATCACGCATCACACCACTGCTGCCATGCTGCAAAATCAATGAGATGCAGCAATTTCAGGCCGTCATACCAGTCAAAGTCTTTCTTCGGCTCGTTGGTGTATACAATCGTGGCCAGCACATTGTATACGATGGCTTCGTTCCAGATGTACTCCCAATTTGCAAGAGCATCTTCCACCAGCCCGTTATATTCGTCCTTAGAGGGGACATAACCGGGGACACGCTCTTTCAGCAGTGCAACCACACTATCCATATCCGACTGCACACATTCGTTGCAGGTAGAGATTTTCCCGTTGTCGTCCGCGCCAAACGGAAAGCGTCCAAGAATCTGTCTTAGAATGGCGCAGTCACGGATAGGGTGCTTTCCTAGCCAACGGATTCCGCGGGATATGCTCTGTTTGACGAGCCACGCATTCAGCGTTCCGGCTTCATGCTCCTGAAGGATGAAGCCTGTTTCAATCCCCAGCTTTTCCGATACCGGCAGGAACTTGTCAAGGAAAGCGTTGTTGGCGAACTCGCTTGCGTCCACCTTTTCTTCCTTGACCACGCGGTTGAGCAGTGCATTGTTTGTTTCGGACAGTTTGATAGTAATTTTCATTGTTGTACCTCAACTTTCTTCTTAGCCCTTTGCAGGGTGCTTCGGGAAATGCCTGTCATGGCCTCTACCTGTTTATAACTATACTCACTTAGTAACCCAAGTGCGTGTTTCACCTGCAATGCCGTGAATTTTTGCGGGCGGCCATCTCGGAAACCCGGTTTTGCCATCGCTGCCTGTCGGCCACTCTGAGTGCGCTCGATTATCTGCGCTCTTTCAAATTCAGCAAAAGCAAGCAGCATCGTTGCCACAAGCCGCCCCATAGGGGAGTTGTCCAACAGGCCCATATTGAGAATGTGAACGGCAACACCTTTATCCCGCAGCAAATCCACATACTGCAAACCTTCCTTTGCTGACCTGCAAAACCTATCCATTTTGCAGACCACCAAAGTATCACCCGCCTGTAAGGATTTGCACAGATTATCAAATACCTGCCGTTCGTGAGCGCCGGAAGCCGCCTCTTTTACAATAATCGCAGTAGGATAGCGCTCCTTTATCTGCTGCTCCTGCTCGGCCAAAGAGGTTCCGGGCACCTGCCCTTTGGTTGACACTCTGATGTAGCCATAATAGGCCATTTTGTACGCTCCTTTTGAACATAAGTTTTGACGCTGCCCAAATACCTGTTTTATGCGGGGCCGCTTCTGCGCACCAAAAGTTCAAACTTTTGGGCTTTTTAAGGAAGGTTTGGACTTTGCGCCGTTTTCCGGCACAAATAGGGGAACGACGGGGGATTGTCCCAACCGCGCCCAGTATTATGGGCAACTCTCGGCTTTGGGCAAGGGGCTTTCGCGGCATATCCTCGCTCAGCTTCGGTATTCCACGTTCCCCTTGCCACAGCCTCTATTTGCCTCTCTTTTTGGTCGCCGGTTGGGGTCAATAATTCCCACCCCCGCCAAAGGCGATTAAAAGTGAACTTTGAAAGAGAGGTTTTCAAAATGAAAAAGACCGTAAAGACCAGCCGCGTTGCAGGACAGCTTGAAAAAATGTACCGCCTGCTGAACGCCAGATTTTTCAATGGGGAGTTGCCCGAAGTTGTCATCAGCCTAAAAAAGACCGTTGGTGCTTATGGGCATTTCACTTGTAGTAAGGTTTGGCAGGCAGGTGACGAGCGGCGGTATGAAATCAACATCAGCAGCGCCACACTTAGTCGCGCCATAGAAGACACGTGCAGTACGCTTTTGCATGAGATGTGTCATTGTTTTGCCGCAGAAAAAGGTATCAAGGACACCAGCGGTTCCGGAAACTTTTACCACAATCGGAAGTATAAGGAGATTGCCGAAAGCCACGGGCTTTGCGTTGAGAAGCACCCAAAATACGGATGGACGATTACAAGCCCCGGCCTTCCTCTTCTGGATTTCATTGCAGAGCAAGGATGGGAAGACCTGCAGATGTGCGAGGCCGTCAGCCTTTACGAGGTACTTGGAGCGCTTCCCAAAGGAACCGCAAACGGAGCCGCCACGAAAACCCGGAAACCGAGCAGCACCCGTAAATATGTCTGCCCATGCTGCCATCAGAGTGTACGGGCTACAAAGGTTGTAAAGATCCTGTGCGGTGACTGTATGCAGAAGATGGAACCCGTTGAATCCGAGTAAACCCCGTCAGACAGAGAGAACAGCCGAGTGAGAGTAGGCCATTTTATAATGCACTTTTTAAGGTGAAGGGATTTCAAATGAACTGGAAATATGATTATTATAATTGCCCCGATGACCCAGATACCGGCGTTCCTGCCTGCGGTGACCTGCCGGAATGTAAAAGCTGCGAATGGTATCACCTCATTACTTCCGCGCAGAAATGCACAACTACATAAACAAAAAAGCAGAGAGTCATCCGTAAGAGGATAACTCTCTGCTTTCTTGTAAAGCCTTTTCTGCACAAGTTTGGTGTCAATGTGGTGTCAAATCAGCCAAGCCAGGTTTATAAAAGGCGTGGAATCAATGTTTTTTAGTCAATCGGCTTCATCGTCGGGAACAGCAGAACATCGCGGATGGAGGCGCTGTCGGTCAGGAGCATGACGAGACGGTCAACGCCGAAGCCGAGGCCGCCCGTGGGGGGCAGGCCGTATTCCAAAGCGGTAACATAGTCGTAATCAACCTGGGCTTTGCAGTTGGGCTCGATGGCCTTGCGCTCAGCAACCTGGCGCTCAAAACGTGCTTTCTGGTCGATGGGGTCATTCAACTCGCTGAATGCGTTGCCATACTCGGTGCAGTCAATGAAATACTCAAACCGCTCAGTAAACGCCGGGTCATCGGGCTTGCGCTTGGCCAGCGGGCTGATTTCGACAGGATAATCATAGATAAAAGTAGGCTGGATGAGCTTATCTTCAACAAATGCATCAAAGAACTCTGCCAGGATCGCACCCTTGGTCGGAACTTCGGGCAGCTCCACATGGTGCTCCTTAGCAGCGGCGATGGCATCCTCATCGGTTTTCCAGTCATTGAAATCAACACCGGAATACTTCTTGACGGCCTCCACCATGGTCAGGCGCTCCCAGTGGCCCAAGTCGATCTGCTTGCCTTGGTAGGTGATCTCCATGCTGCCGCAGACCTTGAGAGCCAGGCGTTTGTAGAGCTCTTCCACCAGATCCATCATGCCGTGGAAATCAGTGAATGCCTGATACAGCTCAATGGTGGTGAATTCGGGGTTATGCTTGGGGTCCATACCCTCGTTGCGGAAGATACGGCCAACCTCATATACACGGTCCATGCCACCCACGATCAGGCGCTTGAGGTAAAGCTCTGTCTCGATACGCAGCACCATATCCATATCTAGCGTATTGTGATGGGTATAGAAAGGACGGGCAGAAGCGCCGATTTCAAACGGGGTCAGGATGGGGGTATCGACCTCCAAAAAGCCCTTTTCGTCCAGATAAGCGCGGATCTCTTTCAGGATCTGGCTGCGCTTGACAAAAGTATCCTTGACTTCGGGGTTGACGATCAGGTCAACATAGCGCTGGCGGTAGCGGGCTTCACGGTCAGTCAGGCCATGGAACTTTTCGGGCAGAGGCAGCAGGCTCTTGGAAACCAAGGTCAGCTCATGCACGCGCACGCTCAGTTCGCCCATTTTGGTGCGGAACACTTCGCCGGTGCAGGCAATGATATCGCCCACATCCATCTTTTTGAATGCGGCGTATGCTTCATCGCCCAGCAGATCACGCTTGACGAAGATTTGGATATCACCTTTCGCATCGCGCAGGTGGGCAAAGCTGGCCTTGCCCATAACGCGCTTGGACATCATACGGCCAGCCAGGCTGACCATACGGCCGGTATCTTCCTCAGCGGGCAAATCTTTATATTCTTCTTTCAAATCAGCAGAGAAAGCATCCTGCTTGCATTTAGTGATGGTAAACGGGTCGTGGCCGGCGGCCTTGAGGTCGGCCAGCTTCTGACGCCGTACTGCCGCTTCCGATGCGGCGTTCTGGGGGGCGGACTGCTTGTTCTGTTCCATGGCGCAGGTTCCTTTCCTGTTTTTATATCCGGGGGTGATCAGCGGCTGCGGCTGACACCCAGAATGGTGTATTCCAAAATATTTCCGTTGGGCAGGGTAACGTCAACCTTATCGCCAGTCTTGTGGCCGATGAGGGCAGCGCCGACCGGACTTTCATCGCTGATACGGCCCTGGTCGATGTCGGCTTCGGTAGAACCGGTGATATCATACTCTTCAGCTTCGTCCGGCTCATCGCCCTCTGCCAGGATGCGCACATGCATACCGATAGAAACGGTATCCAGGCTCAGGTCACTGTCGTCCATGATGCGGGCAACCTTCAGGGTAGCTTCCAGGTCAGCAATGCGGGCTTCAACCACAGCCTGCTCTTCCTTGGCGGCATCGTATTCCGCGTTCTCAGAAAGGTCACCGTAACCACGGGCAACCTTGATCTTTTCAGCAATCTCGGAACGCTTGACAGTTTTCAGGGTGTCCAGTTCTTCTTCCAGCTTTTTATAACCCTCATGGGTAACAACAACTTCTTTGGCCATTGTCAATGTCTCCTTAGCAATTAAAAAGTCGTGCGGCCCGGTGGGAGCCGCACTAGTTTTAATATTTTATCGTTTTTTCCTGTCGCTGTCAAGTAGATTTTAGCGTTGCGGCTCTGTTTTTCCTTTCAGGAAAGCCACACTGCGCCGGTGTTTTTCAAATGACGGGTTCTGGGGGTTCGACGGTGCAAATTACTGCTTCCGCCATACATTTTTAGCATTTCTGCGCTGTTTTTTGCTTTGTTTTGTCTGAACCATCTGCTTTTTAACCGCTTCATATTGACCATTGGCGTAAAACGTGGTAACATGTAGATGTTATATAGCATGCTGGCGCAGGGATACTGTTGCCGGCGGTTTTGCATGTATGTATGGTTTTTGTGCCCATTGGATATATTATTTTATGCAAAAGGGAGGTTTTGCGTCGTTGAAGCGTTTTTTGTGTGCGGTGATCGTTGCTGCGCTGCTGTTGTTCTGTGTTGCCTGCGGCAGCCATGCGGCCGTCTCCGCTGATTCGATCGCAACTGCCGCACCCACGGCATCTTCATCCCGCAATATTCGCAGCGAACCTATTACCGTAAACAGCACCGTGGCTGACGCTGATACCGTGAACAATGCACAGACCGCAGCCCCCACTACGGAAGCAACCGAAGCTCCTGCGGAAAGCGAGGCCGAAGAGGTGGATACCCCCGCTACCGGGGATTTTCCGGTACCTTACCTGGCTGCTGTGCTGGGGTTGATTCTGGTTTGTTCCGCGGGCCTGGTTATGCTCAAGCGTATCTGATTTTATTCGTCCATTCCAAAAGGGAGGCCGCGCGGCTTCCCTTTTTTTTACCTTATGGCAACACCGCACAATTCCCGCCTGACGGCTTAAGCACCGCTCCGGCGGC
>ERZ773131.2047-NODE-2047-length-13503-cov-5.438727_pt1 | contig 13503 bp, 7 predicted proteins | sample MGYA00511082_ERZ773131 | MGnify/ENA primary metagenome ERZ773131 (study PRJEB29015, sample SAMEA2737813) | human gut metagenome | biome: human gut; feature: human-associated habitat; material: faeces | place: China | collected 2012 ... | reverse complement strand
TGTTTTTTATTTCAAATGTGTTATCACACATATCAATCAGTTCATATATTCCACTTACATGATCTTTATCCGGATGACTTATAAATACATAATCAAGACTCCGTATCCCGGCATATTTAAGATAACTGTAAATCCTGTATTTTCCGGTATTCTTCTTACTTGTACTTCCGCCATCAAACAAAGCATTGAATCCTTCACTGGTCTGTAAGACAATTGAATCCCCCTGTCCCACATCAAGCATGCTTATTTTCATAAAACATGCAATACTGTACTTCAACGGCATAGTGCTGATTATGTACAATACTGCAGCCAGCACATTTCTATAAACTTTCGGAATACTAAAAAATCTCTTTGCATAGTAAATTCCACACCATGCAATAAGAAATACATAATACAAAACAATAACCTTTTCAGGTGGATGTCCCGTTACTATAACAGTGCCTGATGAACCTGACGCCATCTCGCACAGCCAGCTATACAAGTCAAGAATATATTCTCCTGCACCGGCAGTCCATAATGCGGCTTTCATTGATATAAGCCCGGTAATTCCTGTTAATATTCCGCTTACCATAATAACTGACATCAGCGGTATAACTATTATATTAAGCAGAAGACTTATAATCGCAATCTGTCCTGACATGCACAGCATTACCGGAAGTGTTGCAATCTGGACACACAAGCCAGTAACAAGCATATCTATGACGTGTCTGTATACAAGTGTGGCTGTAAGAGAATCTGTTTTCTTCTTCTTGAAAAACAACATAACTGTTTCCTTGTTAGAAAAGACAGGCTTTACAAATATAATTCCTGTCATGGCAAGAAATGACATTATAAATCCCGAATTACTTATATAATAAGGATTGATAATAATTAATATTACAACCGCAAGTCCTAGAGTATTAGCACCATCACTTGTCCTGCCCAGCACATCAGCAAGCATGAACACAAGAATCATAATGACAGCACGCCCGGCAGACACACTGTTTCCTGTAATATACAGATATGAAAGCATTATAATACTGCTTATCACTGCAGCAGGTATCATTCTTATAAATTTTTTAAGCAGCCTGTATACAGACATTCCAACCATTGTTATATGAAGTGCACTGATTGCAAGGATATGTGATATTCCATTTTTCTTGTAGACTTCCTTAACCTCGTCATCAAGAACACTCCTGTCACCAAGCACAATTGCCCTCATGGTGCCTGCATTCTTTTCTGTAAATGTGTTATCATACACATTTTTAATAGCATCCGCCATATTTAACAAACCCGCTTTTAAAGTTCCAGCTCTGGATGTTATATTAACGGCTTCATTAAAAATCCCCTGATAATTAATGCCAGCAGATGTATAATATGCTCTTGTATTAAACTGTCCTTCATTTGTCGGTTCTTCAAAGTCCTTTAGTTTTACCTTCACATACACATAATCACCTGCATGGCAGAATGAATCCTGCGAGTATATGATGATTCCAGATTTTACCGTTTCATTTCCCTTCTCATCGTCTTTTTGCCAGTCAGGAACCAGCAGTGCATTATTAAGCTTTGTAGCATAACTGTTATCGCCTCTGGTCACGGACGCCGCTTCTCCTTTTACATATGCATAACAGTCTTCTGATAATTTTCCCTGATAACACATCCCACGACTGTAATATTCAGTTCTTATAACCATAACTGGAAAAATCAACACAAATAAAATGTAAAACAACGGTGTTTTACTGTGTTTATAGAATATAAGATAGCCAGCCATAATTATAATGCCAGCCAGGAGTACAATATACCTGTCAGAATATATTGATAAATATGCGGCAGCCAGTCCAGCAACTGCTGCCACTAAAAAAGGTCTTTTCAAATATTTCCTTTCCAGAAATAATCACATTTTAAAATTACTTTTCAACAATTTCATTGTTCATGTAAAAAATACTGTCAAGACTAATAACATCACGATACATAAGATTAGAATTACCATTTACAAGGATTTTGACACCATCAATTCCATCTAGCCCTGTAAGTGAATCAACTAAAGAATATAAAGTGACATTACTCTTTGCATTAACCATATCTGATGCAAATTCAGAGCTCAGGTTGATATAGCATATCTTATCCTTGACAGAAATACTTAAAAGCTTGGTACTTGATGGAACAGACTGATAACAGCCACTCTGGTCAGGACCATCTATTATCTGTTCAGCAACAACTTTTTCTAATGAAACATTTTTGTTATAACATATCTTTTTATTGGTTTTAACAAGTGCATCACCAGAACGGTTAGCATAATACAGGTTAATATTCACCCATTTTACATCCGATATTGCCCCTTCTGATGAATCCACAAAATCTTCTGAGCTCATATTGCCTATATTAGTTCCATCCTCATAAACGGCATCTTTTCCATCAACATAAAATCTCACATAAGTCACTCCGTCAATCTGTGACAGTGTCTTAACAACTGCAGCCCTGTAAAGAACTTCCGTTGAAGGCTTCATGTCATAATATGTGCTGTCAAAATAAACATTGACATATATGCTGTCAAATTCAATATCGGGTGAATTAACTCTTGACGGCTTAATGACACTGTTATCTTTTCCACTTTTTGTATCCATTATTTCAAGAAGCCGTACAGCAAGACTATGTGAATCATTTTCATCAACATTTACTTTATCCTCTATAAGTGCTGTGCCCTGACTGTTAGTAAAATATACCGTATACTCAGCTTCCTTGGTTTCAGATGAACATGCAGTGGACGTAAGCATAAATGCAAATATTAAATTTAAACTTAATAATGTATAAATTATCTTTTTCATTATATTTATAATGCTCCTTTCCAGTTCTGCATGCTCTAACAGGCACTCATATCACTTATGCCTGTGGTGTATCAACATAATTAAGCGGTACTCTCATTGTAAATGTCGTTCCAATATTTTCTTCGCTGTGAACCTTTATAGTACCATGATGCATAATTATAATGTTTCTTACAATTGCAAGACCAAGTCCTGTTCCCCCTGTTTCCCTTGACCTTGCCTTATCAACACGGTAAAATCTCTCAAATATTTTGTTAATGCTTTCTTCTGGTATTCCTATACCAGAATCCTCTACTCTTATATAGAAATACTGGTAATCTGCATTAAGTGATACATGTACCCAGCCATCATCAACATTATATTTTATTGCATTTTCGACAAGATTAGAAATAACCTGTGTCATCTTAACCTCATCAATCTGTGCAACAACAGGTCTGAAACTTTCAAAAAGAAGTTCAATATTCTTCTTCTGGGCTATCGGTTTAAGCCTCTTAAGTGTCATCTCAAGCAGTTCATTCATATTAACGGATGTAATGTTGAGTGATGCCGTTGTCTTGTCCATTCTTACAAGTGTAAGCAAATCCTCAATAATCTTGCTTTCCCTGTCAATTTCTGAAACAATATCCTGCATAAATTCCTGATATACTTCAATAGGAACATTTTCCTGTGTATTAAGTGACTCTGCAAGCACTTTTATTGAAGTAATAGGAGTCTTTAACTCATGTGATACATTTGAAACAAATTCAGCTCTCGACTGGTCTGTCTCATTAGCCTTATCCATTATTCCGTTAAAGTCCTCAGCTATCTCTCGGATTTCAGTATATCCCTTCATCGGAATTCTCTCATCAGTATGTCCTGCATTAACATTGGCAACTATATCTGTCAGTCTGCGGACCGGCTTGTTAAGGAAACGCGATGATACAAGCAGTGCAACAAAGCATATCGTTATAATTATAACTTTGATATTGTTATTCTGGCTGTTAACATTGACAAATAATGAATCAATTTCAGTGTAATCAAGGTCGGCAAGAAGGACTGCTATAAAATCACCGTTCTCATTATAGACAGGTGTAACTGCCTGAATATCTCCCGACTTCTTATCATACACTGAATTCGTCTTGTGACTAGTGAATATATCAAAAACCCTGGAATTAATTATTGTCTTACCTGTATCAGTTGAATAAGTATCCGCATACACATTGTAATTAAGATCTATCACTCTTATTCGTATCTGGTTCATTGCTGAATAGCTGTTAAGCCTGTCATTCATTCCCGCCATATCAGCTTCATGAAGTCCGGCATAACCGGAATATTCTGCCGCAATAAGAACAGCTTCGTTCTGCACAACAGCAGTCTGCCTTGTTATTACAGACTGTTTGTATATGTATTCGAAGCCTTCAAATGTGCCAATTACTGCCGCAGCTATTATTACAGCGTTAATTACGAACTGCAGAAATGTATATCTTCTTATAAATCTTATAAAATTGCTAAAAGTTCTCGTCCAAAAAATTTTTCTGTGATTAATCCCTTTTTTATTATTTTTCTTTTTAAACATTAAAGTAATAACCTACTCCCCACTTTGTATGAACATACTTAGGTTCACTCGGATTATCTTCTATCTTCTCACGAAGTCTTCTCATATGGACATCCACTGTTCGTCCGTCACCTGAATAATCCTGTCCCCATACTGCTTTGAGAAGATTATCACGGCTGTATACTTTACCCGGATTAACAGCAAGCATTTCCAGTAAATCAAATTCTTTGGCTGTAAGATTAATTTCCTTGCCAGCAATATAAAGATTCCTGCTGTCACAGTCAATCTTCATGTCCCCTGCAGTAATTACATTACTCTTTGGCGCTTTCTTTTCCATCGAAGAATTACGTCTTAATATCGCCTTCATTCTCGCTTTCACTTCAAGAATATTGAAAGGCTTGGTAATATAATCATCTGCACCATACTCAAGTCCGAGAATCTTGTCCATGTCATCACCTTTAGCTGTAAGCATAATTATAGGTACATTTGAAAATTCTCTTATCTGCTGGCATACTGATAATCCATCAAGCTTGGGAAGCATAATATCAAGCAGAATTATATCGTATTCATTGTTTCTGACGTATTCAAGTGCTTCTTCGCCATCATAAGCACAGTCAACGACACTGTAATCCTGTATAAGACTGAACTTAAGCCCCTTTACTATCATCTTCTCATCATCAACAACCAATACTCTGCCTGCCATATCTTACTCCTTTTATCAAACGCTTATATAATCTTTTATCTTATTAAATGCAGATTCCTTAATACCTGATACTTTCATAATATCTTCTATTCTTTCGAACCGTCCGTTACTGTTTCTGTAGCTGATTATATCTGCTGCCCTTGAACTTCCGATTCCCGGAAGGCTCATAAGCTGTTCCTGTGTTGCACTATTGATATTAACCAGCATGTCCGCTGAATCTGCAGTACCAGCATTTCCTGATATTTTTTCACTTTCACACGGAATATACACCCTGTCTCCGTCAGAAAGCACTCCTGCCATATTAAGGGATGATGTATCGGCACATTCAGATACACCGCCAGCCATTTCTACAACCTCATACATTCTTGTCCCGGCCGGACACTCTACAACTCCCGGCTCTAAAACATCCCCACATACATACACATAAATATTTTCTGTGATATCTTCCTCAGAAATGCCATAATCAGCTGATGATTCCTGAACCTTGACAAATGTATCTTCTCCCTGTGGCTTATTCTTTCCCGAAACATAAAATCCACCTGCAGTAATTAATATAACTGCCAGTGCAGCATATTTAACTGTCTGTTTATGTTTCTCATAATATTTTTTATAATTCATGTACAATCTCCTTAACTTTCCGGTCAAGGAAATCCCCTTTGCGTACCTTTATATTTTACAGAATTGTTACAACGAATACAAGCCTAATTTTCGTATAAATGTTTACACTTTTTTTGTTCTTTGGTAGAATATTACTATTAACGGCTAAGGGAGGAAAGCCATGAATTCATCAAAGAAATCTATTCTTAATTCTAATCTTACTTATGTGATAGCATTTGTGCTTCCATTGGTTATGATGATAGCACTCTACTATACCAGAGGAATATTCCCATGGGGAAATGAATGTTATTTAAGATCTGATATGTATCATCAGTACGCGCCATTTTTTTCAGAATTATGGCACAAAATACGCAATGGTGAAAGCCTTACCTATTCGTGGGATATCGGATTAGGTACTAATTTCACTTCATTATATGCGTATTATCTTGCAAGTCCGTCTAACTGGTTCATTGTTCTGTTTCCACAGAAATATATAATTGAGATTATGAACGCAATTATCATATTAAAAATTGCCGGAAGCAGCCTTGCAATGACTTATTACATCACTAAGCATTTTGATACCAAAAACTGCATTGTTGCTTTATTCGGTATGTTCTACGGAATGTCAGGTTTTATTGCTGCATACAGCTGGAATATCATGTGGCTTGACTGCGTAATTCTTGTTCCACTTATAATGCTTGGTCTCGAAAGACTTGTAAATGAAAACAAATGCATATTCTACTGTATAACTTTAGGATTATGCATATTTACCAACTATTATATTGCAATTATGGTATGTCTTTCAGTTGTTATATATTTTATCGTACTCATGATTTCATATAATGGGCCTAAAAGTGTATTACAGTATGTAAAGAAATTTGTTAATTTCTGCATATATTCCCTGCTTGCAGGAGGTCTTGGTGCCTGTCTGCTGCTTCCGGAATTTTATACATTTTCATTGTCAGCATCAAGTGATACTACATTTCCAGAGAAACTGACTTCATATTTCAGTATTCTTTCAATGCTGACCAGACAGCTTATTAACATTCCTGTACATTTAGGACTTGACCATTATCCTAATATATATTGTGGTGTTGCTGTATTTCTGCTTATACCGCTGTATGTTATGTGTAAAAAAGTTAATGCCCGCGAAAAGATTGGCAAATGTATTATTCTCCTTATCTTTTTGACAGCATTTAACTTAAATATTCCTAATTATATCTGGCACGGATTACATTTCCCTAACAGTCTTCCATGCCGCCAGTCTTTTATTTACATATTCTTTCTTCTGACTATGTGCTTTGAAGCAGTCAATAACTTAAAGAGTATGTCTAACAAACAGATTGGTACTGCACTGTGGATATCAATCGGACTGCTGCTTCTTATTGAACAGCTTTTCATGACTGATGACACCAACTACTCATTTAAAAGTGTATATATAAGCGGAATATTTATCCTTATCTATGCATTATTCATATTCATTAACAATAACGCTAAACTGAAAATACCACTTGTTCTTCTGCTTACATTTTCGGCTTCTATTATTGAATGTACAATGAATATGGATTCAACAGGTATCGGAACAACCAACCGTACATCTTATCTTCTTGATTATGATGCAGTTAAAACTGTTACTAAAACTGTTGCGGATAACGATGATTCATTTTACCGTATGGATAAATTATTTGGTGCGCGTTCCAAGAATGACGGTGCATGGCACAATTACAGGACTATATCGACATTTTCATCAACATGTAATGCCGGAATATCCAAGCTTTATGGATATCTTGGACTAGAAAGTTCAACCAATGCATACGGATGTAACGGTCTTACAGAAGTTACTGATATGCTGTTTTCTGTAAAATATACTATAAGCAACAAGCTTCTGGCAGAAAGTGATTTAAGAAGCTACTATACAGGAAGTGATGGAGAATTTATTTACAGAAATAATTATGTTCTTCCAATTGGTTATGCCATTAATGAAAAGTCAACTCTTCACATGAATCTGTCTTCTTCTAATAACGGCATTGAAAACCAGAACATTTTGATACAGACAATGACTGGAATAAGTGATATCTTCTCTTTTGTTGATGAGTTTCCTACCCAGTCAGAATGTACAATTACACCTTCCAAAAACGGACATCTCTATCTTACTGTAGAGAATAAGACAATTGATTATATTACTGTTTCAATTAACGGATCTGAAAGGTCATTTGGATGCAGCAATCTTAAAAACAATAACCACATAATTGATGTCGGTTATGTAAATGCAACTGACAGGGTTGATGTAACCGCTGATTCAGGCATGAATCTTACTGCATATATGCTTGATACTGATAAATTCATTGAAGCTTATAACCAGATTAACTCTGAATCTTATCAGGTAGATTCATTTACTGAAACTGATTTTAAAGGCACTATTTCTCTTTCATCAGACAAAACAGTTTTATTCTCTATTCCTTATGACGGAGGCTGGTCTGTTTATGTAGATGGAAAACGTGTCGATACATTTATGTGGAAGGATTCTCTTTTATGTGCTGATATTCCAGCCGGAGAACATACAATTGAATTAAAATATATACCATGCAATTTAATATTAGGTTGCGTTTTAACAGCACTTAGCATTATTATATTGATTGGCATTTATATTTCAGGACGTTTAATCAGAAAAGGAACTATCAAAACTGATAACTGGCCTGTGGCAGTCAGAAAATATCTTGAACTGCCTGTTACAGCATCAGCTGCTGATACTGATACTGACAATCTTCTTGAAGAATCTATCGAGGAATCTATTCTTGATGACATGAATGATTTTGATAATCTTGAATTTTCTGAGGAAGATAACGAAAATGACGAAAATAACAATTTAACAGACAATGAAACCAAGGAGGATTTATAAATGAAATTATGGGGTGGACGATTCACCAAAGAAACTAATGAGCTCGTTAACAACTTTAATGCGTCAATTTCATTTGACCAGAAGTTCTATAAACAGGATATCGAGGGAAGCATTGCACATGCTACTATGCTCGGCAAGCAGGGAATTATTCCTGAAAGCGAAAGTGAGCAGATTGTAGAAGGTCTTAAGGGAATTCTTGCTGATATTGAATCAGGAAAGCTTGAAATCACTGATGAATACGAGGATATCCATACATTTATGGAGGCTACTCTTATTGAGAGAATCGGTGATGCCGGAAAGAGACTTCACACAGGACGAAGCAGAAATGACCAGGTTGCTCTTGATATGAGACTTTTCACAAGACAGGAAGTTCTTAATACTGATGCTGAGCTTAAAGAGCTTATGGCTGTTATCTTAAGAATCATGAAAGAAAACACTCATACATTCATGCCTGGATTTACTCATCTTCAGAAGGCTCAGCCTGTTACTGTTGCCCATCATTTCGGTGCATATTTCGAAATGTTCAAGCGCGACAGAAGCAGACTTCACGACATATATGAAAGAATGAATTACTGCCCTCTTGGTGCAGGTGCACTTGCAGGAACAACTTATCCATTAGACAGAGAGCTTACTGCTTCTCTTCTTGGTTTCTACGGACCAACACTCAACAGTATGGATTCTGTTTCTGACAGAGATTATCTTATTGAATTCTTATGTGCATTATCAACTATCATGATGCATTTAAGCCGTTTCTCTGAGGAAATATGCATCTGGAATTCTAATGAATACAGATTCATAGAACTTGATGACGCTTTCAGTACAGGAAGCTCTATTATGCCTCAGAAGAAGAATCCTGATATTGCAGAGCTTGTAAGAGGTAAGACTGGCAGAGTATACGGCGCACTTATGAGCCTCCTTACAACAATGAAGGGTATTCCTCTTGCTTACAACAAGGATATGCAGGAAGATAAGGAATTATCATTTGACGCATTTGACACAGCCAAGGGCTGCATAAGCCTTTTCAAGGGCATGATTGATACTATGAAGTTCAACAACAAGAGAATGGAAGATTCAGCAAAGAACGGCTTCACTAACGCTACTGATGCTGCTGATTATCTTGTTAAGAAGGGGGTTCCTTTCAGAGAAGCCCACGGTATTGTCGGCCAGCTTGTTCTTATGTGCATTGAGAAAAATATCGCACTTGATGACCTTTCACTTGAAGAATACAAGGCAGTTAGTCCTGTATTTGATGAGGATATCTACGAGGCAATCAGCCTTCAGACTTGTGTAGATAAGAGACTTACTCTTGGAGCTCCTGGTCCAGAGGTTATGAATAAGGTTATTGCTATATATGATGAATATATGAAGGAGAATTAAGAGTATTTCGGAATTGTACAGTCTGTAAGTCAAGCATTAGTGCCAACTTTAAGTAAGCTGACCTAGTGGCTGTAAATGCCGCCATATACAGAGTTTATAACGGTGCAGGAAATCAAACGCGCTTCGCTTGAACGAGATTTCCTGCACCGAACTTTTGTATATAGCGGCATTAACACCCACACGGTAAGCTTACATGCCGTTGTCGCTAACGCTTAACTCACAGACACTACCACCGCGAAGTACTTATTATTGCTTCATATATATCAAAGAAGGACGGTGTAAGGCTTATGCCTTACTACCGTCCTTTTTCAACCGTACAACCGTTAAAATCATACTCTTATCTTCGTCCCCTTAGTATCCCTATGAGCCGTCTTCATCTTGGCAAAGCTTATACTCTTTCCCTTATATTCCATCATGAACTCGTCACCTTCTGTAAGCAGAAATACATCTTCTATATAATCGTCTTTTGAAAGCTTGATTCCTCTTACACCAACAGCACTCTTCTTCTTCATTGGAATGTCTGTTAACGGGAATTTTAAAAATACTCCGCTTTCTGTCTGCACAATTACATTCTGGTTGCTTTCAACTACCTCTTCTTCCTTTATTTCTCCATCAAGCGAGAACTTGGAGTAGATTTCCACTCTTGCATCTGTTGAATACATTCCGATAAGCTTATCGTCATCTGCTAATTTCGTACATGCAACTGTACGCTTTGCAACCTGGAATTCTTCACTGTCTACAAGTTTCATCATTCCCTGTCTTGTGACAAAAAGCATTTTCTGATTCTTAAGCCGTTCAAATGGAGTGATATACACAATTATTTCTTTAGAACTGTCATAGTTACACAGATTATCAATAGGAGTGCCTTTATCCCTGAACTTAGTAAATGGCAAATCCTTTATCTTTAACTGGTGCATATCTCCCGTATCAGTAAATATGCAGATTTTATCTGTGTTCATTACCGGAATGACATATTTGTTCTCATTAAATACAGCCTCTTTATTTCTCTCAAATGCAGCCATATCAATAGTTCTTGCATATCCGAATCTGTCCATGATGAACATAACTTCCATCTCAGGAATCTTCTTTTCCTCGAATACAGCAGCTTCGCCATCTTCGATTACAGTTCTTCTTGCAACACCATATTCTTTCTTAATATTAATAAGATCAGCCTTGATAACCTTAGCCATCTCTTTTCTGCTGCCAAGTATCTTTTCATACTTCTCAATCTTCTTGACACATTCGTCATATTCCTTCTGAAGATTCAGAATTTCAAGACCAATCAGCTTGTAAAGACGCATTTCCAATATGGCACCAGCCTGTCTTTCAGTAAAATCAAGACCTGCAGCCTGCTTCTTTGACTGCTCTGACTTAAACTTGATTCCTTCAACATTACCATTGACAAGGCAGTCCTTAGCCATCTTAAGATTAGCACTGCCTCGTAATATCTCGATAATAAGGTCAATAATATCACAGGCTCTTATAAGACCTTCCTTAATCTCCCTGTTAGCCTTCTCCTTTTCAAGAAGTGTTGTGTACTTTCTTGTAGCAAGCTCGTACTGGAAATTAATGTGGTGTCTTATTATATCCTTAATACCTAAAGTCTCAGGTCTGCCATCAACGATAGCGAGCATATTTACGCCAAATGTATCCTCTAACTTGGTCTTCTTGTACAGAAGATTTTCAAGATTCTTGACATCAGCGTTCTTCTTAAGCTCAAGAACAATTCTTATTCCTTCCTTAGAAGATTCATTGGAAATGTCTACAATATCGGTAGTTTTCTTAGTCTCTATAAGGCTTACAACATCAGATATGAATTTACCTATGTTAGCACCAATCATTGTATATGGAATCTCTGTAATAACAAGCTTGTCCTTCTCTGAACGGTTCTTGGCAGGCTCGAATACAACCTTGCCTCTTAACTTAATCTTTCCTGAACCAGTCTCATATATTGCTCCAAGCTCGCTTTTATTAATTACAATTCCACCTGTAGGAAAATCCGGTCCAGGGCAGAGCTGCATAAGCTCGTCTGTTGTGATATCCTCATTATCCATATATGCACATACTGCATCAACAACCTCTGAAAGATTGTGCGGAGGGATATTAGTTGTCATACCAACCGCAATACCATCTGCACCATTTACAAGCAGATTAGGTACTCTTACTGGAAGAACCTCAGGCTCTTTTTCCGTTTCATCAAAGTTTGGAATAAAATCCACGGTATTTTTATTAATATCGGCTGTCATTTCCATGGAAATGCGGCTTAAACGTGCTTCTGTATATCGCATGGCGGCGGCACCGTCACCATCGACAGAACCGAAATTACCGTGTCCGTCTACCAGCGGGTATCTTGTATTGAAATCCTGTGCCAGTTTTACCAGTGCTTCATAAATGGATGAATCTCCGTGCGGATGATATTTACCCATTGTATCACCGACAATACGCGCACATTTTCTGTGCGGCTTGTCAGGACCGTTATTTAATTCAATCATTGAGAATAAGATTCTTCGCTGTACCGGCTTTAAACCGTCCCTTACATCAGGAAGTGCACGGGAAGCGATAACGCTCATCGCATAGTCGATATAGTAATCTTCCATGGTCTGCTTCATATCCACTTCATGAATCTTATCAAAGATATGTTCGTCCATTTTCTACTCCATTCCGAGAACGCGTTTTAGAAAAAATCCATTATCACCCGGAGCGTTCTCAGTCCGTGTGACGGTACAAATTTTTATTAAATATCCAGATTCTTTACATACTTAGCATTGGCTTCAATGAATTCCCTGCGCGGCTCAACCTTATCGCCCATCAGCGTAGAGAACGTTACATCAATTTCTGATTCTGAATCCTCGTCCATGTTCACCCGTAATAAAATTCTCTTTTCCGGATCCATGGTTGTTTCCCAGAGCTGGTCGGCATCCATTTCGCCAAGACCTTTGTAGCGCTGGACTTTGTTATTCTGGTCACGTCCGATTTCAAGCATAATCTGATTGAGTTCCTCATCACTGTATGCATACCAGACTTTTTTGTTCTTTTCAATCTTATAAAGCGGCGGCTGTGCAAGATATACGTGACCCTGCTTGATTAACTCCGGCATAAACCGGTAGAAAAAGGTAAGTAGCAGTGTTGCAATATGCGCACCGTCCACATCGGCATCGGTCATAATAATAATCTTGTGGTATCTTAATTTGCTGATATCAAAATCTTCATGAATGCCTGTACCGAATGCCGTAATCATAGCCTTGATTTCTTCGTTGCCTAAAATTCTGTCGAGTCTTGCTTTTTCAACATTTAAAATCTTGCCGCGCAGCGGAAGAATTGCCTGTGTTGCACGGCTTCTTGCTGTCTTTGCAGAACCGCCGGCAGAATCACCCTCAACGATATAGATTTCACAGTTTTTCGGGTCCCTGTCAGAGCAGTCCGCAAGTTTACCCGGAAGACTTGTATTTTCAAGCGCAGTCTTTCTTCTTGTCAGATCTCTTGCCTTTCTTGCCGCCTCTCTTGCGCGCTGTGCAAGAATGGATTTTTCACAGATAACCTTTGCAACTGCCGGATTCTGCTCTAAGAAAATCTCAAGCTGTTCACTGACAAT
>ERZ773131.2046-NODE-2046-length-13505-cov-5.198662_pt1 | contig 13505 bp, 9 predicted proteins | sample MGYA00511082_ERZ773131 | MGnify/ENA primary metagenome ERZ773131 (study PRJEB29015, sample SAMEA2737813) | human gut metagenome | biome: human gut; feature: human-associated habitat; material: faeces | place: China | collected 2012 ... | reverse complement strand
ATGCAACCCTTGACGGACACAACACCAAGAACGAGTACACAGAGGCCAAAAAGCCGAGCACTGCACTGGTTTTTCGCTCTTACAGCAGCTCGGCCGATGATAACGAGCTGACCAAGCTGAAAGTGGTTTTCAACAACAAGGTCAAGACAGGCAAGCTGATTATACGCAAGGTTCCAGCCGAGGACGAGACACTGGAAGGCCAAGAATTTACCTTTACCGTCCGATTCGGCGATGTTGGCGGCCAAAGCCTCGGCAACATAATCCCGCCGAAAGAGTACACTTGCACGGTGGAAAACCACAATGGCGAGTACTACGGCGAGATCGTGATCGACAAAATCCCTGTCGGCACACGGTTTGTTGTGTGGGAAAATGAACAGACGGGCACAAGCCTGAAATCGGTGTCCTTCAACGGCGGCAAAGACTGCGCTGTTGCCGCGGACGGTGTAAAGGTGTACGGCGCCATTGCGGAGGGCGAAGCGAACGCTGCAACGGCAACGTTTGAAAATACCGCCCGCGAACTGATTGACATAACGGTCAAAAAAGAGTGGAAAAAGCAGGACAAGACGGACATTCCGCAAGACGAGCTGCCCAAAGCCATTTACCTGCGATTGCAGCGCACCGAAACGCCGGAGAAAGAAAACACCTGGCTGACGGTTCCGGAGTATGAAAACGTGAAGCTGCAACCCAAAGATTACCAAGGCTGGATCGAACAGTTTACCGGGTTGGACAAGTACGATGCGAGCAAGACGGGGCAAGACCGCAAACCTTACACCTACCGCGTGCTGGAAAGCGCGACGAAAACTGGGCAATTTTACGGCGGTGCGGCCGATGATGTGATTGAGATTTCCGGCAAGAAGTACAAGGTTCTCAATACCAGCCGCGTCACAGGCGATTCAACCGACAAAACGCTGACCCTGACCAACCAACTGCAGGATGCCAAATACAAGCTGGTTATCACAAAGCTGGACGCACAGGAAGTAACCAAAAAGCTGGACGGTGTGGCGTTCAAGCTGGAAAAGCTGAAGGCTGACAACACGGCTGAAATAACCTATAACGGCACGACGGGCAGGGATGGCGCGGAAACAGGCGAGCTTACCTTTGCAGACCTATCCCCCGGCGAGTACCGCCTGACCGAAACCAAAACCGCCGCGGGCTACACCCTGCTGAGCGAAGCCATCGAGTTTACATTGACAACGGACGGGAAGTGCCAACGCAGCAACGGGGAGTCTATCGCGGTAACCCCAGATACCGCCCCCGGCGTGTACAACATTGCCCTGACGATCTACAACCGCAAGGGCTTTACCTTGCCGCACACGGGCGCGGACGCACCCAGCCTGTGGCTGCTGATAGGTTTGCCCGCACTGGTGGCTGTGCTGCTGGTGCTGGTGTTCCGATACAATAAGAAAGGGGGCAGACGTTCCTGAACCCCCTAAAAAAGCCCTCTACACAAAACAACATAGAAAGAAAGAGGTATGCAACAAGATGAAACTGAAACGTTTATTTACCGCAGTCCTCAGCGCCGCCCTGACCCTGAGCCTTTGCGCCATGCCCGCCATGGCGGCAGACGGCGCGACGCCGACGCTCACGACGAGCACCAGCACGATTGATACCCAAAAAGAAGGCTCTATCACCATCTATAAGCGCGCACTGGATAGTGGCGAAAAAGAAGGTGACCATGGTGATGGCGAAACGATGACGGGGAAACCGCAGGGTACTGCATTGAAGGATACAGGCTTTACCCTCTATCAGGTCATGGATACAGACGCATTGCTTGCCTACTATAATGATGCTGCAAAAGCCGGACAGGTTGATGTTAAGAGCTACTTTACTAAATATGAAGAGGATAATACGGCAAAAGGGCTGATAGAGAAGTATCAGACTCCTTATAAGACACAAATACTTACAGATGAAAACGGCATGGCTGCCTTCACCAAACTGCCTGTCGGTATGTACCTTGTAATTGAAACCAAAACCCCGCAGGCTGTTACCGTACCCGTAGAGCCTTTCTTGGTTTCGATTCCTATGACCCGCATTGGCGACACGGCAGCGGGCGAGCAATGGCTGTATGATGTGACTGTCTACCCCAAAAACAGCATTGCCAAGGGCACGGTAAAACTTGTCAAGCAAGGCAAACAGGGGGATGCAGCACCAACACCGCTGGAAGGCGTCCAATTTTCCCTGTTCAGGAAGAGTGACACAGAAGGTAACGTCTATAAGGAGGTAACTGTTACTAACCCTGTCACAAATGCTAGTGGCGAAATCACTTTAGAAAACCTTACCAAAGGCCGCTACTATCTGCTAGAAACAGGTTATGCCGCAAATAAAGACAAGGGCTATATCCTGAACACCACCGGCAAATTCTACTTTGACATTAACGAAAAAGGTAAGGCTGTGAAGGTAACTGACCCTGAGATTACCGATAATGTGGCTGATGGTAGCTTTGCCATCGACGCTAACGGTACTACTTTGACTGTCACGAACTACAAGCCCGACATTGAAAAGACCGTCACCAAGCGCGACGGCACCGCAAATACACATGAAGCCGATTACGGTGTTGGCGATGCCGTCCCGTATACCCTGACTATCAAAGTTCCTGAAAACATCACCAGCCTGAAAACCTTCAAGGTTACCGATACCACGGTTAAAGCACAGTTGATTCAGAATAAGGACAGTGTAAAAATCAGCGGCAAGAAAGGCGTCGATGCAGTAGCGATTGCGCCTACTGCATACAGTGTTGACGTTACTCAAGGTGAAACCGACTCCGTTATGACGGTTGCCTTTACACCGAGTGCATTGACTGGCGTTGCAGGCGGTGAAATTACCATTGCCTATACCGCTACCGTTCAGGATACCGCAGTTGTTGCCGAAAACGGCAACGTGAACACTGCCAAGATCGTCTATTCTCGCAAAACCAACCTGACGACGGAAGAAACCGGCGACAACAAGCCCTACGAAATCACGGATAAGGGTGTTGTTTACACCTTTGGTCTGAACATCCACAAGACTGCCAAGGGCGGTGACAAGAACGAACAGGGTCTTAAGGACGTTGCCTTTGACCTGTACAAGAAGGTGGAAGACTACGAAATTGATACTGATGGTAAAGTAGCGACTACGATTAGAGGTAAAACATATAGTGACAGTGACCTGTGTGCCGATGCCGTAAAACTGGGCTTGACCACTGAGCCTACTGAAAAATGGATCAAAGTCGAGACCCTTACAACGGGCGAAAACGGCTACGTCTCCGCAAAGGGTCTGCCTTCCGGCACCTACAAACTGGTCGAGACCAAGACCGTGGACGGCTACAACCTGCTGTCTAAGCCTGTGGATGCAAAACTGAACCTTACTTATGCTGCTACATGGTCAACCACCAAGACATATGACGATAATGGCAACCAAATCAAGGCTGAAACAAATACCACAAACTATACGAGAGATACCGCGCCTGTGACGGACCCCAGCGCTGAAATTGCAATCGTCAACCGTGCGGGCTTTACGCTGCCTGTCACCGGCGGTTTCGGTACGCTGCTGTTCAGCGGTATCGGTGTGCTGCTGGTTCTGGCGGGCGTCGGCGTTCTGTTCAGCCTGAAAAAGAAATCCAACCGTGCGTAATGCACACCATCCAAACACCCACAGCAAAATAAACGGGTAATCCATAGGGGAAGGGCCGGAAACGGTTCTTCCCCTATGGGCGGTTGTGGCAGTGCGTCAACCCTTTACAGAAAGGCTCTTTGCAATGGAAACCACCGTCAAATTAAAACTTGGCTTTGCTGCACTGATGATCGTCTCCGGCATCGGCGTGGCCATGTACCCCGTTGTCAGCAACGCGGTGGCACAGCGCCACGCAAGCTCGGTCATTGAAAGCTACAACGACACCGTGCAGTCGATGGACGCCGAGAAAATCGACGCCTCCAAGGAGGCTGCGCGCCGCTACAACCAACAGCTGAACAATGCCATCGACCGCGACGCGGCGGGCGAAGCGGACGACATCGGCACAAGCTATGTGGACATGCTGGACGTGGGCGAGAGCCTTGGCTACATTACCATACCCAAAATTGACGTAAACCTGCCCATTTATGAGGGCACAAGCGACGATGTGCTGGTAAAGGGCGTCGGACATCTGGAAGGCTCCAGCTATCCGCTGGGCGGCGCGGGCACCCACAGTGTGCTGACGGGGCATCGCGGTCTGGCCGAGGCGGTACTGTTTACCGACCTGGACAAGCTGGGCGAGGGCGACCGTTTTTACCTCCACATCATGGACGAGGTGCTGGCGTATCAGGTAGACCAGGTCAAGGTCGTGGAGCCGGAAAACACCGAGGATTTGGAAATTATCCCCGGCGGGGACTACTGCACGCTGGTCACCTGCACACCCTATGCCATCAACACCCACCGTATGCTTGTGCGCGGCGCCCGTGTGCCGTATACCGGAGAGGACGAGCAGCCCGACACGCCGCAGACCGTGCAGTACCAACAGCTGAATACCGGCAACGTGGTAAAGCGCATTGTGGACGCCTGGCCGTGGATCAGCGTGACGGGCAGTGTGGTTATCGGCGGCGAGGCGCTGCTGTTGCTGCTGCTGTTGCACCGCTGCAAAAAGCGCGAGGAGGAAGACTGATGAAACGCCTGTTTCTGCAAATTTTTGCATGGCTGGCAATTTTGCTGGGCGTTGGGCTGATGCTGCAGCCCACGGTCAGCCGATATCTGACGGAGCAGAAAAGCACAAAAACCGTGCAAAAATTTGTGCAGGCCGCCGAAGCTGCCGCCCCCGCCGCGCCCGAAACCTCCGCCGCCGAACCCGCGCGCGCCTACCCCGAACTGTACGACGCGTTTCTGGCCTACAACCAACAGCTTTTTGCCCAAGGCCAAAGCGGCCTGAAAGACCCCTTTGCCTACGAGACCCCCGCCTTTGACCTGACGGGCTGCGGCTTGCCCGACGACGTTATCGCCGCGCTGTGGATACCGCGTCTGGACTTGGAACTGCCTGTTTATCTGGGGGCCAACGCGGCCAACATGGCCCGCGGCGGCGCGCTGCTGGGGCAGACCTCCATGCCGCTGGGCGGCGAAAACACCAACACCGTCATTGCCGCCCACCGCGGCTATTACGGCGCGGAAATGCTGCGCAACGTGCAGCAGATACAAATCGGCGACAAAATTACCCTGACAACGCCGTGGGACACGCTGGTTTACCGCGTGTGCGAGCTGAAAATTATACAGCCGGACGACATAAACGCCGTGCTGATACAGCCCGGCCGCGACCTGCTTACCCTGACGACCTGCCACCCCTACACCCAAAACACCCAGCGCTACCTGGTGATAGCCGAGCGCGACCCCGACGCAGAGGCCGCCACCCATGCGGCAGACCTGGCCGAGTGTGACGAAACCTGGGACGCCGCACCGCGCCAAGTGACGGTGGAGGTCGACGGTACCTCCGCGCTGGAGGAAGTCACCCCCGAAAGTATCACTCCCCTGCCCCACGAGGGCGGCGGCGAAAACGCGGGCGGCGCGTACTCCAACTGGGTGATTTGGCTGGAAAACAACGCCCTGTGGGCGGGATGCCTGCTGATTGCCGCCGTGATCGGCTGTATGCTGATTTGGCGCAGGCATAGAAAGGATTGACCCATGCAGAATATCAACGAAAAGGCGCTGGCCGTTACAGCCGAGGTAAGCAAGGCGGTGCTGGGCAAGCCGGAAGTCGTGCTGAAAATCATGATGGCGATACTGGCCCGCGGCCATGTGCTGATTGAGGATATCCCCGGCGTGGGCAAAACTACGCTGGCACAGGCGTTTGCCCGCGCTATGGACCTGACCCAAAACCGCGTGCAGTTTACCCCCGACGTTCTGCCGTCCGACATTGTGGGGTTCTCGCTGTACCAAAAGGAAACCGGCAAATTTGTGTACCACCCCGGCGCGGTGATGTGCAACCTGTTTTTGGCCGATGAAATCAACCGTACCAGCGCCCGCACCCAGTCCGCCTTGCTGGAAGTCATGGAGGAAAGCGCCGTCACGGTGGACGGCGTGACGCGCGTTCTGCCGCAGCCGTTTACCGTTTTTGCAACGGAAAACCCCGTCGGCTCGGTGGGTACGCAGATGCTGCCGGAATCCCAGCTGGACCGCTTTATGGTCTGCGTGGTCATGGGCTACCCCGATGCGGAGGCGGAAATGGAGATTTTGTCCCGCCAGCCGCGCCGCGCCCTGCTGGACCGTGTGCAGCCGGTGATGGACAAAAACGACCTGCTGGCTATGCAGCAGCAGGTAGACGAAGTATATATGAGCGATGAAATCAGACGGTATATCGTGGAGCTCTCCCGCGCGACGCGGCAGGACAGCCGCCTGACGCTGGGGCTTTCGCCCCGTGCGTCGCTGGCAGTGGCCGGTATGGCGCGCGCGGCGGCTTTTCTGGGCGGGCGCAATTATGTGGCCCCGCAGGATATTACCGCGATTTTTGCCGATGCGGCCCGTCACCGTCTGTGCCTGACCGAACAGGCCCGCACCGGCGGCGATACAGTGCAGAATATCCTTGACGATGTTCTGCACACCGTGCCGCGCCCCCGCCCGGAGAAACCGTTCCATGGCAGGTAAGGTGGGCTGCGCGCTGCTGCTGGCCGTGCTGTTTGCCGCGGCAGCGGTCAGCCGCACGTCGTTTGCGGTCTTTTTGGCGTCACTGGCGGTGCTGCTGGTCGGCTTTTTGGCGTGGTATGTCCGCACACTGCGCAGGGATGTGACGGTAACGCTGCAGCTGCCTGCCCGCCCCGTGCACCCCGACGAGGATTTTGCCGTACTGGTGAAACTGCACAACAACGGGCGGCGGCCCGTGCCGGAGCTGCGTGTCGTTTTGCAGGCCGTGGACGCCGAAAGCGGAACGGCCATTGAACTGCCCTGCGGCGCGATGCTGGCCCCGCATCAGTGTGCTGATTTGCGCGTGACCCTGCGCGCAGCAAAAAGCGGTCTGTGGCGGTTCCGTGTGCGGGAAGCCACCGTGCGCGACCTGTTGGGGCTGTTTGCCGCACACTGCGCCGTGCCGCCCCAAAGCAGAGAACTGTGTGTGCTGCCCCCCGCCGAGGGCGAGGACGACGGCGCAGGCACAAAACCGCAGAACTGCGCCGAAAAAGTGACTGCGGCGGGCTGCGATTTGACCGACGGCGTTTATGATCTGCGCCCCTACCGTGCAGGCGATTCACCGAAGCTGATCCACTGGAAACTGACCGCCCGCGTGGGCGAGTTGACCGTGCGCGAGCCGTTGGGCGCAGCCTACCGCGCTGACCCTGCGGGCAGCGTTTTGGCAGAGGGAGCCGACGCGCCGCAGCAGTTGCTGCACTTTGGGCAGGCCGCCGTAAAGCGGCTGCGCAGATTGACCCGCCGCAAGGACACCGACCCCGCTACGGGACTGGTATTTGTGGACCGTGTGCTGCTGCCCCGCACCAAGGCCGCTGCCCACCCCATGGCGGAAACGGCGGCGGATCTGCTGATTTCGGAGCTGCTGGCCTTGGGCTTGCTGACGGCACTGAACGGTGCGTTTGCACTGGCATTGCCGATTTGGGTGTGGCTTGGCGTGGCGTCACTGTGTGCGGCGTGGCCGGCACTGCACCGCGTCCCGCTTTCCAAGGCGGGCCGTTACGGCGCGGCGCTGGCGCTGGCCGTGGGGTATCTGGTGCTGCTGTTTGCCGTGCAGCAGCCGTTTTTGGCCGGTGCGGCACAGTGCGCGGATGCCGTCAGGCTGTGCTTGAATACACGCTTCAACGCAAATTTTGTGGTGTCCGCCTCGCCGGTTTCGGCGCAGATGGGCCTGTTTGCGCTGCTGACGGCAGTGCCGTTTACAATGTTTTTGGCCACGCTGACAGCCCGCCACACCGACGCGCTGCTGCTGGGGGCGGTGCTTCTGCCGATTGTGGTGTTCACGCTGTTGGCGGGGACGGGCCGTGCCGTTTTGGGCTGGCTGCTGCTTTTGCCGGGCTGGTTGGGAAGCTGTGCGGCGGCGCGGTCGCTGGTGCGCAAACGGCTGTGGTGCGGCAAGGATTCCGCCGTCTATGCCGCCAACCTGCAGACCCACCGCACAAACCAAAGGCTGGCCGGTGTCGGCATGGCTGCCATTTGCGCGGTGCTGTTTTTGCCTGCCCTGGCACTGCGCCCCGTGCTGATGCTGCCCTTGAACGCGCTGCAGCCTGTGACCGACAAAGTCTGCGCGGCCGGGCTGAGCGCGGCGATCGAGTGGCTGCCGAAAATCAGCGGCGGGGCACTGAATTTCCATGTCAGCGCTGCTGCGGGCGGCGTGGAGGACGGCAGCCTGACACGGGGCGACGGCCTGGCGCTGACGGGGCTGGAGGATATAATGGTCACGACCGACGCCAAGCCGGAGGAGACCGTCTACCTGCGCGGGTTTATCGGCGTGGACTATGACGGCACAAGCTGGCAGGCAGGGAATGCCGCTGCCTTCGACAGTGCCGCAGCAAACTGGAAAACCGACGGCGACGGGCGGCTTGCCATTGCGAACCTGCCGTTTTTGCGCGCGGCATACAGCGGCGCACAGCCGCAGCAAATGACCGTACAGCGTCTGCATGCAAACGATGCCTACACGTTTGCGCCGTACAACGCATATTTTAACGACTACTACACGCCGGACGGCGACGGAGCCATAGCGGGGCAGACCGTGCAGGACGATATGTTCTACTATTTTCCGCGCAAACAGGCAGAGGAGCTGCTGGCGGCCCGTGACGATGATGACGCGGGGGTGCTGGACCGTCTGGAAAGCGCCTACGCCGCGTATGTTCGTGCGCGCTGCCTGGATGTGCCCGACGGTGCCGGGTACGATGCCATAGACAAGGAACTGGCTGCGCTGGTGAAGGAGCGCAAACTCAGGGATGATGACATCGATGGCCGACGCGCACTGGTGCGCAGCTGGCTGAACGAGCACTGCCGTTACAGCGCGGACGCCGAGACACCCGACGACACCGACCCGCTGCTGTATTTCCTGAGCGAGAGCCACGCGGGCAGCAGCACACAGTTTGCCTCGGCAGCGGTGCTGCTGTGCCGCATGGTGGGGCTGCCCGCCCGATATGTGGTAGGCTACGCCGCACCGCAAAGTCTGTTTACCGCTGCGGGCGACGGCAGCTGCCGTGCCGTTTTGCAGGATGATAACGCCCACGCCTGGGCAGAGATTTACCTTTCCGGGCAGGGCTGGACGCCGCTGGAGGTCACCCCCGGTATGACAGCCGAACTGACCGAGGGCGAGCTTGCCGCCGATGCCGCACAGGCAGGGCAAAATGCCGCAGACAGTGATACACCCCTGCTCGCGCGGCAGGAGGCCGACTCCCCTGCCGAAACGCCGCAAAGCGTCCCGCTTTTGTGGGTGCTGCCTACGGTTTTGCTGCTGCTCGTCTTGGCCTTGGCACTTCTGCGCCGTGCAAGGCGCACACCTTTGCAGACCGTACAGGCAGAATTTTGTGCGCTCCATCGCAAGATGCGGCGCTGCGGGCTGGCGGCGGAGGTGTCCTCTGACGAAGCGGCATTTGCGGAATTTCTGCAAACGCATTGCCCGCAGACGGACCGCGAAACCGTGCAGCACCTGCTGGATGCCGTACAGGCGGCACAGTTTGCGCCCGATCCATGCACCGCCGAAACCGCGCAGGAGATACAGACCCTGTGCCGTAAATTACGCAAAAAACTGTGCAGACGAACGGTGTGAGGGCTGTGCAAGGGGAAGCTTTACGCAAGAAATAATTGACGATTCGGCAAAAAACGATTATGATAATGGTAAATACATATCGGAGATGAGAAACCATGCCACCTTTGCCGAAGAACGACAAGCCGATCGATATCACGCAAATCGCGCAGGCGCTTGGCGTATCCAAGACAACCGTGTCCCGTGCCATATCCGGCAACGGGCGCATCAGCGCAGCAACCCGCCAGCGCGTGCTGGACTATGTAAAAGAGCATAACTATACCCCCAGTATGATGGCGCGCGGGCTGGTGAAGCGCTGCTCCTACAATATTTCGCTGGTGATTTCCACGCAATTTTCCGACTTTGAGCTGCCCTTTTTGCGCAAGGTGATGCGCTCTGTCTATCAGGTTGCCGGGGATTCCGACTACGATGTCCTGCTGACGCTGGTGGGCGAAAACGAAACCCGTCCTGTGGAGCGACTGCTGGATAACCGCAAAATCGATGGTCTGATCTTGACCCGCACACTGGAGCGTGACCCCTTGATCCCGCTGCTGAAGGCGCGCAAGGTGCCGTTTGTCGCCATCGGTCAGCCGGAGGACGATCAGGTACTTTCCGTTGACCATGACCAGGTGGGCGGCTGCCGTGAGATGACCAGTCTGCTGCTGATGAAGGGCATGAAGCATATCGCGCTGCTGGGCGGCAGTATGCTGTACACCGTCAACCAATCCCGATTGGAGGGCTTCCGGCAGGCTTATGTCAAGATGGGGCAAAAAATTGACGAAAACCTGCTGTTTTTGGAGCTGGAAAGCGACGATTTGCGCATGGAGGCTGTGCAGCAGGCTGTAGAGCGCGGGGCGGATTGCATCCTGTGCATGGACGAACGGCTGGCACAGCTGACGCTGAATATGCTCAAGCAGCTGAACCTGCGCGTGCCGCAGGATATCCGGCTGGCGTCGCTGTATGATAATGAGAATCTGGTCAATACCGTGCCGCCCATCTCCGCCGTGCAGTTTAATGCGGATATCCTTGGCTTAAAAGCAACGCAGCAACTGCTGTGCGCCTTGCAGGGGCAGCCTGTTGAAACCCGCATGGAGTTGGGTTACCAGGTAAGCCTGCGGGAATCGACGCAGACGTGAAATCCGAGCGCACACCGAGGGGTGTGCGCTTTTTTGTCTGACCCATCAAACCGTGTACATTTTCAGGAAAATGTACAAAATGGGGCAAAATAAAACAAAAAGTCCCGAATTGCAGATACAAGCAATTCGGGACTTGATAGGATTTATAGAAGAACCTTAACTGTCAGGTCTTTCCAATTCCCCGGCCAAAGTACGTAACCACGCGAATTTCGATAGGCGCGAGCCTGTTCGTAATTCAACTTAATGGTTATACTCGCTGGCAAATCAGCCGCGAGGCGACTTGATAGCAGCCTGCGCCGTACATACCTTGTGTATATAACGATGTACATTTTGAATTAGAGCTGTCCGGGCAGCTCACCGACGCAGGCTGCCCAGAAAAGGGATGGTGTTCTCCTCCCCATCAGCAAAAGGACCAAAGTGTAATTTACTATCCATAGAGCAGGTCGTGTACTTCCTCTGACCGGCTAAATTCAGAAAGGCAACTGTGGGCTGCGGAGAAAAGTCCAAGCACCAGGCAAAGCGGGAATCAGACAGTGGTGTAACCTGTGAAACAAAGAGATCAATGAAATCCTCGCTTACCAGACCGTCATGCATTTCAACTGCTTCGCACAACGCTGCCTCAATGGCTTCCATATCCAGGCGTCCGGGATTGTAGTCCTCTGAAGCAATTTGAGCTTTGCTCTGACGAAGGGCCTCCATCTGCTGCTGAATTTCTATGGTCCGCTGGAGGAACTTATCCTGCTCAATCTCTCCACGGGCACGGACCACAACCAAGTCATCCAGCTGTTGTTGGAGCAACTGAATAGAATCATCTTTCGCTTTCATCAAATCTGCTCGACGATCTGCGTCTGGCTTGTAGCAAGCATCCAGCATTTTGCAGGTCTGGAGGACGATTTCTCTTTGGTCTCCCCATACCCTCTCAAATATTTTGGAGGCCATCAGTTCCAGCTTGCTTTGTCCAACCGGCTTGATCTCACAGATAGGTGTTGGATTGCCTTGTTCATTCTGAAGGCGGATGCGGGGGGGGTATCATGGTGTCGCTTGCATTCATATCCATAGATAGGCTTTCCTGCATTATTGGTTCTCCAACGATGTCGAAGCATGGGAGAACCACAACGACACCTCATTTTTCTGCCCCACACATTCTGAGCCTGCTGAATACCAAAACTCCGTGTACGGCCTTTCTCATCAGTCAGCCGTTTGGTCCTACTGCGACGAATGGCGTTACACCGCTCGTACTGTTCCTCCGAGATGATCTGAGGGAAGCCACCTTTTACATAGACAAACTCGCTCTCGTCACGCTTGATTCTCTTTTGCTCCAAATAGTTATTGGAATAGGACTGACAGTAAACTGTGTACCCCAGATAGTTTTTGCGCTTGATGATCTTTGATACTTTTCCGGCATCCCACTTGACCTTACCTACTCCGTTTTTGCGGCCAAGGCGGGTTAGCTCTTTTGCTACTAAGGTTTCCCCCATGCCGGAATCATAGAGGTCAAAAATCATTTTTACGGTTTCCGCTTGATCGGGATCAATTTCAAACTGCTTGGTGAGTTTGTTTCTGGTATATCCGAAAATGTTCCCGTTTCCATAGAGGACGCCTTTTTCGCGGCTGACCCGTTGTCCTGCAAGAGAGCGTTCACTGATTTTGCGGCTTTCTTCCTGTGCCATAGTAGCCATAATGGTCAGTCGCAGCTCGCCATCACCGTCAAGAGTCCAAATGTTATCATTCACAAAATAGACTTCAATTCCCATGGCGGCGAGTTGGCGAACACAGACCAGTGCATCTACCGTGTTTCTGGCGAGGCGGCAGACCTCGCGAGTGACGATCAAATCGAATTTATGCTGTTTGGCATCCTCCATCATCTGCATAAAGGCATCCCGTTTATAGACCTGAGTTCCGGTAATGCCTTGGTCGATGTAGCGGTTGATAACATTCCACTGAGGATGAAATCGAGCAACATCATCATACCATTGCATTTGATTCTGAAGGGCTTTGACCTGGGCCGCGTGTTCTGTTGAGGCACGGCCATATATGACTGCCCGACAGGGTTTGTCCCGGAAAGAACGGGACAATGAGTACGGAGACGTATTGTACACAGCATCTTCCTCCTTTATGGCTTCTGATTTGTTCTGACAAGGCGAGAATACCCGAAAACAACAGAATCAGCAATGATACGGACGCTGGCCTGATATCCTTGACAACTTGCGAAAAGTGTTCACTTTTGCGGATAGGTTTGCTTTACATTCAGATAGGTTGCCTCGTTGACAAGGCCCTTCTTGTAGAGCATATCAATCAGCTTTAAGCACACATAGGTGCGGTCAATAATCGATTCATTCATGGATCATGTCCTCCGGTAATTGACATTGCTGCGGTAACGCCGCAAGCCGGATTTTTTGGAGTGTTAACGCTGTAAGGCTGGACAATGTATAATATTCGACCGGATTAAGAGTAGATGTTCCACCTTCAGCGGCTCGCGCTGCCAAAGCATCAATACTGCGCCGAAGGGATGATAGCTCGTCCAGCAGGGATAAATAGTCTGCTGGTGGAAGCTCAACGGGGCGAATCTTTTTGACCAGATTGCGGATATACGCGCCTCTTGACGGTGCGCCAACCCTCCGGACCTGACGATCCAGATCCGCCAAATCATCTTCCGTGAAGCGCACATAAGCCACTTTTGTTGCGCAGACATCCTTTTTGTTCATGGCGTCGCCTCA
>ERZ773131.2044-NODE-2044-length-13508-cov-3.923065_pt1 | contig 13508 bp, 6 predicted proteins | sample MGYA00511082_ERZ773131 | MGnify/ENA primary metagenome ERZ773131 (study PRJEB29015, sample SAMEA2737813) | human gut metagenome | biome: human gut; feature: human-associated habitat; material: faeces | place: China | collected 2012 ... | reverse complement strand
ACAGATTAACGCTTATTAATTGTGCTTATCTATGGAGGCTTTTTTTACACATGAAGAAAAAAACTACTGTTCAGTCAGTAAATGAACATTCTACTCCTCCTGCTGAGGAGACTAAGATTCAGAAACACGAAGTACCTGGATTGATGACATTGTCCGATTCCATCCTGTCCGGTGCTGTTGTTGAATATCGTAAAGCCGGTTATAGTTTTGCCCGGCACTTACATACAAATATTGAGATTTATCGGATTCTTTCCGGTGAATGTTATATGGATATTCAGTCGGAAACGATCCACTGTACAGCGGGCGAATTTATCATGTTACTCCCCGATGTAGTTCATTCTTTTTATCTGAATGACACATCTGACTGTGAATTTCAGCATATTCACTTTAACCCTGAGATGTTTTCCACGATTGTTCTTGAAGATGAGGGAGTTTTTCCTATCACCCTGATGCATGCGATCCTCTTTTCTGCCCAGTTCTATTACCGGATGGAATCTGATCCAGTCATCGACGAACATCTTCAGAAGCTCATTACTCTCTATGCTTCATCCAACAGTCTGTTCTCTGCTGCAAATATTAACGTTGCACTGATGAACCTGATGTTGTATATCCTTGACCATACAGAGGCAGAGCATGGATTTTCCGAACCACAGCTTCAGAACAGCTATGTTGCTTATACACTGAATTACATTCGGGAACATTTTACCCAGAAGATCCGTCAGGAGGATATCGCCTTGCAGCTGCATATCTCTGTCCGCTATCTGAGTAAGATCTTCAAAAATTATATGGGGGTAACCCTTTCTAATTACATTAACATTTACCGGATCAACCGTTCCATCGAGTTAATGCAGAATACAAGTCTAACGCTGACAGAAATCGCTCTGCAGGTCGGATTCAAAGATTCCCAGCATTATTCTAAGGTCTTTATGAATGTAATCAATGCAACACCATCCCATTACAGAAAAGCGATTTTGAAATAAAAACCACAAAAAAATTCCTTCCAGGAAACCCCCGGAAGGAATTTTTTATTCTTTTATTGCATTGAAAATTCGGAACTCACTTCAGATTAGTTTGTTCTTCTTCTCTTTGCCATTACTACAACAAGTCCTGCTGCCAGGCAAAGCATTGCCATTCCTGCTACATTTGATGTATCACCAGTCTTGGCTGCTTTCGCTACATTTGATGTACCATTTGCAGTACCGTTATTGGATGATCCATTGTTGAAAGAACCATGATTATTTGATCCGTTATTCGCATTGCCGTTGTTATTTCCGCCATTATTATCGGATCCGTTATTATCGTCTTTCTTGTCATCATCCTTATTGCTGTCGTCCTTCTTATCATCATCTTTTGCTTTCAGGGCTGCTCTTGCTTCTTTTACAGCCTGTACTGCTGCATCAATCTCATCCTGAGTTGCATCTGAATTCTGAAGAACTGCATTTGCCGCATCGATTGCTGACTGAAGAGCTGCAAGTGATGCTTCTGTATACTTGTCTGTTGCTCCGACAACTTCTGTTGCATCTGCAACCGCCTTTTCAAGCTCCTCTTTTACAACCGGTGCTTTCTTCTCTTCGAGTGCTGCCTTTGCTGCATTTACAGCTTCAACCTGTGCATCTACCTCTGCCTGGGTTGCGTTGTCATCAGCCAGAACTCTATTGGCTGCATCAATTGCTGTCTGAAGAGCTGCGATGGATTCTTCTGTATACTTATCTGTCAGGGCTGCTTCACCCTCTGCTGCTTTCACTGCAAGTCTCAGTGCAGATTTGTCTGCCTTCTCTTTCAGTGCTGCAATCTTAGCTTCTACATTTGCTTTTGCATTGTCAACTTCTGTCTGAGTTGCATCTGCTTTGTTGTAAACTGTCTGAGCTTCATCTACAGCATTCTGAAGTGCTTCCAGAGAAGCCGGTGTATAAGCGTCTGTCTGTGCGAGCTTCTCATTTGCTGTATTGATTGCTGCAAGCAGATTTTCCTTTGCAACTGTCATTGCATCTTTTGCAAATGTTACTGCAATCGTATGGTTTGCTGTTACGTCTGAGAATGTATATTCTGTTACAACGTCAACTGCAGTTCCATCTACTGTAAGGCTGTCTACATGATATCCGTCATTCGGTGTGATCGTGAATGCTTTGGATGTTCCTTTGTAAACATTTGTTGCTCCTGTCGGTGCGATCTTTCCACCATTACCTGCTGTTGCTGTAATTGTGAACTGAGTCTGGATGTCAGCAATCTTTGCTGTGATCTCAGCTTTCTTCGCATCTACATCTGCCTGGGAGCTTTCTGTTGTCAACTGCTTTCCTGCATTTACAAGTTCCTGAAGCTCTACAAGTGCTGCTGCAGAATATTTATCTTTATCTGCTGCATTGAGAATTGCCTCTGCATTTGTGATCGCTGTCTGAAGTTCTGTAAGGTCAGCTTCGTCTGCCAGTTTTACTAACTCGATATCGAATTTATCTGTCTGTGGTGAATCTCCGTCTGGTGCTGTAAATACAAGAGTTCCTGCTCCTGCAGTTGTAACAACCATGTTAAATTCAACAGTCTTTGCCTGAAGCACATTATTCACCTTGGAGTTCGGTGTTGCCACCTGACCGGCAGTGATCTTTCCATCCTGCTCACTCCATGCAAGTTTGTTCGTATCAGAACCACTTCTATAAGTTACTGTTACTTTATAAGTTCCTGCTACCGGTGCATTATAAGCATAAGCAACTGAATCTGCTCCTGTAGATGTCTTATTCAGAGAATTAATATACTTTCCATTGCTTGCCCAAGCTTCTGAGTTTACTTCGCATCTCCACTCTGTTGCTCCGCATGCCTCAGTAATTGTTGTTGCGTGCTCTGCTTCCAGAGTCTTTGTCGTTCCCTTTGTTGTCGGGAATTCAAATGGATTTGCTGCAGTATAATTTGCAAATGCAAATGTTGCCTCAATTGTATGAGCTGCAGTTACATTTTCAAATGTATAGGAAGTTCTCTTTCCTACGGATGTTCCGTCAACTTTAACATCGCTGACTTCATATCCATCATTTGCCGTGATCGTGAATGTTGCACTTTCACCTTCTGTAACAGATACCTTGCCGTCTGCAAGACCTTCTGCTGTGATCGTACCGCCTTCACCTGCTGTTGCTGTGATATCATAAGACTCAACTGCAACGTTCTTTGGTGTAATTTCAAGTTTATCAAGCTGCGGTGCACCGCTGTTGTCTACCGGCTGAAGGATCAGAGTTCCTTCTCCTGCTTCTGTTACAACAATATCAAACTCAACTGTACCAACAGAAAGCACATTATTTACTTTTGTATGTGGAGTTGTTATATTTCCTGCCGTAATCTTATTGTTTGCTTCTGACCATGCAAGTTTATTTCCATTATTGGTGTCTCCACTACGATAAGTTGCAACCACGTGATATGTACCTGGTTTTTTTGCATTGTATGCATACTCAACTTTATCTGTACCTGTATTGGTCTTATTCAACGAATTAATATACTTACCATTGCTTGCCCAATTTTCTGAATTAACTTCACATCTCCACTGTGTGTCTCCGCAGGCTTCTGTAATGGTTGTAGCAAACTCTGCTTCCAGGGTTGCACTTGTTCCTGTCTTCCATGGGAACTGGAATCTGTCATCTGTTGTATATTTTGTACGTGCTACAAGAGCTTCTTTAGCTGCATATAATGTAGAGTATGCATTTTTGATCTGTGTATCTGTAGCATTTTCATTTGCTGCAACTGTCTTTGCTGAGGCAAGTGCCGCTACAAACGCTGTCCATCCTTCTGAATAAAGATGTTCTTTTAATCCTTCAGATTCTGTGATCAATGTATTAAGTGAATCTCTTGTAATTGCATCAGCATCAAGAATTGTTACTTTGGCTGAGCTTGCAAGTCCGATTACCGGGCTGCTGCTTGAAAGCTCCAGTGTAAAATATACATCCCCGTCCGTTGTCGGCACACGGTTTGCATGTGCTGCAGGGCTGATTACTTTTTCTGACTCGCCATTCGCAAACTGAACGGTAGAAATCAACTCTGTATTGAAATGCTTCTGAATCGCACTTCCCGGGTTTGGCTCAAGTTTCGCTGTGATTTCACCTGTTGTTCCACCAACACGCTTGATCTTGACAGCAAGATCACTGCCTTCGTTCATCGTATAGGTTTCATTTTCAATTTCGAGCATACCTTTTCCGCCATTGTTGATAACATAGGCTGCCTCGACACCGATTGCTGCTGTTGTCTTTGCTACCAGCTTCAGTGTATGATGTCCGTTTTCCAGATCCGCTGATTCAAAAATCTTTGCTCCTGTGGATCTTACGGTATCATGCGTATCAATCGTTGCAACCGGAGTATCCATATCATCAATATAGACATCTGCCTGACCATGATTCGGGTCTTTTGTTCCCATCAGATATACTTTTGTTCCGTCAAACTCATAGGTAAAGCTTGCACCCTCTTTATTTGACCAGGTATTCTGACCATTAATATAAGTAGTTCCTGTCTGTGGATTCCATCCTGAATCACTGAATGTAAACTTCGTTGTATCATTAACGCTTGTTGAATCCATTCCATCAGGAGCTGCTCCACTCAGCTGAAAGCCTTTGCTGGCTTTATAAACTCCAACTTCGCTAAGCTGCGGAACTTTCCCTGTTGATGTTCCGACAGTAATTTTTACCTGAGTTGCAGATATTGGTGATGTTCTGATCAGTCGTTTTGATCCAACCGTCACACCACTTTCCATGGTCTGCCAGCTTGCATTGTCATTTTCTTTGTATTCAACTTTATAGTTATTGATATGCTGTCCATTCTGGATTGCCTCTTCGATTGATACGACATCAAATCTCTTTGCAGAATCCCATTTGATTGTCAGGCTTCCACTTGTTGTACCATTATCTGTTGTCCAGTATGTAGCATCATCGTCATCAACTGCATTTCCCGGCTTGAAGTCAATATCATTGCCGCGGACATTGCTTGCTGTAATTGTTGTTCCATTTGCTTTTGCAAGATTGGTTCTGAATGTATCCTGAACATTCTGACCAAATTCCACAACACGATCCAGAATCGCCTGGTCTACTTTTCCCTCATTATTCGGAGGCACATTCAAAAGTAAGGTTGCGTTATGACCAACTGATCTAAAATACATCTCTGCAAGGTTTGTCAGAGTTCTTGGAGTATTTTTCTGTGTTCCCCAGAACCATCCAGATGTAATTCTTGCATCAGCCTCCGGTACTGTCCAGTGATTACCATCTTCATATCCATTGGAATATCCGTCTGTCGGATCTCCTTTGTAATCTCCGGCACGCTGGCTTTCATCATTGTAAATCTGACCATTACTGATTCTTGATTTTGCCCATGTGGTATTATCTGCAAATCCATTTTCATTTCCGATCCAGCGAACTGTTGTATGAGTTCCTGCTCCGAACAGCATACAATCTGCTTTGTAACCTGCTTCTTTTCCTTCATACTTCTGGATCGTCGCGAACCATTTTTCAAAATTGTATGTCTGTGGTACATTATTATAACCGTTCGCTCCATCCATCCATACTTCCACAAAATGTCCCTTATTTCCGTATTTCGGGTTGCTCAGGATTTCCTCAAGCTGGTTGTTATAATATTCATTGTAGGCATTGTCGATCGTTCCACCATTCGCACCAAATGTAGATTCTGCTACATCCCATGGTGAAAGATACAATCCCATGTCCATATTAGCTGCCGTACATGCTTCTGAAATTTCTGCAAGGATGTCTCCTTCTCCATTTTTATAACTTGTACTTGCAATGTCATAATCTGTATACGCACTGTTCCAGATACAGAATCCATCATGATGCTTTGCTGTTACAATCAGCTTTTTAAATCCTGCATTTTTCAGTGTGGTTACTAATGTTTCTGCGTCGAAATCACTTTCCAGCGTAAAAATCTGATCCGGAGTTCTTCCTGCATAGAGCTTTTTCTGCGTTGACTGGTCAAATCCCCACTCAAGTTCATTGAATGTGTTTGGACCAAAATGACAGAATGCTGCAAGTTCATCTTTCTGATATTTATACTGGTTTGCATCAGGTACTGTATCGTCCGGTGTTGGTGCTGCAGTATCTTTATCTGTACATTCCGCATCTGTTACGCCATTTTCAGCGGCATATACCGTTACTCCCATTGTTCCAACAGAACTGAAAATCGTCGTAACCCCAAGAGCCAAGCCCATAAGCATTGATAAGGCTTTTTTTCTCATGTCTTTCCTCCCATTATGTTATCAAAGCGAAGGAGATCAGCATTTTTCATAACCTCCCCCGCTTGTTTCTAAATTTCACATTTACAAAACTGCAAAGTTTTTAGTTCTCTTTTTTACGCTTTACTACAACGCCTGCTGCCGCTGCGGATGCTGCCAGTGCAAATGCCCAAACTGCTACGTTTGTCGTATCGCCTGTCTTAGCTGCTTTCTTAGTATTGTCTACCTTTGTTGTAGTCTTATTGTCAGACTTGGATGGGTTAGAAGAATTGTTCTTGTTGTTATCAACCTTTGTATCATCCTTCTTATTGTCACCCTTATTGCTGTCATCTTTCTTGCCGTCATCTGTCTTCTTTTCTACAAGAGCATTGAGGGCTTTTGCGATAGCTTTATTTGCTTCGTCAATCTGAACCTGAGTTGCATTTTCGTCATTCAGAACGGATGCGTACTGATCGTAAACTGCCTGCAGGGCTTTCAGTGATTCTGCTGTGTACTTGTCTGTTGCTGCAAGTGCTGTATCTGCCTTTGCTGTAGTTGCCTTGAGTTCTGTCTTGTCAACTACTGTCGGATCAGGATTTACAGCATCTTTCTTTGTTGTAAATGTAACTGCTGCCTTTGCGGATACATTGTTATTTGTATCAACAGCTTCTACCTCTACTGTGTATTCTGTTCCTTCTGTAAGACCTGTCAGTACATATTCTGTAGTTGCTACCAGTGTATCATTTACCTGAGTTCCGTTTACATATACATTATATCCGGCAACTTCTTCATTATCTGTAGAAGCTGTCCATGTAACAGTTGCACCTGTCTTTTTGACATCTGATGCTTTTACATCTGTCGGAACACTCGGAGCCTCTGTATCGGCTGCCTTTGCTGTTGTAAATGTAGCTGCTTCTGATTTCTCAGATTCATTTTCAGCTGCATCAACTGCTGTAACTTTTACACTGTACTCTGTAGATGCTGTAAGACCTGTCAGGTCATACTCTGTAGCTGTTACAAGTTCTGCATTTACCTTTGTATCATTTACATATACATTGTATCCAACTACGCCAACATTATCGCTTGCTTCTGCCCATGCAACTTTTGCTGTTGTCTCTGTAACATCTGCTGTTCTTACTGCTGTCGGAGCATCCGGTGCTTCTGTATCAGCTACTGCTGTATCAAGGTATGTGATAATCGGAGTAACATGAACAGACGGCTTGCTTGGATTGCTGTTGCTCTTTGTTACTACACGGATCACATCTCCCGCATTTACTTCGATTGCATCAAAGTTTGCCCAGTCTGTTGCTTTCTCACGGCTGGTCTGAAGTGTTACACTCTGCTTTACTGTATCATTAACAAGAAGGCTTAATGTAACTGTTCCGCCTGAATTTCCATTCTGACGAAGGTATGGCTCATCATCTTTTACATTGAAAGATACTGTACCGCTCTTCGGTGCTCTGAATGCCATTGCTGTTGAGATATCGCTGTTCGGCGGTGCGGAAAGCAGTCCGTGAACGCTTGTATCTGTTGTTGAAGTTGTACCCTGTGAAGCATCAATACCAGGACCATAATATGTATTCACACACCAGTTCGGCCATCCGTCTCTGTCAGATTCTGTCATATTTGTCCAGTCACCGGTTCCGTTCTTCTGCTGTCCAAACCATACATTTCCCTGCTGTCCTTTAACAAAGTCAAGAGTCCAGTTGTATGTGTTCTTCTGAGCGATTGTATAATCATTTGTTGTTCCGTCTTCAGCGGTGATACGAAGTGTCATGCCTTCTGCTACTGCATCTGTATTTGCCAGCTCAGTTCCGCCATTTAATACAGAAACTGTTGCTGTATCAGCTACAGTGATATTCTTTCTCATCTCGCTCACTGTTGTCGGATTTTTAGCTGTATAAGGAACGCTCATGGTTGTTCCTTTTACTTCATAATAAGCATCTTTCAGTTCTTTATCAGAACTTGCAACTACTGTATAAGTTACATCCTCCATTCCTTCATAAGAAAGAACGACAGTTGCTCCACCTTTTACGATATCTGCATCGCCAAGAACTTTATCACCATTTTTTACAGTAACTGTAACGCCTGTATCAACGATGATGTTGTTGCGGAACTGCTCTACTGTTGTATTCTTCGGAAGATCACTTACATTTGTTCCTGAAATTGTGTATGTATTGGAACGAAGTACAAGTGCTGTAACTGCATCACTTTCTGCTGCTCCGATTTCCGGTACTGCTGTGATTGCATGTCCGAAGAAGTCATGATCGATAGAATAACCATTTCTGTCAACAATTACTTTACCAGCATTGATAGCCGGTGAGTTTGCTGCCAGTTTGTATCCATCAAATTTTGTAGTAGCTGTCGGATCTTCATGCAGTCTTGCCTGCTTGTCCTCTGCTGCTGCAACCGGACCTGAACCTGCATCAACAAGTACTGCTGTTCCTGCGGATACCTTTACTGCATTTGCATCAGTTGGGTAATTGGATACATTGTAGTACAGGTTGTTGTCGAATACTTTATTGTTGCTCGGATTCCAGTTTGAAACTGTTGCCGGTGTACTTCCTGCAAAATAGAAAATATTATTTTCTGCTGTAACCGGTCCACCATTTCCATGACTTCTATGCCAGATTGTATTCAGTCCCGCTTTAATATAGAAGGTATTATTGTAAACCTGACAATTTCCTGTATTTCCAGCAGGATCCAGCGGTCCCATATCTTCATTCTGGCTGATATTGTAACGGAATGTATTATTAATGGATTCCGGTCCACAGAACATGATCGTACTTGCCGTATTACCGTGACTGTAGTTGTACTGATAGTTTGTTCCATCACCGTAGTCAGCATCCCATGGCTGTCCGTCACCATTACCGCTGGATGCATTCAGCGTTGCGAAGCATTCATTGTACTGGAAAATGGCATTTTTACACTTCCATGGCCAGATACCTGCTGCAACTCGTCCTGCATTGACACCCTGCTTACCGGTCTCATTACCATTTGCATCAAGCCTTGGCTGTTGCCGTGAATAATCTGTTGTATTAATCTGCTTTGCTGCATTCTCTGATACATTATACTGGATCAAAGGATTGTCACAGTACATTGTTGTAATCGCATCTCCACCGACATTGTTCAGGTAGTTATTCTCGATTACAACCTTGGATGCTCCATATGTAGACATCACCTCATCTGACAGAGAAGCATTTGTGAATCTTCCCCACTGATAGGTATATCCAACTGCGATTCCCCACCGGTTTACTGTATCAAGATAGCAATTCTTAATCTGAACATCATTGTATCTTGCAACACCTGTTGTTGCCTCATTTGTCGGTTTCTCCATGATAAAGTAGATACCACCATTGGTCATGTGCTTATTATAGACGTTACCTGTTACATCATGAATGTAAAGATCATTCAGTACGATATGATCTACTGTTCCATTATCTTTTGCAACTCCGGCAACACCGGTTCTGTCCATTGCATAAGCATCATTGTAGTCACGTACATTACCGTTTGAATCTGTTTCCGGTACTTTATCTGTCGCTCTGTTGTTCGTCAGTTCCAGACCATTGATCTCAATGTATTCTGTATCCTCAATCAGAATACAAGAAGATACTTCACCTTTCCATTTATGGTTCTGGTTATCCAGTGGATTTCCATAGTTCAGATTCCAGCGTCCCTGACCATTTGTATTGATCTGCGGTCTGGCTGCACTCTCATCTCCATAAGTTGAAATAACAACCGGTGCATCTGCACTACCGCTGTCCTCCTTCGTAAAATGAAGTGCCTCTCCATTGAAGACAGATCCTTTCTTAAAACGTACCTGATCTCCTGGTTGAAGATTCACTGCATTTACCTGTTCCAAGGTTTTAAATGCATCGCTTTTGGAAGTACCTGTTGCATTTTCATCGGCATTTCCATTTTCGGAATCAACATAATATGTTGTTCCTGTTGCAGTGTTCTGTCCTTCAGCATTAACAGAAACTGCAGGCATCATTGATGCAACCGTAGTTCCTGCAAGCAGAAGAGCCAGAGCACCGCTCATCCATTTCTTCTTCATAATATTGCTCCTTCCATCATTTTATATTCTTCAAGGTAAACCGGTTTACATCCGCCATGTTCCCGTCCACCTGAGAATCAGTTTCACACTGCGTGATGATGTCATCATATTTCTTTTCACGCAACTCACGTTCCACCGCAATTCTTGCTGTCTCCAGATCAGCATTCTCTTCGCTGTCCCCGAAGATCCATTCGCGGCTGTTGTAGTATTCCAGTATCTCGTCCTCTGTCAGTTCCATGCCCTCACGGGTGTAATCATTGCAGTATTTTTCTTTGAGCGTACTCATTTCATACTGAAGATAAATCTGAAAAGTATACTCTTTCAGTCCATAGACCACTTCTCCATTTTCAACCTTTTCACTCCGCTTTGCATTTTCGTCTTTCCAACGCTTTTCCAAAGCCTCATAACTGCTGTCTGATACATCACCACATTCTTCTGCAAGGTCATAGACCGCATGGATGTATTTCAACTGTTCTACTGTATTTTCCGTCAGAATTTCGTAGCCGTATTTCCCATCATACTTTTTCTCCCAGAAGCCATCTTCATAAACGGCATCATAGTCCTGCTGAATCTGCACCTCTGTATCATACTCTACAGATTTCATGCAGTTCACATATTCATCTTTGCTGATTGTATGCCCCCCAACAGTTAAATCGAATCGATTATCAATTCTGTATCGGACGACCCCGGCAACAATTCCCGCAACCGCGATCACCAATACTGCAATTCCGATCTTCAGGAACTGCTTTTTTCGATTCTTCATACTCCGCATCCCCTCCTGTTCTGAAATCTTGTTCTTTCTACGCACGAACTTACCCACTCTGACTTAATACTATTATAACAACAGCAGAATTTTTCAACTCGTTCTTTTCGGTTGATTCCCACGCTTATTTTGTCTAATTCGGAACATTCTTTTCATTTCTCCCTTGACTGCTTTTATTCTCTCTGCTATATTACATATAGAACAGTATGAATCGTACTGTTTCTTTGCATACAATAGTGTAAAAAGTAATGCAGATCAGATGATACAAATGTAACGGAAAGATATGAGGGTGAGTCTATGAAAAGAGATTACTATGAACTGCTCGGACTGGCGAAAGGTGCTGATCCGTCAGCAATAAAAAAAGCCTACAGAAAGCTTGCTAAAAAGTATCACCCGGATACGAATCCCGGTGATAAAGAAGCTGAAAAGAAATTTAAAGAGATCACTGAAGCTTATAATATCCTGAGTGATCCTGAGAAAAAGAAACTTTATGATCAATTTGGTCACGCTGCATTTGACCAGAGCGGTGCTGCCGGTGGAGCCGGCACCAGTGGTTTCCATGGTGGATTCTATGGAAGTGGCTTTGGTGGAGCCGGATTTGGCAGCAATGGTTTTGGCAGTGGTGGTTTCAGTGGTGGCGGTTTTACCGGAAACGGTGGGTATCAGGAATACCACTTTGAGGGTGGTAATATGGATGATATGTTCGGAGATATTTTCGGAAATATGTTCCACGGAGGAACATCCCGCAAGACTTCTTCCGGTTTTGGGAACGGCTTCCATGGTGGGTTCCAGTCCGGTGGTTTTCAGTCAAAGGGATCCGATCTGAATGCAGAAGTAACCGTTGGCTTTGATGAAGCTGCTTTTGGCTGTGACAAGGTCATTACATTACAGGATCCAAATGCTCCGGGAAATTCTTCCCAGTCACTGAAGGTTCATATTCCTGCAGGAATCGACACCGGTAAGACGATCCGTCTCCGTGGCAAGGGAATGCCCGGTACAAATGGCGGAGATGCCGGGGATCTGATGTTGAAGGTCAAGGTCGCTGACAAACCGGGATACGAGCGAAAGGGAATGGATGTCTATACGACAGTTACTGTACCTTTCACGACGGCTGTCTTTGGTGGTGAAGCACTGGTTCAGACTTTATATGGCAATGTGCTTTGTAAGATCCGCGAGGGTACACAGTCCGGTTCTAAAATCCGTTTGAAAGGAAAGGGAATTGTTTCCATGAAGAACCCTTCGGTTCACGGTGACCAGTATGTAACGGTTCAGATTGAAGTTCCAAGGCACTTAACTCCACAGGCGAAAGAGAAACTGCGTGAATATGAAACCCTGGTCAGCGGGAACGCAAAGAGTGCTTAAGATTTGAATAGGGCATTGGCAACCGTCAAAAATGCACACACATAAAGGGCAGAAATGAGACATTCTTTACCGCTTAGCATTGGCAAAAATACGATTTGTTATTCTTGCCAGGCGACAACGGTATAAATGATGTTGGTCATTTCCGCCCCTTCTTTTATGAAATTTTTTCTATTTCAGACTATTTCTTCCGCTTTAGAATATTCTCTCTATTTCAAACTATTTCTTCCATTTCAGACCGAATTGTATCTTCGGATGCTGCCATTGCCTGCAGGGTCATGGTAAGAAGCTTTTCAAGTTCCCAGCCCAGTTGATTTGCACCTCTTTCAATGACTTCTCTTGAACATCCTGCAGCAAATCCTTTACTTTTATATTTTTTCTTCAGAGATTTTAATTCCATGTCCTTTGTACTTTTTGACGGACGCATCAGTGCAGCCGCCCAGATCAGACCTGTCAGTTCGTCTGCCGCAAAGAGTACTTTTTCCATCTCGTGAACCAGTTCTACATCAATCGTCTTTCCACAACCTACTGTGATTCCGTATCCATGAGAACATACTGCATGGATCAGATCTTCTGAAACTCCAGCTTCTCTTAAAAGCTCCGGTGCTTTCAGGCAGTGCTCTGCCGGATACAGCTCAAAATCAATGTCATGCAGCAGTCCTGCCATGCCCCAGAATGCTTTTTCGTCCCCGTATCCCAGATGCTCGGCATACCACTCCATGACGCCCTCCACGGTCAGTCCATGTAAAATATGAAATGGTTCTTTATTATACTTGCGAAGGAGCGCAAGCCCCTGTTCCCTGCTCAGTGATGTCTGTTTCATCCTCCGTGCCTCTCTTTCTCTTTCCACGTTTCCGTGTCCGGATCCTTGATTCTCAGTAATCACACTATCTATAGTTATAACAAAATTAACCAGCAAAATAAAGCAGATTTTTGTAAAAGTATTGTGAACAAGTCGTTGCTGTTCACGCATACGTGCCCAGTAATAACAACTCAAACTCCCCACGTCTGCCACATTGACTGAAATTCTCTTTCAAAATAAGTTACGCATCGTCTTAAACACCACCCATAATCAATCTTCTCCACTGTTTCTGACGCATAGATCGGATAAACAGCCACCTGCTCGTCGTTAATATAATAGGATGCCTGCC
>ERZ773131.2042-NODE-2042-length-13525-cov-24.498441_pt1 | contig 13525 bp, 13 predicted proteins | sample MGYA00511082_ERZ773131 | MGnify/ENA primary metagenome ERZ773131 (study PRJEB29015, sample SAMEA2737813) | human gut metagenome | biome: human gut; feature: human-associated habitat; material: faeces | place: China | collected 2012 ... | reverse complement strand
CTGCCGCACCTCGCTCGCCGTATCGGCACTTAGAATTATGCGGTATTGCCCTAGATTATTTATTGGGTCAAACGTGTGTTTTTATAATTTCACCGCAATAAAGGGCGGGATTTATAGGCGTAAGCGCAGTGCTCAAATCAGCCAGCTTTTCAACCACAGAATGTCGTTTTGCCTCACGCCCTGCGCTGCTTTTTATCCAGGCGGATCTTATCGCTGATCATTGCGATGAATTCGCTGTTCGTGGGTTTTCCTCTCAGGTTGTGGATGGTATAGCCGAAGTAGCTGTTCAGGGTATCCACATCACCGCGGTCCCAGGCGACTTCAATAGCATGGCGGATGGCGCGCTCCACGCGGGAAGCCGTGGTGGCGTTGCGCTTGGCGATTTCCGGGTAAAGGCGCTTGGTTACAGCGTTGATATAGTCATGGTCGCTCACGGCCAGCAGAATGGCGTCGCGCAGGAACTGATAGCCCTTGATGTGCGCCGGTACGCCGACCTGATGCAGAATTTCTGTCACCGTCAGCTCATCACAATCCTGCGATACCGGCTGCGGGCGGCTGGTGGAACCGGCGGCTTTCAGTACGCGGCTAACCAGAACGTTTTCATCAAACGGCTTAACGAAAAAGAACGAGAAACCGTTATCCAACAAATCCTGCTCCACTTCCTCACTCTGGAATGCACCGGTCACAAAGAACGTTGTGTGGCCGCCGCGGGTATCCTGGGTTTCATAGCGCTGTTTGACCGTGATGGCGTCCAGATCCGGCATAAACGCATCCAGCAGAACGGCCTGCGGGTGCTCTTCCAGCAGGGATTTGAGCGCCTGCGAACCGTTTTTCTCGCATACAGTCACATCAATTCCCTTGGCTTCCAGTGCCTGGCGGCAAAGCTGCGTGGTCTGCGCGCCGGTATCGGTCATCAAAAACTTGATCTTATCCATCCAAAAATTCCTCCCCTTGCATGTTCAGCCCAGCGGACGGCGGTTTTTGCGGCGCCCGGAGCTGTTATTCGGATCTGCGGCTGCCTGCCGCTCTCTACATTGAGAATTTTACCATATTTTACCATGTCATGCAAGCAGAATCGTACTTTCTTTTCTTTCAAAAATCCCCGCCTATTCGTAATTATCGACAGGTTCCGGATCATTTCGTGTCCTCTCCCCTGCCCTTGCTGCGATGTTGTTCGGTTTTCTTTTTGCTTTTCTTTTCCGGTTTTACCATTTTCGTAAAAAACGTGCGATGTGCACTTTTTCCCAGGAAATTACCTTCCCTGCACGGCATCGGCACGTTTCAGCATGGTTGCAGCAAAGATGCCATAGCCGCGGGTTGGGTCGTTGACCAGCACATGGGTCACCGCGCCGACCAGGCAGCCGTCCTGTACAATGGGGCTACCACTCATGCCCTGCACAATGCCGCCCGTTGCCCGCAAAAGTTCCGGGTCAGTAATGCGCAGCAGCAGGTTGCGGTTGGGGTCCGAAGCTGTCATGTTGACCCGCTCAATGCGGACGGCAAAGCGCTGTGCCGTCTGGCCGGATATCGTGGTCACGATCTCTGCTTCGCCGGGGTACACTTCCTGAAGATTGGCAACGGGGATGTTCTCCCCTGCCTGCGCGGAATTTGTCAAAACGCCGTACACACCGGTCGAAGTATTGGCTTTGATGTCGCCAAAGGGCTGCTGACCGCCAAATTCGCCCCGCAGTTCCCCCGGGCTGCCCGCACTGCCGCGGCGGCAGCCGGTAATGGTGACGGAAACGGCTTCCCCGGTCAGCAACGTTAAATCCGTGCCGGTATCACTGTCCGAAACCGCGTGCCCCAGCCCGGCAAACGTCCCGTGTTCGGTATCCGCAAAGGTCAAAGTGCCAATGCCCGCCGAAGAATCCCGCACCCAGATGCCCGCCCGCGGGGCATCGGTGCCGTGCTCTCTGACCGGGGTAAGGGTGCAGGTCATCTGGTTTTGCCCGCGCAGGTAGCGTAGTTCCACGCTGCCGCCCGCCGCGGCGGCAATGGCGTCGGTCAGTTCCTCATTGGTGCGCACCGGGATGCCGTTTGCCTGGGTGATCAGGTCGCCCAGGCGCAGGCCCGCTTCTTTGGCCGGGTTCTCGCTGCCATGGACGGTATAGATATCGCTGAACGCAACGACCAGCGCCCCATCCGTGAACATCTTGACCCCAAAGGGGGTGCCGCCCAGCTGGACGGTTCGCCGCTGCTGCTGCACCGTGCGCACGGTTTTGACCGGCAGGCCCAGCAGGGTCAGGGTTACATTCGCGCTTTTATCCGCAGCCGTTACACCCGCGGGAGCAGCGCTGCCCGCAGGAACGGCGGGGGCAGCTTGCAGGAACGGCATGCTTTCTACCGCCAGCGGCTGCCCCTGCTCCAGCACAAAGGTATCCGGCAGTTCTGCCCGCAGGGCAAACAGCAGCCCCGCCGCCAGAACGCCGCCAGCCGCCAGCAGGGCCGCCACACGGCGCAGATATCGTAAGCCATTGGTTGGCAATGGTTTCATCCCCTTCCCTACACAGTATGTGCAAAAAAGCGGGCCGCAGCGCAGCCAAAAGCTGGCAAATACCGCTGCATTTGCGCACTTTTGGGTTTGGATGGTAGATTTTTTTTCGCCTGTGTGCTATAATATTTGATAAGCATGATATGAGTTTTTATCTATTTGCTGCATGGAAAAGGAGAAAAAGGATGTCCCGTACCAACAAAACCAAGGAATTGCTGGCGCAGAGCCTGACGGAACTGATGGTTACCACCTCGCTGGAAAAAATTTCGGTAAACGATATTGTGGAACATGCCGGGGTTGGGCGCAACACCTTTTATTACCATTTTGAGGATAAATTCGACCTGGTGAACTGGTATTTCCAAAGTGGTGCAACGCAGTTTTTGGTAACGCGCGGCCATTACGCCAGCTGGTCCACCCTGCTGACGGATCTGGAAGAATACCTTTTGCAGAACAAGACCTTTTATGTAAACGCGCTGGCTTACACCGGGCAGAACTGTTTGCAGGAATATGTGTTCCATTACTTAAGCGAGATGTTTGGCCAGCGGCTACTCTCGCTGGTGCCCAGCGCAACCGAGCGCGACTGCCAGTTTACCGGCAACTTTTTATCGGGCGCCATGGTGGGCCTTTTGCTGCCCTGGGTACGCAATGGCATGCCGCCGCTGAACCAAGCTGACCTGGACCACGGCCTGCGCACGCTGTGCAGCTGCAATCTGGCGGTTCTGCTGGGCTATGGCATTGACCCCAGCGCTTTGGTATTATAAGCAGCGCTTCCAGGGTACATTCAGTCCCTTATTTTCCATAAACAATAAACGAAAACCGGCAGCTTTCCCCTTTATTTCAGCGGGAAAGCTGCCGGTTTTATTTATTCTACAGTTCAGTCAAAATTCAGCGGGAAAGTTTTCCCCTCCGGGATGCACTGGCCCAGTTCCGTTTTGGGGGTGATCATGCGGTTCAGGTATTTTATATCATGTTCCCAATCCAGCAGCAGGACGGGGACCGCAACGCTGCCAATGCGGCTGTGGACGATTTGGCGGTACATAGCATCCGCGGTTCGCTGATCCATATCCGGCTTGCAGGTATAAACGCAGAACAGGCCATACTGGGCCAGCACATCCAGCCAGTCGGTATTCACGGCCTGGGCGGCATCTGCCCGCCCCATTTCCACCAAAAAGCCATAGAACATCTGTTTGCTGCGCATGGCGTTGGCTGCGCGGCAGGCTTCGGTGGTAATTTCCGGCTCATGCAGGCACAGCAGTGTGATCACGTTATTGCACCCGGCAACGCGTTCCATGGTTGCTTCATTAAATTTCTGGGCATCAAACAGAACAAAGAACACGCTGTGGGTATGGCTTTGCAGCATGGCGACCGTTTTCGGGGTAAGGTCCTCGTCCGCATACAGCACCCAGGCATAGCTGGAACCGGCCTCTGCCTGAATAATGGCATCGTCCAGCTCCGGGGCGCTGCAAAAGCCCACATTCAGCCAAGAACGGGTCTCCCCGTTCTGCTTGCGGTTGTTGGAAGCACAGCTGATGATGGCATCAAACCCAAGGTTGATGCCTGCGGTGCAGATGGCATCCTCGTTGACCTGTGCCACAAGGTTGTTGATCAATTTATAATACAGGCTGTCGGTGCGCTGCAAGACGGTCTGCGCATGGTCAAAAAAGCGCTTTAAGTCCGGACGCTGCGCCAAAAGGGCGCACATATCCACATAGTTACGCAGCTGGCGGAAGCCATCGCGCCGCACATCGCGCACTGCGCGGTGGGCCAGCGTCATGGCAAAGCTGCGGGAGTTTTCCAAATCAGGTTTCATGGTATCCTTCTTTCGCAGCCGCGGGGCAGCGCGGCCGTTACAGTGTATGCGGGCAGCGGTACAGCGCTGCCCCTGGGGCATTCCCCTAGGGTGTATCTGAAAAGTCGAAAATTCAGTCTATTTCTACAAACACAGCGGGATTTTGCGCTAAAAAGCCTTAACCCCTGCTCGTGTTTGCGAAATATCCGTCATTTTCTTTGTTTTCAGATATACCTTAGGTAATACCGCATAATTCTAAGTGCCGATACGGCGAGCGAGGTGCGGCAGATGCTAAGCCAAAAGCGCAGATAATACTGGATGTCTTATCGAGCATTTTGGCAACGCAGATGCCGTGCCGCAGCCGCCGAAGCGGTGCTTAAGCCGCTAGGCGGGAATTGTGCGGTGTTGCCCTTAATACTAGAATAGCACGCGCGGGCGGCGTGTGCTATAGATAAATGCGGGAAAATGTACTAGATTATTTCACAGCGCACCCGCTTTTGTTCAATTTTGAAGCAAATCCGCCGTTATTTCAGTTCCACAACGGTCACGCCACTCTCGCCCTCACCATAGCGGCCAAGGCGGAAGGATTTGACCCCGCGGTGGGTGCGCAGGTGCTTTTGGATGGCGTTGCGCAGCGCGCCGGTGCCGTTGCCGTGGATGATATACACGGTGTTCTGGTTGCTGAGCATGGCGTGGTCCAAAAAGCGGTCCACTTCGGCCAGGGCTTCTTCCACGGTGTAGCCCAGCAGGTTCAGCTCCATGCTGGACTTGCGGTCATGGTTCAGCTCCACGCGGGTGCGGGTGCGCGGCGGTTCCTGCTTTTGGGTGCGCTTATCCATCTTATCGGGGGCGCACAGGCCGGTCAGGGGGACCTTAGTTTTCAAAATACCGGCGCGCACTTCCACCATGCCGTTTTTGTCCGGGCGGGAAAGCACCACGGCGTGCTGGTCCAGCTCCGCGATCACGACCTCCTGGCCGGGCTTGACCTCTTTCAGCGGTACAAACTGGCGCTTGGGCTGCTTTTTCTCGGTACGGTTCAGCAGCTGCTCTGTATCCTTGCGGGCAATTTCGCGGGCGCGCACAGCACGGGCGGCGGCATTGGTCTTTTCATCTTTCTGGATGCGGCGCAGCTCGTCCGTCAGGGCATATGCCTGGTTCTGCACATTCTGCATCAGCTCATGGGCTTTGCGGCGGGTGGCTTCCAGCTCTTCCTCGCCCTGTTTGATCAGGGCATCACGCTTTTTCTCGGCGCTTTCCAGGGCATGCTCTGCTTCATAGCGGGCCTTTTCGGCTTCGTCCTCAGCGGCTTTCAGCTGCAGCTTCAAATCATCCAGCTGGGCCAGAACGCTGTCCAGCCGCTTATCATCGTTGGACATATGATTACGGGCGGCATCGATGACGCTTTCCGGAATGCCCAGCTTGGCACTGATGAGGAACGCGTTGGACTTACCGGGCACGCCCACGCTGAGCTTGTAGGTGGGGGCCAGGCTTTCCACATCAAACTCACAGCTGGCGTTCACCACGCCAGGGGTTTCCAGCGCGTAAATTTTCAGCTCGGCGTAGTGGGTGGTGGCCATCAGCAGGGTGCCCTGCTTACGCAGCCTTTCCAGAATGCTGACGGCCAGCGCCGCGCCCTCTGCCGGGTCGGTACCGGCACCAAGTTCGTCGATCAGGGTCAGGGTATCGGGGCCGGCCAGCTCCAGAATGCCGGTGATCCGCTTCATATGGCCGGAGAAGGTGGACAGGCTCTGTTCAATGCTCTGTTCATCGCCGATATCCACCAGGTATTCATCAAAATGGCAGACGGTACTGCTTTCGTGCGCCGGGATCAAGAAGCCGTGCTGGGCCATCGCGTTCAGCAGGCCGGCCGTTTTGATGCTGACGGTTTTGCCGCCGGTGTTGGGGCCGGTGATGACAAGGGTATCATATTTTTCGCCCAGGGCAATATCCACGGGCACGACCTTTTTCTTGTCGATCAGCGGGTGGCGGGCTTTTTTCAGTGCAAAGCGGCAGCTATCGTTCACCTGCGGCATAAAGGCGTTCTGCTCCACCGCAAGGCGGGCTTTGGCCAGCAGCAGGTCAATTTGCAGCATAGCGTCATAGCTGTAGCTGAACTGCGGCTCAAGCGATGCCACCTGGCCGGAGAACGCCGTCAGAATGCGGGTGATTTCCTCCTGCTCTTGGGCGTGCAGCTGCATAATGCGGGCGTTGGCTTCCACCACAGCGGTGGGCTCCACAAACACGGTGGAGCCAGTGGAGGAAACATCGTGGATGACGCCGCCGACTTCGCCGCGGTACTCGGCACGAACCGGCACAACATAGCGGCCGTTGCGGATGGAAACCACAGCATCCTGCAAGAATTTGTTGGTGGTAGAGTTTTTGATGATGGCATCCAGCTTGGTGCGGATGCTGTCCTCCGTCGCGCGGATCTTGCGGCGCAGGTCGCGCAGGGTAACGGAGGCGGTATCGGCCATTTCTTCCGGCGAAATGATGCACTCGCCGATCTGCTTTTCCAACACCGGCTGAGGAGCCAGGGCAAAGAACAGGTCATCGGTGGGCAGCATATCGTGGTCGGTCAGGCCGTACCACTGGGCCAGGCCGGAAAAATTGCGCAGCGCTGCAGCAATTTCCAGCAGCTCGCCCATCGAAAGAATGCCGCCCTTGGCCGCATGGGCCACCACGCGGCGCACTTCATGCACAGCGCCAAAGCGCGGGCTGCCGTTTTTCAGCAGCAGGGCGTTGATGGCGTTGGTCTGGGCCAGGGCGTAGCGCTCCTCCTCCGTTGTGGCAAACGGCTCAATGGCGCGCATCATCTCTTTGGTTTCCGCACAGGTGCACAGCTGCACCGCACGGGCAATAATTTTATCCAGTTCCAGGGTTGTACGGTAGGAAACGTCCATAGATAAATTGGTTACTCCTGTTGGGTCAGATGGGTCAAAAATCTTGTTTTATCGTATCATCTATCGTGCACGGTTATTCCAGCACACCGTGCAAAAATTCAAGGCTTTTGGGCTGATAGTCCAGGTGAGCCGCCACGTACTGTTCACACACACGGCCCAGGCGGCGCTGGCTTTGGTCTGTCAGGGTAAAGTTGAACAATTTGGCATCTTCTGCCAAACAGATATGCCGCAGCGCATACAGTGCACCAGGGTCCAGGTTGGGGGCGCGGTGCTCTTTGGCGGCGCAGTCGGCGCACAGCAGACGGCCCGCTACCGGATCCAGGTAAAAATCACAGCCGTCATACCGGGCGCACACATCGCAGGCCAGCACCCCCGGCATGTATCCTGCCTGGGTCATGGTGCGCATTTCATAAATAGCTTTCAGCTGGCGCAGCGGGCGTTTTTGCTCAGCGGTCATGTACAGGGTGTTCAGCAGCAGGCGCAGGCAGTCCGCCGATTCCGGCGGCTCCGGCGCCAGCGTGATGGTCAGCTCCGAAAGATAGGCTGCCAGGGCGGTGCCTTCCACGGTTTTGCTTAACCCGTGGAACACCTTGCTGACAGCGGCGCTGTCAATAAAATTGGTTTTGCGGCCCAGTGTAATGGCAAATTCTGAATAACAGAAAAGCCCGCAGGCACTGAACAGCTTGTTTTTCAGCCGCAGGCTGCCGCGGGCGGATGCTGACAGCACCCCGTTACCCGGTGTCAGCACTGTCAGGATCTGGTCGGCTTCGCCCACCCGGACCGCACGCAGGACAAGCCCCATTGTGTTGATCTGCATTGTTTTCCCCCGTGGTTATGCCCTGCGGCGCAGTGCTGCGGTAATCAAGGTAGTCATAAATACTGCCGCTGGCAGCAAATTTCTGCCACTGTGCGGCGCGGATTCCGTCGGTTTCAGCATTTCCTGGCATGATGGCCCGCCCCCTTTACGGATTAGCTTGCCACCATCATACCGATCCATGCGTGGAAAAGTTGTCCAACCATGTGGTTGGACAGGGTTCGCGCAGTCTCCCCGCTGTTACGGCTTCGCAAAACCGAGGTTATCCAGCAAGCGGTCGTTATCGCGCCAGTCCTCGCGCACCTTTACCCAGCATTGCAGGTTCACGCGGGCGCCCAGCAGTTCCTCGCAGTCCATGCGGGCGGCGGAGGCAATCTTTTTCAGCATCTGGCCGCCCTTGCCAATGATCATGCCCTTATGGCTCTTGCGCTCGCAGCAAATCTCCACGCTGATGTCGATCAAATCGCTGTCCGGGCGTTCTTTGAAGCTTTCCACCGTAACGGCAATGCCGTGGGGGATTTCTTCCCGCATGAACAGCAGGGCTTTTTCGCGCACCAGCTCGGCCACCAGCTCTTTTTCCGGCATATCGGTAAAAGCATCGTCGTCAAAGTAATGCGGGCCGGGGTTGGCGTACTGCTTCAGCAGCGGGAACAATTCTTCACAGCCGGTGCCATCCTTGGCGGAAACGGTGACGATCGCATCAAAAATACCGAACTCTTCCACCTGCTTTTTGCGGGCTTCCAGCGCGGCAAAATCATTCAGCAGGTCCACCTTGTTGATGACCGCGATCGCCGGACCTGCTTTGCGCAGGGCTTCCACCATGCCAAGCTCGGATTCGGTAAATTCCCCGGTAGGCTCAAACAGCATCAGGGTCACATCCACATCCTTCAGGCTGGCGGCGGCGGTCTGGGTCATGCGGGAATCCAGCCGGTTGCGCGGCTTATGGATGCCGGGGGTATCCAGCAGCACATACTGTACCGGCCCCTTGGTGATAATGCCGGTAATACGGTTGCGGGTCGTTTGTGCTTTTTGGGTCACGATGGCAACTTTTTCGCCAACCAGGTGGTTGGTCAGGCTGGATTTGCCCACATTGGGGCGGCCCACAAGGGCCACAAACACGCTGGAGGGCATTTCAGGTTCATTGTGGTTCTTCTGCATTCGTACCTTCTCTTTCAATCTGCTGCAATCTGCGGGCTATTTGGCCCGGTTGGGTTCACCCGTGCTGCACGGTTGGGCAGCCGGGCCTTATTTTTCTTCGGTTTTATTTTCTTTTGGGGTTTTGACCTGTTCCTGCTTGCCAAGGCGGAAGGTGAACAGGTAGGCCAGCACCAGCGAAAGCACCCAAAGCGCCGTGCTGAGCGGCGTCGCCGTCACGCTGGTCCAGATGGCGTTCAGAGCAGCCGCGTTGCCAAACAGGCAGATGCCCACGACCACCGCACCAAACGCTGTGACCAGCACGCCTCCAGCCGCCATATCTTTTGCGGCACCGGCGCTCCACCAGTGGGTGGTATCCGGCTTATCCACTGCGCGCTCCACTGCGGAATTCATCAGCTCCATGCCAAGCATCATAAACACGCAGATGGCCAGCAACGCCACGCCGGTGGCGTCAATGTGCGCCATGTGCGCCGCGGCAAATACATACAGTGCCGCACACAGGTGGAAGCGGAAGTTGCGTTCCTCCAAAACAGCTGCGCAGATGCCGTGCCATGCGTAAACAAAGCCGTGCCCAAACCGGGCAAGGTCCGTCAGCATGTGATTCTTTTTCTTGGGCTTCATGTACAGCTCACACTTCGTCGTTGGTGTAGCTGACGGTGCGCGGCAGGCCCAGCTGCATCAGAACAGCTTCCTCTTTTTCGCGCATACGTACCGCTTCCAGCCCGCTGGATTCATGGTCATAGCCCAGCAGGTGCAGCATGGAATGTACCGTCAGATAGGCAACTTCGCGCTGCAGGCTGTGGCCGTACAGTTCGGCCTGTTCCATGGCGCGCTCCATAGAAATCACGATATCGCCCAGAATCTTGCAGCCGTTGTCCTCGTCGACATCATACTCCCCGTTTTCTGCCATGGGGAAACTGAGCACATCGGTGGGGGCATCCTTATCCCGGTACTGCTTGTTCAGCTCGTGGATGCGGGCGTTATCCACAAAGGTCACGCTGATCTCTGCCGGGCCGTCAAAGTTTTCGTATTCCAGCACCGCATTGCAGCTGCGGCGGATTAGGATGCGAAGCCCCGAAGGAACTTTGACCGCGTTCTGCTCATTGGTGATCAATACTTTGTTAGACATAGGAAATCTGCCTCCTGACTGTGCTTTTGTTCGGTGCGGTTGGGCACCGTTTATAAATCATTTTTATTTTTATACTCTATCCGTTACGCATTTGCCGTTTCCGGCTTGGCCTGCGGGGCCCGCTTGGGCGGCTGGGCGGCGCGCTCATAGGCTTTTACAATCTGCTGTACCAGGCGGTGGCGCACAACGTCCTTTTCGGTCAGGTAAACCTGCGCAATGCCGTCAATCCCCTTTAATATATGCAGGGCATCCACCAGGCCGCTTCGGGTCTTTTCCGGCAGGTCCACCTGGGTCACATCGCCCGTCACTACCACTTTGCTGCCCACGCCCATGCGGGTCAGGAACATCTTCATCTGTTCGGGGGTGGTGTTCTGGGCTTCATCCAGGATGATAAAGGCATCGTCCAGCGTGCGGCCGCGCATGTAGGCCAGCGGCGCCACCTCGATGTTGCCCCGCTCCAGATACTTCTGGTACGTCTCCGCCCCCAGCATGTCAAACAGCGCGTCGTACAGCGGGCGCAGGTAGGGATCTACCTTGCTCTGTAAATCGCCGGGCAGAAAGCCCAGCCGCTCGCCGGCCTCCACGGCGGGCCGCGTCAGGATGATGCGGTTCACCTGCTTGTCCCGGAAGGCGGCCACCGCCGCCGCCACCGCCAGATACGTCTTGCCGGTGCCCGCAGGCCCCACGCCGATGGTGACGGTCTGCTTCAGAATGGCGTTGACGTACTCCTTCTGGCCGATGGTCTTGGGCTTCACGGGGCGCCCCTTGCTGGTGATGCAGATCACGTCCTGCGTCAGCTCGCTGATGCGCTCGGACTGACCGGAGCGCACCAGTCCGATGACGTAGCGCACATGCTGGTCGGTGATGTTCTCGCCCTTGCCCGACAGCGTCAGCAGCGCCTGCACCGCCTTTACCGCAAGCATGACGTTCTCCGGCTCGCCGGAGACGACGATCTCGCCGCCCCGGTTCACCGCCTGCACCTGAAATTCCGCCTCTAAAAGGCGGATGTTCTCGTCAAAGGAGCCGAACAGGTTCACGGCCTCCTCCATGCGTTCAATTCCGATACGCTGTTCCATATTCCGGGTTTACCTCCCTGTATCGTTGGTTATTGTCAGCGGCGCGTCCACGCCGATCTGTTCCTCACATTCCGCCCGCAGCGTCACCATAAGGTACGCGCCCTGCCGCCGGGCGGACACGTCAGTTTGCAGGATGGCGCCGTCCTCCCCGATGGTCTGCCGCAGCTGCGCCAGCAGCTGGCGCTCGCCCTCGGCGCGGGCGTCGTCCTCCGCCCGCCGGCCGTCGTACACGGTGTGCGTCACGGTTTTCTCCACCGCCAGCGTCACCGGCAGCCGCAGGCCGAAGGGCAGACGCAGACCGCGGTATTCTGTTATTTTATCACAATCCACCGGCACGTTCAAGCCTGAAAAGCCCGATTTTCGCCCGGATGCGTGTAAATCTGCGGTTTACAGCAGCCGCAGCGCCTTGGGATAGTGGTTTTTCACTCTCCCGCCGGACACCTTGCCGCCACCCAGCGGCCAGCCGTCCACGGTCACGCAGCACCAGCCGTCCGCTGCTGTGCGGGCTTCCACTTCGCGGCCGGAGAGGTACTCGGTGCAACGGCAGTCGGCAAGAGTCAGCTGCTCGCAGTTCGTGCAGAGGCCTCCAAAGGCCGTAAACAGATGATGCTCCGGCACAAAGCGGCCCTTCTGCACGCTGCCCACAAACACCCCCGCCCGCAGCACATGAAGTCCCGTCTGCGGAAAGGCCACCGGCAACAACACACCACCGCCGTGCACCACGGCCGGGCGCTGCGCCAGCGCGGGGAAATACTGCCGGGCAAACTCCTGCCATGCGGCAAGGCTCTGCGCCGGGGTGGCCTCCCCTGCCCCGGTATCCCGGGTGCGGCGGCTCGTGCCCTGCACGGCGTCCCGGCAGGCGCGACTGTCTGCGCGGCGGGCGCTGCGGGCATCTGCGGCCTTGGCAGGCTTCGCCTTGCCCTTGCCCTTTTTGCCCGCCTCGGCAGCGGCGGCAAGCCAGAGCTGCTCCTCCGGGGTGTATTCTCCCTCCGGCGGCAGGGTGCGGGGCGTACCGGCCTTGACCAGCCGGGCCATAAAGTGCCCCTCGCCGCCCTGACAGGGCCAGATGCGGCGCACCTTGCTCACATCCAGCGGCAGACCGCCGGTGCGGTTCTCTTCGCCTGCGCTGCCAAAGGTGTAATCCACGTTGCCCAGCACATCTGCCAGTACAAACTCCGGGTGGCGCTGCAAAAACGCCGCCACCTGTCCCTCGTCCTCCTCCGGCGCAAAGGTGCAGGTGGAGTACACCAGCTGCCCGCCGGGAGCCAGTGCTGCTGCGGCGCAGTCCAGTATCTGTGCGCCCAGCTCTGCGCACTGCTTTACCAGTGCCTCGCAGTGCTGCTGCAGCGCTACCGGCTCCTTGCGGAACATTCCCTCACCGGAGCAAGGCGCGTCCACCAGCACCCGGTCGAAAAACTCCGGCAGCGCCTCGGCAATGCGGGCGGGAGTCTCGTTGAGCACCACGGCGTTGGAAACGCCCATGCGCTCAAGGTTGCTTTTTAAAATTTCGGCACGCGCAGCCACATACTCGTTGCTCACCAGCACACCGCGCCCCTGCAATGCCGCCGCCAGCTGGCTGCTTTTGCCGCCGGGTGCGGCGCACAGATCCAGCACCCGCATCCCCGGCTGTACCCCCAGCAGCGGCGCTGCCGAAGAAGCCGAGGGCTCCTGCGAATAGAACACACCCGCATGGTGATACGGATGCCGTCCGGGCTTAAAGTCCGGCTGATGCACCACAAAAGCCGCCTTGCAGAAGGGCGAGGGCTCCAGCGGGAAATCTGCCCTCTGCGCAAACTGCTCCGGCGTGGTGCGCAGCGCCGATACGGTAACGCCGCGCTCTGCCGTCTGCTGCAGGGCGGCATACAGCTGCTCGTACCGCTGGCCCAGCAGGGCACGTTCCCGCTGCTCAAAATATTCCGTAGGCATATTCTTTTCCTCCCATGGGATGTATAAAGCCGCCGGCTGCGGCCACACTATGGACTGTGAGGGCGATCCCGCCCCCACAGCAACGACCGAAAGGAGCATTCACACCATGGAAAACCGCAGTGAGAACCGCAGTACCAATTGCAAGAACCAGACCTCTAACCGTACCAGCAGCAAGACCACCAACAGCGCAACCAACGAGCACAAGCACCCCAACCAGTACACCAAGGGTGCCGATGACGAGAGCG
>ERZ773131.2035-NODE-2035-length-13546-cov-13.427100_pt1 | contig 13546 bp, 22 predicted proteins | sample MGYA00511082_ERZ773131 | MGnify/ENA primary metagenome ERZ773131 (study PRJEB29015, sample SAMEA2737813) | human gut metagenome | biome: human gut; feature: human-associated habitat; material: faeces | place: China | collected 2012 ... | reverse complement strand
TCTATCTTTCTTCTTTGATTCATTCATTGCTGTGCTCCTTTCACTTTGACTTCATTACAAACAGAGATTGCAATCTTTCCGTCATTCGCCTGAATGTTGTTCAGTGTCGTTTCGAGGAAAACGTCACCTACCAGAAGTTTACCATCATCCGTAACATCTTTGAATGCTACCGAACCACATTCGGCTCACCATTTGCACAGGTTGCAAGATCCCACATTCCTTCTTTCAGAAGTTTGACTACATTTTCATTCAACATAAGAAATACCTCCTAAATATGCCTGTTGATTTTGATATACTCATTTTAGGAGAATTGCTCGTTTGCCACAAGATATTAGCAAATTTATAAGTCACTATTAAATTTCATAGTATTTACGATGTATGAAATAATCAATGCAGTAATTGTATAAAATATATAACTATTTCTCTTAAAAATGATATATTGTTTTCTACTGTTGTTTCACTCACGCCTAATATGTTATGAAGTTACGCAGTTGTAATATGAGGATTGTCTCTCATTTCTTCATAGATTTTCACATACATTTTCTCATATATGCTTTTCTTTCGATAGATAAACATAATATCATGACTGATATCCATTCCTTCAATATCTATAACGGATAGTTCTCCTTCCTTTACATGCTCATCAACAGCAGCATAATATCCAAATGCTATCCCGAATCCGTCTTTAACTAAAGAATTGATTGCACCTATGTTTCCAATCTCAGTCACATTAGAAAAATGTGATATATCATAGCCCATATTTTTCAGCCATCCTTCAAATATATTCCGGCTTCCGGACCCCTGCTCCCTTATAATAAGGCGCTCATGAAACAGTTCATTGACTGACTTGTTCTTATATTTTGCTGCAATATCAGGAGTTGCAACTGCTACAAATCGTTCATTTGAAAAAGGCAGATAAGAATATTCATTTCTTGGAAAATCGCCCTCTACGATAGCAAAATCTATTACTGAATCATCCAGAAGCTTTAAAAGTGCTGATGTGTTATTAACCAGCATTGATAATCTGCAATCTGGATGTTTTATCAGAAAATGCTCAATCTGCTTTGTAAGCATATATTCTGAAACTGTCCTTGTTGCCCCAAATGAATAATGTTCAACTCCCGTCTTAGTCCGCAGCATTTTACTTTTCAGATTAATCTCATTATGCCTGAATGTCTGTGCCGCATCAAGAAGAAGCTCTCCAGCTTCTGACAGGCGGATTTTTTTCCCCTCCTGTATAAATAATTGAACCCCATATTCCTTTTCAAGGTATCTGATGTGCTGCGATACAGCTGGCTGTGTGATATGAAGCGCATCCGCCGCATGTGTATAATTCATATACTGACATACTGCGAGAAATGTATTCATCCTGAAATCCTGCATAATAATCTCCATTCTTACGCTTGTCATAAACTAACTACCCTATATCATAACATATTATTATCATTAAATAAATATATATAATTTTTTATTATAATTATATTCTGCTATACTTCTGGATGTTAACAGTTACACCCATTATTACCAAAACAAAAGAAGGGATTTTATCATGAAGAAAATCGAAGAAGTATTAAAAGGTCTATTATTATGTCTCGCTATTGCAATTCCAAGTGAGCTGTTAGAAACACTATTTCCCGTTGTAGGAGGTGCTGTTTTTGCTATCATTGCCGGTATGATTGTAACGCTTATAATTCCTGACAAAACAGCATTTCAGCCAGGAATTGCATTTGTATCAAAAAAAATTCTTCAGCTTGCTGTTATATTCTTAGGTTTTGGGCTTAACCTATCCGTCATCGTTGAAACCGGCAGACAATCTCTGCCAATAATTATATCAACAATAACAATATCTCTGATTATTGCATGGCTGATTCATAAAATTATGCATGTTCCTGCTAACATATCTACACTTATAGGCATCGGCTCGTCTATCTGTGGCGGTTCTGCAATTGCTGCTGCCGCGCCTGTTATTGATGCAGATGATGATGAAGTTGCACAGGCAATTTCTGTTATATTCTTTTACAATATGCTTGCCGCATTAATATTTCCACAGCTAGGACATTTGATAGGATTTCCTACAAATAGCGGTGAATTATTCGGTATTTTTGCCGGAACTGCTGTAAATGATACATCATCAGTTACAGCAACTGCCTCAACCTGGGACTCTATGTGGAATCTGGGCTCAATGACACTTGATAAGGCAGTTACAGTAAAACTTACCCGTACTCTCGCTATTATTCCAATTACACTTGTACTGTCGCTGATTCGTATGCGAAAATCCAATAAAGCTGACAATACATTTCAATTTAAGAAAATATTTCCAATGTTTATCGTGTATTTTATTCTCGCATCCATTATAACAACAATAGCATCATCTCTGGGTGCTCCAGCAGATATGTTCACGCCAATGAAAAGACTTAGCAAATTCATGATTGTCCTAGCAATGAGTGCTATTGGTCTTAACACAAATGTGATAAAACTGATAAAAACAGGTGCAAAACCACTGCTTTTAGGATTGTGCTGCTGGATTAGCATTACTGTAATGTCTCTTATCTGGCTGTATCCGAAATTTTAATTCATTGTCAAAAAGCTGTAGATTGACCACCATTCCGGCAGCTATGCTCTCTGGGGTGCATCTTTGTTCCACTTCCTGATACACTCCCAAGAGAGATATTGTCAAGTGTGTTTGTCATGCTCTCTTTATGGTGATATAAATTCATTATACAATAGTCTATCAAATAGTTGCTTCTATTTTTGCTTTTTCTACTGCTTTATTCTCATACATATGCTTATCTGCTTTATCAAACAAAGTCTTAATTGTACAATCAGCATAATCTTCTGAAAAAGCATATCCGTATGCATAACTTACTTCCACCTTATGTATGTTTTCATTGGGTTCTGTAATAAAGCTTCTCTCCCCAGAACTCGTATAGATTTTTATAATCTCTTATTGCAGCCTTTGCCTGCATTTCGAGTCTATATGGTGTGATTCCATCCATTGGCTTTAGCACTCCATAAAACGCTGACATTATTCTCAAATGTTCCTGCACATAATCAAAATGCTCATTTTCAAAAACTACAGGTGCCATATACTGATAGGCAATACCTTCGTAAGCTAATACAGCCGGCGTAAGATTTTTATACAGGTTCATAGAATTAATTCTCTCTATGTTCTGTGCCGCAATACTGTCATTGCACTTCCACATTACCTTAAGTTCTTCTTCTGTTCTTTCTTTTAGCCAGCTAAGTATCTTTTCAGTTTTTTCCATAAAAACCGGACATGATAATGTGCCTACGCTATCAGCGTCTGTTTTCATCTTTTTAGCAGGTGATAATATAATCTTCATCAGCTTAATTCCTGCAGCATCTTTTCAGGATCATCAGCTGCTTTTACTTTGTCATTTGCCTTTATTATAATACCTTTCTCATCAATCAGGTATGTTGTTCTGACCACACCCATAGAAACTTTTCCGTAGTTTTTCTTTTCCTTCCAGACATCATAAGCTTCAATCACTTTGCGCTCTGTATCGGATAAAAATACAGGATTACTTTCTTTCCAAGATATTCGCTTAATTTATGTAATTCTCCATTCTGATCCGGTAATTCAAAATCCGGTGCTTTTGTTCCTACTTCTAACATTTTTATCCTCCAATCTATGCCTCTTTCATTTCTTTCTTCTGACATTCTGGGCAGATACCCTTAAAAAAAATGTCGTGGCTTATATACTTCATTCCATGTGTATCTCTTATTCTCTTCTCCAGCTCTGATATAACATCCATATCAACATCAAATATCTCTCCACACTTTACGCATTCCACATGGTAGTGATTTTCAAGTGTAAAATCAAAGCGGTCTGATCCATCCGGAACTTCTACTTTTCTAACCTTGCCTTCTTCTACAAGAATGCCCAGATTTCTATATACAGTCCCTCTTCCGATAGATGGATATTTTTCTTTTACTAATGTATATATCTGGTCTGCTGTTACATGACGATGCATTTCATTTACTGCATCAATTACCATATCTCTTTGAATTGTGTTTCTAATTGTTTTCAGCCTCCTCTTAATAGGATTTATTCTTATTTAGGATATATATATTGCTATGTTCATTCTGTCAAGCGTATATATAAATATGCGCTAAATTTGTGCCAAATTAAAAAAGATATCCAGACACATAATCAAAGTCTGAATATCTTTTATATAAACGTATTGAGTTATCCGATTCTACAAAATCTCCAACAATTGTGTAAGATTTTTCTTGCCAAAAGTCACCTTTTCTTCGCCATTCTTATCTATGACAAGGCATGGAACACTCATCACCTTGTACTTATCACGAAGTGCAGGATAATGTGATATATCATAAACTTCTGCTGTGACATTTTCGTTATCTGCGGCAATACGCTGTGCCGCTGTTACCAGCTCAGGACACATCGTACAAGATAATGAAACCAAAAGCTTCATATCAATAGAATCCTTTATTCCTGCAATCTGCGATTTTGCTTTGTCATCAATAGGCTGTCCCGGTCCAGCTGCATTGTATAATCCAAGTACAAAACTTGTAAACTCATGTCCTCCCGGAACCCCATGAAATGCAAGTCCTGTGTACTCTCCGTTGTTACGAAGCACTCGTACACATGGTAAATCCTCAGTTAACACTTTAGATGCTGCTTCATTATCCGAAGAAATCTGTACAGAAAGCTTGTCCGTCATCCTTGCCAGCTCTTCCATATATTTTTTAAGCTCGGCTGATACAGGTTGCTCATTAAGATGCAGCTCAAGCATAAGCGGCGATTCCATTCGTGAGAATACTGTCTGCAGCTGCTGTAATACATCCGCTGCAAAAAAGCTATTTGCATCCTCATTGGGATTACCTGACATCTGTGCCTGCTCTTTTGATTCTGCCTCCGTTTTCAAAGTGCTTTGTGCCGCAGCCTCTGGTTTCTTCGGCACAAGTCCAGTCTTTTTCTGCATGGAAACAACATATTTTTCAAGAGAGGTTGCTGCTACTGCTCCATCACCAGTAGCTGTTACGACCTGCCTGAGATTCTTGACACAGATATCTCCTGCCGCATAGATTCCATCAGCACTTGTTTTCTGATTCTCATCTGTGACAATATATCCCTGTTCTGTCAGTTCAACCATCCCCCTGACCAGCGCGCTTGCAGGCTCATATCCGGCAAATACGAACACTCCGAAGGTATCATTTTCAGGTGCAAAGGTTGTCTCTTTTCCAGTCCTTTTATTGCGATAAGTGATACTCAAAAGACTGTCATTTCCAGAAACCTTCACAACCTCTGTCTGTGGCAGAACTGTAATCTTCGGATGCTCTTTTGCTGCTTTTGCTACAGTTTCTGCGCAGGAAAAATCCTCACCTCTGATAAGGATTGTCACATGGCTTGCATACTTTGTGAGAAATACACTCTCCTCTGCGGCTGCAAAGCCCCCTCCAATAACAAATACTTCTTTTCCTGTAAAAAACTCACCATCACATGTGGCACAGTATGCCACTCCATGTCCTTTAAACTCAGCTTCCCCAGGAAATCCAAGCATTCTTGGATGTGCACCGGCAGCTACAAGCACACCAAAGCAGGTGTAGTCTCCTGATGAAGTCTTTACAGTTTTTAAATCTCCATCGTCGACAATTTCAGTCACTTCAGCTTTCAGATATTCTGCACCGAATCCCTCACCCTGCTTACGCATGGATTCTGTAAGTGCCTTTCCGCTTGTCTTAAAAACTCCCGGATAGTTTACAACTTCATCCGTAATCGTAATCTGTCCGCCAAATGTGTCTTTTTCCACTACAAGCACACGATATCTGGCACGTGCCAGATAGATTGCGGCGGTAAGTCCAGCCGGACCTCCGCCTATTACAATCACATCATAAAATCTCTTTTCATCCATTAAAGTGCCCCCACAAGGTCTAAGCTAGGCTTTAAGGTTTCTGCACCAGGAGTCCACTTAGCTGGGCAAACTTCATCTCCATGCTCTCTTACGAACTGCAGTGCCTGTACCTTTCTTAGAAGTTCGTCAGCATTACGACCTACATTTCCTGCATTTACCTCATATGCTACGATTTCTCCATCTGGATTTACTACAAATGTTCCTCTCTCTGCAAGTCCATCTGCTTCAATAAGCACATCAAAATCCTTGCAAAGTACATGTGTAGGATCTGCAAGCATAGGATACTGAATCTTCTGGATTCTCTCTGATGCATCATGCCAAGCCTTGTGTACGAAATGAGTGTCTGTTGAAACAGAATAGATTTCGCAGCCGACTGACTTGAATTCATCATATTTGTTTGCAAGATCCTCTAACTCTGTAGGGCAAACAAATGTGAAATCAGCAGGATAGAAAAAGAACACACTCCATTTACCCATGATATCGTCCTTTGTAACTGTCTTGAACTCTCCGTTCTGGTAAGCCTGTACTGTAAAATCTGAAACCTGTTTTTGAATAAGTGACATATTGAATCCTTTCTGCCCATTGGGACTTCATACCATTATTTATAGTTGTTTACAATTCTAATAAGATTATGCTTCGTTATGAGACTGGTTAGTTTTTACTTGTTTAAGTTAGTTCGCACTAACCTACAGGTAAAAATTTAAAATCTACTATGCCAAAGCCTTTTTAATCGCTTCTTCTACCGATGCATCTCCATCAGTCTCAAATCGTGCAATCACATCACAACCATACTTATCTGCAAGTATATCTGCTACTTTGCAGAAAGTATCCGGATGACGCTGGCTGTTTCCGCTGACTGCTGCTGCCTTTAATCCACCCTTGTTTTCTTCAATGAATTTCTCGACTGTAGGTGGAAGAATACCTGCTCCGTCCGTATATGTAACTAGTACATAATCTCCGCTTACTTTCTCTTCTCCACTTTCAATCTTAAGTGCTGAAATTCCTAATCTTGAGATTAATTTCTCTACATTACCTGTTCTGCTTGCGTATACTAACTGCATTAATTGTTCCTCCTTTTTAAATTTAATAATAATTACTATTATATTATATGTGGTGAACTATCTTTTATCAAGCTAAAGATTTTATGATTTCCCCAGCCAGTTATTTCGTCTGACTGGGGCATACATTTTTTAATAATAACTGCGAATCAAACAGTTCTACAATCTGTCAGGATTATCATATATATTTATGTATTCGGCTACAGATCTGTCAAATGTCTTGATATGACCAAACAGCCAATCAATAACATTGATTTTTACCTGTTCCATAAACCTTTCATCCGGTCCCTCATTTTCTTCCAGATAATCATAAAGTACCTTAACAGTATGTCTGAATTCCTCATGTTTCTTTATATGGTCTTCCAAGCCTGGATAGCCTACATCCTTCTGCATTTTCTCCTCTTCTTTGAAATGAAAATCTGTATATTCATCTAGATAATCAAGCATTTTAATTGCCTTTACTCTTGCATCTTCTGATTCACACGCACTAACAAACTGCTGAATACGATCAATCAGTTCCTTATGCTGCTCATCTATTGTCTTATTGCCTGTTATTAAATTATCATCAAATGTAATTACTGTCATAAAACCTCCTTACAATCCACCTCACATATGTTAAAATAAATGTTACTATAATAGAAAGCTGGTACTTATATGCAAATCAAAGACCTATCTATTTTCCATAATCTGGATGATGCTGAATTTAAGAAAAGCCTCGTTTGCACTCAGTCCGTCATTCATGAATACAAGAAAAACGATTATATATTCTTTCAGGGTGATGTTCCCAATAAGCTCTACTTAATTCTCGATGGTGAAGTAGAACTTGGCTCAATCAATGTTAATGGCAAAGTTCTTCGTATTACCAACATCTCCGAAGGGGAAGATTTTGGCGAAGTAGAACTTTTTCTTAATAAAGACCATTATAGCGGTTATGCAAAAGCAAAAACCGATGTAAAACTACTTGAGATTGCAAAAGACTTCTTTGGTGGCAGATGTGAAAAAAACTGTTCTCATCACAGCAAAGTAGTTTTTAATATGCTTGAACTCTTTGCCAAAAGAACTGATGAAAATAATCTACAGCTTGAAGTTCTTACCAGCGGTAATCTCAAGCAGCGCATTGCCACATACCTCTTAGAGCGTGCAGATAACAACAATCTTGTATCATTATCCATGAATAGGGAAGAACTAGCTCTATATCTGAATACAACCAGACCTTCCCTTTCAAGGACACTCTTATCACTTCAAGAAGATGGATTTATTCATCTTGCTTCAAGGAAATCAATAAAAATTCTTGACGCTGAGGCTTTACTTTATATCGAATAAACCAGTCTTCCTTCCTATTCGCTTAGCTCTTCAAAAACATCTTTACCCAATCCACAGACCGGACATACCCAGTCATCTGGAATATCTTCAAATGGTGTTCCAGGTGCAATTCCTCCATCTGGATCTCCTACCTCTGGATCGTACACATAACCACATGGTCCACATACATATTTCTTCATAATAAAAATCTCCTTTCAGATTCTGTTTTATTTATCTTATGTATGTATTATAGTATTTGGGCAAACTATATTCCGTAACATATGTTACCAAACAGCATTAATATTTTATTCTTTTTCTGCCTTTTCACTTTCATTAACTACACTTTTGCTTGAAATCATCTTATACCCAGAGAGTACAGAGAATAACATACATCCCATTGCACCAACCGCAAAAATCTTATGTGCTTTCATCTTTCCTTTGAAGCCAGTACAAAATGTAGCAATCATGCATGCTAATGCACCTACTGCCCAATATTTATGATTTTTCACAATTTCACCTCCAATCACTTTAATTGTAACGCAGACATAATTGTTGCTTTCCTGATTTCACACTGACGCAATTCTTCTCTTTCCAGTTCAAGTCTTTCTTCCTCTGCTCTTTCAAACGGATCGTCAAACATAATGGCAAGCTCTTTATGAAACTGTGAGGACATTTCATCGTCATATCCATAAAGTTTTTGTTTTCATTGAAAATTACAGCCTATAAAGGCTTTTTTGTTCAATGAACTTTTATCCTGCAATTTGTGCAGACGGTCTGCACAAATTACTTTTTCATATGTACTTCTGCTAAACTGTTGTTCATAGCCAAACCTCAACCTCCTTGTGTTTAGAGTATATGAAGTTTTAGCTTTATCTTGTAGTTTGCGAATATCCGTGTAAATAGAAAAGCCCTTTGAGAAAAGGATTTCTCCTCTCTCAAAGGGCAGGTTGGCAAACTGGAAGTTGTTTATTAAACCTTTTTAACCTTAACCAACAACATCATAGGTCTACGCATTTCATTACACATTCCCGGCATACCCATCATATCTGCCGGAGGCATTGCTTCCTCAATAGCCTCAATTTGAAAACCACATTTTATAAGTGGATTCAATATCTGCGTTAATGTGTGGTGCTGTTTAATTACTCGTTGACCAAGAAAATTGGTTTCTCTTTCGCCTGTGTAATAGTAATTGTCGATTGGCCAATATTTAGGTTTCCCATTTTCATCATAAATCCAATCCTCATTAACACCTGCGGTGAAAGTCGGATGTTCAATATTGAATAGGAAATACCCACCTACTTTTAATGTGCAATACACCTTTTGATAAACATTAGCTAAATTTTCGATATAGTGCAGTACCAGGTTAGAAACAACTAGATCATAAGTATTTTCAGGATAAATGTATTCTTCAACACCGCAAACTTTATACTTGATTTTGTCATCAGAGTTATCAGCTACTGCTTTTCCAATCATTTTTTGACTACTATCAATACCAAGAATTTCAGCAGCTCCCATTTGTGCGGCATATTTGCAATGCCAACCGTAACCACATCCTAAATCCAAAACTTTTTTTCCCTGTAATTTAGGGAATAATGGTTGCAACTGATGCCACTCTCCAGCAGCTTTCAGACCATCTTTGCTTCTTCCCATTTCCGCATATGCGGCAAAAAATTCACTATTATCGTAAATATTTCTCATTGATAATTACCTCCACAACTTCCGATTTATCTTTTTCTTCTTAAATAATACAATTGTACGAAGTATACAAATCATATTTTTAGACTTAAATCACTAAGATTCCTGCCATTTCCAAAATGATACAAAGAATAAATAAAATGACAATCAATAATACGGGTGAAAAACCTTTTTTTAATATCTTTGTACAACCAAAGAATAGACATAAAGAAAGAACTCCAGGCAATACCATATCTAAATCCGATTGAATGTTAACTACATTGATTTGTACAAATCTCTGAACTAAAATTCCAACCACAAACATTCCGAGCATACTTGCAGCTAATGTTACGTTCTTTAAGAATGTATCCGATAAGTCCGTAATCAACTTAGTACCTTTCTTATAACCAAGCTCTTGTGTAATCCAAAGAAAGCCAAAGCGAAGTACGTTCCATGCCACAAAGAAGAAAATAGGTCCTAGAATATTTTGTGATAAAGCTAATGATGCGCCAACGGCTGCAAGAATTGGACGCATTGTAAACCAGAATACTGGATCTCCTACACCTGCCAACGGTCCCATCAAGCCAATCTTTACATCTTGAATGGATGTATTTGAAATATCAGCACCTTTTGCCTTTTCTTCTTCCATAGCCAAGACAATACCAACAATGGGAGCAGAAACATATGGATGTGTATTATAGAACTTTAAATGGCGCTCTACAGCCAAATCATAATCTTCTTTGTTTGGATATAATTCTTTCAATGCCGGAAGCAAGCCGTAGCACCAGCCACCATTTTGCATACGCTCAAAGTTCCATGAACCTTGTAAATATTGATGGTTTAAACAAACCTTTAATCTTGTACTCTTTTTCATATAAACCACCTACTCATAATCATTTAAGATGTCCCCTAACGGATCATCACTTGTCTTATTCGATTTTTCTTTTGCATTCAACAACATATATAACCAAACTAAGCCACCACCAATAAAGCATAACGATAGTAAAGACAAGCTTGTCATGCATGCCAAACCAAATCCAATCATAAAGAATGGATATGTAAATTTAGAGCCTAATACATTCGCTACAATCGCAAATCCAACCACACAAACGACTCCAGAACCAATCAATAACCCTTTATAAATTGAAACAGGAATCATTTCCAAGATTGAACAAATCACGGATGAAGGGATCAATAATAATACAACCGTCGGAATTAAAACACGAATTCCTTGCATACAAATGCCAATCCATTGATAATAAGAAACTTTCTTTGTTTCGTCCATTTTATGTACAAGGTTGATTGCTAAATTACGACATACCTTTGTCAAAGACAACCCCACTAAAGATAATGGAATCGCCAATGCAATACTAAACGCAATCACATATCTAGCTTCAATTGCACTTTCAAGGCCATGAATCATCAATATAGATGAAATCACACTCGCTAAACATACATCGGGTGCAACAGCTGCTCCAATATTTGCCCACCCTAAGGCAATCAATTGTAAAGATCCGCCTAATAATAATCCTTCTGCTAAATGGTTTGTCACTAAACCAATTAAAGTACAGGCAACAATGGGTTGATGAAATTCAAACTCATCCAAGATGCCTTCAATGCCTGCGACAAATGCCACAAGTAAAACTAAAATAGTCTGCATACCTCTTCCTCATTTCTTTTTGATTTTTTTAAAATCCTTTGAATTTAAAAAATAATACAAGATAAATGCCCATACAAGAAGGAGTACCGCACCCAATGATATAAATGTCTTATAATAGGAATATCCAAAAACAGCTCCTACGCTTAAAATCAAGCCAACAAAAAGATAGGATACAAATTCCTGGATTACATCATAGATTTCTTGAAAACTGTATTGATTATGTGTAGCTTCATTTTCTTGTAGTCCATCATATATACCTTGTGCAATATCTTTTAAAAATCTTTTCATATGTATAATATACCACAAGAAAAGGCTTTCCCATCAGGAAAAGCCAAGATTATTTATGATTCATCATTTTAAGTGCAATTCTAAGAATACAAATGCTCATTACCACAATCACAATTGAATTCAATAACCAAGTGTTCATTGTACTTGGAAGTTTATAAATAAAAACGGTACATGCCAAAAGAAGTAAAATAAAGAGTTCTACCACTGAATTTTTAATCACAATCATATCTGTACCTCCTTATACTTTTAGTATAAATTGCTTTAAACAAAGTACAATATGACTCGATACGATTGAACAGAAATTTATCCAACACTTAATTCATCCTTAATCTTTGTTAATTTTAATTTACATAAGAACCAATTTCTCATTTGCAAGTTCTTATAAAGAGGATTATCATAAAAGCGTCTAACCATAAAGAAACGGAGTTTATTATGATCAACATACCCGAGATACTGGTGGCAAACGGGACTGGAGCATTTTTAGTACTCTTCTTATTGTTATATCGAATACGAATTGCGCAAACGAATCAGTTTGATGAAAAAGCCTATAACTTTATGCTTATAGTTACCTTTATTGCCACGATCAATGAAACGCTTAGCTTTATCATTGATGCACACCCAGGTTTTATCTTTCATATTTTACAATATATCTCAAATACAATTTCTTCAGCTAGCTCAGGCATCATCGGATATTGTTGGTGTTTATTCGTAGAATATCATATTCATAGAAATTTTGAGCGCATCAAGAAGAAATCAAGAATCTTAGCCATTCCATTGATCATTGCCACAATCTTGATCATTATCAATTTATTGGGAACGGGTATCATCTTTGATATTTCAAAGGAAAATGTATATACTCGTGGTCCCATGAATTTTATTTTATATATTTTTGTCTTTGTTTATTATATCGAAAGTATATATACTGTTCATAAAGCTAAATATGATTCCATTTTAGTAGAATTCTTTCCCATTTACTACTTTATCATCCCTTGTATGATTGGCACCATGATTCAAGGTTTCTTCTTTGGAGTTTCTACGATTTGGCTATGTGTCGCAATCGCATTTATCATCGTTTACATTGAAATTCAAATATCTATATCCTTTATTGATGATTTATCCGGACTTTACAATCGAAAATACATGAACCATTATCTGAATAAGCTACAAAACGATAAACCAAAACATGTATACGGATTCTTGATGGATATCAATGACTTTAAAGCCATTAATGATACATATGGACATTTAAAAGGTGATTATGCCCTCATACAGTTTGGTAAAATTCTACAACATTCGATCGATAAAGATTCAGTTGCCATTCGTATGGGTGGAGATGAATTTGTGATCTTTGCGAAACTCAAATCAGACGAAGAAGCCTTGGCTTTAAAGAAACAAATTAAATATAATGTTCGACAATTTAATTTAAAATCAAAAGAACCATTCCATTTATCTTTCTCGATTGGAATCGCAAAATACAATGGAAAAAATATCGATGCATTCTTATCCGCAATGGACGATTCTATGTATGAAGCTAAAAATATGCATCGTTTAATGCAGTAATTAAGGCGAGTTCATCGCCTTTTTTATTTTGCACAAAAAAAGATGAGCAATTTTTAAACTGGTACCCATAAGGAGGACAACAACGTGACAGTTGTGATACTCACTTG
>ERZ773131.2033-NODE-2033-length-13548-cov-3.273030_pt1 | contig 13548 bp, 10 predicted proteins | sample MGYA00511082_ERZ773131 | MGnify/ENA primary metagenome ERZ773131 (study PRJEB29015, sample SAMEA2737813) | human gut metagenome | biome: human gut; feature: human-associated habitat; material: faeces | place: China | collected 2012 ... | reverse complement strand
ACCATTCTTAGATTTGAAGGTTAAATAGTCACCGTCAACTACTTCCATCATTAATTGGGTTAATTTGCCGGTAGTATCTTTTGCAAATAATTTATCCCAGCCACTACCCCACATGACTTTGATCACTTCCCAACCTGCACCAGCAAATAAACCTTCTAATTCTTGAACGATTTTGCCGTTACCCGTTACAGGACCATCTAAACGTTGCAAGTTACAGCTTACTACGAAGATTAAGTTATCTAAGCCTTCACGTGCTGCAAATGTTAAATCACCTTTTGCTTCGATTTCATCCATCTCACCGTCACCAAGGAAAGCATACACTTTTTGATCTTTGGTATCTTTTAAACCACGGTTATCTAAGTATTTTAAGAAACGAGCAGTACGGATTGCATTTACAGGACCTAACCCCATGGATACCGTAGAGAATTGCCAGAATTCAGGCATTAATTTCGGGTGTGGGTAAGAAGAAAGGCCTTTACCTGGCTCACATTCCTGACGGAAATTATTCATTTGAGCTTCAGTAATACGGCCTTCAACAAATGCACGAGCATATATACCAGGTGCTGCGTGGCCTTGGAAGAAGACTAAGTCACCGCCGTTTTTATCCGTCGCTGCTTTGAAGAAGTGGTTAAAACAAACTTCATACATGCTTGCTGCAGATTGATAAGTTGAAATGTGACCACCTAATTCAAGATCTTTTTTCTGACCACGTAATACCGCCATGATCGCATTCCAACGTACAGCACTACGAATACGACGCTCAATAGCTTTATCACCTGGGTATGCTGGCTGTTCAGAAACAGGGATTGTATTAACATAAGGGGTTGTGACGCCACCTTTTGCAATGTTCACACCACCATTACGTGCCTGATCAATCACTTGATTGATGATGTAATGCGCACGCTCTGTGCCTTCAGCACGAATTAATGAATCAACAGCTGACAACCAATCCTGTGTTTCAATTGGGTCAATATCGTTTACTAAGGTATTTGACATAGTCTTTCCTTATTTTACTGAGTGAAAATAAAGTTTGGTCATCACCAAACACGAAAATCTAGCTTGTTAATCAATGTTACAAACATTTAACAAATCTTGTAAATTTTAGAAGATTTTTTGTAAGAAAGATAGTAGATTTTGACCGTTCTCAAGGATTTCTTCGTGTTATTGCAATACTCTTCACGAAAAGTGCGGTCATTTTGAAAGGATTTTCTGGTTTAATTTAAAGCCTGTTTTATGTATTGCATTCACTACCCGCTTTGATCTAAAGTGTCCGCATGCTTTTAAGCTTTTTTAGAGGACAAAATATGAATACGACAACTCGCCCCATTTTCTCTCATAAACGAATAGCGCTTGTTGCACATGATAGCTGTAAACAAAATCTGCTTAATTGGGTAAAAAAACACAAGCAGGCTCTCGCCCCCCATCAACTTTATGCGACGGGTACAACAGGTCATTTATTGGAAAGAGAAACGGGGCTCAAAATCGCTTCGCTATTAAGTGGCCCAATGGGAGGTGATCAACAACTTGGCGGACTAATTGCCGAGAAAAAAATTGATATGATGATTTTCTTTTGGGATCCGATGAACGCCGCGCCCCATGATCCCGATGTAAAAGCCTTAATGCGTATCGCCACCGTGTGGAATATTCCCGTTGCGATTAATCAAAGTACAGCAGATTTTCTGTTAACATCAAGCTTATTTGATCAAGAAATTAGCATTGATATCCCCGATTATGAAGGATATTTAAAAGCTCGTTTAGACTAAACGATGATACCTTAGTCAAATAATCTTAACCTAATAAAAAAGGAGATAAATGACTTTATCTCCTTTCTAATTATTTCGTTGTTAATTACTGACCCTGTGCCGCCATTCCCATCATTAGCATAAATAACACGCCTTGAACTTGCTCTTCTGGAATCACTTGACCATTAAGTTTAAGCTCACCCTTTTCAAGCACTAAGTTAAGCGTCACATTTTTATCATTATTCACCACAATATTTTGTGCTGCCGCTTGCTTAGCTTGCTCTTCAATTTGTGCTTTAATCAAAGCTCTCTCTTCTTCTGGTACAAATTGTGCAAGATTTTTTTCAACCATTTCTTTATCTACGTGAATATTTAACGCAAAATCCGTAAATTGTTTATATAAACTCCCCGCCATTAAATCAAATTTCGGATCTTTCGCTAACGCCACATTTAAATCTAATGAGACTTTACCCTGACTATTTGAAATTGAAATAGGGTTTAGTTTAATTTGAGGTTGATTATTAAAAATAGCCATACCATGATTTTCAACCCATGAGCTTAAAATTTCAGAGACCATTTCCTGATTAGCATTTTCATCATCACTGACTGATTTGAAAACAGTGAAAAACGCTTCAATCAATGCATTTGCTGCGTTTGCTTCAATATGGTTTAACTCAACGTTGTAAGTTAATTTACCAAAATCTTTCCCATCAATAGCTATCGAGTCTACCGTATTTTCACTTTTGGCACTCATGAAATCACCATCAAGTGAAATATCAGATATTGCTTTAAAACCCTTTTGGACTACAGAGCTCTCTTTTCCAGCGTGATAGAGCGTAGTCATTTCAAAACTGTCAACTAAAGAAGTGCTTTTCCCTGTATAAATGTAAGCCCACTTAGTTGGATTATATGAACCTTCGACTTTCATGTCTTTCATTTTCATTGTGATTGATTTAGGCATATCTTCGCCATCTTGTTCCTCCATGACTTCTGGCAAGACGGTAGCACTCACTTCATTTAAGGTCATATCATATTTGCCAGCGAGATCTTTATTGACATCAAAGCCCATATTGATATTTGACCAAGTGACTTTCGTTCCTGGTGACTCTGGATCAGTTAGCTCTCCACCCGCTAATTCAACTTTACCTTTTGTTGCCAAGTTATAGCTAGTAGAAGCCTGATATTGAACAGGCTTATCTGATTTAAGCAAATCAAATAAAGGTTGGGTTGTTTCATTTTTACCAATCACACCTTGTGCTGAAAACATTACTGGCATGAAATTAAATTTGGTCAATTGATCGAGTGGAAATGGTCCATGATAAAGCTTAGTTGAAAGAGGAATAGTGAATACTTTCCCTTCTTTAGGTAAAGAAATAACCACTTCATCTTCTACTTGAGAGGTAAAGAAACCACGATCAAACTGTTTATTTTTATAAACAACCTTAAATGAATCAGATAAGCCTAAAGCCTGAGCTTGTTTATTTGCTAATTCAATTTGGCGTAAATATTCAGTTTGAGCTTTTTCCCCGGTAAACCAAGCGCCACCGACACCTACCGCCCCAAGAGCCACAATCACACCTAATGCTACTGCTGATTTTTTCATTTGGATTCCTTTGTTAAATTAATAGATGATCAAAATTGTCGGTAATTTACCACAAAACACAATTTTTTTCTTATTTTTTCAAAATAATTTTATATTTCCCCCTTGAACTTTGTTCAGCTGGACTTATTTTGTGAAACAAGAACGGAAATGACCGCACTTTAAAAGGAAGAAAAAATTTAAATCTTGCCTCTTGAAATGCGGAAAAGTATCCACATCTTATTCATCGTAATGATTTACAACGAATTAAAAATTTTACTTAGGAGTAACAAAATGGGAAAAATTATTGGTATTGACTTAGGTACAACAAACTCTTGTGTTGCAGTAATGGATGGCGATAAACCACGCGTAATTGAAAACGCAGAAGGTGATCGTACTACCCCGTCAATTATTGCTTATACAAATGACAACGAAATTTTAGTGGGTCAACCGGCAAAACGCCACCCGAAAAATACATTATTCGCGATTAAACGTTTAATCGGTCGTCGTTTTGACGATGCTGAAGTAAAACGTGACATCGATATTATGCCATTTGAAATCACCAAAGCAGACAATGGTGATGCATGGGTAAACGTAAAAGGTGACAAACTTGCACCTCCACAAATTTCTGCAGAAGTATTGAAAAAAATGAAGAAAACTGCAGAAGATTTCTTGGGTGAGCCAGTGACTGAAGCTGTAATCACTGTTCCTGCGTACTTTAACGATGCTCAACGTCAAGCAACAAAAGATGCGGGTCGTATCGCAGGCTTAGAAGTTAAACGTATTATCAACGAACCAACAGCTGCAGCATTAGCTTACGGTTTAGATAAAGGTCAAGGTAACAAAACTATCGCTGTTTATGACTTAGGTGGTGGTACATTCGACTTATCTATCATTGAAATTGATGAAGTAGGTGGCGAAAAAACCTTTGAAGTATTAGCAACTAACGGTGATACTCACTTAGGTGGTGAAGACTTCGATAACCGTGTAATCAACTACTTAGTAGATGAGTTCAAAAAAGAACAAGGCGTGGATTTACGTAACGATCCACTTGCAATGCAACGTTTAAAAGAAGCAGGTGAAAAAGCGAAAATTGAACTTTCATCTGCACAACAAACTGATGTGAACTTACCTTACATCACTGCAGATGCAACAGGTCCTAAACACTTAAACATTAAATTAACCCGTGCTAAATTAGAATCTTTAGTAGAAGATTTAGTGGTGAAATCACTTGAACCTGTAAAAGTTGCATTAAGCGATGCTGGCTTAAGTGCATCACAAATTGATGATGTAATCCTAGTGGGCGGTCAAACCCGTATGCCATTAGTACAACAAAAAGTAGAAGAATTCTTCGGTAAAGCACCTCGTAAAGACGTGAACCCGGATGAAGCCGTTGCTATCGGTGCTGCAGTTCAAGGTGGTGTATTAGCGGGTGATGTAACTGATGTCTTATTGTTAGACGTAACACCATTATCTTTAGGTATCGAAACCATGGGTGGTGTGATGACTACCTTAATTGAGAAAAACACGACGATTCCAACTAAGAAATCACAAGTGTTCTCAACAGCAGAAGATAACCAAAGTGCAGTAACCATTCACGTATTACAAGGTGAACGTAAACAAGCATCAGCGAATAAATCTTTAGGCCAATTCAACCTTGAAGGCATTAACCCAGCTCCACGAGGTATGCCACAAATTGAAGTAACCTTCGATATCGATGCTGACGGTATTATCCACGTTTCTGCGAAAGATAAAGGTACAGGTAAAGAACAACAAATCACCATCAAAGCCTCTTCAGGTTTAAGTGATGAAGAAATTCAACAAATGGTTCGTGATGCAGAAGCAAACGCTGAAGCAGACCGTAAATTTGAAGAATTAGTACAAGCTCGCAACCAAGCAGATCACCTTGTACACAGCACACGTAAACAATTAGAAGAAGCCGGTGACAAAGTTCCAGCTGAAGATCGTGCAGCAATTGAAAGTGCATTAAGCGATTTAGAAACTGCAGCGAAAGGCGAAGATAAAGCAGCAATCGAAGCTAAACTTCAAGCGCTTGCAGAAGTTGCTCAAAAACTTGCTCAAGCTGCACAACCACAAGCTGATGCACAACAAGCTCAAAGCAACAGCAAACCAAATGATGATGTTGTTGATGCTGAGTTTGAAGAAGTGAAAGACAACAAATAATTTCACTTTAACCTAAATCAAAGGGCGTAGCGATACGCCCTTTTGGTGTATTCATTCATCAGCATTTTCCTGACTTTATTAAAAAAAGTGAAGTCAGGAAAAATAAACCCGGAGGATAAATGGCGTTAAAACTCTACCCAATCGTACAACAACGCTTAAATAACAACATTGCAAATGAGATAATCTCAACCCTTTGGCAAAACAATCTTGATAAACTACCACAAGGTCACTGTTGTTATGGCATCTATTTTAATTATGCTACGAATCACCTAGCAGACTATGATTTTGCGATTGCAAGTGAAGTAGTATTAGAGACAGATATTCCAGTGATTGAAATTGAAGATTTGAGTTTCTACGAAGTTTTTCGTTGCAAAGTAGATGAAATTTATCAAACATGGCAACTAATCTGGAAAAAAGAACAACAAGGTTTACTTAAGCGGGCTTATTCGGTGGATTTTGAAAAATACCACTCTGATGGTTTGGTAGAAATTTATATCGCTGTTGTACCACATTGCTAAGCTCAAAGTGCGTAAAATTTTATAAAAAACGACCGCACTTTATCCCCAAAACAAACACAACAAAGGAAAAAACAATGAAATTCGAAACGAAATGCCTCCATGCTGGCTATAGCCCTAAAAACGGTGAGCCACGTGTTCAACCTATCGTACAAAGCACGACTTATACCTACGATTCCGCAGAAGAAATTGGCAAGCTATTTGATTTACAAGCTGCTGGCTATTTTTATACTCGCTTAGCAAACCCAACAACAAATGCGGCTGAAGAAAAAATCACGGCACTTGAAGGTGGCGTGGCAACAATGTGTACTGCTTCTGGTCAATCTGCGGTTTTCTATGCGATGTTGAATATTTTAGAAGCGGGCGATCACTTCATTTCCTCTTCTTATGTGTATGGCGGTACTTACAATTTATTTGCCCATACATTCAAAAAAATGGGTATCGAAGTGACTTTTGTGGATCAAGATTTACCGCTTGAAGAACTCAAAAAAGCGATTCGTCCAAATACAAAAGCCGTTTTTGCTGAAACCATTGCGAACCCCGCTTTACGTGTGTTGGATATAGAAAAATTTGCTACTTTAGCAAAAGCTGCAGAAGCACCATTATTAGTTGATAATACCTTTGCAACGCCCTATTTTTGTTGTCCAATCGAATTTGGCGCAAACGTGGTCATTCACAGCACATCTAAATATTTAGATGGTCATGCTATTGCCTTAGGTGGCTCAATTACTGATGGTGGTAACTTTAATTGGAATAACGGTAAATATCCGCAACTAAGCACACCAGACCAAACTTATCATGGTTTGGTTTACACAGAAACCTTTGGCCCTGCGGCTTATATTGTCAAAGCACGCGTGCAATTAATGCGCGATTTGGGCGCAACCCCGGCTCCACAAAATAGTTTCTTATTAAATGTAGGTATGGAAACCCTTGCGCTTCGCATGCAACGTCATTATGAAAATGCACAGGCTGTAGCCGAGTTTTTAGAAAAACATCCGCAAGTTGTTAAAGTGAATTATCCTGGCTTACCAAGTTCGCCAGATTATGCGCTCAAACAAAAATACTTACCTAACGGTTTGTGTGGCGTTATTTCCTTTGAGATTAAAGGTGATAAAGAAACCGCGGCAAAATGGTTAAACGCATTGCAAATGACCTCTCGTGAAGTACACGTAGCCGATATTCGTACTTGTGCATTACATCCCGCAACTTCAACGCATCGCCAATTAAGTGAAGCTGAATTAGAAAAAGCGGGGATTTTTGCAGGACTTATTCGACTTTCTTGCGGTATTGAAAATATTCAAGATATTTTAGCTGACTTAGAGCAAGCATTCGCTGCAGCTAAATAAGTATTATAAGGCAGGCAGATTGCCTGCCACTTTAAATAACGAGAGATAAAAACGTTCAGCTTATCGCTTATTTTTATTTGTTTACTTATCTTAATAGTAAGCAAACAAAAACAAGTATAAATTAACGTATTTACCCTTGATATTTCTGCCTTCGGCATCATTTTTATTGTTAGGTATGTTGTTATGCAGTACCACACAATAACAAAATAAAATTTTTTAAATTTATATTTTTAAACGGAAAACGAAAACATTATGGCAAAGAAAGATTATTACGACGTTCTTGGTGTTGAACGTGGCGCAGATGAAAAAGCAATTAAACGTGCTTACAAAAAACTCGCCATGCAATATCACCCTGATAGAACCAAAGGTGATAAAGCCAAAGAAGAAAAATTTAAAGAAATCCAAGAAGCCTATGAAATCCTAGGTGATAAAGAAAAGCGTGCGGCTTACGATCAATACGGCCATGCAGCCTTTGAACAAGGCGGCATGGGAGGCGGTGACTTCGGTGGAGGATTCAGCGGTGCTGATTTCGGTGATATTTTTGGAGATATGTTCGGTGATATCTTCGGTGGTGGCGGACGCGGTCGTCAACGTGTAGTACGTGGTGAAGATTTACGTTATGACATCCAAATTACGTTAGAAGAAGCCGTAAAAGGTACAACTAAAGATATCCAAATCAATACGCTTGCACACTGTGATAGCTGTGATGGTACCGGCGCAGAAAAAGGCTCAAAAGTTGAAACATGTCCAAGCTGTCATGGTTCTGGTCGTATTCGTCGCCAACAAGGTTTCTTTGTGACTGAAGCGGTTTGTCCAACTTGTCATGGCTCGGGTAAGAAAATTGAAAAACCATGTAAAAGCTGTCATGGCGAAGGTCGTGTTCACAAGAAGAAAAACCTTTCTGTTAAAATTCCAGCAGGTGTGGATACCGGCAATCAATTACGTTTAAGCGGTGAAGGTGCAGCTGGCGAAAATGGTGCTCCAGCAGGTGATTTATATGTGGTCATTCACGTTAAAGAACATCATATCTTTGAACGTGATAGCAATAACCTCTACTGCGAAGTGCCAATCAGTTTTTCAATGGCTGCGTTAGGTGGTGAGATTGAAGTTCCAACCTTAGACGGTAAAGTGAAACTCAAAATCCCTGCTGAAACCCAAACAGGGAAACTCTTCCGTATGCGTGGTAAAGGGGTAAGCTCTACACGTAGTGGCTACGCAGGTGATCTCATTTGTCGCGTGGTGATTGAAACACCGGTGAACTTAAATAAAGAACAAAAAGAATTATTAGAAAAACTGGAAGAGAGTTTGAAAGGACAAAAGTCGCATAGTCCGAAATCTTCAAGCTTTTTAGACGGTGTGAAAAAATTCTTTGATAACTTAGGTAAGTAAGCCTAAACAGAAAGTGCGGTCAATTTTAAAACTATTTTGAAATTGACCGCACTTTTTTATTGATAAAAAAGGACCTATCCATGGGTCCTTTTTCTCTCTATTATTCTTTAAGCTTTAACCATTTGCTGGACAATGTTCCGGCTGTCATTGCACCATTCACATTCAGTGCAGTTCGTCCCATATCAATTAATGGTTCAATTGAAATCAATAAACCGACTAATTCTAACGGGAGATTTAAAGTCGATAACACCACAATTGCAGCAAAGGTTGCACCACCACCCACTCCAGCAATACCGAAAGAGGAAATCGCCACCACTAATACTAATGTTGCAATATAGCTCACCGTAAATGGATCGACACCCACTGTTGGCGCCACCATTACCGCTAGCATCGCAGGATAAATCCCCGCACAACCATTCTGTCCAATTGTTGCCCCAAAGGTGGCTGAAAAGTTTGCTACAACAGGGTTATTACCCAGTTTATCTGTTTGAGTTTCAATGTTTAACGGAATACTTGCTGCACTTGAACGAGAGGTAAAGGCGAAACTTAATGTTGGCAATGCTTTTTTGAAGTAAGTGATTGGGTTAATACCAGATAAACCAAGTAACACACCATGCACAATAAACATCAAGATAATCGCAATATAGGATGCAACAATAAAGCTACCTAAGTTCAGAATATCTTCCCATTTTGACGTGGCCGCCATTTTAATCATTAACGCGAACACACCGTAAGGGGTTAAACGAATGACAAAGCGTACTAAACGCATGACTAATTTATTTAATGTATCAACCCCTTGTGCAATACGATCACCGAGTGATTGATCTTCTTTGCGTAAACTTAACGCTGCCACACCTAAAAATGCAGAGAAAATCACGGTACTGATAATCGAAGTTGGATTTGCTCCAGTTAATTCTGCAAATGGATTTTTAGGAATAAAGGAAATCAACATCGCTGGAATAGAAAGGTTGCTGACTTGATCAACTCGTCCTACAACTTTCGCCTGTGCTGCTAATTCACGCTCACCGGCCACTAAACCTTCTGCAGTTAAACCAAACACTTTCACCATAATGATACCGATTAATGCCGCAATAGCGGTAGTAACTAAAAGCACGGAAAGTACGCTAAAACTGATTTTGCCTAATGAGCCGGCTTGATTTAAACGCGTAATCGCAGAAAGGATCGATACGAACACCAACGGCATTACAATCATTTGGAGTAAGCGAACATAACCGCCGCCCACTAAATTGATCCAATCCAAGGCGGTTTTCACGGTTTCTTGCTCACTTAAGGATTGCAGTAATGCACCGCCTACAAGCCCTAATAACAAACCAACAAATACCGTTTGACCTAATTTTTGCGTACTACGATAGAGATAATTAAGCCCTAAAAGCACAGCAACAAAAAGCACTAAAGTAATAAATAACATTTTTGTTCCTTAAGAAGTTGATAAGTAAGTCTATTTAATGGTTTTTATTAACGGAAATAAAATGTTTTTTAGGAATGAAATATAACTAAATAGAATTTAAAAGGGATAAACGATTTTATCCCTTTTTAAAATTGAAAAGAGAGTGATTGCTAGACGACAGAAATCGCTTTTATTTGCACATAAACATCCATGCCTTGAGCAAAATGCAATTCATTAAACGCCCATTTACTGATACTTGCCCAAACTTTATGCCCTTCCACCAATACCGCAATATCAATACGATTCTTTTGCGGAACGATTTGTACAATTTGCCCACGTAAGATATTACGAATACTCGTTTGCTCTGGCTTACTGAGAGTGAGTGATACATCGGAACTATAAATGCAGACGCGTACTTTTTCATTCGCTTGATGATGTACTTCATTAATCCAAAGCTGTTGTTCGCCCAAAGAAAGTGCGGTCATTTTATAGGTTGGATTATGCAAATAGACAGGCAACGCCAACACACTACTCTGTTCCGATTCGCCTTTCCAAGGGGCAAATAACGGACTGTTCCAAACATTTTCTAAGGTGTCATAGGCTTTCACTTTGCCGTTTTCCATCAGGACAACACGATCGGCCAAGCGTAATAATTCATCTAAACTGTGCGTCACATATAAAATCGGCACATTAATTTCTTTGGATAGACTTTCCAGATATTGCATAAGCTCACGTTTGCGAGGCACATCTAAAGCTGAAAGCGGTTCATCCATTAACAAAATATCAGGATCCGTTAATAAGGCTCGCCCAATCGCCACACGTTGTTTTTCGCCACCGGATAAAGTAAGTGGATAGCGTTTGAGTAAAGGTTCAATACCAAGTAGCTGAACGATATAGTCAAAATCTTCACGACTTACATTCTTCATGCCATAACGTAAATTGCCTTTGACATTGTAATGGGGAAATAAACGCGCATCTTGGAATACATAGCCGATTTTGCGCTGATGCACGGGGAGATTCTCACCGTTCTCCACATCCACCAAAGTGCGGTCATTTAAACGAATAAATCCTTGATCGGGATGAGTTAAGCCACTCACTAAATTAATCAATGAGGTTTTCCCCGAACCTGACAAACCAAAAATAGCCGTCACACCTTGAGTTGGCAGTTGAAGATCTGCACGTAAGGTTAGGCGACCTAATTGTTGTTGTACATTAATGTGTAGCATCGCCCTGCCCCAATTTTTTCTGCATCCGTTTGCTTAAGGCTTCGGAAAGCAATAAGGAAATCAATGAAAGGATCACCGCAAACAAGCAAAGGCGTGCAGTTTGTGCTTCTGCGCCTGGTGTTTGGATGAATGAATACATCGCTAAAGGAATGGTTTGGGTTTCCCCCGCAATATTAGATACGAAAGTAATGGTTGCACCAAATTCCCCTAAAGAACGAGCAAACCCTAATACTAAACCCGCCAATACACCAGGTAGAGAAAGGGGTAACGTAATCGTGAAAAAAACTCGCCAAGGCGAAGCGCCAAGCGTTTGTGCGGCTTGCTCTAATTTAAAATCAATGCTTTCCAAGGAAAGACGAATCGCCCGCACGACCAATGGAAATGCCACCACTGCAGAAGCTAATACTGCCCCTTTCCAGCTAAAGCCAAAGGATAAACCAAACCATTGATATAAATACTTACCAATAAAGCCATTACGCCCCATGGCAACCAATAATAAATAACCGATTACCACTGGTGGCAACACCAAAGGCAAATGAATAATCCCTGTAATCAACGACTTACCATAGAATTCCTTACGAGCCAGTAACCAAGCGATAAAAATCGCGAAAGGTAAACTCCAAAGCATAGAACTCAATGCAACACTCATACTTAAGTGAATTGCATCCCATTCCATAGGGCTTAATTGAAACCAAGAGAGCAAAATATTTCCTTGTATATATCGATATGATTAAATTTCTTTATAGATAACAAAAAGGACAGTTTCCTGGCCTTTTCTTGTAAAACGAAGCCTCATTATTTCACAGAGAAACCATATTCAACAAATACTTTCTTCGCAGCATCAGATTCTAAGTAATTAAGAAAATCACGAGTATCTGCATTATCATGATCTTTTAAAATCGCTGCTGGGTATTCTACCGGTTTATAACTGTCTTTCGGGAACACACCTACTGTTTTCACCTCTTTACTCACTTTCGCATCGGTACCATATACAATACCGTAAGGTGCTTCAGCACGTTCAACTAAGGCGAGTGCACCACGTACATCTTTCGCACGAGCTAATTTATCTTTAACTTGATCCCATAAATTCAATTTCGTTAATGATTCTTCTGCATATTGTCCTGCAGGAACGTGGGCAGGGTCACCCACAGATAAATAACTATCTTTTAAGCCTTTAATCCATTCGCCTTTTGCAACATCAACTGAATTAACAGTGCTTTTAGCTGGCGCAATTAATACTAACTCATTACCCACTAATACTTTTTCAGTTTCTTTTACTGTAAGGTTTTTATCAGATAAATATTTCATCCATTTATTGCTAGCTGAGATAAATAAATCTGCTGGCGCACCTTCTTCAACTTGTTTAGCTAAAGTGGATGAAGATGCAAAAGAAAACACTACTTCATTACTTGCTTTTTCAGCTTTATACTTCTCTGCAATTTGTTGTAACGCATCAGTCATGGAAGCGGCTGCAAATACAGTGATTTTTGCAGATGCAGCGAAAGACACGCCCATACCTGCAATTAAAAGTGCGGTTGCAAATTTGGTTAATTTCATTATTTATCTCCTATATAAATGAAACTATATGTAAAAAAATATACTGCGCTTGAATTATAACTTTAATTTTAAAATAAGCATACAGAAAAAAACAAAAATCAAGTAAAATAAGCAAAATTATGTATTAGGAGGAGATGATGAAACAAACTGAAATTTTACTGACAATCAAACTTCATCAAAAATTATTTATTGATCCAAAACGTGTTCGCCTCTTAAAAGAAATTAAAGAATGTGGCTCAATTAATCAGGCAGCCAAAAATGCAAAAGTGAGCTATAAAAGTGCGTGGGATCACCTTGAGGCGATGAATAAAATTAGCCCCAAACCGCTTTTAGAACGTAATATCGGTGGAAAAAATGGAGGCGGTACGTCATTAACCACTTATGCTGAGCGTTTATTACAGCTTTATGATTTGCTCGAACAAACACAAGAACATGCCTTCCATATTCTGCAAGATGAGACAATTCCACTCAACAGCTTGCTTTCAGCGACAGCAAAATTCTCCCTACAAAGTAGTGCGCGTAATCAATTTTTTGGTAAGGTTGCGAGTCAACATATTGTTGACTCCCGCTGCATTGTTGCGGTAAATATTCAGGATTTAGCT
>ERZ773131.2025-NODE-2025-length-13577-cov-4.362594_pt1 | contig 13577 bp, 9 predicted proteins | sample MGYA00511082_ERZ773131 | MGnify/ENA primary metagenome ERZ773131 (study PRJEB29015, sample SAMEA2737813) | human gut metagenome | biome: human gut; feature: human-associated habitat; material: faeces | place: China | collected 2012 ... | reverse complement strand
GGGTGATTCAAATGTTAGAGAAGCGTGTAGAAACCATATCGGATGATGGTTGGAAGAAAATAATAGCAGATTTTCAAAAATTGCATGAAAATGAAGAACGAATGGAACGACAGCTCGAACTTGAAGAGGCTCATAAAGCACAAGAAGAAGCAAAAAAGGCATTACAAGAAGCGAATAAATTAAACCAAGAAGCTGATAAGAAAGTAGAAGAAGCAAATAAACAAGTGAAACAAATGGTTCGTAAGATGTATAAAGATGGTTTTAGCATTGACCAAATTTCTGAATATTGTTCACTAAATGTGGATGAAATTCAGGTGTTGATAAAATCATAAATTTTCTGTTGCATTTAAAAAAATGTTTGTTTATAATAAAGCCATCCTTTGTAGAGGCAATGAAAAGAAGAAGTAGTCGTGGATGCTGCTGATAGTGAGTTCCTGATGGTGGAAATGGAACAGTAAGCACAGGATGCACGTGTCTTAGAGCTAAGCTTTCGAAGATTGAGGAAGCTTCGGATACTCCCGTTATGAGTTAAGGGCTTGTACATTCGTGCAGGAAATAAGGTGGTACCGCGATTTTATAGTCGTCCTTGTATATTCAAGGACGGCTTTTTTTATTAGAAGGGAATGGTAGATATGAAAAAAGGATTTAAATTAATTTCGGCATTTTTAGTAAGTTTTATGATTATGATGTCTAGTATTATGCCTGCATTTGCCGATGAAACAGATACATCAACAACAGGCGATTTATTAGACAAGATTCAAGAAAGAGGAGAATTGATTGTAGGTACATCTCCTGATTTTCCACCTAATGAATTTATTGACTCAACAAAAACAGGACAAGCGCAATATGTAGGTTCTGATATTGAATTAGCAAAATATATTGCGAAAAAGATGGGTGTTAAATTAACAATCAAAGCCGCAAGTTTTGATACAGTTTTGGCAAATCTTCAAACTGAAGAAATTGATTTAGCAATTACTGGGTTGGCTTATACACCAGCACGTGCGCAACAGATGGAAATGTCTATTGGATACAATATGACAGAGGATACTGGTGGACAAGCTGTTATTATCGCAAAAAAAGATGCAGATAAGTATAAGAAGTTAACAGATCTAACTGGCTTAAAGGTGGCTGCTCAACAAGGATCAATCCAGCAACAATATACAGAAGATCAAATTCCGGACGCAAAACTACAATCTATTTCAAGTATTGATGATGGTGTTGCGCTATTAAAGAATGGTACGGTACAAGCTGTTGCATGCTCTGAAGGTACAGCTGATGAATATATTGAAAAGAACTCTGAACTTGCGAAGTTAGATGAATTATTCAATATTGATCAAGATTATGCAGGTAATCGTGTAGGTGCTCCTTTAGGTGAAAAGAGATTGATGAAAGAAGTCAATAAAATTTTAAAGGAAGTCAATAAAAAAGGTTTATATGAAGAGTGGTATAAAGCGGCAAAGAAACAGAGTAGTGAACAATTTACTTTAACAGCGACTGGATTCTTTGGAACATGTGTTCAAATCGTTCAATATTGCTGGCCACAATTATTAAAAGGTTTAGGAATCACTTTAGGACTTGCTGCTATTACTGTTATTTTTGGTACAATTATTGGTGGATTATTTGCCCTAGTAAAACTATCAAAGAATAAAATCGTACAAGCGATTGCGGGTGTATATGTAGAATTGATTCGTGGAACACCACTATTACTACAATTATGGTTGTTCATCAATATTTTCTCTTATTTGACAAATGGAAATATGCCGATGATCGTTAGTGTTATCATTGCGTTGATTATTAACTCAAGTGCATATGTGGCTGAAATTATTCGTTCAGGTATACAGTCAGTGGATAAAGGACAAAGAGAAGCGGCCAAATCACTTGGTATGTCAAATGTACATATGATGACTAAAATCATTATTCCTCAAGCTATCAAGAATATCTTGCCTGCCTTAGGTAATGAATTCGTTATGATGATCAAGGAAACATCTTTGGCAAGTACATTCTATATTGGAGAATTAATGACTGTTAACAGTGTTATTAAATCGGCTACTTATAAATCCATTGAACCATTAGTAATTGTTGGTTTGATCTACTTTATTGTTACATATTCATTATCAAAATTAATTAAATACATGGAAGGGAAGTTGAGTGTCAGTGACTAAGGAACTAATTGTTGTAAAAGACTTACATAAAAATTTTGGAGATCTTGAAGTATTAAAAGGAATTGATCAAACAATCCATCAAGGAGAAGTTGTTAGTATTATTGGACCTAGTGGTTCAGGAAAATCTACTTTCTTACGTTGTCTAAACTTATTAGAAAAACCATCTAGTGGACAAATCATTTTCGAAGGTATAGATATTGCAGCTGAAAATGTTGATATTGATACACATCGTAAAAAGATTGGAATGATCTTCCAGCACTTTAATGTATTTCCACATTTAACAGTTTTAGAAAATATTACCATCACACCAATTCTAGAACTTAAAACACCAAAGGCCCAAGCTGAAAAAGAAGCAATTGAATTGCTTAAAAAAGTAGGCTTGGAAGATAAGAAGGATGAATATCCAAGAAAATTATCTGGTGGACAAAAACAGCGTCTAGCTATTGTTCGTGCTCTAGCTATGCATCCAGATGTAATTTTATGTGATGAACCAACAAGTGCATTAGATCCAGAAATGGTAAAAGGTGTACTTGAAGTCATTAAAGAATTGGCAAATCAAGGAATGACAATTGTGATCGTAACACACGAAATGGGATTTGCCCGTGAAACAAGTGATCGCGTATTATTTATGGATGAAGGTATTATTCAAGAACAAGGTACTCCAGAAGATATTTTTGAACACCCACAAAATCCTAGAACCATCAAATTTTTATCGCAGGTACTATAAGCTTGGGCATATGCTCAAGCTTTTCTGTACGACAGGCAGTCGTGCTTATAGTTGATAATCAATCACCGATTATCAACTGTTTTATTTTAGAGACAATAAAGTACAAGATACTCGTAACACTATACAAAAGTCATTGAAGTAAAACAGTCCCAACAAGGTTGAAATACTTTGTCTACTAAGGATATAGCCAAGTAGTAAGCCATACTCAATGCATTCTCGTGAGGGAGTGTGTGAAGGGAGTTAAAGCGAGAACTCAGGCACCAATCTATCAATGCACATGTGGCGTTCAGTATTGATGATGCTGCGGAAAAAAGCAGAAATCCTATGAATAGATACCAATGACTATATCGATATCTGTTAATACTGGATGTGAAAGCAGGAAGCATGAGTTCAAGGAAAGGTACAGATGATCCTGTGAGGTCTCCGTATTTAATGGACTACCATCTATAAGCGTAGCGAAGTGACGGATAGTGTACGGAGAAGTCAGAGTTACTAATAGTAGCGAAGAAGTTATAGAAATATAATGGAGCGAAGTGGTAACACCTTGTGAGCTTTGAGTAGATGTAGTTGTGTAAGTGCAAATTTTAAGAATATTCGTATTAACCTTAAAAGATATTACATGACAGTGGAAAGGAGATAAGAAAAGACATTATGAATGAACCATTAAAATTCAAATTATTTAGTGTGTATGGAAAAATACTACACAAAGATGTTCTTACAGAAGCTTTTCGTAAAGTGAAGAAGAACAAGGGATGTGCCGGTATTGATAAAGTCAGTATCAAAGTGTTTGAGGAAAATTTAGATGAAAACATAGAGTTGATTTTGAATGAACTTCGAACAAAGACGTACAAGCCTTCTCCAGTAAGACGAAAGTATATACCGAAGAAAAATGGAAAGTTAAGACCTTTAGGAATACCAACTATTAAAGACAGGGTCGTGCAACAAGCACTGGTCACTAAACTTGAGCCCTTCTTTGAAGAAAACGTATTTCACGACAATTCCTGTGGATTCAGACCTAACAGAGATGTTAAGTTAGCCATCAAGAAAATTGTGTCTAGATTAGAAAGTGGATATCTATATATCTATGATTTTGATATAAAAGGTTACTTCGACAATATACCTCACAAGAAACTTATGAAAGTTATCAACAAGTATGTGTCAGATGGAACAGTACTAGACATGATTTGGAAAACACTTAAAGCAGGGTACATGGAAGATGAAATACGATATGAAACCGCAAGTGGTACACAACAAGGTGGAGTTATTTCTCCACTATTGGCGAACATCTATTTGAATGAACTTGACTGGGAACTAACAAAAGCAAATCTTGAATTCGTGAGGTATGCTGACGATTCGATAGTCATGTGTCAAACAAAGGAAGATTTGGAAAAAGCCAAAGTCATAGTTCATGAAACGTTACAACGTCTAGGCCTTGAATTGGCAGAAGATAAAAGCGATGATATTGATTTTCACGAGAAAGACTTTGATTTCCTAGGTTTTACGTTCAACCATTTAAAAATGTCTAAAAATAGACATGTCTATTACACGTTTGGACCATCCGTAAAATCGTTAAAGAAGTTTAAGAGTGATATTAAATCTGTCACCAAGAAGAGTTGTACATACTCCTTTGAGAAGTGGACAGAGATTTTAAACCCAGTCATAAGAGGTAAGTTTAATTACTTCCTTATTCCTTTTCAAGTTGCACGAGAAATCAGACTGTTACTTAACGAACGCGGGCGAGTTATGCATGGCATACCTGCTCTTGATATAACCAAATTAGATGGTTATGTGCGTCAAAGACTACGAGTAAGTTTCTCATGCCGCGGAAAGAAACATGGTGGACAAGCACAAGGTAAATTATTAACTGTTAAATATGATAACAAGTTTTTCATAAAATGTATGGGTCTAGTTACAGGTGCGTATATGAAGGCTCAAATAGTTTTCCCTGGAATTAACATTGATGATTTTATTTTATTGATGGATTCCAATAAAAAGAAAAGTACCTCTTCTCAGAGTAAAAAGAGGTTCTTTCAGTATGCATACACTAAATAAGTCGAATTACAACATTTAAGTCTTTTCTAAAATGTAACTCACATTGGTAAGCCGTATGCCTTAATAGGGCACGTATGGTTTGATAAGGGGCGGCAGAATTTAAACTCTGCCGCCTACTTTCTTATGGTATAATTTAATAAATTGGAGGAAATTGATATGAATTCAGAATGGTCATTAGACGTATTGTACAAGGGATTTGATGATCCAAAATTTAGTGAAGATCTAACGTCTTTTGAAAAGAAGGCAAAAGAATTGGATGAACTTTCAAAGACTTTAAGTCATGAAAATGAAAAGAAAGATCTTCTTCAAATTGTTAAAGTATTAGAAGAGTTTGAATTATTAGAAAAGCATTTGAGTTGCTTTGGATCTTTGAGTCAATCCACAAATACGGCGAATGCGAAAGCGGCAGCAGCCATTGATAAAGTAGCTACTATCGCAAGTACAGCGAGTAAGGCTATGGCTGTATTCTCGCGTTATATTTCGGATATGAAAGATTTGAACAGTTATTTAGACTGTCCAGAACTTTGCGAATACAAATATTTCTTAAATGATATTCACGAAAGCGGAAAATATTTGTTAAGTGAAGACGTAGAAGAGGCACTTGCCAAAATGAATATTTCTGCAGGTTCTGCTTGGGAGAAGCAACAAAGTCTACTCACAAGTTCATTGGAAGTGGAATATGATGGTAAAAAGTTACCTTTGGCATCTGTTCGTAATCTAGCGTATGATGCAGATAAAGAAGTTCGTAAAGCTGCCTATGAAGCTGAACTTAAAAGTTATGCACCTATTGCGGATGCAGTAAGTTTTTCTTTAAACAACAATAAACTACAAGTGATTACCGAAGCTAAAATGCGTGGCTATACAAGTCCAATGGATATGACGCTACACCAGTCTCATGTATCCCAAAAAACCTTAGATGCACTTCTTAGTGCAATGCAGAAATACTTGCCAGTATTCCATAAGTATTTGAAAAGAAAAGCTGAAATGTTAGGGTATGAAAATGGCCTTCCTTGGTATGAATTATTTGCGCCAATTGGAAAATCAGCTACGACAAGTTTTACTCCAGAAACTACAAAAGAATATTTGGTTAATCATTTTAGACCATTTTCTGATGACTTGGCCGATATGATGGAAGAAGCTTTTGACAATAACTGGATTGATTTTTATCCACATAAAGGAAAAGTGGGTGGAGCTTTCTGTTGCAATATGCCGTTTGTGAAACAATCACGCGTATTAACTAATTTTGATGGAGGACTTGGAGACGTAGTTACTTTGGCTCATGAACTTGGACATGCATATCATGGATTAAACATTGAAAGTCATAGACCATTAAATTGGGAGTATTCTATGCCAGTTGCAGAAACGGCAAGTACATTCAATGAAAATATCATTATGAATGCAGTGATTGATGAAACAGAGGATAAAGAAGTTAAACTAGGTTTGATTGAAAATCAGCTTCAAGACTTATGTCAGATCATCTGTGATATTTATTCTCGTTACTTATTTGAAAAAGCCGTATTTGACAGAAGAAGTGATGAGTTCTTATTCAAGGATCAGTTGAATGAAATTATGTTGGACGCACAAAAGCAAGCTTATGGCGATGGACTTGATCCAAATTGTCTACATCCATATATGTGGGTTTGTAAATCGCACTACTATTCTTCAGATCTAAGTTATTATAACTGGCCATATGCTTTTGGTGGATTGTTTGCGCGAGGCTTAGTTGTGAAATATCAAGAGATGGGTAAAGAAAAATTCGTTCCTAAATATAAAGAGATGTTACACACAACAACGGTTGCATCGGTAGAAGATACAGCTAAAGTATTGGGTATTGATTTAACGGATGAAGCATTCTGGATTTCTGCATTGGAAACCGCAAAATCAAGAATTGAACAATTTATCGAATTATCGAAATAATTGCTTGGAAACAAGCAATTTTTTTCTGCAAAAGTTCACAAATGATGATATAATCTATTGCGTTCGAATTTTTTCAAGGAGAGATTTAATGAGTACAGAAATGTTGATGAAAAATAGAGAACGTTTTATCAAAAACGTAAATAGTAATGAGAATGGTGCAGCCGCCCTTTCTTTAAGATTATTTTGTTACGCTAGATTTATGGCAGTAAAAAACCCGTATGCAGAAACGCATGACTGGGTATATGAAAACGAATTGACTAGTGCCCAAGCCAATCAATATGTATTCCGCTTACTGGATGGAAGTACAGAAAGACCGTCTATGGATATGTTAATTCGTAAGTTAAAAAGTGTTCGTTTGGTTCGTGATAGTGAAATGAACGGTAGAAAAATTTATGTCATCAAGTTCACGGATATCGAAATGGAAGAATTGATGAACAAGAGCATTATTGATAAGCCAAGCGAAAAGTTATTAAAAGAAAAGAAGTCTTCTGTAAAGAAAGAAAGAGAAGAAGTAGTAAATTCATCTTGGAAGGACATCTTTTTGAAAAATAGTAAAGGTGAGAATTTACAGATGCTACGTTACTGGTTCTATATTCAGTATAATGCTGAAAAGAATGGCAAGAAATATGTTTCCAGAAGCCTAGCGTTAAGTGAAAGTGCGATTGAATATGTGTATAGGGGTATTCCTAAAAGAATGGAAGTTTTGCAGGATTTATTTGCACAAATGAAACAGATGAAGCTGGTTAAAGAAGATGTAGTTAAAAACGAAATAGTAGTTCGTCCAGCTAAACTAGAAGGTTTAGAAATCAAAAATTATATTAAGGATAAGCCTGTTGATTTAATGAGCTTTAATTACACGAATGTATAAGAAAACGACGAGATTTAGTTCTCGTCATTTTTATATATTTTATAATTGTTTTTGCCTGTTCGTTTTGTTTGATACAAGGCTTGATCGGCATGGCGATACAGTTCCATAAAGGTTGTACCATCTTTAGGGGCAAAGGCAATTCCAATGCTGATGGATAATTTGAAATCTTTTAATTCTTCAATCTTTAATTCATTGACTTTTTGAAGTAGAGACTGAATTCTAGATTCAGCAATATTTTCATCTTGAATTAGAATAATAAATTCATCTCCTCCAATTCTTCCAACAATATCACTTTGTCTAAAATGATTCTTAAAGAGTAAGCCCAAGTTTTCTAAGACTTTATCACCTATGGCATGACCATAATTATCATTAACAGATTTAAAGGCATCTACATCAAGAATCAAGAAACAACAATGTTCTTTATTATTTAGTTTTTGATCAATGAGTTTTTGCGTTGTTTCCTTATTGAAAACGGAAGTTAATGGATCAATTTCAGATAAATGAATCAAATACTTATTTTCTCTTGAACTTGAATGAGCCAAATACACAATAAGACTCAATACGATCAATCCTAAAAATGTTGCCAATAAAGTTTCATAGTGAGTAATAAATGTATAGGATTCTTGAGCCGCATGAACCGGTACAATATAGCCGACCATCCAATCATTGATTTTTAGTGGGGAATAAGCTAAATATAAAGATTCTTTCTTTTTTGTCTGAATCAAGACAAGATCTGATTTTTGATTCTTAAAGTCGGTTTTGATTTTCTTTTGATTACAGACATTAAATAAATTATCAACTGTATTTAGTTTATGCTTTTTTTCATACTGTTTATTTCTAGTAATTAGATTTCCATCTTGATCGACAATAAAACTTTTTCCTTGTCCTTCAAACAGATCATCAAACAACATATTGCCTAGTTTTGTGACATTGTAAGAACCGCCTACTACGCCAATGACTTGTCTATCTCTAAAGATGGGCACGCATAAAATAACACGTGTTTGTTGATCAACACTACTTTCTAATGGATCAGAAAGAGATTGTTTGCCTTGCATAGATTCTTTAAAATATCGACGATGAGCTACATTTTTTATGACTTCATTATCATATAGAGCATTTCCATTTGGATCGATGATCGCCGTTCGATTTAAATCTGTATTATGCATAAAGGCTTGAATTAAAGAAACATTATCCTCTGAAAATAAATCTTGAGATTTAGATAGTTCTTGTGCAAGTACATTTAAATAGGAATAGTTGATATTTAAAATTGTATTTAAATGCTCACTTTGCCTTACAACATTAGTAATCAGAGTTTTTCTAGAATTATTTTCAACCGCAATTGAAACGCCGTTAAAGAAGATCACGATTCCCATAATCAAAGTCAAAATGAAAGTGATAATTGCGACAATATAGTTCGTAATGAATTTTTTTCTTGGAAAATAATGATCTTTCATATGGAAACTCCTTTTTTTAATTATACCAAGAATTATGTTAAAAGAGTATTAAATTATATACAACTAACTATTATTTGTGAAATCTATCACATTTTCGTGTATTATATAAGGTATAAAGAAAATTGCTCCCAACATTAAGAGAATTCTGCGTGAAAGGTGCTTATAAGAAATTTGTAAGTAGAACTATGGCTATGCTCTTTTTGTGTGTGGAGTATAGCTTTTTTCTTTAAGAAGGAGATGAATATGGAAACACGTGTTGCCGTGATGGGAATTATTGTAGAAGATACAAATGCAGTGAATCTATTGAATGAAATTCTTCATGAATATAGTGAATATATTATTGGAAGAATGGGAATACCTTACAAACAAAAACATATAAGTGTAATTTCAATTGCGTTAGATGCCCCACAAAATACAATTGCTGCTTTGGCAGGTAAATTAGGAAATATACAGGGAATTAGTGTGAAAACAGCCTATTCCAATGTGATTAGCCATGATTGAAGCATATCGATTGATTGATAAACTTGAAAGAGAACACTCTTTAAGTTTATTAGAATATAAAACTTTAATTGAAGCTGAAAATGATGCTTTACGCTTATATGCTGCTAATAAAGCGAAAGAACAAGCTACGTTAATATATGGAAATTCAGTCTATGTACGTGGACTTATTGAAGTAGGAAATTATTGTCGCAACGACTGCTTCTATTGTGGAATTCGCAAGTCCAATTTCAATTGTGATCGCTATATATTAGTCGAAGAAGATATTCTGCATTGCTGCAAAGAAGGTTATGAACTTGGTTTTCGCACTTTTGTTTTGCAAGGTGGCGAAGGAATTTATAAAAAGGATTTTGTCACAGATGTAGTTCAAAAGATTCGTAGTGAATATCCAGATTGTGCGATTACCCTTTCTTTAGGTGAAGAAGATAGAGATACATATAAGGCTTGGTTTGATGCGGGAGCCAATCGTTATTTATTAAGACATGAAACGGCTAGTAAAAATCATTATGAAAAGTTGCATCCAAAAAATATGTCTTTTGATCATCGTATGCAGTGTTTAAAAGACTTAAAGGAAATCGGTTATCAAGTAGGATGCGGCTTCATGGTAGGTTCACCTTATCAGACAAGTGAAACTTTGGCGATGGATTTGAAGTTTATTGAAACATTTAAACCTGATATGTGTGGTATTGGTCCTTTTATTTCGCAAAAGGATACACCGTTTAAAGATATGACATGTGGAACTTTGAATCAAACTTTATTCTTATTGTCTTTGATTCGTTTGATTCAACCAAACATTTTACTTCCTGCTACAACAGCTTTAGGAACGATTGATCCTCAAGGAAGAGAAAAGGGAATTCTTGCGGGGGCCAATGTTGTTATGCCTAATTTATCGCCGGTGAGCGTCAGAAAAAAATATGCGTTGTATGACAATAAAATTTGTACAGGCGAAGAGAGTGCAGAATGTAAAGATTGTTTATCAAGGCGTATGGATTCAATAGGATACAAGATCGTAACTGATCGTGGAGATATTAAAAAATAAAAGAGGAGATATAAAAAATGAGTAATTATAACCCAAAATCATTAAAGGCAGAAGAATTTATTAGTCATGAAGAAATTCTTGAAACAATTGAATATGCCGAAAAGAACAAACACAATGTGGAATTGATTGATCAAATTTTAAATAAGGCTCGTCCACAAAAGACAGAGCATGGTGTTCATTGTGAAGGTTTAACACACCGTGAAGCAAGTGTACTTTTAGCTTGTGACATTCCTGAAAAAGTAGAAGAAATGTATAAGCTTGCCAATGAAATTAAACAAGCATTCTATGGAAATCGTATTGTGATGTTTGCCCCATTATATTTATCAAATTATTGTGTAAATGGATGTGTATATTGTCCTTATCACATGAAGAATAAACATATTAAACGTATTAAATTAACACAAGATCAGATTCGTGATGAAGTTATAGCACTACAAGATATGGGACATAAACGTTTGGCTATTGAAGCAGGCGAAGATCCAGTACACAATTCAATCGAATATATCTTGGATTCTATTAAAACTATTTATTCGATTCAACACAAGAATGGCGCAATTCGCCGTGTCAATGTAAATATTGCGGCTACAACGGTAGAAAATTATCGTAAATTAAAGGAAGCTGGAATAGGAACTTATATCTTATTCCAAGAAACATACAATAAAAAGAGTTATTTAGAGTTGCATCCAACAGGACCTAAACACGATTATGACTATCATACAGAAGCTATGGATAGAGCCATGGAAGGTGGAATTGATGATGTTGGATTGGGTGTATTATTTGGCTTGGAAGGCTATCAATATGAATTTGCCGGCTTAATGATGCATGCAGAACACTTAGAAGCTGTTCATGGTGTAGGTCCACACACAATTAGTGTGCCTCGTGTAAAACATGCAGATGATATTGATCCAGAAGCGTTCGATAATAGTTTGGATGATGAAATCTTTGAAAAGATTGCAGCGTGTATCCGTATTGCCGTTCCATATACTGGAATGATTATTTCTACACGTGAATCTCAAGAAGTTCGTGAAAAAATGCTTCACTTAGGTGTATCTCAAATTAGTGGGGCAAGTCGTACATCTGTTGGTGGATATACAGAAGAAGATCGTCCTCATGATTCAGAACAATTTGATGTGTCGGATCAAAGAACATTGGATGAAGTTGTAAATTGGTTGATGCAACTAGGCTACATACCTTCTTTCTGTACTGCATGTTATAGAGAAGGAAGAACAGGAGATCGTTTCATGTCTTTGTGTAAGACAGGGCAAATTCAAAATTGTTGTCATCCTAACGCATTGATGACTTTATGTGAATTTTTAGTTGACTATGCGAGTGAAGATACAAAGAGAATTGGTTTTGAGTTGATTGAAAAAGAATTGAACAAAATTCCAAATGCGAAAGCTCAACAAATTGCTCGTGACAATGTGGATGCGATCAAGTCAAGCAATCGTAGAGATTTCAGGTTCTAATTATGTCTAATTTAAATAGTACGATAAGCGCGAATCGTACACACATTGGATTTTTCGGCTTAAGAAATGCTGGAAAATCCAGTGTAGTCAATGCGATTACCAACCAGAATATGTCTTTAGTTTCTAATGTAAAGGGAACTACGACAGACCCTGTAAAGAAATCAATGGAAATCTTACCGATTGGACCTGTTGTGATTGTGGATACGCCGGGTATGGATGATGAAGGTACTTTGGGTGAATTGAGAATTAAAAGAACGTTAGAAGTTTTAAAAACAATGGATATGGCCGTATTGGTAGTTGATGCGAATGTAGGTCTACAAAAAATAGATTTGGATTTGATTGACATGTTTAAAGAAAATAAATTACCTTATTTTATAGTTTTTAATAAGTGTGATTTGATTGAAGAAAAGAAAGAACTGGCTTCTAATGAAATCTATGTGAGTGCATTAAAGAATGTAAATATAGATGGGTTAAAACATATGTTGGCATCAAGTACAAAGAAACAGGAAGAAAAGACAATCATTAAAGATTTAATTAAAACAGGTGATGTTGTTGTGCTTGTGATTCCGATTGATAAGTCAGCACCTAAGGGAAGATTGATTTTACCACAACAACTTGTGTTAAGAGATATCTTGGATCATCATGCGATTGGCATGACATGTCAGGTTGAAGAGCTTGAAGAAACATTAAAAAGAGTGACTCCAAAATTAGTTATTACGGATTCTCAAGCTTTTAATAGGGTAAGTCAGATTGTGGATAAATCGATTCATTTAACTTCTTTCTCCATTCTTATGGCACGTTTAAAAGGAAGTTTAGCTATAGTTCTTGAAGGGGCAAACAAGCTAGATCATCTACAAGATGGAGATTGTATATTGATTAGTGAAGGTTGTACGCACCATAGACAGTGTGGTGATATTGGCACAGATAAGCTTCCAAAATGGATTTTGAATTATACAAAGAAGAATGTAACTTTTGAATTTACTTCAGGACATGGATTTAAGGAAGATCTTTCAAAATATAGTGTTGTGATTCATTGTGGTGCATGTATGTTAAATGAAAAAGAAGTACAGTCTAGAGTGAAAGAGTGCAAGAAACAGGGTGTTCCTTTCACAAATTATGGCATTGCGATTGCGAAAATGAATGGGATTTTAGAGCGTTCTGTAGAGGTATTTTAAAATGAAAAAAATATATATTTCAGCCGATATTGAAGGTATTTGGGGGAATAGTAATCCGGCAAATACAGCTAAACATGGATATTTATATTCTGAATATTGCACAAATATGATGAATGAAGTAAATCTTGTGATTGATTTACTATTTCAAAATGGAGTTGAAGAAGTTGTAGTGAATGACGGTCATGGAAATATGGATAATCTTCTTCCTTCAAAATTAGA
>ERZ773131.2019-NODE-2019-length-13601-cov-6.394434_pt1 | contig 13601 bp, 10 predicted proteins | sample MGYA00511082_ERZ773131 | MGnify/ENA primary metagenome ERZ773131 (study PRJEB29015, sample SAMEA2737813) | human gut metagenome | biome: human gut; feature: human-associated habitat; material: faeces | place: China | collected 2012 ... | reverse complement strand
GGTTTCCACCAGCACGCAGTCCACTCCCAGGGCGGATTCCGCCAGATGGGCCCCGTAGCCTGTCGCTCCGGCCCCGGCCAGCCATGCGCCTTCCGGAATTTTGTCCAGCATGTCGGCCAGGGCGGGCAGCAGGGTTTGCAGCGGGTTGCCGCCGTTGGAGGCGTAGCGCCAGTCCAGCGGGGTCTGCCCCGCGTCCATAAGCACGGCCTTGACGGTGGTGGAACCCAGGTCCAGCCCCAGATACAGGGGGCCTCTGGCGGCGGTGAGCAGCCCCTTTTGCGGCTGGGCCGGGGCCGGCTGGCGTTCCCTGAAGGCCGCATAGGCCTGCTCGTCGGCAAAAAGCTGGGGCAGGGCGCGAGCCGTGATCGGCAGGGGTTCGTCCACCAGGGCGGCGGCCCGCTCGGCCAGGCGGGACAAATCTACCGCCGTGTCGTTGCCGCGCACGCACAGGGCCGCCCCTATGGCGGCGGCGCATTGGGCGTGGGGCAGGGCCACTACGGCTTCCGGCTTCAGGTTGAGGGAGGCGATGAAGAGCTTTTTGAGCTCCGGCAGAAAATGCAAGGGGCCGCCCAAAAAGGCCACCTTGCCTGCAATGGGCCGGCCGCAGGCCAGACCGCCGATAGTCTGCTCCACCACAGCTTGCAAAATGGAGGCCGCAATGTCCTCGCGGGGCACGCCGCCATTGAGCAGGGGCACAATGTCCGTCTTGGCGAACACGCCGCAGCGCGCGGCGATGGGGTAGATCTGCTGATAGTGCGCGGCCTCGCGGTCGAGACCCGAGGCATCGGTCTGCAGCAGGGCGGCCATCTGGTCGATAAACGAGCCGGTGCCGCCGGCGCAGACGCCGTTCATGCGCTCTTCGAGCCCACCTTTGAAGTAGATGATCTTGGCATCCTCGCCGCCGAGTTCGATGGCGACATCCACCTGCGGCGCGACGCGCTCGAGCGCCTGCGCGACGGCGACGACCTCCTGCACAAAGGGAATGCCGAGCGCCTTGGCAAGGTTGATCGCGCCGGAGCCGGTGGCGCGCAATTCGAGCGCGCACTCGCCGAGCGCTGCGCGCGCCTGCTTGAGTAAGTCGGACAGTGCGCGCTGTGTGTGGGACAGATGGCGCTGGTACTGCCCGAAGATCATTTGTCCGTTTTCATCCAGCACGACGAGCTTGACCGTGGTGGAGCCTACGTCGATGCCTGCTTGATACGTTTTCATGGGGAACCTCTCTTTTCATGTCGATGCGATTTGGCGGTAAAAGAGTCCCGCCGGATTTTCAGATTGTTATTATAATTGTATGCCGCAAAAGGACAAGAAGTAAAGTTTAGGGTCTGTTAAGAAAATGAACAAAAATTTACAAATATTTTTGGCTTGACATACCTCGTAACTCTATGTATACTACAAGCATAGATACTCTATGTATCATCGGAGGTGCAACATGAAGAAAAAGAGCATTGACCACACACAGCTTTTGCTGCTCAAGCTCCTCTCGACCGAGGACATGTACGGCTACCAGATCATTTTAGAGCTGGCGCGCCGCTCGAGCAATGTCTTCGAGATGAAAGAGGGCACGCTCTACCCCGTGCTGCACGGCATGGAGCGCGAGGGCTATGTGGAGGCCTATGAAAAGGCGGCGCCCACCGGCCGGATGCGCAAGTATTATCACCTGACGCGCGCCGGCCGTGCCGCGCTCACAGAAGAGGAGAAAGCCTGGCAGGAGTACAGCGGCGCAGTGAACGCCGTGCTGCACTTTGCTTAAAAAAGGGTGAGGCTATGGACAGAAAGGAATATTGCGACCGCGTGCTCGCACAGGTCGGCCGGCTGACGAGCGATGAAGCAAACGATCTGAGAAATGAGCTCGCCGGTCACATCGAAGACCACGCCGAAGCGCTGGTCGAGCACGGCTATACGGAGGAGGATGCCGCTGCGCGCGCTGTGGAGCTGATGGGCGATCCGGAGGAGACGGGCAGGGCCCTGCGCGAGCAGTACCGCCACTTCTGGCTCGTTATCGTGCAGCGCGCCGCGCGCATCCTCACGGCGCTGCTGTGCGTGATGATCGCGGGGCTGATCGTGAAGTCGAGCGGCCTCTACGGCGCGATCCGTGACCGGTACGAGGTGCAGAAACCAGGTGAGGGCTGGGAGCGTTGGAACACGGAGACGCCGGGAACGCGCATTCCTATCGGCGATGATATCGTGCGCATTGATGCGGTCTCCTGCAGTACCCAGCGTGCAGAAGTACAGTTGACAGCCTTTGACCGTATTCCCGGCGGCGTGGTCTATGCGCGGCTGCTGCATACGCTGCGGCTGGAAAACGAGCGCGGCGAGGTGATCGACGAATGGGAAGACTGCGATTATCCAAGCTGCGTGAGCAGCAGTGGCACGCTCTATGTGTGCATCGCGAGTCACCGCGTCAATATCGAGCCGGACGATACTTATATCAGGCTCATTTACGACCGGCTCGGTGAGCATGTCGAGGTGGAGATCCCGCTGCCGGGAAGGGAGGCGCAGCCGTGAAAACGATCAAGCGAAAACCGAACAGAATGCGCCGCGCGGTCAGGAGCGTTGCCGTGCTGCTGTGCGTGCTGGCGGCGTATGTCGTCCTGTCCGACATGAAGCTCACACCGCGCGCGGCGATCCGCATGGGAGAGCAGTATTACGGCATCTACGAGCCGACGCACACCGTTGCGATGCAGCATATGCGCATCGGTTGGCAAAACTACCGCGTCTATCTGACGGCGGGAGAGAACTCGCTCTACTGCGGCGCGGCACGGTTGACGCCCTCCGGCTGGGACATCATTTTTATGGGCGAAGCGATCTCCTGTACGGATGGGGAAGGCGTGCATGTCGGCAATTGGTGCCCGCGCTCGCTCAATAAGATCTTCGGACAGGAGATCATATTCGGCCGCGTCGACGATCCGGACATTGCGCTGCTCACCATTGAGGAATGGGGCGGCAGGGACTGGACAAAGCCGGGGTGCGAGAATGAAAAGCTCCGCAGGCTGCGTACCGTCACGGTGGAAGAATTCATCGAGGACGGCGGCTGCCGCTATTTCCTTCTTGACGCGCGTGAGCGCGAGGAAAATACAAGATCCTATGCGGCGGAAAAGGGAGTTCTGCATATTACGGGCTACGATGCCATGCACCGGGAAATTTTGCGCCGGGAAATTGAGATCGGCGCAAACGGCCTCCTATAAGCGCGGAGCGGGAGCGCGGCAGCTTTGCCGCGCTCTCTTTGCATCGGTGCAAGGGGGAAGAGGCATGAACTTTCGATGAATTCTCGACCGCGCCGGTTGACGGTAAAAGGTCAAAATGGTATCCTACTCTGGAATTCTTATTTTGATTTACTCAGAAAGAAGGCAGGATATGCTGAAGCTGCAACAGATCGTCAAGGATTATCAGGCGGGCGACACCACCGTCCACGCCCTGCGCGGCGTGAGCTTACAGTTCCGCGAGAGCGAGTTTGTCGCCATCCTCGGCCATTCGGGCTGCGGCAAGACGACGCTTTTGAACATTATCGGCGGGTTGGATCAGTACACGAGCGGCGACCTTGTCATCAACGGCAAATCGACGAAAGACTTTTCTGATTCGGACTGGGACAGCTATCGCAACCACTCCGTCGGCTTCGTCTTCCAGAGCTATAATTTGATCCCGCACCAGACGGTGCTGAGCAACGTGGAGCTGGCGCTCACGCTCTCGGGTGTGAGCAAGAGCGAGCGCCGCGAGCGCGCCATCAAGGCGCTTGAGAGCGTTGGCCTTGGCGACCAGCTCGACAAAAAGCCGAACCAGATGTCCGGCGGTCAGATGCAGCGCGTCGCCATCGCGCGAGCGCTTGTCAACGATCCGGACATTCTGCTCGCCGACGAGCCGACCGGCGCGCTCGACAGCGAGACGAGCGTGCAGGTGATGGAAATCTTGAAGAACATCTCCAAGGACCGCCTCATTATCATGGTGACGCACAACCCCGAGCTTGCCGAGACCTACGCGAGCCGCATTGTGCGCTTAAAGGACGGCGAGATCGTGGACGACAGCGCGCCGTATGAGGAGGCCGTGGAAGAAAAGCCCGTCGCGGGCAAGAGCAAAAAGACCTCAATGAGCTTTGGCACGGCGCTGTCGCTGTCGCTCAACAACCTGATGACGAAAAAGGGACGGACGTTTTTAACGGCCTTTGCCGGCAGCATCGGTATTATCGGCATCGCGCTCATTCTGTCGCTGAGCAATGGCATCCAGACCTATATCGACCGCGTGCAGGAAGATACGCTATCGAGCTATCCCTTGACCATCGAGGCTGAGAGCATGGACATGTCCAGCATGGTCAGTTCGATGATGGGCGTCCATGCGCAGGACGAGGGCGACGGGGAGCAGCATGACCTCGACGCCGTCTACTCCAACAACATTATGTACGACATGATGAGCTCGTTTGCCTCGGCGGAGACGCAGACGAACAATTTGAAGGACTTCAAGACCTATCTGGAGGGCGACAACGAGCTTTCGCAGCATATCAGTTCCATTTCCTATGACTACGACCTCGGCATGAGCATCTATGCCAAGGACACCGACGGCAAGGTCTTCAAGTCCGACGTGACGGAGCTTTTGCAGACCTGCATGAGCGAGCTCTACGGCGGCGATTACAGCAGCTATTTCGAGCGCTTCGGCTCGGCCTACTCCGCGATGGAGACCTGGGAGCAGATGCTCCCGCCGCAGGATAGCGGCAGCGGCGGGCTCGTGGGCGACCTCCTGCACGAGCAGTATGACCTCATTTACGGTTCCTGGCCGCAGAATTACGACGAGGTCATGCTTATCGTCAACAAGGACAATGAAATTTCCGACCTTGTCATCTATTCGCTCGGCCTGAGCGCACAGGACGAGGTCGTGGAGTCGATGCAGCACATGCTCGACGGCTCGGAATTCGACAGCAAGGACATCCAGAGCTGGAGCTATGAAGACCTGTGCAATATGAGCTTCAAGATCGTCCTGCCCGCTGAGCGCTACCAGTACGATTCCGCAAGCGGCACATATACCGACGTCAGCACGACGGACACGGGGCTCGACTTCCTCTATAACTCCGACGATGTCGGCACGCGCGTGAAGATCGTCGGCATCCTGCGCCCGAACGAGAACGCAGTGTCCTCCATGCTCTCCGGCGCGATCGGCTACACGTCCGCGCTGACGGACTACCTCGTCGAAAAGGCGGGACAGACCGAGATTTTGCAGAAGCAGAAAGAAGACCCCGATACCGACGTTATCCTCGGCCTGCCGTTCCTGACCGATGACTACTCCGTGAGCGACGAGCAGAAGGAAGCGGACGTGACGGACTATCTCGAGGGCCTTTCCGTCACCGAGCGCGCCGCAGCCTACACCGCGATGATGAGCGTGCCGAGCAAGGAGTATCTCTCCGCCATCGTGGACCAGCAGATGGGCTCGCTCGACCGCGCGAGCATCGAGCAGATGGTCATTTCGACCTACGCCCAGCAGATGAGCGTGGATGAGGCGACCGTCAAGTCCTATATTGCGCAGATGGACGACGAGACGCTTTTCGGCTACGTGGAGCAGTCTATCCGCGAGCAGGTGACAGAGCAGTACGCCGCGGGCGTGCAGGCGCGGCTTGCCAACATGACGAGCGACCAGCTCGCCATGGCGCTCGATCTGGCGCTCGAAAAATCGCCCGCCGTCACGCCGCTGACGAGCGAGCAGTACAACTGGCTTTATGATAACTACATGCCTGCGACGGTCTCGAACGGCACGTATGAGGACAATCTGAAGCTGCTTGGTGACGTCGACCTCGCAAGTCCCAAGACCATCAACATCTACGCCTCGACCTTTGCCGACAAGGACGCCATCGCCGATGCGATCGAGCAGTACAACAGCAGCGTTTCCGAGGATGACCAGATCGACTACACCGACTATGTGGCGCTTCTGATGAGCTCGGTCACGACGATCATCAACGCCATCAGCTATGTGCTTATCGCATTCGTCGCGATCTCGCTCGTCGTGTCGAGCATTATGATCGGCATCATCACGTATATCTCGGTCCTCGAGCGCACGAAGGAGATCGGCATTCTGCGCGCCATCGGCGCGAGCAAGCGCGATATCTCGCGCGTGTTCAACGCGGAGACGCTCATCGAGGGCTTCTGCTCGGGTGCCATCGGCATCGGCATCACGCTGCTGCTCATCATCCCAATCAACCTCGTCGTGCACCACTTGACGGGGATCGAGAGTCTCAACGCCATCTTGCCGGTGGCGGGCGGCGCGGCGCTCGTGGTCATCAGCATGGCGCTCACGTTTATCGCGGGCCTCATCCCCTCCGGCATCGCCGCGCGCAAGGACCCTGTCGAAGCGCTGCGCACCGAATAACACGATATTTGACCTTCAAAAAGGACGTTTTCCGACGGAAAACGTCCTTTTTCTCTTTTACCGCGATTTTACAAAAGGCGACTTTCTGATTTTACAACCTGCCTTTATGATGGCAAATGTAGCAAGGAACAACATCTTGGAAAAATGGAAAGGAAGTATTTCAAATGAAAAAGTTTCTCACTCTTGCGCTGACCGCTGTCATGGCGCTGAGCCTGCTGACCGCCTGCGGCAGCAAGAACGACAACAGCGCCGACACCAACACTGACGGCAGCAACACCGAAACGACCCTCTCCGGCACCGTCTCGACCGACGGCTCCACCTCAATGGAAAAGGTCATCAACTCTCTTGGCGAATCCTTCATGGCCATGAACAAGGACGTGAAGTTCACCTATAACCCCACCGGCTCGGGCTCCGGCATTCAGGCCGTTAGCGAAGGCCGCTGCGACATCGGCCTTTCGAGCCGTGCGCTCAAGGATGACGAAAAGGCCTCCGGCCTTGTTGAGACCGTCGTCGCGCTCGACGGCATCGCCATTGTCGTGAACCCCGAGAACCCTGTCTCCGATCTCGACATTGACACCATCGCCAAGATCTACACCGGCGAGATCACCAACTGGAAGGACGTCGGCGGCAACGACGCCGAGATCGTGCTCATCGGCCGTGAGGCCGGCTCCGGCACGCGTGACGGCTTCGAGTCCATCACCGACACCAAGGACGCCTGCCAGTACCGTCAGGAGCTTACCTCCACGGGCGACGTCATCAACACCGTGTCCCAGAACCCCGACGCCATCGGCTATGCCTCCCTCTCCGCGGTCGGCGACAGCGTCAAGGCGCTGACAGTCGGCGGTGTGGAAGCCACGGAGGCGACCGTCAAGGACGGCAGCTATGTGGTCCAGCGTCCGTTCGTGCTCGTCACGAAGGAGGGCACCGAGCTTTCCCCCGCGGCACAGGCCTTCTTCGACTACGCGCTGTCCGCTGACGCGGCAAGCATCATCGCCGCTGCCGGTGCGGTCGCAGCCAACTAACAGAACACAGGAACCATCACGGGAGGCGGCGTGAGCCGTCTCCCGCTGACAGCAAAAAGAGGAAACAATTATGGCGCAGAGGAAAAAAATGTTTGAAGCCGTCGTCCACGGTATTTTTCTGCTTCTCGGCCTCATTACGGTCGGATGCGTGCTGCTGATCACGGTGTATCTCATCATCTCCGGCATCCCGGCCATTCAGAAGATCGGCCTTGTGCCGTTTCTCACGGGCAAGGTGTGGTCGTCGACGTCGGCGGAGCCGAAGTACGGCATTCTGCCCTTTATTTTAACGAGTGTTTACGGCACGGCAGGCGCGATCGTCCTCGGCGTGCCCATCGGTTTTTTGACGGCGGTGTACCTCTCCAAGGTCGCGCCCAAGAAGGTCCGCACCGTGCTGGAGGCCGCCGTCAGCCTGCTCGCGGGGATCCCGTCGGTCGTGTACGGCCTTGTCGGTATGCTGGTGCTCGTGCCTGCCATCCGCAAGACGTTCCACCTGCCGGACGGCGCAAGCCTGTTTGTGGCCATCATCGTGCTGGCCGTCATGATCCTGCCGTCGATCATCAAGGTGAGCGTCACGGCGCTCGAGGCCGTTCCGCATGAATATGAGGACGCCTCGCTTGCCCTCGGTGCGACTGAGGTCGAGACCTATTTCCGCGTCTCCGTTCCGGCGGCAAAGAGCGGCATCGCCGCGGCGGTCGTGCTCGGCGTGGGGCGCGCCATCGGCGAGGCGATGGCAGTCATGATGGTCTCGGGCAACGTGTCGAATATGCCAACGTCGATCTTTGAGAGCGTCCGCTTTCTCACCACGGCGGTCGCAAGCGAGATGTCGTATTCGAGCGGCTTGCAGCATCAGGCGCTGTTTTCCATTGCGCTCGTGCTGTATCTTTTCATCCTGCTCATCAATGCGGCGCTCAACTTCTTCTTAAAGCGCGACAAGGAGGGTAACTGATGCTGAAAATGCAGTCCTCGGCCCGCCGCAAGGCCTATATCACGGCGATGAAGCTCCTGATGGGCGTCGCCGCAGTATTGACTTGTGCGCTCGTAGTCGGTATGATTGGTTATATATTGGGCAACGGCATTCCGAACGTCACCTGGGAGATGCTCTCCACCGCGCCGAGCTATCTTGCCAGCCGCGTCGGCATCCTGCCGGACATCCTGAGCACGCTCTACATCGTCATCGCGACGCTTTTAATCGTGCTGCCGCTCGGCGTGGGCGCGGCCATCTACTTAAATGAATACGCCGCGAACAAAAAGCTCGTCTCCGTCATCGAATACGCGTCGGAAACGCTCTCCGGTATCCCGTCGATCATCTACGGCCTTGTCGGCATGCTGATCTTCTGCAAAAACGGCACGTCGCTTCTTGCGGGTGCGCTGACGCTGACGATCATGAACCTGCCGACCATCATGCGCACGACACAGGAGAGCCTCAAGACCGTACCGCAGAGCTACCGCGAGGGCGCGTTCGGCCTGGGCGCGGGCAAATGGCGCACCATCCGCACGGTGGTGCTGCCAAGCTGCGTGGACGGTATCGTGACGGGCTGTATCCTGTCGATCGGACGCATCCTCGGCGAGTCGGCGGCGCTCTTATTCACGGCGGGCTCGGCGCACATGCTCTACAACTTCTTTGAGGGCATGCACAACGCGGGCGCGACGCTGACGGTGGCGCTGTACTTCTACGCCAAGGAGTCGAGCGATACGGGGGTGGTGTTCGCCATCGCGGCCATTTTGATGCTGCTGACGATGCTCATTAACCTCATCGCCGATCTGGTCGGCCGATACTTCAGGAGGAAACAGCAATGATACGACCTGTCAACGGAAGCGGCATGAAGCGCATGGCGCTCTTAAATGACCTTTCCTGCTTCGGCAAGTGTTCGCTGAGCGTGGCCATGCCCATCCTCTCTTCCTACGGGGTGGAGACGGTACCGCTGCCGACGGCCATTTTATCGACGCACACGGCGGACGGCTTCGGCAGCTACGTCATGCGCGATATGACGGACGAGATGAAGGCCTTTGCCGCGCACTGGAGACAGCTTCAAATCAAATTCGACGGCATCTGCATGGGCTTTTTCGGCTCGGTGGAGCAGATGCATTTTGCAAAAGATTTCCTCCGCGACTTTGCGGGGGAGGATACCATCGTTGTGGTCGACCCCGTGCTCGGCGACAACGGCGCGCTGTACGGCTGCTTTACCGAAGAGTACGTGCAGGCGATGCGCGCGCTGTGCGAGAGCGCACAGCTCATCACGCCCAACCGCACGGAGGCGGCGCTTCTCGCGGGCTGCGGGATGGACGCACCGATAGAAACGCTTCTTAAAGCGCTCACGGTGGAAAATGTCATCATCACCGGCGTCCACCGCGGGGAGGAGATCGGCTACTGCGCGCGGCTGAACGGGCAGTATATGGAAATTTTCAAGCCCTGCCTTCCGCAGACGCTGCATGGCACGGGTGATGTGTTCGTCTCCGCCCTGTGCGGCGAGCTGATGAACGGTAAAGGCATGCCGCAAGCCCTGAAAGACGCGGCGGAATTCTGCGACGACTGCGTGCAGAGAACGGCAAAACGCGGCGAGAGCCACTGGTACGGCCTCGCCTTTGAAGACAAATTGAAAGAGGGGAGAGGGCTATGAACAACATCCTTTCCGTTGAGAATCTGTGTCTGTGGTACGGGCGCCATCAGGCGCTCAAGGACATCAACATTGAAATTCCCGAAAAAAGCATTACGGCGCTCATCGGCCCGAGTGGCTGCGGCAAGTCGACGTTTTTAAAGACGCTCGACCGCATGAACGATTTGCTCCCCGATGTGAAGATCACGGGCAGCGTCCTCTATAAGGGCGAGGACATTTTTGACCCGTCCGTCGATGTGAGCGAGCTTAGGCGTCAGGTGGGTATGGTGTTCCAGAAGCCGAACCCCTTCCCAATGAGCATTTACGACAACATTGCCTACGGTCCGCGCACGCACGGCGTGAAGAACAAGGCAAAGCTCGATGAGATCGTTGAAAAATCCCTGCGCGGCGCGGCGATTTGGGACGAGGTCAAGGACCGCCTGAAGAAAAACGCGCTCGGTCTCTCCGGCGGCCAGCAGCAGCGCCTTTGCATCGCCCGCGCGCTCGCGGTCGAGCCCGAGGTGTTGCTGATGGACGAGCCGACAAGTGCGCTCGACCCCATTTCGACGTCGAAGATCGAAGAGCTCGCGATGGAGCTCAAGGAGAAGTACACCATCGTCATCGTCACGCACAACATGCAGCAGGCGGTGCGTATTTCCGACCACACGGCGTTCTTCCTGCTCGGCGAGCTCGTAGAGTACGGCGAGACGGAGAAGCTCTTCTCCCAGCCGCAGGACAAGCGGACAGAAGATTACATCACGGGGAGGTTCGGTTAAATGAGAAGCCGGTTTGATGAACAGCTTGCGCTTTTGAACCGCGAGCTCATTGAGATGGGCGCGCTGTGCGAGGAGGTCATCGCCCTTTCGGCACAGGCGTTGACGGAGGGCAACGCGGAGCTGGCCGCGCGCGTCGCACCGCTCGATCAGGAGATCGACCGCAAGGAGCGCGAGATCGAGTCGCTGTGCCTAAAGCTTCTTTTGCAGCAGCAGCCCGTGGCAAAGGACCTGCGCCAGATCTCGGCGGCGCTCAAGATGATCACGGACATGGAGCGCATCGGCGACCAGGCCGAGGATATTGCCGAGATCATCACGTTCCTCGGCGGGCGCGGTGCGGAAAACAGTAATCTCCTGCGCGAGATGGCGCGCTCGACCATCAAGATGGTGACCGAGAGCGTGGACGCCTATGTCAAGCACGACACGGCGCTTGCCGATCAGGTCATCGCTGAGGACGACACCGTGGACGACTATTTCGCGCGCGTGAAGAAGGACCTTATCAAGCGCATCGCGCAGGACCCTGATGATGGTGAATTCGCACTCGACCTGCTGATGATCGCCAAGTATTTTGAGCGCATCGGCGACCATGCGACGAACATCGCCGAATGGGTCATTTTCTCTGTGACAGGAGAGCATAAGGAGGGGTAAAGTATGATCTGGTGCGTGGAAGACGATGCCAGTATCCGCGATATCGAGGTATATGCCCTGCAATCGACCGGCTTTGAGGCCAAGGGCTTTGAAGACGGTACCTCGTTCTGGGAGGCGCTGCGCACGGGAAGACCCGAGCTTGTCGTGCTCGACGTGATGCTCCCCGGCATCGACGGGATGGAGCTGCTGCGCCGCATGCGCGCGGACGCGGCGCTTTCCGATATCCCTGTCGTCATGGCGACGGCCAAGGGCGCGGAATACGACAAGATCCGCGGTCTCGACCTCGGTGCAGACTACTATCTGACAAAGCCGTTCGGCGTGATGGAGCTCGTCTCCTGCGTCAAGGCGGTGCTGCGCCGCTGTGGCACGAAGACGGCAGCCCAGCTGCGCTGCGGCGGTCTGGTGCTCGACGAAGAGAGCCGCACCGTCACGGCGGATGGAGAGAGCGTCGCGCTGACATACAAGGAATTCGAACTGCTGCGCCTGTTCCTCTCGCATCCCGGCACGGCGTTTTCGCGCGACCAGCTCATGGCGGACGTGTGGGGCACGGACTACTGCGGCGAGACGCGCACGGTGGACATGCACATCCGCACGCTGCGGCAGAAGCTCGGCGCGTACGGCGAGAAGATCGAGACCGTGCGCGGCGTGGGCTACCGGATGGAGAGCAAAGCATGACAAAAAAGATCTTTCACTCCATCCTGCTTGTGGCGGGCACGGTGCTGCTGGCGAGCCTGCTCGTCATCATGGGCTGCCTGTACGAATACTTCGGGAGCGTCGAAAAAAAGCAGCTGCGCGACGAGCTGGAGCTTGCCGCCGTCGCCGTGAAGGAAAACGGGACGGAGTATCTCTCTCAACTCTCCTCCGAGCGCTACCGCCTGACGTGGATCGAAAACGACGGTACGGTGCTCTACGACACCGTGACCGATGCCGAAAGCCTTGAAAATCACGCCGACCGCGTGGAGGTCAAGCAAGCGCTGGAATACGGCGAGGGCGAGAGCACGCGCTATTCCTCGACGCTGCTGCAAAAGACGATGTACTGCGCGGAAAGGCTCGCGGACGGGAGCGTGCTGCGCATTTCGATGAGCCGCGCGACGGCGGGTGTGCTGCTCGTCGGCATGGGGCAGCCCATTTTAGTGGTGCTGATCGTGGCGCTGATCCTGTCCTCTGTTTTAGCCAAGAGCCTGTCGCACCGCATCGTCCAGCCGCTCAACAAGCTGGACCTTGAGCATCCGCTTGAAAATGACGCCTATGAAGAGCTCGCCCCGCTGCTCGGGCGCATCAACCGCCAGCACTTGCAGATCGACGAGCAGATGGACGAACTTCAGCGCCAGCAGACGGAATTTTCGCAGATCACAAGCAGCATGCGCGAAGGGCTTGTGCTGCTCGATGAAAAAGAGCATGTGCTGAGTATCAACCCCGCGGCGGAAAAGCTCTTCGGCACGGACGAGAGCTGCGTCGGGCAGGACTTTTTGACCATCGACCGCAGCCACGACATGAGCCTTGCCATCGAGCGCGCCATGGACGAGGGGCACAGTGAGGCGCGCGTGGAGCGCGGCGGCCGTATCTGGCAGTTTGACGTCAGCCGCATCGGCGCAAGCGGCGCGGCGGTCGGCGCTGTGTTGCTGGCTTTCGACATCACCGAGCGCGAGACAGCGGAGCAGACGCGCCGTGAATTCACGGCGAACGTGTCGCACGAGCTCAAAACGCCGCTGCAAGGCATCATCGGCAGCGCGGAGCTGCTGGAAAACGGCATGGTGAAGCAGGAGGACGTCCCCCGCTTCGTCGGCCACATCCGAAAAGAAGCGCAGCGCCTTGTCACGCTGATCGGTGACATCATCCGCCTGTCCCAGCTCGACGAGGGCGACGAAATGCCGCGCGAGACGGTCGACTTGCTCACGCTTTCGCAGGAGGCGGCGGACGATCTCAAGACCGCGGCGGCGGAGAAGCACATCGCGATTGCCGTCGAGGGCGGGAGCGAGACCATCGGAGGCGTACGGCGGCTTTTGTACGAGGTCATCTATAACCTCTGCGACAACGCCATCAAGTACAACGTCGAGGGTGGCAGCGTGACCATGAGCGTCGGTGAACGGGACGGCAAGGCGTTCGTCTCCGTGGCCGATACGGGCATTGGCATCGCGCCGGAGCACCAGAGCCGCATCTTCGAGCGCTTCTACCGCGTGGACAAGAGCCACTCGAAGGCAAGCGGCGGCACGGGCCTCGGC
>ERZ773131.2015-NODE-2015-length-13618-cov-4.843250_pt1 | contig 13618 bp, 8 predicted proteins | sample MGYA00511082_ERZ773131 | MGnify/ENA primary metagenome ERZ773131 (study PRJEB29015, sample SAMEA2737813) | human gut metagenome | biome: human gut; feature: human-associated habitat; material: faeces | place: China | collected 2012 ... | reverse complement strand
TGACTGCTCAGGCTGGTTCCATTCCTGCGGCTATTCGCCTTATTTTTGAAAATTGTTATAAATTAAAGAACGATATGACACAACAAAACAGAAAGTGAGGAAAACAATGAAGTTCAAACGCGCATTTTTGATGGAGCCTCATCGCTTTGAGATCCACGAAGTAGAGGAAGAACCGGGGCCGGGCGAAGTAATGATGAAGGTTGCCAGCTGCGGCCTGTGCAACTGGGAACTGAATTTCTGGGACGGCAACCTGAACTTTATGGGCTACCCCCACAAGCTGGGACATGAGTTCGCCGGTACCGTGGTCAAGCTGGGTCCCGGCTGCACCAAATTCAAGGTAGGGGATAAAATCAGCGCCGTGGCCCGCGGCTTTGGCGGCTTTGCCGAGTACCGCGCCACCCCAGAAGCCTGCTGCGAAAAGCTGGCTGACAACATTGACCCTAAGTACGCTTTGGGCGAACCGCAGAAGTGCATCCTGACCGTGTTGCGCGCCACCGCCCCCCAGGCTGCCGATTACGGTGTGGTGCTGGGCTGCGGCCCCATGGGCATGTGGTGCATTCAGGCATTGGCCGGTAACTATCTGGCCGGGCTGATTGCCATTGACGTGGATGATGCCAAGCTGGAAATGGCCAAGGGCTTTGGCGCAACGGCCACCATCAACAGCAAAAATGAGAACGTGGTGGAGCGCATCCGGGAGATCACTGGCGGTCACATGGCAGACTTTGTGATTGAAGGTACCGGCATCCCCGCGTTGCTGAACGCTGCGCAGGATTACCTGAAAGTTGGCCGCGACAGCCGCCTTGTGCTGATGAGCAGCCACCACGATGTTTGCAAGGAGTTCGACTTCCGCAAGGCCATTGACCGCGGCTTAAAGATTCTGGTTGCTCACCCGCCGATGTCCGAAAGATTTCCGCCGCGCGGTGGTGTACATCAACAACGGCACCTTCCAGAACAAGCCCCTGATCACCCACGAGTTCAAATTGAGCGAGATCCAGACCGCATTCGAGACCCTGGAACATAAACCGGCAGGGTTTATGAAGGGAATTGTGGTACCGGATTGATAGTTAGGAGTTAGGAGCTGGCACAATCAATTAGGAATGAGAAATGAGGAATTAGGAATTGGAGGCGGAGCAGAGGTTTGCATTAAAAATGTAGGGTAAACGGTAATTTTATTTGTAGGGCGCGATGAGGGTCATCGCGCCGGAGAGAAACTTTTTCGTCATCTGTCTATCACACCCAATCATTCTTATAACTGCCCGTTCATCTAACCTCAAATTACTCATTGCTCATTGCTAATTTCTAATTCTAAAAATCGACTTTTATTTTGCAGAACACTATAAAGAAAGAAGGCATCTCCATGAAAAAGACCACCATCCGTTCGGCGCTTGCAGTTTTGCTGGCGGCATCCACCTTAACGGCCTGCGGCGGCAGCGCAGCTTCCAGTGCGCCTGCTTCTGCAGCGGCGTCCAGCACGGCAGTGGCCCCCGCCAAGCAGTACACCATCGGCATTGCGGAAGCTCAGGCCAACGATGAAACCACCGTGCGCCGCGCTTACCTGGAAAACTACATCGGACCCGCTTACAACGTCAAGTTCATCTTCTCCGAGGTGCTCAAGGATGATGCAGCGACGAAAACATTTATTGAAAACTGCGCTGATGCCGGTGCCGATGCTATCATCGACTTTAAATCCATGTCCGGCCAGATGTGCCAGATCTGCGCCGATAACGATATGGTGTATGCCATCAGCGGCAACTATATTGCGCACCCCGAATTTTTGGAAACCGATTACCCCAACTTTGCGGGCGCGGTCGGTTCCAACAATGCCGAGCTGGGCAGCCTGTTTGGTACCTGGCTGAAAGATAACGTGGAAGCAGATGGCACCGAGGGCTACCTGATTGCCACCGGCATTGCTTCCAGCGGCAACCAGCAGCACATTGAGATCGGTCAGGGCATCCTGAATGGCATTGCCGACAAATACGGCCTGACCTTTGAGCAGGACATTGCCGACCTTGTCACCGTGGCCGAAACCACCAACGCCGCCAACGATAAGGGCATTCTGGTCACCTTGTATCCCGGCTCCCCCAACAAGGAAACCTGGCTGCCCGGCGTTTCTGCCCTGATCCAGACCGGCCAGTACAATACTTTCCTGAGCGCAGGCCAGACCTATAACCAGAGCGCTACCGTGGTTGACGAAGTGGAAAAGAGCTTTGGCATTGACATCAAGGTTGCCAGTGTTGGCGCCCTGGGCCAGACTTTGACGACCGCGTTCAACACCAAGGACCCGTTCGGCAACCCCAGTATTGACCTGGCCACTGTCAAGTCTACCTCCGTTTTGACCAGCGCCCTGTTTGCCATTACTTACAACGCTCTGAACGGTGATGTGCAGACCGCATGCCGCGGCACGGACGGCAAGCCGCTTTACTTTGAATTTGCCAATATGTCCGTTACCAGCGCCGAACAGCTGGCCCAGATGGATGGCTGGGACGATGCTTCCACCGGCAACTGGTGCGCTACCACAGATGTAGTAGACGGCATGCTGACCATCGTGAACCCCGATCTGACCGCAGAAGAGATCAACACCTATCTTGGCACACTGGACTTTGAGACCCTGAAATCCATGATGGGCTGATGAGCCGCAGCCAACCCCATTTTTGCTGAAAACGTAAAGTCGGATTTTCGATAATCACAACCGACTTTCTGGCGGCGGGAAAGCTTTCCCGCCGCTATACTTTATAATAGGTAATAAGAGTAGAAAGGGATATTGCCATGAGGATTTTGTATGTAGATATCGACACCCTGCGCCCAGACCACCTGGGCTGCTATGGTTATCCGCGTGCCACCAGCACCAATATTGATAAAGTGGCCGAAGATTCTGTGCGCTTTACCGATGTATATTGTTCCGATGCTCCCTGCCTGCCTAGCCGCGCCGCTTTGATGACCGGCCGGTTTGGTATCCACACCGGCTGCGTAGGCCACGGCGGAGTGAACGCTGAAATGCGTTGGGAGGGCCGCAACCGCGGCATGGCCGATTTCAATGGCCGCTACAACCTGCCCGCCGTACTGCGCCGCGCGGGCATGAAAACCGCCAGCATCAGCAGCTTCCCGGACCGCCACGCAGCGTGGTGGTTCAACGGCGGCTTTGACGAAACCTACAACATCGGCAAGCGCGGCCTGGAACCTGCCCACGAGGTGATCCCTGTAGCGCTGGACTGGCTGGACCGCAAGCGCGATACCAAAGACTGGTTCCTGCATGTGCATGTGTGGGACCCGCACATCCCGTACCGTACCCCGACCGAGTATGGCGAGCCGTTCAAGGATGCCCCGCTGCCTGACCCCTGGATGACCCAGGAGATTCTGGATAAGCACCGCGCCACCAAGCCGGGCGGACATTCTGCCTGCGAAGTGACCGGATATGACAACAAGCCCAACCCCGCTACCCCGCGCCAGCCGGTGGAGATCAAGAACACCGATGATTTCCGCCATATGATCGATGAATACGATACCGGCATCTGGTACGCGGACAAGCAGCTGGGCCTGCTGTTTGACAAGCTGCGCGAGCAGGGAATTTATGACGATATGGCCATCATTATCAGCTCTGACCACGGCGAGGATCTGGGCGAGATGGGCAGCTATTGCGAACACGGCGAGGCCGACTACATCACCACCCACATTCCCCTTATCATCAAGTGGCCCGGCTGCGCCAAGAACATCGTGTCCCATGGCTTCCATTACAATCTGGACCTGCTGCCAACCCTGGTAGACCTGCTGGGCGGCGTTCCGCCCTTCACCTGCAACCCGGTGGTTGGCAATCCCAACCCGGTGGTGTATGATGGTGAAAGCTACGCTGACTGTGTGCGCACCGGCCAGGACGGCGGCCGCGATCATCTGGTCGTCAGCCAGTGCGCTCATGTCTGCCAGCGCAGTGTGCGCTTTGGCGATTATATGTACATCCGCACCTATCACGATGGCTACCACCTGACCCCGGGCGAGGAGCTGTTCAACGTGAAGGAGGACCCGCATGAAATCCACGACCTGGCCGAAGAAAAGCCGGAGTTGTGTTGGCGTGCTGCATGGTATCTGGAACATTGGGTTGCAGACAACATGCTGAGCAACATTTATAACTACCATGAAGACCCGCTGTGGAACGTCATCGCCGAGGGCGGCCCCTTCCACTGCCGCGGCTACCTGAAAGATTACTGCAAGCGCCTGGAAGATACCGGCCGCGGCGATTGTGCCGAAGAGCTGCGCCGCCGCCACAAGGGCGAACTGGACGAGTAAATCCCACCCCGCGGGCCTGGCCCCGAAACAAGGAGGTTTGTATGGCAAAGCAACCACACATCATTATTTTTAACCCGGATGAAATGCGCGGCGATGCGCTGGCCCATCTGGGCAACCCGGCATCTATCACCCCAAATCTGGACGCTTTTGCTGCCAACGAGGCGGTATCCTTTGGGCAGGCATATTGCCAGAATCCCGTCTGCGTGCCCAGCCGGTGCAGCTTTTTTACCGGCCTGTATCCCCATGTGCGCGGCCACCGTACCATGAGCCACCTGCTGCGCCCCGGTGAGACCAGCATGCTGAAAGAGCTGAAAGAGGCCGGTTATTACGTTTGGATGAACGACCGCAACGACCTGACCGCAGGCCAGATCCCCGGCTGGACGGAAAGCCATGCGACCGAAATTTATTACAGCGGCCAGAAAAAGCAGGGCCCCGGTAATGTGAACCCCGACCAGCGCGGGGAGCCCGGCAACAAATATTATTACTCCCATTATGAGGGCCAGCTGAAATGCAACGCCGAGGGCAAGAACTATAACGGCGATGACGAAGTAGTGGATGCCGCTATCGAGCGCATCCATAACCGCCCGGCCGACCAGCCGCTCTGTATGTTTCTGGGCCTGGTTTATCCCCACACGCCGTACCGGGTGGAGGAACCGTATTTTTCCACCATTGACCGTGCCAAGCTGCCCAAGCGGGTCCATGCAGATGACTGCACCGGCAAGCCCCTGATGGAGGCGGAGATCCGCAAGTATGCCGGAATGCAGGACTTTACTGACGCCGACTGGGACGAATTGCGCGCCGTATATCTTGGCATGTGCATGAAGATCGATGTCCAGTTCGGCAAGTTGGTTGAAGCTTTGAAAGAAGAGGGCATTTACGATGACTGTGCAATCTTCTTCCTGAGCGACCACGGCGATTTTACCGGCGATTTTGACCTGCCGGAAAAGGCGCAGAACTGCTTTGAGGATTGCCTGACCCGCGTGCCACTGCTGATCAAGCCGCCGAAGAATATTCCGCTGGACCCCGGCATCAGCAACAGCATGGTGGAGTTGGTGGATTTTTACGCCACGGCGATGGATCTGGCGGGCGTGCAGCCCACCCACACCCACTTTGGCCACAGCCTGCGCCCCGTGTTGGCGGACCGCAGCGCCAAAGTGCGGGATTACGTTTTCTGCGAAGGCGGCCGCCAGCCGGGCGAAACCCACTGCGATGAATACCACCGCAACAGCAAGAACGGCAAAGGCGCCCCGACCACAACGGTCTACTGGCCCAAGATGAAAGCTCAAAGCGAGGACGATGCCCACGCCAAGGGCATTATGATGCGCGATGAGCGGTACAAGTACATCAGCCGTACGGTAGGCAAAGATGAGTTATATGATCTGCAGGCCGACCCGCAGGAGATGACAAACCGCATTGATGACGAGAGCCTAGCCCCTGTGGTGGTGGATATGCAGCGCAAGATGCTGAAATGGCTGGAAGCCACCGATGATATCGTGCCCTTTGAGCTGGACGAGCGCTTTACCCCTGAAATGCTGTGGGCGCGGGTGCGCGGCCTTGTGCCCCCGGAAAAGGAAGCCGAAGTGCGCAAGATGATTGCCGATGGCACTCCGTTCCCGGTTTTGATGGGCTACTGCCATTCGTTAAAGTAAATACATTCTCTCCAAGCGCTGCCGTACCGCTGTTTCCAGGCGGGTTTTGCGGGAGCGCTTGTTGTGCAGTTAAGAATTTTTGAAAGTAGGAATGAGAAATTAGCAATTAGGAATTTGAGGTCAGTTGAAGTTTGTGCTGTAGGGCGGGATACCCTCATCCCGCCGTGAAGGAACGTATTATATACCATTAAGTCTGTGGCAGGGAACCTAAAAATCATCTGTAGGGAACGGTCTTGCCCCCCTACAGCTATTTCTATGGTTCATCGTTTTTTCAAATACCAACCAGCCTAATATTTCCTGAGCGGCGCTTTTGTGCCGCGATCCACCAACATCATTCTTTTTTAATTATTCATTCCATTCCTAATTCCTCATTTCTAATTGCTAATGATCCAGCGTTTCTCGTTTTACTCCTAACTGTTATCGTTCCCATTATAAACACATCTTTCATACATTTGTGTTATAATGCACCCATTATACAATCTATACCCCAACCAACAATTACCCTTGCGGAGGAATTGCTGTGGAATTGGATAAAAAACGTTTTTCGATCCGCCGGCATATCACGCTGGTGCTGACCCTGCTCACGGTGCTGATCGTGCTGCTCATCGGCGTGTGCGTGGCGGTGGTGCGGGAACAAAGCCGCATCCGGCTGACCAGCGCGGCGGATTCTTATTTAAGCCTGCTGACCCGCACGCTGGAAAACCAGCTTGTCATCCAGGAATCCTATATCACCAGCCAGGTGCTGAACAGTGAGGAGCTGCACCGCCTTGGCTTTGGCGAGGGCCACACCCAGGCATACCTGGACAGCTATAAGCTGCACACTGGGTTTTCGTCCGCTATGGCTGCGGGCAATGATGTCACCGCCCTTTACCTGTACAGTGAGCCGAACTCCATTTTGATGAGCGAGTACGCCACCGCCCAGGTTGGCCGTCCCACCGAGACCCAGATCCAGAAAACCAACCTGGAAGAGACCCTGCGCAGCATGGTGGACGCCAAAACGTTGAATGATGAGCGCTGGACACCGTACGTGGTGTCCGGCCAGCAATACTGGGTGCGGGCTGTGCACTATTATGGTGCATGGCTGATTTCGGTGGTCAACCTGGACCGGCAGTGCAACCAAGCAACGGACGGTATGCTGGCGTTTGCCCAGCCGGACGGCGTGCTGCTGGCCGGTACCCGGCCCGAAGAGGGCGAGCTGTCGCATTACATCAGCCTGACAGCTGAAACGGAAGGCTTGGTACTGGAATATTATGTGCCCAGCACTGATATGGACCTGGATAATGCCATGAACCTTGCCCTTGCTGTGGGCATTACGGCAGTGCTGGCGGCGATTTGCTTTGTCATCTGGTACCTGCGCAGCAATGTGGTGCACCCGCTGGATGCTTTGGTCGACGCCATGCGCCGCATTTCGGCGGGCGACCTTTCGGTGCGTGCTGACTGGAACCCGGTCAACATGGAGTTGCAGCAGGTGAAAGAAGCGTTCAACGTGATGCTGAACGAGATTGAAACCCTGAAAATTGAGCAGTACGAGCAGAAGCTGGATGCCGAGCGCCAGGAAATGGCCGTCCTGAAAATGCAGATCCGCCCGCACTTTTTCCTGAACAACTTAAAGCTGATCTATGCGTTGGCAGAAACCGGCCAGACCCAGCAGATCCAGCGGATGATTTTACTGCTGTCCAAACATCTGCGCTATGTGATGGATTACAAGCGGGAAACGACCTCGCTGCGGGACGAAACAAACTTCTGCCAGAACTATATGGAGATGACAGGCATTGGGCAAAAATTCCCGCCAATCTGCCGTGTTACCGTCAGCCTGGATCTGCAGGAAATGCAGCTGCCCGCCATGACGCTGCTGACCTTGGCAGAAAACAGTGTGAAGCACGCCACCCGCCCGGACCGCCCGCTGACGGTGCAGATTACCGCAAAAAGCCTGCCGATGGAAGGGGAAAAGCTGGTGAACATTACCGTGCGGGATAACGGCGATGGATTTCCCGAAGAAGTGATGAAAGAACTGAACTCCGGCAAACAGATGGCCACCGGCCACTATGGCCTGACCAACGTGCAGCGGCGCTGTGCCCTGTTGTTTGGCCCGGATTTTGCCATGACCTTTACCAACGCTGCAGCGGGCGGCGCGGTTGTGGAAATGTATATCCCGCTGCCGGATGCCGCCGAGGAAGCAAAAGAGGAGGAAAAGCATGAAACTGTTGATCGTGGATGATCAGCCCGGCGTAACCGAAGGGCTTTGCCACGGCGTAAACTGGGCCCAACTGGGGTTCAGCCAGGTACAGGCTGTCAACAGCGTAAGGGAAGCCCGCGCCGCCATGCTGAACACGGTGACCGATGTGATGCTGTGCGATATCGAAATGCCGGAAGAAACCGGCCTGGAGCTGTTCAAGTGGGTCAAGAAGCAGGGCTTTGCCACCCGGTGCATTTTTTTAACGGCCCACGCCAAGTTCAGCTATGCGCAGGAAGCCATGCACCTGGGCGCGTTCGATTATATCATCCAGCCCGCGCCCTATTCCGAGATCAGCCAGGTGACAGCCCGCGCAGTGAAAGATGTGCAGGCCAGCCGTGACCAGAACGAGCTGACCCAGATGGGCCGCGCGTTCAACGAGCAGGCACAGGCCATTACGGCCCAGGCGATCCGCGCGTTTTTGAGCCGCCAGCACAATGAACGGGACGTCAAAACCTTACAGGGGCTGGGGATTTTCCCCCGCAGTGACCGGGACGGCTACCTGGTGTTGATCCACATCCTGCGGTGGGAGCCGACCGCAGACCACTGGGAAAAGCAGCTGCTTGCCGTGGCGCTGAACAACATTGCCGCTGAAACTTTTGCGGTACACTCCGAACTTTCGCCCATTGCCTCGGTGGATGAACACTCTTACGCTATGCTGCTGCAAAATACTGCGGGCGAGGAGATGGATCTTGAGGGGATCATGCGCCAGCTGATGTATATCAGCAACGTAGCCCAGCAGTATCTGCGGTGCAGCATGGCGTTTTATCTGGATGATAAACTGCCTGTGCCCAAGATGCCTGATTTGTGGGAAAAGCTGCTGCACATGCAGGACGAAAATGTAACACTGCGCAGCGGGGTGTTCCGCCTGAAAGAAGCCCCGCGCCAGCCGCATATCTTCCGCGTGCCGCAGATCCGCACCTGGAACACCCTGCTTAAAGATGGCTACCCCGAAGCCGTAGAGCAGGAGGCCATGACCCTGCTGGATGAAATGTCTGCCCGCGGCGAGATGAACGCTGATTCACTGCGCAGCTTTTATCAGGACTTCATGCAGATGATTTACTTTACCGTGGGCGGCAGCGAGGAAAAGATTCACGAGCTGTTCTACCAGCCCGAAGCATTGGAGTTATACCGCAATGGCATGAAATCAGTGGACGAGATGAAAGCCCTGATCCGGTATGTGACATCCTCCTGGACAGAGCACAAGAGTGTGGATGAATCCAAAGAGCTACTGGACAAGCTGAAGCAATATATTGATGAGCACCTGGAAAGTGAGTTGCGCCGCGATGAGCTGGCCGAATATGTTCATCTGAACCCTGACTATCTGACCCGCCTGATGAAAAAGCAGACGGGCTACAGCCTGAAAGAATATGTGACCCGCCGCAAAATGGAAACCGCCCGCACCCTGCTGCGTACCACAACGCTGCCGGTCGGCTTTATTGCAGCCAAGCTGGGGTACAATAATTTTTCGCATTTTTCCTATACCTATAAAAAGATCATGGACGTTACCCCGCAGGAGGAACGCCACACGGAGGAAAAATGAAGCTGAAACTGTATCATGCGGCGGCAGCTGCCGCAATAGCACTTAGCGTTATGCTGCTGACCGCCTGTGGCAGTCCCAAGCAGGCGGACCCGCTGCCCATTATCAAGCTGCGCACGGTAGGGTCCTCTTCCGAAGCCGCGTGCCAGCGCATTGGCGAAGCATTGAGCGAACTGACCGCGGAAAAGTTTGGATTTACGGTAGAGATCTCCCAACAGTCCACCACCAACTATAATGCAGAACTGGAACGCGAACTGCTGCTTGGCAAAGAACCCGACGTTTTTTGCTATACGGACGCCGAAAATATGTTCAGCCTAGCCGCGGATGGCACTACCGAACCGCTGGATGATTGGCTGGAAGAGTTCCCAACGCTGAAAGAAGCTGTGAGCCAGGACCGCTGGAACTGCATGCGGTACGATGGCAAGCTGATTGCCGTGCCGGGCAATAATCCATCTGCGGTGGCCATCGGCTTTGAGGCACGCACCGATGTTCTGGACGAGTTGGGCATCGATGCGGCAAGCATCCAAACTATGGAAGATATGCACGCCCTGCTGCTGGCTGCCAAACAGCAAAACCCCAGCAGCGTACCGCTGGTACCACACTTTGGCCAGACCCTGATGATGCTGGACTGTGACCCTCTGAACAACGGCCTTGGCGTGCTGCTGCACAACACCGGCACCGAGGTGGTAAACCTGTACGATACCCCGGAGTATGAGGAACTGTGCAATCAGATGCACCAGTGGTATACCGAGGGTCTGATTTTGAGAGATGCCCCCCTGACCAATGCGCCCAACACCCGCCTGATGCAGATGTATGGCGGGGTTGCATTCTCCCACCGCGTTGCGGAGCAGAACGTTGTCAGCGTAACACGCAGCACCAAACAGCGTCTGACCAGCATTACGCTGGGTAGCAAGCTGCAGAACACCAGCGTTTTGAACATTGGGTGGTGCATTTCCTCCCGCAGTGAACACAAGCGCGAAGGGATGCAGCTGCTGCAATACCTGTACACCGACCGCGAGGCCGCAGACCTTTTGCTGTACGGCGTGGAGGGAGTGGACTACCGCCGCCTGGATGCTGACCATGTGACCAATATTGACGAGCTGCCCGCCAACGAGTGGAGCACCGTCCATTGGGGTCAGCCCAACTGCCAGGCCGCCAGCACCTGGGTGAATGCAGACGGAACCGAGGTGGGATACACCGGCCCGACGGACGTGATAACCTCCGAAGCATATGGCTTTACCTATACTCCAAAAATCGAGCTGCGCCCCACGGTGAACAGCTGCCTGGAAATTGTGCGCAAGTATAACAATGCGCTGCTCAGCGGCTACCTGGACCCCGAAGAAGCGCTGCCCCTCTTCCGTTCCGAACTCCACGCTGCCGGTATTGATAAGGTGATTGCGGATAAGCAATACCAGCTGGAGCGATGGAAAGCGAAAAATAGTTAGAAAGCTGTTAGGGTGTATCTGCAATTAGAAATGAGCAATTAGGAATTTGAGGTGGAGCAGGGGATGCTGCGGATTTGCAGTGTCCCCGCTGCCCCATCGCGCCGGGGAGAAACGTAAATGCTTTGCCGCAAACCTACAAACGATTTGTAGGGGACGATGCTTGTCATCGTCCTGCGGGCTTTGTGGCATTGCAAATCATAGCATTTGTAACGCAATCGCTTGTAGGGCATGCTTATCCGACCACGATGAACGCTTATTCTGGCGTATATTTTTAACGCATAACCCACCTAATATTTCTGAGCAGCGCACCGCAGTCCGTCACCATTATTCTTTATTCATTGTTATTTATTTTTTAAGCCAATCAGCAAAAAGCAGGGCCCGGTGCGGAAATGGCACCGGGTCCTGCCTTATTTCATTTACTCATTGCTAATTACTAATCGTTTTACGTCGTTTTGCCTTGCCGCACCAACGGGCTTATCCTTCCAACCCAAATCCATACTCATAATAATTTCCCGCAGCATCGCGGTAAGCATAGGCTTTGCCGTTCTCGTCTTTGAGGGAATCGGGCATATAGCGATCTTTGTCGTAACCGGGCACATCGTTGGGGCTGATGCAAACGCCGTCGGCGTTCACGGCCAGCACGGCATCCCCGCGGGGCAGGGTGAGGGGCAGCTTGCCGGTGGGGGCAAAACAGCCAAAAATAACATCCAGCGTAGCAGAACGGTAGGTGTCAAACCCGGCCAGCAGCACATCGCACAACGGCTCTACATTGCCCAGCTGCCAGGCCAGCGTTATGTTCACATTGGTGATGACCTTGCCGCCGTTTGCGTGTACCGATGCGGCAATCTCAGCCAGCCGTTTTCCCCCATGCAGCGTGGTTTCTGTGTGGGTGTCGGCCATCGGCTTGCCGTTCGCATCTACATTGCAGACCGTCTTGTCCTCACAGATATCCAGCTCCAGATAGCCGGGGGTGGCGTTAAAATATTCGCCGGAGGAGGGAGAGACAAACAGCAGGGCAAAATCCGCCTGGGCGGGGTCATCCACCAGGGTGCAGGTATCGGCCAGCTCTTTGCGCAGCGCGGCAGTGGAATCCGCGGCGTGCTTGGCGTTTTTCAAAAATGCTTCGGCATAGATTTTTTTGTTCGCGTGCTTGTCGGCGGTCAGGGGCAGGGTACCGTCATTTTTCAACAGCACCACGCTGCGGCGATGGGCATCCGCGGCGGCTTCCCAATCGCTGGGGGTGGCCACAATGCGTGCGGCTTCGTCCGGGTCGCGGTAGGGGTTCTCAAACATTCCCAGGGCAAACAGTTCCGTCAGGGTGCGGGCCACGGCACGGTCCAGTGCTTCATCCGTCAGGGTTAGTTCCTCTTTGGCAAAGCCTTCCGGAAGGGGGTGGGTTTCATAATAACCATTTTTGCCGCGGTTGTAGGCTTCCATGCCGGCTTCGTTATCAAACAGGCCGCTGATGATATCCACGCCTGCATTGGCCACGGCAAAGCCGATGCGCTCCGGCACATCCAGCATCTCAACGCCCCAGGCCATGTTGTGGGCAATGCCGGTATCGGAGTTGATGTAGCCGTCAAAACCCATCTGACCGCGCAGCATGGTATCGATAAAATACTTGTTGTAGGCGAAGCCATAAGGTTTCATTTCCACGGTATTGCCTGCTAGATCATGCTGCACCGCACTTTTTGCTGCTGCGGGCTTAGAATAATACGGCATAATGGAAGAAGTTCCCGCCTTGATGGCCGCGGCAAACGGCGGCAGGTGGTAGGTTTCCAGGCTGCCGGGGGTGGCGTACACGTTCCACTGGCCCGCAGCGTAATGGGGGTCAAAGCCATTTTCGCGCGCGCCGCCGCCCGGGAAGTGTTTGGTCGTTACCGCAACGCCATCCTCGGTCACACCATGGTCGCTGCCCTGAATACGGGGGATAATATGGGCCATAATCTCGCTGATCAGGGCCGGATCCTCGCCAAAAGTACCGTAGGTACGCTGCCAGCGCGGGTCGGTCACAGCGTCCGCCATGGGGCCGGTGATGGGGTACTTGGCCATCCGCCAGTCCGAAATGAACAGCTGGGCGATCTTTTCCTTCACGCTCAACGTTTTAACGTAAGCCGCTGCGCGCTCGGCCGGGCTGTTGCGCCAGTCGTTGACGGGGGACAGCGTTCCGGTGCCGTCAATATCCTTGAAGGTCAGGCCGTCCTGTTCCAACACCCTGCGGTTAACGGTGGACACTACCGGCCCATTGGGGTTGCGGTAAATCTTGATGTTGTCAGATGCTTTTGGCATGGAGAGCTCCTTTCGGCTTTGCCCTAATTTCCAATAGAATCCAAGATCGCGGGCACACCGCAAAAGGATGTGCCCGCGTAGGAGAGGAGGTGTTGAACTGTTAAAGGCAGGAAATGTTATTTATCGCCCTTGGGCAACACCGCACAATTCCCGCCTGACGGCTTAAGCACCGCTCCGGCGGCTG